>Ga0265327_10001961_pt1 | contig 23569 bp, 10 predicted proteins | sample 41621metaG_FD_202089 | JGI IMG/M metagenome (GOLD analysis project Ga0265327, IMG submission 202089) | Rhizosphere microbial communities from Carex aquatilis grown in University of Washington, Seatle, WA, United States - 4-16-21 metaG | ecosystem: Host-associated > Plants > Roots > Rhizosphere...
TGGTGTATGGCGGTCATCGCGACCGGGGCTCCGCTGTGGATGGGAACTGCAGAGGCAGCGACCGAGACTTGGCAAGGCACCACGGCCAATATGAATACCGCCGCCAATTGGTCGGGAACTGCCGTTCCAACATCCGGCGATCTGATGCTTTTCAACGGAAGTAGCGCGCAGAATAGTCCAACGCTCAATGCCACCATTGGTGGAGCTGGTCTTGGGAGCGGCGCAGTGGTTGGCATCCAGCTCGCCAGCGGCCAGGCGGCTCTGCAAGTGACCAATAATGGGACAGCAGGAATCGTCGGCTTGCGTCTTCCGGCTGCTGTGGCGACTGCGATTCAGATCGATGCGGGGGCGGGTGCGTTGACTCTCGGTGACGGTGCGGGGACTGGTGCCACCTTCTCGATAGCCACCAATGGCAGCGGCACATTGTCTTTCCTCAACAATTCGACGAATGCGGCCACTTTCACCTCGGACGTGACTCTGGTGCCAGGTGGCGCGGGAGCTACGGTGGGGTGGATTTTCGGTGGCACCGGCGACTGGGCAGTTAATGGCAATATCTCGACGGGGACCGGAACCGCTTCCGTGACCAAGAGTGGTGCAGGAACCCTGACTCTCGGGGCCGCGAACACCTATGCCGGCGATACTGTGATCAATGGAGGGACGTTGGCTTTGACGAACTCCCTGGCCTTGCAGGCCAGTCCGCTTAACTACAATAATCAGGGAGGAACGCTCAGCTTCGGTTCTCTCACCGCAGCGACCGTGGGTGGCTTGAAGGGTGCGCAAGACTTGCCCGCTGGCGGTCTTACCACGCTGGCATTGGCCGCCGCTTCGAACATGAGTTACTCCGGTGCGATCAACAACGGTACCGGCACCCTGGCGGTGACCAAGACCGGTTCGGGCACTCAAACGCTTGCGGGTACGAACGCCTATACAGGCGCGACCACCATCAGCGCGGGCATCCTGCTGTTTCCGAAGACGGCTTCTCTTTACAACGGCACCGCAGCGAGCTGGCTTCCCGCAAATATCAGTGTGGCCTCCGCTGCGACACTCGGAGTGGGCCTCGGTGATTCCGCATCAGGCTATTTTGATGCAACCGCTTTGGGAACTCTTCTCAATGCCACCCATCTCGGCGCAAGCACCGCCACCACAGGTCTCAAGACCGGAGCGATCGTCGGCTTGGACACGACCAACGCCACAGGTGGCACCTTCACTTATGCCACGGTGATTCCGAACAACGCAGGCGGCAGCGTGCTGAACCTGGCCAAGCTCGGCAGCGGCACGCTCATCCTCAGTGGGGCCAACACCTATACCGGCACCACCACCATCAACGCTGGCGTTCTCCAGATCGGCAATGCCGGTGCGACCGGTAATATTGGAACAGGTGCAATAACCAATAACGGGGCTCTGGTATTCAACAGGACCGGCGCCCTTGCTGTTGCAGGCATCATTTCAGGCACGGGGTTGTTAACCCAAAGTGGCAGCGGCACCACCACCCTTTCCGGTGTCAATACCTACACGGGGCTCACGACGGTGACGGCAGGGACGCTGAGCATCGCGTCGATCAAGACGGTCAATGGCGGGAACAGCTCCGTTGGCGCCGTCACGACGGCGATTAATGGCACGATCGCCCTCGGCTCGGGTACCAATACCGGCACGTTGCAGTACTCCGGCACCGGTGACACGTCCAACCGCATTATTGATCTCGCCGGCCTCACAGGTGGCGGCGTGCTCGACCAATCCGGCACCGGTCTCCTCACCCTTAGCGGCGGAGTCACAGCCAGCGGCGCGGGCATCAAGACGCTGACGCTTACTGGAACGGGCAGCGGTGTTCTCTCCGGAGCCATCGTCGATAACTCGGGAACGAACAAGACCAGTCTCTCCAAAACCGGCACCGGCATCTGGAAACTCGCAGGCACGAATAGCTATACAGGCACGACTTCCGTGAGCGGCGGGACTCTCCAGCTCCAGTCGCCTACCACCGTTCCAGCAGGCAATACGTCGATCTCCGTCACTTCCGGCGGCACGGTGGCGGTGAACGTCGGCGGAGCGGGGCAATGGGCCCAGTCGGACATCGACGCGATTTTCACCGCTCCCGCCTCATTCGCAGCAGGCACCTCGCTTGGATTCGATACCACCGGTGGGGCGTTCACTTATAACCCTGCCACACTCCCAACGGCCCTGGGCCTGCTCAAGCTGGGTGCGAATACGCTGACACTCTCAACTGCGGCGACCTACACCGGGGCCACGGTCATCAATGGCGGCACATTGACAACCGCAGGAGGTACCAATCCGCTTGCATCAACCGCCATCAATTTCTCCGGAAGCGGCACCTTGGGACTCGGTTCCGGCACCCAAACTCTTGTGAGTCTCACCGTTGCTAGCGGTGCTACAGCTGCAGTTACCGGCAGCGGCGGAGCGCTCACGCTTGCCGGCACGCCGACGGCTATCGGCAGCGCCCTGGTGGGGACTTCCACCTTGGATCTGTCCGCCCTATCGACCTTCACCTACAACAATTCGGCCGGGACTTTTGGCGTTCAGGCTTCCAACGTCGCTGGCGCGAATGGGCTGCTCAAGCTGGCTGACGGCAATTCGGTTACGGCAGCTACTGTCACGGTAAATAGCGGTGCCGGAACAACTGCTGTGGGGAACCTGCAATTGGGCACCACGAACACCATTCATGCGACTACTCTCCAGGTGGGGTCGAATGGAAGTGGAACCTTGAATTTCCGGAGCGGCCTGACAGCGCCAACGGTTTCCATTCGTGACGTTTCGGGCGGCAACAGCGCCGCCATCGCGGTGGGCATTTCCGCCAGCCAGGGCACGGTCAGCACGGTGGATCTGTCAGCGGCCACGATGGACATCGTCGCCAGCACCGTGATGCTTGGCCAGGGCTACCGGGGAACTCTCGCTTCGCCTGTGAGTCCGGCGGTGAGTGGCACGCTCGCTCTGGGGGCAGGTAATGCGTCGTTTGGAACGGTGACTCTCGGGCAGATGACATCCGGCACGGACGGCTACGATTGCACGGGCATCGTGACAACAAACGGGGGAACGGTGTCCATCCAAACCCTAAAATTTGGTGACAAGGTTAGCACCGCGACCCGAGGCATGACCGCCACCTTCACCCTTGGAGGGGGCACTACGCTCTCAGCGCAGACGCTTCAAGCGGGTGCGCAAGGGGCTGGTGGCACGCAGACGCGTGTTTTCAATTGGAACGACGGGACGCTGAAGAATTACGACGCGAGCACTAACCTGACGATCAATTCCCCTGTCGCCATCAACCTAGCGGCTACCGGAACTCATGCCTTCAATATCGACTCCGGCCGGACGGGCACCATCAATGCCGTTCTCGCCGATGGTGCTCCCGGTGGCACGCTTGCCAAAAGTGGTGCTGGCACGCTGACCCTCAATGCTGCCAACACCTATACAGGTGCCACCACTCTGAATGCCGGCACCACGTTGGCCAACAACATCACCGGATCCGCCACCGGCACCGCCACCGTAACGGTGAAGTCCACTGCGATACTCGGCGGAACGGGCACGGTGAGCGGCGCAGTCACTTTGGAATCCGGCGGCGTTCTTGCTCCGGGCATAGGCGCTATCGGATCGCTGGCCACCGGCGACCTGACGCTCCCCACGGGTGCCTCCCTCGCGGCAGAAATCAATTCTTCCGGAACTCCGGCGTGGGATGCTGTGAACGTCACGGGCAATGTTACCCTCGGCGGCAATCTTGCCCTCACCGACGTTGCCGGCACTCCTGCCGTGATCACCCTCGGCACGAAGCTGGCGTTGGTCAGCTACAGTGGCTCCCTCTCCGGCACCTTCAGTGGTAAGGCGGAAGGCAGCACCTTCAGTGTCGGCTCCAATACCTTCAAAATCCGTTACGCTGACGCTGGCAAGGTGACGTTGGAAGCTGTCTCCGCCAACGCTTACGATAGCTGGGCACTCTCCAAGGGCCTTGACGGCACCAACAACGGTCCGACCCAGGACCCTGACCACGATGGCCTCAACAACCTGCTGGAGTTCTATCTCGGCGGCAATCCGCTGGGATCGTCCACTACGGAAGTTCCCGTTGTTTCTACCGATGCCACCTATCTGACCCTCACCTTCAAGCGGGATGATACCGCTGAAGGCGCGGTGACCGCCCAGGTAGCGGAATATGGTTCCGATCTCACCGGTTGGACCGATGTCGCGATCGGAGCCACCAGCAGCGGTCCGGATGTCAATGGAGTCATCGTCACTGTCGTGGAAAACTCGACTGCGCCGGACGACGTCACCGTGCAAGTTCCGAAAGCCCTCTCCAGCGGAGGCAAGCTGTTCCTTCGCCTGAAGGTTACGCGCTGAGCGCCAGACGATTTCCGGGGTAGATGCAATGCAATGAGCGAACCGGGGGGCGAAAGCCTCCCGGTTTTTCCCAGTCCCGGGAAGATAATGCAACCCTTGTCGGTCTCCGTCGGCAATCCGCAAACAGATCATCCCAGATGAAAAACAAATACCTTACCCACCGCTGCCCTTGGTTCGCTGCCGCCACCTTGTTAGCTAGTATTCCCTTTCCGACGCTGCATGCGGCGACGTTGTACTGGGACGGAACCTCAACCACCGCTAATGCCGACGGCGGAGCTGGCACCTGGGTTACAGGTGGCACTACAAACTGGGATGATGCCGCCGTAGCCGGGGTCGATACGGCTTGGACCAATGGATCGGATGGGGTTTTCGGAGGCACGGCGGGTACAGTATCCGTTTCGGGAACGGTCGGAGCTGCTTCCCTCACCTTCAATACCCCCGGCTATAGCCTCACCGGCGGCACGATCTCGCTGACCGGCACTCCCACGATTGCCACCGGCTCCAACGCCATCTCCATCAGTTCCGTACTCGCGGGCACGAACGGACTCGCCAAGTCAGGAACCGGCTCTCTGACACTGTCGGGAAGCAATACTTTTACCGGCCAACTCAACATAAACGCAGGGACAGTGAAGGCGGGCGCTGCTTTGGCTCTCGGTGCGGGTGGTGTAGGTAACGAGACCTTCGTGCAGAGTGGCGCAACTCTGGACATCAACGGCCAGTCCCTGGTCACGGATACCGTTCTGATTGCGGGCAGTGGCGTTGGAGGCGGTGGAGCAGTCGTCAATTCCGCCGCCGGAAATTCCCCGGGGTTCAATTCCTTCGGCACGGTGAAACTCACGGCTGACGCTACCATCGGCGGCACCAACGGCCGGATCGACATCCGCGGCACTGCGCCCATCCTGGATCTGGCCGGATTCACGCTCACCAAGACTGGCACGAGCGAGCTGAACATCTACTCCGCCACCAGCGCGACAGTCAGTGATGGCAACATTATCGTCAACCAAGGGACCTTCGGCATCCAAGGGAATACCGTTGTCCAAGGGGCCGGCACGATCACCCTCAATAGCAGCGGGATCCTTGGTTTGTATCAGGCCTCCGGAACCAACGTCACCCGGGCCATTGTCTCGAATGGTGGTTCTTTCTCCGATCAAGGCGCTCCCTCGACAATCAACAGCAACATTTCACTGACTTCCGCCACGACCACCACACTTGGTGGCGCGGGTCACGTCGGCAATTCGATCACTCTGGCAGGAGTGATTTCTGGAAGTGGCAACCTCACAAAATCATCCAGCGGATATTTCGTTCTGACTGGAGCAAACACCTATACGGGGAGCACGACGATCAATTCCTCGTGGATTTCCTTCGCCACCGGCTCACTTGATAGCACCGCATCGATCATGATGAACGGCGGTGGCCTGCAGTGGGGCTCCGGCAACACCCGGGACCTGTCGTCGAAACTTGTCATGATTTCCGGGAAAATCGCCTACTTCGACACCAACGGAAACGACGTGACCTTTGGCTCCGCCATTGGAGGCGGCACCACCGCGAGCCTGATCAAATACGGGACCGGAAAGCTCACCACGACGGCCGTCAATACGTTCACCGGGACTGTCACCGTAAGCACCGGCACCCTCGAACTCGCGACTGGGAGCAAGATCACCGCGTCGGGGAGATTGGCGGTTGGATCCGGAACCACCGCCAACCTGTTGATTTCCGGCGGCGAACTCACGGTCAATGGCGTAGGAACCCAGGATACGGTCGTCGGTGAGGGGGCGTCGGCAAGTTTCACTCAAACCGGCGGCATTTACACGCACACCAATACCACGGCCGTGTACGCGGGCGATCAGCCATCCTCGCCTGTCATCATTGCTCTCTCTGGGGGATCCTTCACCAATACCGGCGTCTTCTATCTGGGCACGCGATCCACTGCGACCATGACGATCAGCGGGGGAGCCAATGTTTCACTGGGCTCCCTGCAATTGGGATACACGACGCTGACTACCTCCGCCAATACCCTGAATCTGAATGGAGGCACGCTGACTCTTCTGACCGGCGGCTTGGGCAACGCCGCCAGCGCCAGCACGGGGAATTTCGTCAACCTCAATGGCGGTACGCTCCGGGCGGGATCGGCCAACGGCTTCACCTGGGCTAACAGCGCGGCCATGTCCGCCATCATCGGAGGATCGGGAGTTACTCTGGACACCAATGGCAACAACATGAGCATCGGCCAGCCTCTCACGGCCGGTGCGGGCTCAGGCGGGCTGAGCAAGCTCAGCGCCGGGACGCTTATCCTCACGGGCGCTAACACCTACACGGGCGGTACCACCATCAATGCCGGGACGTTGCTGGCGAACAACCCTTCCGGCTCGGCCACTGGCAACGGTGCCGTGATCGTAAGAGCCACCGGTACGCTTGGGGGGACAGGCACCGTCAGCGGGTCGGTGACTTTGGAATCCGGTGGTACTCTTGCTCCCGGTGCCGGAATCGGCACACTTGCCACCGGTGATCTGGACATTCCGAGTGGAGCCAATCTCGTCGCCCAGATCAATTCCACTCTGACAGCAAGCGACACGGTCAACGTCTCGGGTAATGTCAGGCTAGGAGGAACTCTTACTATCACCGACATCGCAGGTGCTCCGGGCATCCTTGCTCTCGGAACCAAGCTGACATTGATCAGTTACAGTGGCTCTCTCACCGGGACCTTCAACGGGCTTCCCGAAGCCAGCAGCTTTGTCGCAGGCAGTAATACCTTCAAGATCCGTTACGCCGACAACGGTGCCGTAACGCTCGAAGCCATTGACGGATACGATTCCTGGGCGCTTTCCAAAGGACTCGACCTTTCCAACAACGATCCCGCGCAGGATCCTGATCATGATGGCCTCAACAACCTTCTCGAGTTCTACCTCGGGGGCAATCCGCTCGGATCATCCAGCGCGGAAGTCCCGGTGGTTTCCTCCGATGCCAACTACCTGACGCTGACCTTCCAGCGGGTAGACGCCGCCGAAGGCTCCGTGACTTCCCAGGTGGCGGAATATGGAAACGACCTGAGCGGCTGGACCGACGTCATCATATGGTCCACCAGCACGGGAGCCGACGCCAACGGAGTAATCGTCACCGTTGCTGAAAACGGAGGTCTACCCGACACCATTACCGTCCAGGTTCCCAGAACTCTGGAAAGTGACGGCAAACTCTTTGTTCGTCTCAAGGTCAGCCGTTGAGAACCAACTTGCTCTCCTAACTCCATTTCCGGGTAACAAAGCAATGATCGAGCCGGAGGGCGCGAGCCCTCCGGTTTCCGTAAGCCGAGACCGAGCCGCGCCAAACGATACCACACCTACATTTTCAATCTCCCTGTGACTTATTTGATCCCCAGGTGCCTGCTTCTCCTCGTCGCCGCCGCGGCCATTGGTGGTCCAGTCGCCGCCGAGACCATCCCTGCGGCTCCACCCAACGTTCCCGCCGAGGTGCGGTGGAATGCGGCAAACGGAGCTCTCCGTCTCGTCTATAACGGGGAAGTCATCCTTGATGGCAGAATTGAAGGGGGGGCTGTGGAACTGTCCAAAAGTGAAATCACGCAGGATGGCATCGAGCAGCACCTCAAGCTTTCCGGGAAAGACCTGCGTCTGACTGCACGGGCTCATGGCAGCGAACAGATGATAGCGGCCGAGACCCGCGGCGAAGCTCAGAAGAAATTCCCCATCGTGCGCACCAGCCACGGCATGAGTGCCAATCTCCGCAACAATGTGGTTTACGATCGAAAATGGGACCGTCAGTTGGAGATCCTCGCCCCGGGTGTGCGGATCACACCAGCAGCGGAAACCGCCACCGCTCGCGATTTCGCCCTCATCGCCTCAGGCGATCTGATCGAGATTGTTTTCCGTCCTCATTTCTATCAGAAGCAACAGGGCATCGCCAATTTTGAACCGTGGACTTACAAGGTCCGCGAAGACTCGATCACCGGTTGGTGCTCTTGGTTCGCTTTCAAGCGATCTTGCTCGCAAAAGAACTGCGACGAACTGCTGGCAGTTTGGAAAGCCAAGCATCTGGCCGACTACGGCTACAAGTTCATCCAGCTCGACGATTGCTTTCAAAGCGATCTTGGTAAAGGCGAGTCCACCCCTCAATACCCCGGCGTCAACAGGGATTATCCTTCGCGCGGACCGGATACCTGGCTCAAATGGCGCAAGGACAACTACCCAGCCGGCATCGAAGGTTACGCCGCCGCCTGCAAGAACTCGGGCTTCGAGCCGGGAATCTGGATTGGTCTGCACGTGACCGACAACGAGGTGATCACGAAGCACCCGGATTGGTTCATCCGCGGCAAGGACGGCAAACCATTCATTGCTCCATGGATCAGCTGCGCCATTGATTCCACGAACAAGGAAGCCATGGATACCATGGTTCGTCCTACCTTCGCCGGCGTGCGGAAGAGCGGGTTTCCCTACGTGAAAATTGACCTCCTCCGCCACTATTTCTACGACAACCTGAACAACAATCCGGATTACTGCAAAGAGCACGGCGTGACCTCGCAGGAGATGTTCCGCAACTATCTTGGCGCGGCGCGAAAGGAGCTCGGACCCGACACCTTCATTCTTTCCTGCTGGGGGGTGCTGCCCGAAAGCGCGGGCTTGGCTGACGCCTGCAGGATCGCTGGCGACGGCTACGGACCCGTTTCTATGCAGCAATACAACGCCTGGAACGGCATTGTTTGGCGCAACGATCCGGACGTTTGTGATGTGTTCCCGCAGTTCAAGGGGGTGGGTACTGGCAATGTGACACGGTTTGAAAAGAGCGAGGTGGTCGAAGGTGACACCGTCATCCGGCCGGCCCTGGCTTCCATCGCCGGTGCGATGCTCATCCTGGGTGACAGGCCCGACGTTTATCGGGATGACCGCAACATCGAGGGCTCCAAGCGCTCCTCCCCGGTCATTTTCAGCGTGCCGGGTCAGCTCTACAATTTCGACGAGCGCAAATCCAATGTCCTCAAGAGCACGCCCCGCGAGTCCATCAAGTGGGCTTCCGACGTCATCGGTTGCGACGCCGACCAGCATGGCACGGTTTGCCCATGGTGGCTCAACGAATTCAACCTTCGGGATGTAGGCCAATGGTCCGTATTGCACCGCGTGAACTGGGGTGCCGCTGCGCCCGCCACCACCGTGGCCTTCGCCGACCTCGGCCTGGAAGCCGACGCGGACTATCTCGTTTACGAGTTCTGGACGCATTCCTTTGTCGGAATCAAACGCGGACACATTGACTTACCCGCCACCGGCAATCACGAACTGCGCTCTTATGCCCTGCGCAAGTTGGAAAGCCATCCACAGATTGTCTCCACCAACCGCCACCTCTCGCAGGGCGGCGTCGATCTCGTTGCAGTGAACTGGAAGGACGGCACGCTCTCCGGAACCAGCAACGTGGTGACCGGAGACAGCTACGAACTCGCCGTTCACATGGCTGCCGGATTCAAGATGAAGACGGCTGCGATCAACGGGATGGAAGCCAGGACGTCGGTCGAGGGCGAATTGCTTCGCATTTCTTTCGTTCCGGCAACCACCGGCAAGGTGGAGTGGAAAATCGCATTTACCAAGTAACCTGTAAGACCGGCAGGAAGGTCCCCGGTGGCAGTCCCTTTCTTATAGCCGTAAACATTCCGGTGGGGGGCGTGATCCAACGAAGTTGGTCCGCCTGAAAGCCACTATCCTGCCATAGGATCAATCGGATGGGAGTGGGGATGCCCTTGTGCGCAATTCACCAGTGTCGATCATAGAACTAAACATTCGGCTCCCGATCTGCGTAAGGTTGGCATTATGAAAATCGGTTGCTTTGCATTGATCCAGCCCTTCAGCGGCATGCGCCGCCAGTTCGAACTGATCCGCGAGATGGGTTTCAAGTTCGCCGATCTCACGGATAATCACGATGGTGCGACTCTCGGCACCGAGTACGGATTTTCCGCATCTTTCAGCCTCGATTCCCATCCTTCGACCATCCTCGACATGGTGGAGGAGAATGGCCTGACCCTGACCAGCGTCTGCGCTCATGCGAACCTGCTCGACCCGATGTCTCCCGACCGCTACGGCACTGCCCAGATCATCAAGGCAATCAAGCTCGCGCACTTCCTCAAAGTGCCACAGGTCATCACGACCGAAGGGGATCCGAAGACCGCCTTCGGCCACAACCTGTCCGACGACCAGCGCCTTTTCAGCATCCGCGAGAAGCTCCACGAGCCTATCCGCTGGGCGGAACAACTGGGGATCGAGCTGTTGCTTGAGCCCCACGGCATTCTCACCGATACTGTCGAAGGCATGGGCCGAATTCTCGACGCGCTGGGGCATGAGGAGACTATCGGGATTAACCTCGATACGGGGAATTCGTGGCTTGGTGGTGGAGATCCTCTTGAGTTCGTTAAAACCTTTGGCTCGCGCATCAAGCACGTCCATTGGAAGGACATGCCTGCCGAATGGATACCCAAGCGCGGCACAATGTTCGGCTGCGGCATGGGCCTGATTCCGCTGGGCGATGGAGTCGTCGGGATCGAGTCCATCGTCAAGGCGCTGATGGATTCCGGTTTTGACGGGCCGACGACGCTTGAGATCGCAGGAGAAGACGCGGTAAAACTTTCCGCTGAGCGCTTACAGGCATGGAGTTCACAGGAAGCATGAGCATGAAAACTTTCCGAATTCTTTTCTTCGGGGTGGTCGCGTTGGCCGCCCAAACTCGCGCGGAACGGCTGCCGGTGCTCATCATCGACGGGCAGAACAACCACGATTGGAAACAGACCACGCCCGTGCTCAGGAGCACGCTGGAGGCGACCGGTCGCTTTTCCACCGAGGTGTTCACCGCCACCAATGGAGACGCCTGGAAGACGGGCGCACCCGATTTCACGCGCTATCGTGCCATCGTCTTGAATTACAACGGAGCGCCATGGCCGGCTACGGCGTGGTCTGGCTTCGAAAAATATATGAAGGATGGTGGCGGTCTGGTGGTGATCCATGCTGCGCTCGCTACCTTTCCAGAGAATGAGGCCTACAACCGCATGATCGGGCTTGGCTGGCGCAAGGCAGGCCAAGGCACGCGTCTCGGTTTTGACCAGCAGGGCTCGCCCATATCCGAGGCTAAAGGAGGTGATTCAGGTCACGGCGCACTCGGACCGTTTTCTATCGACATACGAGTAACGAAAAATCCGATCACCGCCGGATTTCCAGCGCGCTGGATTCATGCGCCGGATGAACTTTATCACACCCTGCGTGGACCCGCGCGCGATCTGGAGATCCTGGCGACCGCCCTTTCTCCCGTCACTAATATCAACGAACCGGTCCTATGGACTGTCCCATTCGGGAAGGGCCGCGTGTTTTGCTCCACGCTGGGCCACGATGCCCGTTCGCTGGCGGGGCGTGGGTTCCAATCGAGTTTTACGCGTGGCACCGAATGGGCGGCCACAGGAGTGGTCACGTTGCCCGTGACCGTCGAAATGCCTGCTTCTCAGGGCGCAGGTTCCGCCGGCCAGGCACCGAGCCGTGCGGTAATCGAACGGAATATCGACAAGAACATCACCGTCACCGGCAAATATGCCGCGGTCAAGCTGCCGTTGAAAAACGGTCCGGCCTTGCGCAATCCCACACGGATTGTCACCACGCCTCAGGGGATGATCTTCGTCGCGAATTACACCGGTGAGATTCTACGCCTGAAGGATACCGATGGGGATGGTCTGGAAGACACCACCGAGCTCTTCACCAACATCGCTCAAATCGGTCTTCCGGCGGGTCAGGCCTTGCCCCCTCCCGGCATCGCGCCCCCAGGTCCGGGGCTGCGCTATCCCACGGCAATGACCTTCAAGGATGGCTGGCTCTATGTCGGGACAACCCAGGAAATCCAACGGTTCGAGGTGAAGGCCGACGGCACCTGCGGCAGGGCCGAGCGGTTTGCCTCCGGCTGGCCCTACACGATGCACTACTTCGATTGGACCTTCGGCATGAAGTTCGGCAAGGACGGCTGGCTGTACGCGATCCTCTGCACCGACTATCTCAATCCCAAGCCAGCGCCCGATCCGGACGGCTTGCGTGGTTCGATGATCCGCATCAGCCCGGATGGCAAGAAGTTCGAACGTTTCGCCTGCGGCCTGCGCTTCGCCTACGGACTCGCCATCAACGACGCCGGGGATATTTTCTTCACTGACAACCAAGGCGGCGAAAACAACAAGGTCGAAGAGCTCAATCACGCGGTGAAGGATGGCAACTACGGCCACCATCCGAAAAATCCGAGCACTCCCGCCCGTGAGCCTATTCTGGCAGTCAGGACCGACGCTTCTCCAGACGGCTGCGCATTCAACCCTACGGCCAATCGAAACTTTGGCGACACCGCCGGGGACCTGTTCATCGCATGCTGGGGCAACGATGGCCGTTGGGACAAGGGAGGCATCGCACGCGTGCGCCTGACCAAACGCGCCGATGGCGAATACGATGCCGTGGAGGAAACCTTCTCGAAAGGCCCCGCCAAAGTCTCCGATCTCGCCTTCGCCCCAACGGGTGACATGTATGTCGCCCGCTTCGGCCATGAAGGTCCGCTGCATACGCCGTATGCAACCCCGGAAGGCGGTGTTTATCGATACATCAGCGCCCTATGGCTGAAGCAGGAGGCTGCGCCTTTCATCAACCCCTTGCTCACGCTCGAAGGGGACCCGAACAAGGGCAGGGAGATATTCACCCAACGCGCTTGCGTGACGTGCCACACCATTGATGGCAGTTCTACTTTGCTCGGTCCCGATCTGGGTAGGATCGGCCTTACCATGGATCGGGCAGGGCTCCGGGAATCGATCGAGAATCCGTCTGCAAACATCAAGACGGACTACGATACTGCCAAGCTCACCAGAAAGGATGGCAAGGAGCTCATCGGGCGGATCGCTTCATCAGATGAAGTCCAGGTCGCGATCATGCAGCCCGGCAATGTGACGGAAACGATCCCGCGTGCCGAGATCCGCTCAATCGAGATGCTGCCCACCTCGCTGATGCCGCCGGGACTTTCCTCAGGGCTGGGCGAGGCAGGATTGAACGATCTCCTCGCCTATATCGAATCCCTGGGGCGTGAAACGACCGTGCGCATTCATGCCGGGGGGGAGGCCATCCGCCTCGGAGAGGCAACCTATGGCGCTGACCTCGCCTATCGCCCCAAGGGCCTCGGCTACCGCGGAGGCAAGACCATTGTGGCTCGCGAGTCTGACACCGCGGGAATTGGATCCTGTCGCTATGGCGATTTCAGCTATCGGTTTGATGCATCCGAGGGCGAATACGACGTTACCCTAACCTTTGGCGAATGGTGGAAGATGCAAACGGGTGGTCGTGTCTTCAGCGTCCTTGCCAACGAGAATCCGGTTATCACCGATCTCGATGTCTTCAAGGAGGCGGGCGCGGGCAAACCCCTGACGAAGACCTTCCGGGTCAAGGCAAAGGCCGGAGCCATCATTTTGGACTTCAAAGCCAAAGCGGATAACCCCATGGTAAGTCTGATCGAAGTGAAGCCAATCAAACCTGCTCCATAGGTCTTTCTCCCATGCTGCCCACGCGTCCGAGTCTTTCATACACCGACCAGGAGCGCGTCTATCATGCCGACCGCTGCGAACCGCTCATTCGCGCGGCTGCGGCGGGGGAGGTGGAGTTGCAGGCGGTGGGCCGTCACGAATATCCGGGGGAAAAGGTGGGCGAGGGCGATCTGACCGGTTTGAGCAGCGCCGGATATTGGAATGCTGATCACCGCCAGCAATGGGGGCTGCCGGAGCATCGCAATGAAGGCATCGAGTTTACATTCATGGACACCGGTCAGGTTCCGGTGCGGGTGGAGGGGAAATCCACCATCCTTCACTTCGGAGAATGCCTGATCACACGTCCCTGGCAGCCTCATCAGATCGGTGATCCCCATGTTCCCGCAGGGAAGCTGATCTGGCTGATTCTCGACGTGGGGGTCCGACTGCCGCATCAGGCGTGGTCGTGGCCGTCCTGGGTTGTCCTGCATCCCCCGGATCTTCAAGAACTCACCCGCTGTCTGCGGCAGAACGAACAGCACTGCTGGAAGACAAGCCCCGAAATCCGGCGCTGCTTTCAGGCTATCGCGCAGGCCGTGCGACAGCCGCTGCCGGGAGGGCATTCGGCCATCATTGTCAGTGTCAACGCCTTGCTACTGGCCATGCTGGAAATGTTCCGTTCCAAGGACATTATTCTCGAGGAATCCCTCACCGACAGCCAGCGCGGCGTGGAGGTCTTCCTTGATGACCTGCGCGGCTGCTGCGGCAGACCCTGGACTATCGAAAGCATGGCGGAGAGTTGTGGTCTTGGAACCACCCGCTTTTCACATCACGTGAGGCTGCTGACCAACCTCACGCCCGGTGGGTACCTTACGCAATGCCGGCTGCAGCACGCACAAGGTTTGCTCCTGCGCACGTCCCCTCTATCGATTGCCAAGATCGCGCGCGAATGTGGATTCGCCTCGGGCCAGTATTTCGCCACGGCTTTCCGAAAGTGGACCGGACAGGCCCCGGATATGTGGCGCAAGGAACGGCAGGGATGAGGGTCGCGGGATTACTACTGCTGCGCCTTTTCATCCCCGGTTGATCCCTAGATCGCGGCGGTGATCTCTAGGCGACTGTCCCGTATGGCGGCGGAACAAACGGCTGAAATAGTAAGGATCCTCATACCCCACCCGCGCTGCGATTTCAGCGACCGACAGCTTTGGTTCCTGCATGAGCGCGGACGCGATCTGGAGTCGCAGCCGAATGAGAAATTGCTTGGGTGGACATCCTGCCTGATAATGAAACCTCTCCGAAAAATGGGCGACGGACATTCTCGCATCCTCTGCTAGTTCTTCGATGCCCCAATTCCGCATGGGTTCAGCCTGAAGCTTCCGGATCGCGGTCAGGACGCGTTCGTCGGTGCAGCGTGTTCGGGAACTGCCTGTCGCGGCATAAACGCGGGCCAGAGCGATGATGCGCGCCAATCCAGCGGTGAGACCCAACAAGCCGGGTTCCGATAACCCATCAAGAGCGTGCCGGTAGGTGTCCTCGAAGGCATCCTGCATGGCGGAAAGTTTGGGCACGTCGATCATCGGCCTGCCTTCGGGCAACGCGAGGGCCTCCACGTAGTCGGCGGCGCGATGTCCCGTGAAATGAACCCAAAAGACACTCCACGGATCTTTGACGTCGGCGTAGTAGCAGTGAGCCACATTCGGAGGCAGGACGAACAGGCCACCCGCACGGATTTCCCATGTTTCGCCATGGAGCTTGCAGTGCCCGGCTCCATCCAGGCAATAGATGAGAACGACCTCCGGACAGCCTTTACGGCGATTGACGAAATGGTTCGGAACGGAATTGTAATGGCCGATGTTCGTGACCTGCAAATCCCGGATCACGGGGAGTTCCCGCCCTTTTGCAAGCAGTTCCGGCGGGACCATGACCATTCGCTGGCCGACAAAACCTTCCGCGATCCGGACGGTGGGTGGTGGGGAATCGTCTGCCTTTTTTCGTCTACCCATAGCAGGTAGGAGTGTGTGCGTATTTCCGATAAACGTCCATTTTTTTCCGCGAATGATCCATTGTAAATGAGGAGCCGGGCATGGTCTATTGGAAGACAGCGGTGCGCCATTGGTAGTGATCGTCCGGTTGCACCGAAACGCCCGCGGCATCTCTGATATTTTCATGACCAAGTCCTTGTCTTCAATTTTCCTGGCATGCTCGCTCGTGATTACCCATGCGGCTAATGTGCCGCTTGAGGACCTCGATCTGAAACTGATGACGACCGGCTACGGGAAGGTGCTGTCAGGTCTCTCCGTGAAGGAGAAGCCGCTGACCATTGGTGGGCGGGTCTTTCAAACAGGTGTCGGCACCCATGCGCCCAGTGAGGCCCTTATCGATCTGGATGGGAAGGCGACCCACTTCAGCGCAGAGGTTGGAATCGATTCCTTGGACAACACCCAAGGCTCCGTTGAGTTCATTGTCTACGGCGATGATAAGGAGCTGTGGAATAGCGGGCTCTGCCGTGGAGGCGAGCCTCCGAAGGCCTGCGAAGTGGACCTCACGGGCATTCGGAAGCTGCATCTGGAGGTGACCGATGGGGACGATGGTAAATCCTACGATCATGCCGATTGGGCGGAGGCTGCCATTTCCTTTGACGGTGCCCTGCCGCGCATGACGGCGGTGCTCCCATTGCGGGAAGAGGAGTTCATTCTGACGCCTGCCGCACCAGATGCTCCGCATCTCAACGGTCCGAAGGTTCGTGGAGTGCGTCCGGGTTCGCCACTTGCTTTCCGTATTCCTGCTACCGGTGAACGACCGATGCAGTTTGCTGCCATGGGTTTGCCCGAAGGCCTTGTCGTGGATCATGCCACGGGGATCGTTACCGGCACCATCGCCAAGGGCGGCAGCTACGAGATCGTTCTTGAGGCAAGAAATGCCGAGGGTGCCGATCAGCGGCGCTTGAAAATTGTCGTTGGCGAGACACTTGCGCTCACGCCCACCATGGGCTGGAACAGTTGGTACATCCACTACCATCGGGTGACGGACAAGGTGATGCGCGAGGCCGCGGACCAGATGATTGCGTCGGGTATGGCCGACTATGGCTATGAATACGTTAATATCGACGATTGCTGGGCGATGAAGCCGGACTCGAAAGATCCGCAACTCAGCGGTTCGCCGCGTGATGCCGAAGGCCGGATCACGGGGAATCGGAACTTTCCGGACATGCCGGGGCTGGCCTCATATATTCATTCAAAGGGTCTGAAGGCTGGGCTCTATACCTCCCCAGGGAAGGTCACCTGCGCGGGCTACGAAGGATCCTTCATGCACGAGGCGCAGGATGCCGCGACATTCGCAAGCTGGGGATTCGACTTCCTCAAATATGACTGGTGCTCATTTGGCCGGGAACCGGCGGGAGCCATTCCCGGGGATCGCCTGGAGGGTCCCTATCTTTTGATGGCGAGCGAACTCAGGAAGCAAAAGCGCGATATCGTATTCAATCTGTGCCAATACGGCATGGGTGATGTCTGGAAATGGGGAGGGGACTGCGGGCAGTCCTGGCGTACTACGGGCGATCTGGGCCTGCAGGCCGGATCCAGTCTGCCGGGTTTCTATCAAATCGGCATGACCAACGCGAAGTGTCATGTCTACGCCCGCCCCGGTGGTTGGAATGATCCTGACTACCTTTTGGTCGGTTGGGTCGGGGATGCCAGTAGCAGCGGGAAGGGAAAGAAGACCACGCTGACGCCGAACGAGCAATACAGTTACATGAGCATGTGGTCGCTGATGGCCTCACCCCTGGTCTTCAGTGGTGACATGGCGAAACTCGATCCTTTCACCCTGAACATCCTCTGCAACCGCGAGGTCATTGATGTCGATCAGGACGAACTGGGTAAACAGGCTTCGATCCTGCGCCAGTCACCGAAGGAGTTCGTATTGGTGAAGGAGCTTTCCGACGGGTCCAAGGCAGTGGGCCTGTTCAATCTCGGTCGAAAACCGGCGACGTTGCGTGTGGACTGGACCGATCTCGGAATCAGCGGCAAGCAAACAATCCACGATGTTTGGCGGCAGAAGGACCTGCCCGTTTCCGACAGCGGCTTTGGCACCGAGATTCCGCGTCATGGCGTCGCTTTCGTTCGAATCACTCCCGCAAGGTAAGTATGTCCATTTTCCATGTCTGTCATCGCAAAGCTCGAATCGATGGTCCTTCCCACCCATCCGGTAGGGACTCCAGAGAAGAATCCACTCTTCTTTGAAAAGCGTGTTTATCAGGGTTCGAACTGAAAGCCCCTGGAAGTAACAAATCCCAATGAACTCCCCGCACCCGTCTGAAAATAACCCCGAGGTGACGATTCCCACGTCATCCGTCCGACCCTCCTTTTGGAGAATCCTTGGCGGAGGATCGCTGTCAATTTCCATCATCGTTCACGCCATTCTGCTCGCGATCGGTGTCGTATGGATCTTCCAGATTATTCCGGAAAAGAAGCCGGACATCGACTTCATGCCCAAAGGGGGAGGCGGAGGGGCTCCGGGTGCCAAGGCCGAAACCAGCATGAAAAAGCGGGCAACCATGACCGTCACGAACGCTCCTCGTCTGGTCGCGAAAGGTGCGAGCTCGAGCTTCACGCTGCCTGAGCCGGATCCGGCTTCCACCACATCATCGGTGGGCGCGCTTGGTTCTTCGGGCCTGGCAGGAGGTCTCGGCGGCTCGGGTTCCGGCGGTGGCAAGGGTAATGGGAAAGGAAAGGGCATTGGCGACGGAATGGGGCCCGGTCTTGGCGGCGGTGCCGGCGGCATGAGTCCATTTGGGATGCTCGATCCCAATGGGCAGGGATTGGTGGGAACCTATTACGATTTCAAATTCGACCGGGCGCACAAGCAGATCAAGGATCGCTGGGAGATTCCCGAACTCTGCAAGGTGTATCGGAATTTCTTCAACGCCAATTGGGACGAGAAGCTTCTTTCGAAATACTACCAGGCTCCGCAGAAATTGGCGGCCACCCGCATCGCGGTGCCGGTTCTTCCTGCCGAAAAGGCACCCACTTACTTCGGTGCTGAAGAAACACACTATCCTGCCTGGTGCGTCCTTTACAAAGGCTCCGTCTCCCCGCCCGATTCCGGCACCTACCGTTTCGTATGCGCCTCCGATGATGCGATAGCCGTGCGGATGGATCGCAAACAGGTATTGTCCCACCACTACTGCTTGGGCAAGGGCTTCGTGGACAAGCCCATCGAAGGACTGTTTAACAAGTCTTGGCTTCCGGAGGATTACATCCCGCACCCCACCCACTATAATTCATCCAAAGGTTACCTCGCCTGCGGTCAATGGTTTTCGGTTACCAAGGGCCAGTGGACGCAGTGCGAAATCATCCTCATGGAAACAGGTTACGGCGGCCTCAATTCCGCCGTCCTCCTCCTGCAAAAGAAAGGTGAAGAGGGGCAGCCGCTGAAGCTCTTCCACTTGGACAAGGATGCGGCTCCGATCCCAGCGAAAGTCGGCAATCCGACCAATATCCCTCCGTATGATTCCACGAGTCCGCAGTGGCAGGTGAGACGCTTGAGCAGCTTCGATATTTGAAAATTCGGAGCCAAAAGGCTCGTATTCCGACACGACTCTCATGATGAAAATCCCGTCGCCCCTATTTGGCCCGCTCTTCTGTCTGACCGCAGTGGCTCTTGCGAAAGCAGAGCCCGTGGACCTGGCATCACCCGATGGCCGATTGCATTTGAAATTCTCCGTTACGGCCAAAGGCTCACCCGCCTACGAGGTGGATCTTGAAGGCAAGCCACTCATCGTCGAATCAAAGCTCGGCCTGGCGTTGAAAGCGGATACCGAGTTCAACTCATTTGACATCGTGAAGGAGGAGGTGGCCAGCCATGACGGGAAATGGCAGACGGTGGTCGGTGAACAGAAGGAGATCACGGATCATTACAACCAGGTCACGGTCAGCCTGAAAGAGAGGGCTGCCCCGAACCGCGACCTGCAAATCGTCTTCCGTGCTTACGACGAAGGGGTATCCTTCCGCTATGTCCTGCCCAAGCAGGCGGCAATGGACAATGTCGTCATCTCGGGCGAGTCCAGCGAGTTCCGCTTTCCTGAGGACGACTTTTGTTATGTAACCTATCCGGCCCAGGGTGAATATGCCCGGATGCCTCTGTCCAAGGTTGAGGATGGCGCCGAGCGCCCTTTCACCGTCGAGGCGGGTCCAGCGGGCGTTGTCTCGCTGGCCGAGGCAGGCTTGATCGACTTCAGCCGCATGAAGTTCAAACCGCTCGCGGACAAGGGTACTGGCGTCTGCGCGAGTCTCGGCGGCCCCGTCGAGGCGGCGCTGCCGCTGTTCTCGCCATGGCGCGTGATCATGTCCGCGCCCACACCGGCCAAGCTGCTGCAGAACAATTTCATCATGCTTAATCTCAATGAGCCTTGTGCCATTGAGGACACGTCATGGATCAAGCCGGGCACCGTCTTCCGTGATTTGTCGCTAACCACCGAAGGGGCCAAGCACACGGTGGACTATTGCGCCGATCACAACATCGCCTACATGATCTTCGATGCCGGTTGGTATGGTCCTGAGAACTCGCCCGAATCGGATTCCACCAAGGTGGGCCCTGATCCCGCCCGCTCGAAAGGGCCACTCGATCTTAAGGAAATCCTTCATTACTCGGAGGGAAAGAAGGTGGGGATCATTCTCTACGTGAACTACATTTCCTTTAGCCGTCAGTTGGACGAAATTCTCCCATTGTATCGGAAGTGGGGAGTAAAGGGCGTGAAGTATGGCTACGTGAAAGTCGGAGATCAGGAATCCACCGCCTTCATGAGCAAAGCGATCCGCATGGCGGCTGAAAACCATCTCATGGCCGACATCCATGATGAGTGGCGTCCCACGGGAATTCAACGCACCTGGCCGAACCTGATGACCGCTGAAGGAATCGCGGGAGATGAAGAAGGCCAGCATCGGACCAATAGCCAATCCATTACCCACCTCTTCACCCGTTTCCTTGCGGGCCCTGCAGACAACACGATCTGCTACCTTGATCCGCGCGTGGACAAGATGACCAACCATGCCTACCAGCTCGCGAAGTCCGTTTGCTTCTACAGCCCCTGGCAGTTCCTCTATTGGTACGACCGTCCTCCGGCGGCGGCCGGCAATCCGATTCCCCAAGGGAGTGCTGTCGGAGGCGCTCTCGGCGATGAGCCCGAGATGGGCTTCTTCGACCGCCTTCCCACCGCCTGGGACGACAAGCGGGTCATTGATGGTGCGATTGGAAAATTCGCAGTGATCGCGCGCCGGAAGGGCGAAGGCTGGCGGGTGGGATGCATGAATGCCGAAGTGCCGAGGAAGGTTCAGTTCAAGCTCGACTTCCTCGCCCCAGGACGCAGCTATGATGCCGCCATCTATTCGAACGATCTCGCGGTGCCGACCCGAACCCACGTGAAAATCGACCACCGCCGAGTGGATGCTGGCAGCGAGCTGACAATCGATCTTGGCAAGAACGACGGACAGGCGATGGAAATCACGCCCGTGAACTGATCTTGTCGCGGACTTCGCCAAGGGTGGCCCCATTTCCAGTTTTTGGAGGCCCGCTCACCCTGCGCGCGGTCTCTACATTCAACTGCGATTTACCAGGAGTGATCGCCGACAAGAAGCAGTTCATCTGGGGTAACGCCCGCCTATGAAAGCGGCGGTCAGGGGCTGTGGTTCGACAAGATCGAACTCCTTGCTGCCGGCCAGGTCGTCTCTTCCGACGCCCACTGTGGTTTCACCGTCAGCAGTCCGAAGGACGCTCTCTATCGCCTCGAAGTGAAGACCTCCATCCCCGCAGGTGCGAAGCTCACGCTCCGTGCGACAGCCGACAGCCACGAAGGGACCGACTCTACCGGTGCCGTCAGCTTCCGTTCGGAGTAAACGGGGGGCTGGAGGCCCGAGTTGGTAGCGAACTGTCGATGCAGGGCCAAGCCGTCCCAACGGCCGGGCGAGCTCTTCTAGCCCTTTGCGTCAGCCCGGTAAGTGGTTGGTGAAACTCCCATGATTTTCACGAACAGACGTGAAAAGTAAAATGGGTCCTCATAGCCGATTTCATAGGAAATTTCCTTTACGCTCAAGCTGGTGGTAACGAGCAAGCGGCAAGCGGCCTGGACGCGGAGGGCAATGTGATGTTCGACCGGAGAGACGCCGGTGCGGGCTTTGAACAGCGCGGAGTATCGTGATGGCGAAAGCCCGGCTTGATTCGCGAGTTCCCCTAGACTCAAGGAACGGGAAAGGTTGCTGCGCATGAACTCGATGTTTCCTGTGAAATCACGCGTGGGAGTCGTGGTTGAGTCCGCATGGAAGGCCGTGTTTTCAAAAAGGAGCACCCCGAGCAGGTGACGGAAAATATGAGCCACCTGTAATAGTCCTCCTAATGTGTGACCATCCGCCAGCGCCTTGTAGCATTCACGAAAAAGCTGATCAATTCGCTGACCGGTCTTCTTTGCCACTGGGATCACGAATCCCTGCCGAACGAATAGATCGGCGTAAATCGCAGCCGTCTGTCCGGAAAAATGGGCCCAATGGATCGACCACGGCTGCTTCTCATTGGCCGCATATCGATGGGGCTTTCCCCGTGGGATGAGAAGCGCATGGTCCGCCGAGAGTTCCTGTATTTCGCCGTCAGTCTCAAACCATCCGGTCCCGGATTGGCAATAGATCAGGATATGTTCATCCGCCCCCTGGGGTCTCTCGCGATAGTGATCACGCGCCTTTGGAAACCAACCGATATCGGGAGCATTCAATCCGGAGCCAAGTGGATGCATGGCGAGTTCCTTGCGCAGGTCGGCGGGAGCGAAGTGGAGCATCTGGCCCGGAAACCCTTCGCCGCGCAGACGGCCTTTTTTTGTAGTCGCTTTCATCGACGGATTTGGAAGGCGAACGAAATCATCTTTCCCGCGCCGGCAGAGAAATTCCCGGATGCCGCCGCACACGTGCCGGCAATTTCATCGAGATGGCGGAGCAGGAACAGGAAGATAGTCCATGGAATCGCGGATTCTGTCCATTGCCGAATACAGTCGTTCTTGGATACGATTTCCCTCCTTGGCAACGCCATTCAAGTTCTGGAAAGCACCATCATGATAACGGAAACTTCCCTCCCCGAAACGGTTGACCTGAAAGAGATGAAGCTCTCCTTCGCCCAGCACGGCTACGCCGTGGCGAGAGGCTTGTTCAGCAGCGAAGAGGTAGCTGAACTGCAACAGGCGTTCGAGAACGTCGCGGCGGGCGGCCCGATTCCAGGGCACTTCGAGCCAGTTGCCGTAGATGAGGCGAAAGGCGACCCCTTGCTCACGCATCCGCGCGTTTATCATCCCCACCGGTTCAATATTGTTTCGCGCAAGCATCTGGTGCATCCGGGGGTGTTGACGTGTTTGCGGGAATTGATGGGCGATGACGTCCTTGCCGCGCAGAGCATGTTCTACTATAAACCGCCCGGAGCGCGTGGCCAGGCGATGCATCAGGATAATTTCTACCTGATGGTGGAGCCGCAGACCTGTGTGGCCGCGTGGACCGCGATCGACGATGCGGACCCCGAAAACGGAGGCATGTATCTGGTCGAGGACACCGCTGACGAGCCGATCATATGCCCCGGGTGGGCTGATCCCGAAAAATCCTTCACGACCCACTTCGTCCCGACCCCGGCTGGTAAAAAAGCGGTGCCCTGCGTGATGAAGGCCGGGGACACCCTCTTCTTCAACGGCAATACGATCCA
>Ga0265327_10001962_pt1 | contig 23548 bp, 10 predicted proteins | sample 41621metaG_FD_202089 | JGI IMG/M metagenome (GOLD analysis project Ga0265327, IMG submission 202089) | Rhizosphere microbial communities from Carex aquatilis grown in University of Washington, Seatle, WA, United States - 4-16-21 metaG | ecosystem: Host-associated > Plants > Roots > Rhizosphere...
GTTGCTGTGAAAGATATCGAGCCGCCAGACATTCATTTTGTGAACGCCGCACAAGGCTGGCTCGAACTCAACAACCCACGCGAAGCCCAATCAGAGTTGGATAATATTACCGAATTTAAAACCCACCTGATTGTAATGGAATTGCAGTGGCAAATTTACGCCAAGACGAAAGCCTGGGAAAAAGCGATTGCCACGTCTCGAGCGATCAATACCGCACATCCCAACGTTTCGTTTGGTTGGATTCATCTCGCCTTCGCCTTACACGAATTGCGCAAGACTGCCGAAGCTTACGACGCTTTGAAGGCCGTCCTCGAACGATTTCCGAAGGAATGGTTGATGCGATACAACATGGCTTGTTACTCCGTACAGCTGGGCCGCCTTGACGAAGGAAAAACGTGGCTGGACGCGGCTAAGAAAATTGGCGACAAAAAAGAAATCGCAGAATTACTGGCGACCGATCCGGATTTGGAACCGCTCAGAAAATCGTCACGCTAAAAGCGCCTTCACCACCTGGCCCTCGTTCGTCGGCCCAATCAAGCGCTGGTTCAAACCGAGGTATTGATAACTCAACCGATACGGATCAAGCCCCATCAACTGAAGCACGGTCGCTTGAAAATCGCGCACAGTCACTTTGTCCTGGACGATGTTGTAACCAAAGTCATCGGTAGCGCCATGAACCACGCCGGGCTTCACTCCGCCACCTGCCATCCATACCGTGAAACAATTCGGATGATGATCGCGTCCGAGGAACGTTGAGCCATCGCGCGCCTCGTTCATCGGTGTGCGCCCGAACTCGCCACCCCACACCACCAACGTATCCTCCAACATCCCGCGCTGTTTCAAATCCGAAATCAATGCTGCGCTTGCCTGGTCCACTTCCTTGCATTTCATCGGCAACCCGTTCAGTAAATCGTTCGATGCGGCGGTCCCGTGCATGTCCCAACCCCAATCGAAGAGCTGCACGAACCGCACGCCCTTTTCAATCAGTCGCCGGGCGAGCAAACAGTTATTCGCAAACGATCCTTCACCCGGTTTCGCGCCGTACATCGTGCGAATCGATTCCGGCTCCTTCGCAATATCGAAAACATCCAGAACAGTGATCTGCATCCGATACGCCAACTCATATTGCTCGATGCGCGTGAGTGTCTCGGGATCACCGTAAAGCTTGGCCTCGACTTCATTCAGTTCGCGCAACTTGTCCAAACTCCGCCGTCGACTCGCTCGATCCATTCCCACCGGATTTTCCGAATATAAAATAGGAGCGCCCGACGTACGACATTGCACGCCTTGATAAACGCTCGGCAAGAAGCCACTGCCCCAAAGACTCTTTCCGCCCGTCGGATCCGTGCCACCGCTCAGGAGCACAACAAATCCCGGCAAATCCTGGTTCTCACTCCCAAGGCCGTACGTCACCCACGAACCCATCGACGCATTGCCCGCACGTTGGGCGCCAGTAAACAAAAACAATTCTGCCGGCGAATGATTGAACTGATCCGTCCACATCGACTTCACGACTGAAATGTCATCGGCCAATCCCGCGATGTTCGGGATCAGATTGCTAAACCATCCGCCACTTTTGCCGTGCTGCTTAAATTTGTGCGGACTGCCCAACAGCTTCGGCACACCTTTGATAAATGCGAATTTCTGTCCGGCAATCAGCGACTCCGGGCATGGCTGCATGTTCAACTCGTTCAACTTCGGTTTGTAATCAAACATGTCGAGTGACGGCGGCGCGCCAGACATGTGCAGGTAAATGATCGATTTCGCGCGTCCGCCAGTCATAGACGGCTTCACTGCCAATGGCGACTTGGTTGCGCCAAAGGCATCGAGAGAGAGAAGTCCACCCAGCGCGATGCTGCCGATGCTGAATCCAGACCGCTGCAAAAATTGTCGGCGCGTCAACGCGCGTCCGTGGGCAAAATCAAAATTCGTCATATCACCCCTTCATTAATACGCCGTCCAAATTCAAAAGGATATTCGCCACCGTCGTCCACGCAGCGGCTTCTGCGGGGCTCAGTCCTTCGGGTAACGGTCCGAGCGGATTCGTTGAAAGCTTTGTCGCCTCGTCCTTGTGGGTCCTGTAATGTGCAACCTCCGATTCATACAGCTCGCACAACGACGCAATTTCCCTCTTCGTCGGCTGCCGGCACATCACGAGCTTGAGCCCATATTCAATTCGTTTCGGCAAGGTCGCCGCGTCAACTTTTGCGAGGTGACGTCCCAGCGATTGCGCCGCCTCAACGTAAATCGGATCGTTCAAAGTGACATAAGCCTGCAACGGCGTGTTCGTCGGCAAACGGCGAAACGTACAGGTTTCACGGCTGGGCGCATCGAACGTCGTCATGCTCGGATGCGGAATCGTGCGACGCCAGATCGTGTAAATTCCGCGACGATATTTTTCCTCACCGGTACTCGTAGGATAAGAACGCTGCCCATTAAACGCGGCGCGCCACAAATTATCCGGTTGCGGCGGATAAACGCTCGGCCCGCCAATTTTCGGACTCAACAAACCGCTCAACGCCAGCGCCTGGTCTCGCACCAACTCCGCTTCCAATCGGCGGCGAGGCGCACGCGCCAGCAGATAATTGCGCGGATCCCGGGCAAGCAATTCCGGGGTGACACGCGAACTCTGTTGATACGTCGCGCTCATCACCAGCGTTTTCAAAAACTGTTTAACGTTCCAGCCGTTATCGCGCAATTCCAGCGCCAGCCAATCGAGCAACTCCGGATGCGTCGGCTTCGTTCCTTGCGTTCCGAAATCCTCTTCCGTCTCCACAATGCCGCGTCCGAAAATTTGCGCCCAAAACCGATTCGCAATCACCCGCGCCGTAAGCGGGTTCTCCGGGCTCATCAACCACTTCGCCACACCAAGCCGATTCGTCGACGCTCCCGTCGGCCACGGATTAAATGCCGAGAGCACTCCGGGAGAAACTTCGTCGCCCGGCGAGAGATAATTGCCTTTGAATAGAATATGGCTGACGCGATGTTCCTTCGGCGGCAACTCGCGCATAACTGGCAACTCGACCGGTTTGATGGCATCGCTTTCCGTTTTTAACGCCGCGATGACTCTGGCCTGTTCGGCCATCGAAGGCACGAATGGCCGAAACCATTTCGATAAATCCTTTTTCTGTTCGGCACTGCGTTTGTCCGCGCTGATAGCGAGAGTGGATTCGAACCTTTCCGGCACAATAATCACCGGCAAAGCCACCGTTGTTCCCGAAATCCTGAATCGTCCGATGGTTTGTTTCTTCCCATATTGCTGAACCAGTTTGACCTTCACATCGCCAGCCGGCAAACGCTCTGCGAACTCAAACACGGCAGATTGATGTTTATTCGTGGTCCCATCGACTGACCAACCCTTCTTTGGTTTGGACATCTCGTCGATCGCATTGGCCACGTCATAATTCGTTTCCGTGAACGTCGCTGTCGCTCGCGCAATCTTGATCGCCTTCCCATTCACCGTGACTTCAAAATGGTTCAACAAAAAATTTCCCGTCGCATTCCGTCCCGGTCCTTTTGCCGGAAGACTGTCGTCCGCCAGAACCTCCAGGCGCAAAGCCGTCGCGTTAGAAACCACCGAGTGAAACGTCACCATGTAATTGTCCTTAGCGGGCGGCTTGTTGGTTGCGAGCAACGAATTGTCAGCCAATTTTTTGAAACCACCACCAGCCTCCGATTTAAAATCGATCGGCTCCAGAACCGTCCACGCATTCGTTTCCGGTCGGACTTTTTCCCACTTCGCCAACTCAGCGAGAACCAATGGGGCCGACTCTTCTAATGCCTGCTCCTTCGCTGCAATTTGGACGTCGAGTTCTTGAATTTTCTTCCGCTGCTCAGGTTTATACAGCGGCATTGTCGGCCGTTCGTCGGCCTTATCACTGTCCTCGGTCTGATTAAAAATCGCGAAAAACTGGTAATACTCCTTTTGCGAGATTGGATCGAATTTATGCGAGTGGCATTGCGCGCAACCCATCGTCAACCCCATCCACGCCTGCACCGTCACGTCCACACGATCCTTCACCGCTGCCACGCGCCATTCCTCATCCTGAGTTCCGCCCTCTGTGTTCGTCATTGTATTGCGGTGAAAAGCTGTCGCGACTTTTTGTTCCTCCGTCGCGTCATCCAATAAATCACCTGCGAGTTGTTCCATCGTGAACTCGTCGAACGGCATGTTGCAGTTAAACGCCTTGATCACCCAATCGCGATACGGCCAGATATTAAGTCGCAACGGATCCGAACCGTACCCCGCTGAATCCGCGTAGCGCGCAATATCCAACCACATCCGCGCCCAACGCTCGCCGTAACGCGGCGAAGCCAACAGCTTGTCTACCACGCTCTCATAGGCATTCGGTGACTTATCCTTCAAAAACGCTTCCATTTCAGCTGTCGTCGGAGGTAACCCCGTCAAATCCAACGAAACGCGTCGCAGCAAAATCGACTTCTCCGCCGGTGCCGACGGCTTCAGTTTCTCCGCTTCGAGCCTCGCCAAAATAAATCGATCAATATCATTCCGCGCCCACTTCTTGTTCTTAACCGTCGGAATCGAAGGCCGCGCCGGCGCGACAAAAGCCCAATGCTTTTGATACGGCGCACCCTCCTGAATCCATTTCTTAAGCAAGGCCACCTCGCGGGCATCGACCGGGTGCGCCTCTTTCGGCGGCGGCATCACTTCATCCGGATCTGTGCTCGTGATTCTTTTGACCAACTCGCTTTTGGAAATATCTCCCGGCTTGATAGCAAACACGCCATCTGTCCGCACTTTGATTGCCTCCTCCCGCACATCCAACCGCAATTTCGCTTTTCGCGAATGTTCGTCCTGTCCATGACAATGAAAACACTTCGAGGATATAATCGGAAGCACCTGCTTCCCGAAATTCACCACGTCCTTATCCGTGCCCGCCCAGGTCGCGACTGACAGCGACACCACTAGCACAAACAATTTGGCGGACCTTATGAACGGCGCGTGAATCATGAACAAAATGGTAGACCAGTATTACACCGCCAAGGTTTCAGCAAACAGAACCGTACAAGCCACTCCCGTCTGCTAGTTAACCTTGGTTGGCCGGCAAAAATCATAAAACCCCAACGCGGCATATTCCAGAAGATTGCCCCAATTTCACACCATCCGAGAGTCGCTTCATCTGTCGCTAAACGCACGACTACCTGCTATGTTCGCCCCTTCATGAAACTGAAATCCATCGGGTTCGCGTTTCTGCTGTTGGCTGTGACACATCCGGCAACGGCGGACACCCGTTTGTCCGATTACATCCGCCCGTTCGTCGGCACTGAAGGCGAAGGCAACACCTACCCTGGCCCCTCCGCCCCGTTTGGCATGATACAATTGAGTCCCGACACTGATACGACCAATTGGTCGACTGCGTCCGGGTATGAATATTCGGACCCGACCATTCACGGCTTTTCCCTCACTCACCTCAGCGGCACTGGTTGTCCTGACCTCGGCGACTTTCTCTTCGCTCCCCAGGTCGGCGGACCGTTCGGATCAGCTGGCACCAAAGATCATCCTGAAGCGGGTTATCAATCCGCCTTCTCGCACGCTGACGAAGTCGCATCCGCCGGTTATTACAAAGTGAAGCTGTTGCGTAGCGGCATCGTTGCTGAGCTCACCGCTGGCGAACGCGCCGGCATGATGCGCTTCACATTTCCCGCCACAAACGCCGCCAGCATTCTCATAGACCTCAATCACGTCATCGACGGCGGGCGCGGGCACGTCATCGAATCACGCGTGCGTCTGGAAGACAAACAAACCGTCACTGGTTTTCATCTGGTCAACGGTTGGGCGCCTGAGCGTTATCTGTTTTTCGCCGCACGTTTTTCGCGCCCGTTCGACGACGCTTACGTTTTGGTAAACGGCAAAGCAATGCTCTACAATAGTTACCAGTATTATCGTTTCCACAGCCGCAAAGAAACTTCCTCGAGCGGTATTGGCGCGCAATTCCTCGGCCAATTCGCCACACACGAAGGCGAAGTTATCCAGGTGAAGGTCGCGGTATCCACCGTCAGCACAGCCAATGCGTTGCAGAATCTCGACTCCGAAATCCCGGATTGGGATTTTGAAAAGGTTCGCGAAGCCACCCGCGCACGATGGGATAAAGAACTCGCGCGTATTGAAATCGACGGCACGACGCAACAAAAGGAAACGTTTTACACGTCGATGTATCACTCGTTTCTCGTGCCGAATTTGCATCAGGACGTGAATGGCGAATATCGCGGGTTCGATCAAAATTTCCATCGCGGCGACAAATTCACCAGTTACACCATCTTTTCGCTCTGGGACACTTTCCGCGCCGAGCATCCCCTGCTCGCTCTCATTCAATCGAAGCGCGATTCCGACATGATCAATTCCTTGCTCGCGCACTACGACCAAAGCGCCGATCACCTCCTGCCGATGTGGGAACTGCAAGGCAACGAAACCTGGTGCATGATCGGTTATCACGCCGTTCCGGTAATCGTCGACGGCTATCTCAAAGGCGTGACCGGGTTCGATCCGCAACACGCCTACGAAGCCATCACCAATACCGCCATGAATGCCGATTACGATGGCCTGGCCGCCTATCGCCAACTCGGCTGGGTTCCATACGACCAGGAAAACGAATCTGTTTCCAAAACGTTGGAATACGCCTACGACGATTGGTGCATCGCCCAAATGGCAAAGGCACTCGGCAAATCGGACGACTACGCCTACTACATGAAACGCGCCGGGTCGTTCACCAACTTGTTTGATCCAAGCATGGGCTGGATGCATTCGAAAGATGCCGAGGGCAAATTCCGCCCGGACTTCAATCCGCAGATTTTTGGCGGCAGCGGTCACTATCCGGGCGACATCACTGAAGGCGCGAGTGTCCAATACTCATGGTTCGCTCCACAGAACGTCCCCGAATTAATTAAGCTGATGGGCGGCACCAACGCGATGATTTCAAAACTCGACACCCTCTTTGCCACCAGCCAGGCGACAAAAGTTCTGCCTCCAAACGATCAGCGCGGTTGCATCGGTGACTACTGGCACGGCAACGAACCGAGTCACCACATTATTTATTTGTATTCGTATCTCGGCCAGCCCTGGAAAGCGGCGAAATTACTGCACCAGGTCATCACAACGCAATACGGCAACACTCCCAATTCACTTTGCGGCAATGACGACTGCGGCCAGATGTCCGCCTGGTATCTTTTCACCTGCATGGGCTTTTATCCAGTGTGCCCCGGAAGCGATTACTACGTCATCGGCGCACCGCAACTGCCAAAAGCCACAATGCATCTCTCGAACGGCAAAGATTTCGAGATGACCGCCGAAAATATTTCGGACAAAAACATCTACGTGCAGTCGGTGAAATTGAACGGCAAGAACTGGGATTCACCGTTCCTGCCGTTCAACGAATTAAAGAATGGCGGCACGCTTGCGTTTACCATGGGAGCGGAGCCCAGCAAAAGCTGGGGCACGCAACCGCAACTGCCGTGAGCGCCCGTTACTGAGCGAGACGTGCGCGATAGAATTTTAGCGGAACACTAAAATTCGTTTCGGTGAACGTGAACGGGAGCGCGTTGGTGCCGAGCGAAAACCAATTGCTCAAGTTAGTCGAATACTCAATCACCGCTTGGGCCGCATTGGTTCCAGTCACACCGAATTGGAATCCGTTCGTGCCAAACGCAAATGTGCCAAAGCCAAGGCTCGGCGTCGCCGCCGGAATCGCCGCGCCCCAGACGGTGACCATGTCGTACCGCATGGTTCCGGTGGTGCTGTACGTGCTGCCAGTATTCGCAGCGACGTAATTATTGTTCGCGCTGTTGATCGCCGTGCTTTCCCATTCTGAAACGATGCGGAAAACGAAATTGGAGTTGTTATTCACCCCGGCGATTCCCGCAAGACTGTTACTCTTGGATTCAAATGTCGCAGCAGTATTGATCGCGTTACCAGTCGGAAAGTCGACGAAGGTTGTGCCGTTGGTGCTGTATTGCAGGCGGACGTATTTGCTGCCTGTATTACTGACACGCTGGTCCCAACTGATTGCGATGTTCTGCTTGCCGGCGGTACTGACCGCAACCTGGATACCGGCGGTTTTATTGGCCAAAGTCGACCCAGGATAGTTTGCGGTGTTCAGCGCGGAGTTGGAGGTGTTCGTGTCCGTACTGCCGCTGCCGCCGACAATGCTAAACGTCGGCCCGCCTACACTCGCCAACGTTCCGCTGCCCGCGGAGGGCGTCGGCGCATTCGTATTGGCAACGCTGTCAAAGTTCCATTGCGCGATCACGCCGTAGGCCGCTACGGGAACGACGCTCAGAACGGCGTCCTTACTTGTTGCGGACCCGAGATTGTTGCTCACCACGACGGAATAAGTTCCGGCATCGGCGATTTGAACATTTGAACGCGAATAGCTGCTGCCTGTTGCGTCTTGAACGACGCCTCCATTGAAACTCCATTGATACGTCGGCGACGGTGAGGCCGAGACTGTGACCGAGAATGTCACGTTATCTCCGACTGTCGCAGTTGTGTTAACCGGTTGCGATACAATCACCGGAGCACCTGCACTAAGGTCTGTTACGTTATATGCCACCAACGCGAAATCCTGATCAAGCGAAGTTCCAACATTCGGAACGCCGTCTGAGTTGATATTCGCCGCAGTCACGGTGATAACGACCGCGCCGGTCGCGCCTGCTGGCAACAACACGCTCTCGGCGTTGTTGGCGACATCGGCGCTCCCGCCAGTCACGGAGTATTGTCCGCTGAAAACATTGCCTTTGTAAGTCACGCCGCCCACTGAAACGGTCAGGTCGAGATTATTCTTGTATGCATTACCGGTTGTACTGCCGGGAGCATCCGTCCACGCAATCGTGACGCGAAACGGTTTGGAGGTGTCGGAAATCTGTCCGGTAAACGTGCGCGTTTGACCGGTACCGGTGAACATGTCTGCTGCGACTTCGTCCCGCATCATTCGGGGCACGCCGTCGAATGCGGTGCCCAGGTTCATTTCTCCGAGACCTTGCGTGTTCGACCAAAGACTATCGTTCGCGAGCGCACCCGTTAGGTAGCGTGCCGAATTCATTAAATACGCCTTGGTCATCGCCGGACTTGGTGCGTTCGTGAAATTGTTCAGGAAAAACTGGCGCAACAACGCGCAACCACCAGCGACGCACGGCGTCGAATGGCTCGTTCCTGATGACGTCGTATACCACTGCTGGTTTACCGGAAAATAAAGATTGGTTCCCACACCGCCACAAACGCCTTCACCCGTGAAACACGAATCCGCGATGCCGTTTGCTGTGGGATTGCTCGCTTGCGCGACCCCGCCGCTGATGTGCGTCCCGGGCGCGACGATTTCCGGTTTGCGCCGGCCATCCGCGCAAGGGCCGCGGCTCGAAAAGGTTGTCATATCATTGGCGCTGTTGGCATCGGCATCGGTGTCGGCGCACGAATCTGTTCCACTCATTGCCTGAACATTTTCCGATGCTCCAACGGTAATCACGTTCTTAGCTGTTCCCGGTGACCCGACAGTTTTTGCTGCTGACCCTGCATTGCCGGCGGCGAAACAGATCACCATTTCCTGGTTGCCAGCGACAGGCACTGTTGAACCACTCGGTTGCGCGTCGCGCACGAGCGCATCGTAGGCTTGCGCGTCTGTGTCGTAAGCGCCTGCAGTGTCAGCACCCCAACTGTTGTTGCTGATGCGCGCGCCATCTCGATACGCCTGCGACATCAAACTTGGATAAATCGGGTCAGTGAAATTGCTTGGATCAGAAATAACGGATGAGCCCAGTTTGACGAACGGACAAACACCCAGGCCGTAATGAAAACCTGAAGTATCAGCATGCGGAAAGCTTCCGGCGGCATCGTTATAGCCGCCGATGACATGAGAATTTAATGTTCCATGTCCGTCGCAACCCTTCAGCGTGGTCCCACTATTTGCCGTTCCAACCAGCCGATTATAAGCGACACGGCTGGTGCCGCCCGCCAAACCGGAAACACGGAGGTTCGGATGATTGGGCGCGGTCGTGCCGTTATCGATACCACTGTCCGATACATCGACAACAAATGAGAATTGTCCCTGCGTAAATCCTTTTGAAGCTAGCCAACTGAGATAGCCGGGGCCCGAGGGCGAATTCCCTGTCAGGTTGCCCGCGATAATCTGGTCTTGGCGTTCGCAGAATTTTTTTCGCGGCATGTACGCCTGGATAGAAACGACATCCGATTGGGCAGCGACCGTCATCAGGTCAGCCGCATCGACCGGCACAATGACATTCACGTAACCAAGTGATTTTTCCTGACGACGAATCGGGCCGGTCTTGAGCGCGTTGATAATCTGCAACGTATTTGGATTCGCATCGGCGTCTTCGACCAACTGAATCGCAAATGTGTCCGTGCCAACGTTGCGCACGTTGCCGTTGTTGTCGACGGTCTTGGCGTTCGGATGAATCTTCAGATCGCCGCTGAACGTGCCGTTCCATTGCACGTGCGCGGCTTTGGCAGCCCAAGCTTGAAGTTGGCCGAGCGCCTTGCTCTCACCGTAGACGAGATAAGTGTTCTCCGGAATGTAGCTGATGACTTTGACGCCGGTCGCATTCAGTTCATCGAGCCACTCCTTTTTGATCGGGCCGGCGAAATGCAAGAGGTGTAAACGTTTGCCGCCAAAACCGCCGACGGCTTTGACCGCAGCTTTGGATTGGGCATCACCGGTATTGAGCGTTGCCGCATTGAGCCTAATTTCGTTGAAGTCATCACGTGTTTCCAAATCGCTGCGTTGCACATCCGGCGTGACTTCCGCTATTTGGTAAACCCTAAATGCGCCGTAATCGGCAACCAAAGCCCCACCGCGCGCCTCAATCATTTTGTAAGCTTCGGCCGTCGAAGCGCGGATTTTGTGACGTGGATTACCTTGAGCAACTGCAGCGATTATTGAACAAACAAGAATCGTAAGGACGAAGGAAACGAGTCCCAGCCGGTGAAATAACCTACTTTGCATTCACCGAATGCTAGTAGCGCGTCGCTCTCAAGACGAGAGGAATTAGTAGCGCTCCTTACTCAATCTGCTTGATTGAGTAAGCTAACCTGATAACAAAAATTCAATTGGTATCAATCCATTTACGCGAACAACTTCGTCACAGCTTTGGCCTTCACCAATTCGCGGGGTTGCTTCAAATGGTTGTAAACAATCGTCTCCGGTTCGATGCCGAACGCGTGATACATCGTCGCAAGAATTTCGGTCGGATGCACAGGATCTTCGGTCGGGCTGCTGCCGGTTTTGTCCGATTTGCCGTGAACATAACCACGCTTGGTGCCCGCCCCCGCAATAATTGAGGTGTAGCAATATGGCCAGTGATCGCGACCGTCGGCGGAATTTGCATTGCCTGATGTGCTGATGCCTTTTTGCGGGCTGCGACCGAATTCGCCTATGACCACCACCAAAGTTTCTTTCAGCAATCCGCGCGAATCCATATCAGCAAAAAATGCGGCCAGACCTTTGTCGAGCATCGGCCCGGATTGATCGCGCATGCGTTTAGTGAGATCAACGTGATGGTCCCAGGAATGATTGTCGGAATTGGCGACCTTCGGCCAAATGACTTCTACAACGCGAGTGCCGGCTTCAATCAGGCGACGCGCCAGAAGACAACTTTGGCCGAACGTATTTCTCCCGTAGCTATCTCGCATCTTGTCTTTTTCCTGCGTGAGATCGAACGCGTTGCGAGCGCGACCAGAAATAATGAGCTCCAGTGCGCGTTTGTAGTAATCGTCGAGATTGTAGCTTTCGACTGCCTTGTCGATGTCCGGCATCGCTTGTTCAATGGCGTCGCGCAACTGCGCGCGGCGTTTGAGTCGCAGCGCGAAAACTTCCGGTGGCAGCTTCAAATCATCGACACGAATTTTGTCCATCTTCTTCATGTCCATGTCATCGCCCTCGGGATAGAGCGTGTATGGATCAAAGGCCTTGCCGAGGAAACCGGCTCCGCCGCCTTTTCCGATAACACCGGATTCCTGCAACGGACGCGGCAACATGACGAAGGGCAACATCGGTTCTGTCACTGGACGCAAGCGTGAGATTTGCGAACCAAAATTCGGAAAATCTTTTGGATCGGGCGGCTCGAGTTGACCTGACGGACTGACTTTATCCGTCGTGTAACCGGTCATGATTTGATAAATGGCTGCGGTGTGATTGAACAAACCGTTCGGCGTGTAGCTCATCGAACGAATCATGGTGAACTTGTCGTTCACCTTGGCGAGTTCAGGCAAAACTTCGGTGAAATTGACGCCGGGAATTTTGGTGGAAATCGGTTTGAACGTGCTACGGATACTGTCGGACACGTTCTCCTTTGGGTCCCACAAATCAAGATGGCTCGGACCGCCTTGCAGATAAATCATCACGACGTTTTTAGCGGCGCCCCACCCCGGTCCGCCCGCGCGATTTTGCGCACCGAAGGCCTGGAGCTTCAGCAACGAGCCGAGAGACAGGCCGAGAATGCCTGTGCCGCCGATACGCAAGAGATCGCGCCGCGTGATTTTCATCCGCGGATCACAAAGATCGCTACATGTTCCACCAGCAATTCTAATCATAAAACCTTTCTAGTGATTGAACAAAAACCCGGGGCTGTTAATCAGTGCCCAGGTCAAATCCTGCACTACTGTAAGTCGTTTATTTTCGCTTTGTTTGATGCTCTCTTTGGCGTCCACGCGCAACTGCACGAGGACGGGATCAAGATGAATCGGCTCTTCCGCTTTTTTTAGCTCGGCTTTCAATTCGCCAAGTTTTGGATCTTCGGGCAATGGCGCAGATATTTTGGCAAATGCCGATTTGCGTTTCCAAAGCTCAGGATCGGAATTGCGCACGTAATCAATGATTGTCGCCGACTGTTCCGCGGTTCGCTGACCAGCCGGGGCACTCGCCGCCTTCACAACGTTCTCTGGAAAACCGAAATCAAGCGGGTCCGCGCTGCTGGTCACCGAAATGCGGAATTTACCAATCAGGTGCTCTGGATCGAATTGTTGTTTCAATGCGAATCGGAGCGTGATGCCTTTGCTGTCGGCAATCGGTTTCTCCAACTTGAACGTTGCGGTATGACGCATTGGCCCGGCAGCACCTGCGAGCGCCCAACCATTCACGCCACTGGTCACACCATCAATTGCCTGGTGGACATCAAAGCTTTGCTGTGAAAAATCAGCGCGGGCATCAACAAATTTGGCGAACGTGTTGGCGGCTTTAGCTCCAGCGCCCCACTTCATTTCCAATTCCGTCAGGACAAGATTCCCGTTCGGCGCGCGACCCGGGCCGTATTCAGGAAGCGAATCATCAGGCAACATTTCGATCATCACGCCGGTGATGTTGGTCAGTGGCGACGAAGCATTAATGATGTAATCAACGGGGCCTTTGCCTTTGGAAGCAATCACCGACCCATCGGAATTCTTCGTCAGCTTAATTTTCTTTTTGCCCGCCGACATCTTCTTCGGCTCAACCGTTGTCCAAACGGTCTTTGCGTCCGCCGGATTGTTCTTGGTCTCGAACAACGCTGCCTGCACCGGGATGGATTTTTCGTACTCGGTGAGCTCCCGCTTTGTCAGGGTAATTTCATTCTGATGCCGTTTCTCCAGTTCCGGCTGCAACGTGGCGGTCATTTCACTATAGACGACCAAATTTGTTTTCGCCCGAGCGATTTCCCCGCCGCGGTCTGCCTTTAGTTTTTGCATTGTCGGCGCGAGTTTCGTTTCAAGGCCTGAAAGCTCGTTGGTAACAGCCACCCGGTCGTTGTCGACCTCACCGAACAACGCCAATGTATTCGTCACTTCCGATTCACTGGCCGGCCGATTCAGCACGCGCATGAAAACGTCGTCGATCAACTTGCGGTCGTCCTTCTCGTCTTCGACAAGTTTAGCCAGCATGTTAGTTGGTTGGTTAATTGCGCTGGAAATGGTTGGTCCGCTCAACAACGCCATGACCGAGCCCATGCGAATATCAGAACTGCGCTCGCACTCACACGCACTTTGACGCGCGGGCCGGCCAAGCGTTGCGAGCAACCCATTGCTGTCGATCGCCGCATCAGCAAGTTGCATCGCGCGTTCGCCCGGTTTCGCGCCGGGAATGTCAGGCATCGTTCCGGTCACTTTGAACACGGTGTCGAACAACGTTTCGGCCGGCAAACGTCGCGCAATTTCGCGCGAGTAATTGACCTTGTCCTCTTCGTTCCACTTGTTCACGCGAATCGAAAGTTGATATGTGCGGGACTTGCAAATCATCCGTATCAAATGTCGCGTGTCGAAACCGCTATCGATAAACTCGTGCGTGAGATATCCGAGCAGCGCCGGATTGCGCGCCGGATTGCCCGCGCGCGTGTCGTCGAGCGGCTCAATGATACCGACGCCAAGCATATATCCCCAGAGGCGATTCGCGTAACTTGAGGCGAAGAAGCGATTATCCGGTGACGTAATCCAATCGGCCAATTGTTCGCGGCGCGGTTTGTCAGATTCCTTGGTTGCGCCGGAAGGCTCGGTAATTTTTCCGTCTTTTGAGGGCACAGGCGCTTTAGCCGTTGCGAGGACAACCTTGGCGGCATAAGGAAACTCCGGCGGTGAAATTTTGCCGGTGCGAATATGTGTCACATCCCCCTCCTTGGAGTCGGTCACGATTTCAAATAGCGGCTTGGCCCCTTCAACAGCCGTTCCACCGATAGTCTGATCACCACTCTGCGGATCTTTCGCGAATGACACCTGGGCGAAAAACGCCGCCATATGATAATACTGATCCTGCGTCCAGCGCTCGAACGGATGGTCGTGGCACTTATTGCAATTGAAACGCGTCGCAAGAAACAACTGCGTCGTATTCTCCATCGCTTCCGCGGGCGTGCGCAAAATCTTCCAGTAACTCGCGGCTGGATGATCCTTGTTTGAACCGGTCGCCGTCAAAATCTCGCGCGCGAACTTGTCGTATGGCGTATTCTTGTCGACCTGATCACGAATCCAATTGCGGAAAATCTCTGCGCCTTCGCTGCCGAGAAACTTGCTGTTGCACTGCAACATGTCGGCCCATTTGTTCGCCCAATAATCGACATAGTCCGAATTGCCGATCAGCGAATCAATCAACGCATCGCGTTTCTCGCGCGTCTCGCGTTTGTCCGCGACAAACGATCGAATCTGCTCAGGACTGGGCGGCAGACCCGTCAAATCCAGGTAAATGCGACGAACGAATTCCAGGTCGGTGCAAAGGTCCGACGGCTCGATTTTCATGCGCTCCCATTTGGCAGCGACGAGCTCATCGATTTTCCCCCACGTCTCCGGCTGCTTCCAAACAAAGCCCATCCGGTCGCCCATAACGGTAATCGTCGTTGCAACATAGTTGCCTTCAAATCGCGCGAGCACCGGCGCTTCGCCGCGGCGAATCGTGGTGATTGATGCGTTCGTATCAACTGTCGCGACCTCCGTGTTTCCGCTCTCGACAAACGCTAATGGAGTGACATCACGAACCGTCCCGTCAGCGTACGTTGCCTTGATTTGCATCTGCTGTTTGGAGCCAATTTCCTGCACCACGGGGTTCTGCGGGAGGATTTCAATCTTCACCACGCGTGGTGATTTCATGTCCAGCTTCGCGCCATCGGAAATCCATTGGCGAATCACCTGGTAATATTCGCTGTCACGCCCCATGCGACGCCCGCCTTCATGCGGCACTTCCGCAATCGCCTTCAAAAGCATCAAACTATCGTCCGGCGAGGCGAGGTTGACGCGGCGCGAGGCCATGTCGTCGGTAAATGCGCGCAAATCCGTTTCCGGATCGTAGCCACGCAACGAAAGCTTAAATCCATTTTTCCCTTCCTTCGCGCCATGGCAAGTGCCCGCGTTGCAGCCAAGGTGCGCAATCACCGGGCTGACATCGCGGATATAATCGATCGGCTTGCTCTCGGCTTTTGCCACCACTGAGTTTGTTGCAATTGAAACAGCAGGAAATTCGACAACCACTTTTCCGTTCGTCGCGCTGTAGAAACGAATCATGCCATCAGAACCCGCAGCCGCAATTTCACTGGCATCGGCATTAAACGCCACCGAATAAATTTCCGCTTCCGGCACCGACACATGCGCGATTTCGTGGATGCCCTTCTTTTTATATTCCGCAAGCTGATCGTTCTCCTCTTTTTTGCGCGCGCCGGGAACTTTTCCCATGAGCTCGCGCAATTCCTTCGGCACATCGTTCGTATAATCGTAACTGCACACCAACAAATCGCCGACACGATCCACACCACCCGCGCACGCGATGCGTTTGCCGTCCGCACTGAACCGCGCTGCAAACACCCGACCCGTCATGGGAAACAAATCCGCAATCAATTGCGCATCGTCGCCGATCTCACGCTTCACTTCGCGAAATGTCCGGTAAACTTTCGGCGTTCCATCGGAACCACCCGCCACGAAATGCTCCATTGTAGGATGTGGTGCAATCGCCATGATACCGCCCTTTAGCGCGCCCGGGGTAATCGACGTAATGTTATCAATGAACCGTTGTGACGCTACTTCCGTCAACTTCACGCTCATGTCGCGCCCACCAGTGATGATGTGATCGCTATTCGTCGAAAACGCCGTGCTCAAGACCCAATCGCTGTGCGACCCCATTTGCACGATTTGCTTGCCGTTCGACGAATCAATCGCGCGCACGGTATTGTCCGGACAACCGAACGCAATCAACTTCCCGTCCGGAGACCAACTCACGCCATAAAGCGTGTCATAGCTGACTGGCGTCGACATCGCCAACTTCCGCTTTTCCACATCCCAAACTTGAATCTCCCCCATCCGCGCCGGATCGCCGCCAGCAACGGCTAAACGCTTGCCATCCGGCGAAAATCGCAGCGACTGGACGCGTTCCGACAATCCAATCAATCGCGAGGCCAGCTTCGGCGTGCCACTTGCAGCCGTTTCAAACAAAAGAACTTCATGAAATCCCGAAACCGCGAGCAACTTCCCATCCGGAGACCAATCAAGCGACGAAATGACCGGCAACCGCGTATAAACCGGCGGATGTTCCGTGTCGTAATGTCGTTTTGCGTCGGCAGGCGTGTCATCGATCGCGCCTTGAGCAATCCAGCTCCGAATCGTGTCCACATCCGACTCTGCCAAAGGCGATTTGCCTTTAGGCATACGAACTTCGCCGTCTTTCGGCGTAATCATTTGCAAGATTGAACTCTTGTCCGGCTTGCTTGGAACAACTGCCGCGCCTTCGTTGTCACCACCCGCGAGCAACAGTTTGAACTCAGTCATCACGTATCCGCCCTTTTTCTTGGCGGGCTGGTGGCAACCCTGGCAGTTCGCCTGCAAAATGGGACGAACCTCGCGGTAATAACTTACTTTGCGGGGGTCTTTCGCATCCTCCGCAGCCGCGCACGTCAAATGCACAAAACCGCCCAGTAACAGGCACAGAAATACGGCACGCGTTTTGCCGAAATTGGGAATCATTGCATCTACTTAGATGCTCGGGGATAGCATTTTAATCAAGATTTTTGGCTAAATTTTCACTCAATTTGCCCCGAATTCTGTTTACTGGAAAATCGCAGAGTGCATGCGGAGCGTCTTCCTTGTATAAACACGCCGTGTCGCGCGAATCAACAGCTCAAAAAAAAGCCCGCACCCAGGAAATTATCGCCGGCCTTCGCCACGCTTATCCCGACGCCCATTGCGAGCTGAATTACACTAATCCGCTCGAGTTGCTCGTCGCTACCATCCTATCCGCGCAATGCACCGATAAACAGGTCAACATCGTTACCGAAAATCTTTTCAAGAAATACAAGTCCGCCCAGGACTTCGCCGACGCTCCGCTTGCCGAACTCGAACAGGACATCAAACGCATCGGACTCTACCGAGCCAAAGCCAAAAACATCCAATCCGCCTGCCGCGTTTTGGTCGAAAAACACGGCGGCAAAGTTCCACAAACAATGGACGAGCTTACCGCCCTTGCCGGGGTCGGACGTAAAACTGCCAACGTCGTCCTCGGCAACGCGTTCAACATCAATATCGGTGTCGTCGTCGATACGCATGTCGACCGCCTTTCGCACCGGTTAAAACTGACAACCAAATCGACGCCCGAAAAAATCGAGGCCGCCCTTCAACAGCTCGTTTCTCGCGACGAATGGTGCCTCTTCAGCCATTTATTAATATGGCACGGTCGCCGACGCTGCTTCGCGCGCACACCCGATTGCCCGAATTGTGAGATCGCCAACGTTTGTCCAATCGGACAAAAGGTCCTGAGCCTCCCGCCAGACAAATCGCTGGCCATGCGCAAACAAATTTAACTGAAACCGTTTGCGCGTAATTCACGTCAAAGTAAGCTCGCGCAATGAATTGGTTTATACGAATTTTGGCCGCCGCCGTTTGGTGTAGTTTGCTCCACTCTGCCTTCGCTGACTCGGCGGCTCAAAAACCAAACATCATCGTCCTTCTTGGCGACGACATCGGCTACGGCGATTTCGGTTGCTACGGCGCAACAAAAGTCAAAACTCCTGCGATCGACAAAGTTGCTTCCCAGGGTCTCCGCTTTACCGACGCACACTCCGCTTCCGCCGTCTGCACGCCATCGCGTTACGCCATGCTCACCGGACAATACGCCTGGCGCAATCCAGCCGGCGACCACATCCTTCCTGGCAACGCGCCCCTCAGCATCAAGGTTGGCACCGTCACCGTCCCGTCGCTTCTGAAAAAAGCCGGCTACAAAACATCCGCCATCGGCAAGTGGCACCTCGGCCTCGCCGACAGCGCGCCAGATTGGAATATTGAACTCAAACCCGGTCCGTTGGAAATCGGTTTCGACGAATGTTTCATCATTCCCGCGACAGGCGATCGCGCCCCATGCGTTTACGTGAAGGATCATCACGTCGTCAACCTCGATCCAAAAGATCCAATCACTGTTGATTACGAACACTCCATCCCGGGCCACTCCAACGTCATCGCGGGCATCGGTCGCATCGGCAACATGACCGGAGGCAAATCCGCCCTGTGGAAAGACGATGCCATTGCCGAAACACTCACCGCTCAAGCTGTCCAATTCATCGAACGCAATCGCAACCAACCGTTCTTCCTCTACCTCGCCACGCACGACATCCACGTCCCGCGCGTGCCGGCCGCACGTTTCCGTCATGCCAGCGGCGCCGGACCACGCGGGGACGTCATTCAGGAGTTCGATTGGACCGTCAGCGAAGTTGTTAAAACATTGGATGGACTAAATATCGCCACCAACACCCTCCTGATTGTCAGCAGCGACAACGGCGGCATTCTCGATTACGGCGACACACGCGAACGCGATGGTGACGAAAAATCCAACAACGGCCACGCCTTCAACGGCCCACTGCGCGGCACCAAAGGAACGGCCTACGAAGGCGGCACGCGCATCCCGCTCATCATGCGTTGGCCCGCCAAAATCAAACCGGCGACATCCGACCAACTCGTCTGCCTCGTCGACACGCTCGCCACCTGTGCCGGCATCACGAAGCAAAAGCTCCCGCCAACCTCCGCGCCCGACAGCTTCAGCCTGTTGCCGATTATTAATGGCAACTTGAATATTGCGGTTCGCAAATCACTTATCGAACACAGCCGCCGCATGGGCGTCCGCGAGGGTTCCTGGAAATTGCTCACTCCCGCACGTCGTCAAAAAGGCAATGAACTTTCCGGCGCGGAACTCTACGACCTCGCCTCCGACATCGGTGAAAAGAAAAATCTCGCCGCCGAAAATCCCGCAAAAGTAAAAGAGCTCATGACAATTTTACAAAGGGCGCGCGAAGACGGCCATACCCGGCCTTAGCTGCCGCGATGCGCTTTGAGTAACTCGGGATGCGCGGCAACGTAATTGCCGAACCCGATTACCACGGTCGAGAGCGTCAGCACACCCAACCCGAGCCACACCTTCGACATCGTGCCCCGACTCACGCCGCGCCATTCCTTAAGGTAAATTCCCCACAGACTGCTGAACACGATGATAAACGCCATGTGAATCGTCCAACTGGAGAAATCGTATTTGCCCATCTTCGTCGTGCCCATGCCGTAGAAGAAAAATTGTCCAAACCAAATCACGCCCGCCAAACCCGCAAGGACATAGTTCGCCATCAATAGTTGGGGTGAACCGCGCAAGTAATCACCGCCCGATTTATTTTTGAAATTGAGCACCAGGCACCAGATGAAATTCGTCGTGAACCCGCCAGCCATGATGAGAATGAAAACGGGATTGTTCTGGTAAACCACCGGCGTCCCCGCTGCTATCGCCGCGTCCGCAATTGGTTTCCCCGCGCTGATCGCAAACGCCATGCACGCGCTCATCACGCCCGCAAAAATCGCCACCCCAAATCCCTTCGCCAACGAGAATTCCTGGACCGAATTCTTCTTCTGTTCTTCGGTAAGTTCACGCTCTTTGCAAACACCCGCATGGCCGCACAACGCGATTCCAATCAGGCACACAAGAATTCCAGCCAGAACAATCAACCCGCCTGCACCGGCAAATAAACTTCCGGCGGTTCCATTGAAAATTGGCGGGATCAAAGTCCCGAATGCCGCGCAAAATCCCAAGGCAATTGCATAACCCAACGACAAACCCAAATACCGCATGCTCAACCCAAACGTCAGCCCGCCAATTCCCCATAACGCGCCAAATAACCAGGCCAAAAACATGCTCCGCACCGGGCTGTGCGCGAGAATCTCTCCCAAATGAGGCGTCGTTAGCCACGCCGCGACCGGCGGCATGATCACCCACGCCAACACGCCTTGGATCATCCAATAACTTTCCCACTTCCATTTCGCCACGCGTTTGAACGGCAAATAAAAACTTCCGGCGGAGAATCCGCCAATTGCGTGCAGCACAACGCCGAAAAATGGATTGGGTGGCATGGGTTCAGCAGATGCGGATGAATTCAATCCCGAACAGCGCCGCGAGTTTCTCCAACTTCTGCGCGATGTGTCCAACGCCAATCGCACAATGATGCGCCGGCCCCGCCTTCGACCACGCATTGACAAAGTTTTTTGCGCCAATCGAAAAGCGATAACGACTGTTCGTATTTCCGATATGCAAAACCGGCCCCGGCACACTTTCGCCTTCTGCCGCGAGGAGCTTCAATTTCCCCTGCCCGTCCTGCACGACAGACAACAACGTCACCGGCCCATTCTTCACGCGCATCTCAATCGAAAGTCCCAATCCCGGTTTTCCGTGATACACAGGCAGCGGCACTAGCTTCACTTTACCTTCGGCGATCGCCATGTGCCCGGGCCCATCGTGACCGAGCATCACGATGTCATCGTTGAAATCCATCGCGTAAAACTCCGAGAACGATCCGCCGACGCCAAATGCGTCCATGATCTTCATCGCTTGCGCATTCTTTATTTCACACTCGCCCGCCACCGGCACATTGTGCGCCGTCAGCAACGAATTCCCCGCGATCACCGACGTGACGATGTTCTCGTATTCGTTCCCCGCAGTTCCTTCATAATAATACGCCAGCGACCCGAGCCGATGCTCTTTCGCCAACAAGTCCAACGCGACCGAAGTTTGCGCCGCTCGCTTCAACTCCGCCTCACTGCACTCCGGCGCAACTTCAAACTCGCTCTGGAATTGCTCGAGCTTTGCTTTGAGTTGGCGAGGAGTCACGGCATCGCGCAACCTTTTTAGTTGGCACATCTCCAACAATTCGAAATGACATCCAAACACCGCCGCCTGTTGCGTCATGTCGCTGTAAACATCCAGCATCCCGCAGTAATAATGGCCCAGCACGCCAACGCGATTTGACCGCATCACCGCCGCCACGCGTGACGCATCCACCCACGCATCAATTTCGCGCCACGCTTCCAGATCATCCAGAGTTCCGGTTACAAGGTGATAATCAATTTCCGCCCGATTGAACACGCACGCAATCTCCGGCGCTGAACACGCCTGACAATGCGCCAGCCACTCCCCCGTCATCACACCGCGATCGCCGAGTGCATTGAATGCTTCATAATCGATTGCCGCGACCGGCTGCAGATTCAGCACAATCACCGGCACTTTTGCTTTTTGCACCACCGGCAAAACCGTCGAGCTCAGCGCATATGTCGAGACGTAGAGAAAAATAATCTGCACATCCTCGCGCTTGAATAAATCTGCCGCCACTCGCGCCTGATCTGGCGAATCAACCAGGCCCGCGTCAACGATCCGCACGCCATCGCGTCCGAGACGCTGATGAATTCTTTTCTGATACCCGAGTAGCCGTTGCTTCAGTCCTTTGAATTGCGGCCAGTACGTATCCAACCCGATGCCAAACAACCCAATACTGATCCGCTGATCGTAACGTGATGCGCTCATGTGGAAAACACGTGCCAGTATCATCAGATTTGCCCGCGCAAGCCTTGATAGACGTCAAAGGCGAAGTAGGTTTGCTCTCCGGAACGCGCCTATTTGCCAGCTACTCATACGCTTTCAATGCACTTGCCACCCCAGCAAACCGAGTGCAGGATGCGATTGCAGCAAATTGGCTCCATCCGAAGGCTACACATGAGCCGCCCAAAAAACGCACTTTCTGAAGAAGCAGCCTTGCGACTTGTCGTCGAAGGCACCGCTTCCGAAACCGGCGCCAGCTTCTTCCGCGCGCTGGTGAAGAATCTGGCTACCGTGATGGGAACGGCTGGCGCTTGGGTCACCGAATACCTGCCCGACACTCAACGTTTGCGCGCTCACGCTTTCTGGCTCAGCGGTCGATATATCGAGAACTTCGAATATCCCATCGCCGGCACCGCTTGCGAACCAGTGGTCGAATCCAAAAAGCTCGTCCACATCCCGGAACGCCTCGTCGATTTATATCCATACGCGCGCGAATTCATGGACATGACGGTGGTGAGCTACCTCGGCGTTCCCTTGCTCGATACTCAAGGCACGGTCATTGGTCACCTCTCCGTTCTCGACACCAAAGTTCTGCCCGCCGATCCCCGTTTAATTTCGCTGTTTGAAATTTTTGCAGCACGCGCCGCCGCCGAACAACTCCGGCTCAAACACGAAAATGAAATCCGCGTGCGCGAAGAGGAATTGACCGCGCTCCTCGACAGCGCAATGGATGCCGTTATCGTGCTCGATACCGCGGGTTGCATCACGCGTGTTAATCCCGCTGGCGAACGTCTGTTCGGTTGCACCCGCGAAGATCTAATTGGCGAAAACTTGCGCGAATTTCTGCCGGCCGAAAGTGCCGCGCAGTTCGACAGTTTCGTCAAAGAGCTCGACTCCAAATCCGCCAACCAACAACAACTCTGGGTGCCGCACAGCTTCTCCGTCCTCCGCTGGGACAAATCCGTTTTTCCAGCGGAAGCGACCATCTCGTGTTTCACCAATCGCGGCCAAAACTTTCACACCGTTATCCTGCGCAACATCGACGAACGCATTGCCGCCGAGCGTCGCATCGCGCTGCTTGCGGAAGAAACCGAATACCTTCGGGAAAGTGTCCGCGATATTTCAGGTCTCGGCGACATGCTCGGCGCCAGCGTGGCGATGAAGGAACTCTTCGAATCCCTTCAACGCGTCGCCGCTACGGACGCCACCGTTCTGATTTTTGGTGAAACCGGCACCGGCAAGGAACTCATCGC
>Ga0265327_10001963_pt1 | contig 23543 bp, 25 predicted proteins | sample 41621metaG_FD_202089 | JGI IMG/M metagenome (GOLD analysis project Ga0265327, IMG submission 202089) | Rhizosphere microbial communities from Carex aquatilis grown in University of Washington, Seatle, WA, United States - 4-16-21 metaG | ecosystem: Host-associated > Plants > Roots > Rhizosphere...
GCAGATGGCGGTGATCCAGACGGTGAGCGGGGCGTCGGCGAACTTGGCGTCGTCGGCGGGATCCCGCAGGTCCTCGAGCCGCTCCAGCAGGTGTTCGACCTGGTCTTCCGGGGCGTCGAAGTCGATGGTGGCCTCGACCACCTCGAACACCGTCTCCTTGCGGGCGATGGCCGCGGCGCGCTGGATCTCGTAATCCCCGACCGCCTCGGCCTTGCGGGTGGCGGCCTGCCCGGCGCGCTGCGCCGGCGCGATCTGGCCGCCCTCGATGAGCCGGGCCTGCAGAGCCAGGGTCTGGCGGACGGACCGGGACAGGCGGGCGAGCGGGTCGGCGTTGCGGCGATCCGGAACCTCTTCCCGCGGCGCAGCCTCAGTTTCCTCGCACAGCGCCCGGGCCATGCGCAGGCCGAGCTCGGTGAGTTCCTTCAGCACCGCCACCTGCCAGGCCGTATGGGCCGGCAGAGCCGCACAGGCTTCGCAGGCGCAGGCCTGGCCGGCGGAACATTGCTCGGTGTGGGTGGCGGGGTCGTTCATGGAACAAAACAGGAACATATCTACGACCCGATGTCAAGCTTTCGGCGTTGTATCGCCCCTGATGCAGGCGGTTTGACTCGCGCCCGCCAAACCTCTTCGATGCGGCCGAGCTTGAACGGATCTGTTGGTCCGTGGGGGAGTTTCCATGCGTCGTCATCTGCTGGCCGTCGCGGCCGCCGTGCTGTTGGCCGGCTCAGGTCTTCAGGCCTGGGCCGAGGAGGCCGGGCCGCATCCGGCGCCGCCGCGCCGGGCGGGCGAAGGCATGGGGCCGTTCAAGACCCTGGTGATCCGCGGCGCGACCCTGATCGACGGCACCGGCGCGCCGCCCGTGGGGCCGGTGGACATCGTGATCCACGACAACAAGATCGCCGACATCCTGCCGGCCGGCACGCCGGGGCGGGCGATGAAGCCGGGCCGCGCGCCGCAGGGCGCCGACCAGGAGATCGACGCCACCGGACAATATGTGCTGCCGGGCTTCGTGGACGTGCACACCCATGGGGGCACGCCGGAAAAGGCCCCGGACCTGGAATATGTCTACAAGCTGTGGCTGGCCCATGGGGTGACCACTGTGCGGGGCGTACCCCTGGCGCCCTATTCCGTCGCGGTGTCCGAGCGGGCCCGCAGTGCGAAGAACGAGATCGTCGCGCCGCGGATCTTCAACTACCAGACTCCCGGCGCCGGCTGGACGGGCGGGGCGGTGGACACGCCGGAGCGCATGCGGGCCTGGGTCCGCTGGGCCGCCAAGAACGGCATCGACGGGGTGAAGTTCTTCAATTTCGATCCGCCCCTGGCGATGGCCGCGGGATTGGACGAGGCCAAACTGCAGCGCCTGGGCACCGTGGCCCACCTGTCCCAGCCCGGGGTGGCGCAGATGAACGCGCTGGACGCCGGGCGCCTCGGCCTGGGGACGGTGACCCACTTCTACGGCCACTTCGAATCCCTGCTGGACAAGAGCCGGGTCCAGGCCTTCCCCACCGACTACAACTACGCCAATGAGCAGGACCGGTTCGGCGAGGCTGCGGCGATCTGGGACCAGACGGTGGAGCCCGGCAGCCCGCGCTGGGTGGCCTATCTGGAGGAGCAGAAGAAGAACGGGGTCACCTTCGATCCCACCTTCACCATCTATGCCGCCTCCCGCGACCTGATGAAGGAACGCAACGCCGACTGGCACGCCACCTACACCCTGCCGTCGCTGTGGGACTATTACCTGGCCGATCCGGAACACCACGGCTCCTATTTCTATGACTGGACCACGGCCCGCGAGATCACCTGGCGGCGGTTCTATGGGCGCTTCCAGCGGCTGATCAACGACTACAAGGCCATGGGCGGGCGGGTGACCACCGGCTCGGATTCCGGCTTCATCTTCAAGCTCTACGGCTTCGGCTACATCCAGGAGTTCGAGCTGCTGCAGGAGGCAGGGTTCACCCCGCTGGAGGTGGTGCAGGCGGCCACGGTCAATGGGGCGGCGACCCTCTATGCCCCTAAAGGCGAGCCGGCGCCGTTCGGGATGGTGAAGCCCGGCATGCTGGCCGACCTGGTGATCGTGCCGGAGAACCCCCTGGCCAATTTCAAGGTGCTGTACGGCACCGGCCGGCCGAAGCTGAACCCGGTGACGGGCAAGGAAGAGCGGGTCGGCGGGGTGCGCTACACCATCAAGGACGGGATCGTGTACGACGCCAAGGCCCTGCTGGCCGATGTGGCGGCCATGGTCCAGGCGCAGAAGACGGCGCGGGCGGCGGGCAAGCCCTAGGACGCGATCGCCGCATTCACCGCGGCGATCAGCTGGCTGTTGGACACAGGCTTGTAGAGCACTGCCTGGGGGTGATCGAGGGCTATGCGGGCGACGGTGGCCGGCTCCCGGGAGCCGGTGATGAACACGACCTTGGAGCCGACCTCGTCATAGATGGCCAAGGCCGCATCGACCCCGTCCTTGTCACCTTGCAGGCGCACGTCCATCAGGACCAGGGCCGGCCGGTGCAGGCACGCCAGTGCGACGGCCTCGGCGGCGGTCGCCGCCGTGCCGCACACCGCCAGGCCCATATCCTCGATCTGCATGCAGAGGCCTTCGGCGATCAGGTATTCATCGTCCACCACCAGCACCGTCGCGGTGAGCCGGGGGATCATGCTGCGGTCGCGAGCGGGAATGGCGATGGCAGAGTGATGTGACATTGGGTGCCGCCCTCCTGGTGGATGGTCATGGTCCCGCGCAGCTGTCCCACCAGGCCGCGGACGATCCGGGCGCCGAGCCCGGTCTCGTCCAGCAGGGCCGCGGGTTCATATCCTTGGCCATTGTCGCAGACTGCAAGATCGAGCACGCCGTCGGCGGCGTGCGACAGCCGCACCTCAATCTTCCCCACCCCGACGGGGAAGGCGTACTTGAGCGCGTTGGTGACCAGTTCGGTCACCAACAGACCCAGGGGGATTGCGAAGTCGAGACCGACATCGAGGGGGTCGGCCCGGACGGCCAGGTCGATGCCGGCGACCGGACCGGACTGGACGAGATTCCGCGACAGCTCCGTGAGGAAAGGCGCGACATCGAAGGTTTGCAGATTGCCGGATCCCATCAGCTGGTGATGCACCAGGCCGAGGGCGAAGATGCGGCTCCTCAGGGCGCGAAGACCGGCCCGCGCCGCGGGGTCGGTCAGGGCGCGGGACTGCATGACCAGCAGGGAATCGACGACCTGCAGGTTGTTCTTCACTCGGTGATAGACCTCCCGAAGCAGGAGATCGCGCTGGGCCAGCGCTGCAGTTCGCTCCTCCACGGTGCGCTCCAGGTCGAGGAGGGTGACCCGAAGCGCCTCACGCGCCTTGCGCTCCTCGTGGATGTTCTCAACCACGCCAATGGACAGGTCGGGCCGGCCGCCGCCGCGGTTGCGGATGATCGACGCCGACACGCGCCCCCAGACGAAAGAGCCGTCGCGATGCCGATAGCGGCGTTCCCGGACATATTGGGTGATGCGCCCGGTCACGACGGCCGTATGGTCCTGCTGCTGCTCCTCGACGTCCCCTGGCCAGACCATATCCTTGCCGGGCTGGCCGGTCAGCTCTTCCGGCGTATAGCCCAGCATGGCGGCGAAGGCCCGATTGACGCGGATCATCCGTCCCGACTGCGGCTCGGACTGCACCTTGCCGACCGTGGAGCCCTCGAAGCTCACCCGGTAGTCCTCCTCGGCCCGGGCAGCGACGCGAAGGGCTTCGGTCAGGCGGTCGTTGGCGTCCACCAGGTCGGCCGTCCGCTCGGCGACGCGCCGTTCCAGCTCATCCCGCGCCCGGGCCGCCGTCTGGTGTGCAAGGGCGGCCGCAGCGTTTTCCGCGGCCAGTTCTTCGTTGCGCCGGGCCAGCTCGGCCCGGGAGGGCCGCGCCGTGATGCGTGGAATCATCTGCCACAGGAGGACCGTGGTGGTCGCCGCGAGCAGGGCTGTGGCGATGGACAAGGCGCCCTGGATCGACTGGATCGGCGCCCAAAGCGCCGGGAGGGAAAGCAACAGGGTCAGACCTCGAGCCACCAACAGGCTCGCAATCAGCCACGCCATCCACCGATGGCCCATGTCGGGGCGGCGGCGCATATAGAAGGCCAGCGCACAGGCGATCGCGCAGAAGGCCACGCCGACCACCGTGTCGCCGCCGGCCCGGACCGCGGCGGCGTCCAGCACCGAGGCCTGGCCCAGCCTGGGCGCCGTCAATAGCGCCGCACCTGGAAGCCAGTGGTCAAAGGTCATGTCGCGTTCCGCGGCGGCCGCGCGTCATGGTTGTTCGACGATCTCGCCGCCCGTCAGGCGACCATAGACCCGCGGGCGACGGGATACTACAGATTTAGGTTGAGCGAATGCGAAGCATCCACTTCAGGTGTGGCCTGGGGGACGACGCCGGCGGATTGACGCAATTTGGTCCTTGGGCGCCCGGACCCGCGGTCAGGGCGGCGGGTGGGGTGACGCGGAACGGCGCCGCTGAAGGATTGAAGGTCGACGGGAGGCGATGCGACCTTCATCGTCGGGTTCCGACTTACGCATTGTCGGGACCAGGCCGGACATCGGGACCAGAGCAATGAAGCGATTTTCCACCTTCGGCCTGGTGGCCCTTGCCGCCGCCGGCCTGGCCCTCGGCGCTCAGGCGGCCGCCCCGTCGAAGACCGTTCGCACGGCGAGCGGCGCGGTCCGTGGCGAGATCGTGGACGGGGTGGCGAGCTTCAAGGGCGTGCCGTTCGCGGCGGCGCCGGTAGGGCCGCGACGTTGGCGCGCGCCGGAGCCGGTCAAGCCCTGGGCGGGGGTTCGCGAGGCGCAGGATTTCGGCGCCCCCTGCGCCCAGGCCGCCTTCGACTGGAACCGGGCAGTGGCCGGCCAGAGCCGGGAGGATTGCCTCTATCTCAATGTCTGGGCGCCTGTGGCGCACAAGGGCAAGGCCCTGCCGGTGATGGTGTTCTTCCCGGGGGGCGCCTATCACGGCGGCTCGGCCCGGGGGCTGAGCGGGATCGAGCCCTCCTATGACGGGAGCAAGCTCGCCCGGCGCGGCGTGGTGGTGGTGACGGCCAATTACCGCCTGGGCATGTTCGGCTTCCTGGCCCATCCGGAGCTGACGGCGGAGTCCCCCCGGCACGCCTCGGGCGACTATGCCCTGATGGACCAGATCGCGGCGCTGAAATGGGTGCAGGCCAATATCGGCCGGTTCGGCGGCGACGTGGGCAATGTCACGGCGTCGGGCCAGTCGGCCGGCTCCTACAGCATCGGGGTGCTGATGACCTCGCCCCTGGCCCGGGGACTGTTCCAGAAGGCCATCATGCTGAGCGGCACGGTGGTGGAGGTGAAGGCCGGCCAGCCGGATCTGAAGGCGGCCGAGGCGGAGGGGGCGGCGTTCCTGCAGGGGCTCGGGGCGCCGGCCGACGGCGCCATCGCCGCCCTGCGCCGCCGGCCCGCCCAGGACCTGCTCACCGCCATGCTGGCCGATCCCGGCCTTCGCGCCGCGGAGCCCCGCAAGCCGGTGGTGGAGGGCTATGTGCTCCCCGAGCAGCCGGCCCTGGTGTTCCAGGCCGGGCGGGAGGCTGCGGTCCCGCTGATGGTGGGCAATACGGCGCGCGACGGGGACATGGACAGCATGGGGGTGACCGGTACGCCCAAGGCGGTCGCGGCGGCGGCGGATGCGGCGCGGCCGCTGGCGGCGACCCATCGGGTCGTTCCCCTGAGCGCGGAGGAGGTCAAGGCGGTGCAGGACTATTACGGGCCCTATGGCGAGCTGGCGGATCAGGCGGTCCGGCTCTATGGCGATCCGGCCGCGACGGACCCGGCGCACGGCGATGTGGCGGTGGCCTTCTCAACGGACATCGTCTTTCGCTGCGGCGCTTCCCTGACGGCCCAGTGGCATGCCCGGGCGAACCCCACCTGGCGCTACGAGTTCTCCCATGGCTACGAGCCTCAGGGCGCGGTTCACCTGTGGGACCTGGCCTATCTGTTCGGCTGGCAGCAGCCCCCGGCGGACCAGCCGCGGGATGCGCGGCTGGAAGACCAGATGCAGCGGTATTGGGTGAGCTTCGCGCGGTCCGGAAATCCCAACGCGGCGGGCCTGCCGGCCTGGCCGAAGAGCGGTGCGCGGCAGGCCTATCTGGACTTCGCCTCGGAGGGCGCCGTCGCCAGGACTGGGCCCAGGGCCGCGGCCTGCGATCTGTTCGCCCGCAAGACCGAACGGGACCTCAGGGCGCTGCGCGGGGGGCCGACGGCACGGTAGAGGCCGGACTCTCCAAGTCTATGATGGTCGGGCTGGCCAAATCTTCTCGCCGATGATAGGTTACATGTAACCAATTTTGAGATTTGTCATGGTCACGCCGTCAAGCGCCAAGCCTTCGCGCGAGAAAGTGCGCGAACACCGGGAACGCCTGCGCGAGCAGGGCCTGCGCCCGATCCAGATCTGGGCGCCAGATGTGCGTTCCTCCGACTTCCGGTCGGAAGCGCATCGCCAGTCGGCCGCCGTCGCCGCCAGCGCCCATGCCGTAGACGACCAGGCGTTCATCGACGCGGTCGCCGATTGGGGCGATGAGTGAGGCGAGGCGACATTTGGACCGTCGCGGGAGGCAAGGACTACGCGGGTAAGCCGCGTCCGGTCGTCATCGTCCAGGAGGACAGCTTCGACGCGACCGACTCCATCACCGTCTGCGCCTTCACATCCAACCGGACCGATGCGCCGCTGTTCCGCCTGCCGGTGGAGCCGAACGAGGGCAATGGCCTTCGCGCGGCCTGCCGCCTGATGGTGGACAAGATCACCACTGTCCCCAAGACCAAGCTCGGCGTGCGCATCGGCCGGTTGGACGATGAGGATATCCTGCGGCTCAATCAGGCGATGCTGGTGTTCCTCGGGCTGGCGGCCTCGCCCAGGACTAGGCGGGCGGCGAGGTAGCTGCGGGGCGCGTCAGGCGTCCAGGGGCGCGGGCGCGGCGCCGATGACGCCGGTGAGGCGGCCGGGGGCGCGGGCCAGTCGCTCATCGTCGGGCTGGTAGAAGCCGATCAGGGCGAACAGCTTCAGGCCCCCCACGTCGGCGATCAGGTCGCCGGCCACCCCGTCACGGCCCAGGGCGTCCTCGATGGCGTGGGCCGGACCCGGGGCGTCGGTGACCCAGTAGGTGCGGTCGTTTCCGGTGGGCTCCACATCCACCTCGGCGGCGGCGAGCGCATTGAGCGGCCCCCAGGCGGCGAGACAGGGCAGGGCGGCGAACACCTTGATCCGCGGCTCGGCCAGCAGGCGGCCCCACCAGGGGGTGTCGGCGGCGAGGGAGAGCACGGCGATCCCCCCCAGGGTGCGGGCGTGGGCGATGGCGTCTTCCGGCTTGGGAACCGAGCGGAGGCCCGGCGCGGCGCCGAAGCGCATGCGGGCCACTTCGACGGCCCGGGCGGGATCCTTGCCGCCATGGACGGCGACGGAGATGGGCCCCTGGCGCCAGAGGCTGTCGCCGATCAGCTCGCGCCAGATGCGCACGATGAGCGAGGGGGAGGCCGCATCCCGGGGCCGCGCCAGCAGGCTGCGCAGCAGCTGGGCCTCTCGGCCCGGGCGCAGGCCGAACTTGCCGGAATCGCCGGCGGCGGCCTTGGCGGCGGCCACCTGACGGGCGAGGCCGGCGCGCTCGTCGATCAGGGCGAACATCTGGGCGTCGAGGGCGTCCAGCCGCGCCCGCACGGCGTCCAGGGAGGGCGCGGCAGGCGTTTGGTCGGCGTCGGCCATTTTGTCCCCCGAAAACGAAGGTTTGGCGGATAGGTCATTGCGGCTTTGGGCGCAATAGGACGGGTGGCCGCAATAAAGTTGCCAATGAAACCGTCCGGCCCCTCGCGCGACGAGCCTAGGCCTCCGCGCCGACCATGTCGCCATGCGCCATGAGGCGGGCGCCGGTGACGACGATGGGCGTCTCCGAGCTATCGGCGAGGCCTATGGCGGCCGGCGGGGTGGTGTCCGGGATCGGGGTGTCGGCGGGGATCGGATTGGTGAGGCTTATACCGACGCCGTCGCCCAGATTGAGCCAGGTGGCGAGGCCCGCGAACGGCGCGGGGTCGTTGGTGACGAAGCTGATCTCCTCGCCGTCGATCACCGTGGGGCTCATCATTACCGGGGCGCCGTTGGAATTGTGCACCGAGATGTCGCTGCTGGCCGAGGTCAGCAGGATGGAGAAGTCGTCCGGCGTCTGGTTGTGGAAGCTGATGTTCTCCAGCTCGATATGGCTGGAATTGGCGATGACGAAGGGCATGAAGGCGCTGGCCGAGGAGCCGGAGAATTCCAGGTTGGCGAAGTGCAGGCCCGAGCTCTGGATCACCGAGAGGTCGGTGAGCACGGCCTCATTTGCCGCGTCCTGCGACACCACATTGATCGCCGCGGCGAAGTTGAGGCCGGAGGCGTCGACATTGGAATAGGTCCCGGGCGCCAGGGCGATGGTGTCGCCCGACTGGGCCTGACCCAGGGCCTGCCTCAACTCGCCCGAGGTGGTGACGCTGAAGTCGGTCATGCAGGGCTCCGTCCGATCCCGGAGGCGCGGGCGGAGCCGAACACCGCCGCGCAACCGGGGGGACAGAGCGCCACAAAGTCTATTCCGGACGGTGAATCGGCAGGGTTAATTGGGCCCTGCCGCGCGACCTCAGTTGGCGGGATCGGTGGCCTGGGCCAGGCCGCGCAGCTTGGTGGCGGCGATGTTGCGGGCCTGTTTCTCGAAGGCGACCATGGCCGGATGGGCCTGGGCCTCGAATTCCGGCGGCAGCACCTCCAGGTCGGCGGCGCGTTCCCGCAGGTCGATGGCGGCCAGGCCGAGCTCCTGACGCAGGGCCATGATCTCCTCCAGGGCCAGGGTGGCGATCAGGCCGTTGGCATGGGTGACCATGCTGGCCAGGTTGATCGCCTGCTGCACTTCCGGCGGCGGCATCTTGTTGAGGCCCGGCTGCGGGGTCGGGCCACCGATCGGCGGCAGCTTGGGCGGCGGGATGTTGTTGACCACGGGGTCTCTCCTGGAAGTTCCGGTCGGCTGCGGACGGAAGCACGCGGCCGCGTCGGCGTGAAGCTCTCAGCGAAGAACTGCGATTCCGTTTCCGTCGCCGAGTTTCCGTCTAGGCCGGGGTGAATCGTCCCGGGGCGAGGTCGGCCATGTCCAGGCCCTGGTCCAGCAGATCGGCCGGGACCGGCAGGCCCTGGGCGAGGGCGGCGGCCAGCCGGGCCATGGCCGGGGCGGTCTGGATGCCGTAGCCCCCTTGGCCCACCAGCCAGAAGAAGCCCTCGGCCCGGGGATCGAACCCCACCACCGGGACCCGGTCTGGGGCGAAGGTGCGCAGGCCGGCCCAGCGATGGGGGACGCGGGTGACGTCGAGGTCGGCCACCTGCTGGATGCGGTCGATGGCGATGGCGATGTCCATCTCGTCCGGCCAGGCGTCACAGGGGGCCATGGGGGTTTCGTCGGCCGGCGAGAGCAGGAGCTGGCCGGAGGAGGGCTTGAAATAGAACAGTTCGTCGATGTCGATGACCATGGGCCAGTCGCGGCTTGCGGCGGGGTCGGGCAGGTCCACCAGGGCGATGGTGCGGCGCAGGGGCTGCAGGCCCAGGGGCGCGACGCCCGCCAGGGTGGCGAGTTCGTCGCCCCAGGCGCCGGCCGCGTTGATCACCAGCGGCGCCGAGGCCGTGTGCTCGCCGAACCGGGCGACCCAGAGGCCGTCTTGCCGCGCCAGGGCCTCCAGGGCGACATCGCAGACCAGCCGGCCGCCCCGGGCCTTCAGGGCGCGCAGATAGTGCTGATGGATGGCGTCCACATCCAGGTCGAAGGCGTTGTGCTCGCGCAGCGCCGCCGTCACCACGCCGGGGCGGAGCAGGGGAGCCAGGGCCCGGGCGCCGTCGCCGTCCAGGCGGGTCACCGCGGCCTGGACATCGGCCAGGGCGGCGAAGGTCTCCAGGGCCTCGACCTGGCCGGACGTGGCGATGTGCAGGCAGTCCCGGGGGGTGACGAAGGGGTCGGCGTCTTCCGGGGCCAGGAAGGCCTCGCGGCTGGCGCGGGTGAGCGCACGGATTGGCGCGGCGCCATAGATCTCCGAATGCAGGGCGGCGGAGCGACCGGTGGCGTGGCGGCCGGGCCGGTCCTCGCGCTCCAGCAGGGTGACCCGGCGCGTGCGGGCCAGTTCGGCCGCGGCCGAGGCGCCGGCCATACCGGCGCCAATGACGATGACGTCCGCCGTTTCGTGCATCCGCAGGATCCCTCGTCGCGCGCTCGACGCGGGACATAGGGCAAAAACCGCCGGGGAAAAACCGTAGGGGCGCCGGGAGCGGTCGACTGACGGGATCGCTGCGGGCCAAATGGCGCCTTGCCAGCCCGCCATTCGGTAATTAGTTAAGTAATTAATGAAGTATAGGGCGCGCCCCATTGTCGGGCGTCCTCGGGTTCTTGCCCCTGACCTTTGGAGTTGACCATGCGCACTGGCGCCACCCTGCTGACCTTGATGCTGTTGTCCGCGACCGGCGTGGCCCAGGCCGCGACCCCGCCCTCGTCTCTGCCGCCGGGAGTGTTCGCCGGCGACCAGGACTACCGCCAGGCGCCGGCCGGCACCTACGCCCTGGACGGCCAGCACGCGGGCGTCATCGCCCGGGTGAAGCACATCGGCTATTCCTACAGCATCTTCCGCTTCGACACGGTGGCCGGGACCCTGACCTGGGATCCGGCCGATCCGGACGCCTCGAAGCTCACCGCCACGGTGCAGACCGGCTCGATCGCCACCAATGTGCCGGGCTTCGCCAAGGACCTGGCCGGCGAGGGATTCCTGAAATCCAAGGCCTTCCCGGAGGCGAGCTTCGTCTCCACGGCCTTCCACAAGATCGACGCGAACCACGGCAAGATCGATGGCAAGTTCACCCTGATGGGCAAGACCGTGCCGCTCACCCTGGACGTCACCCTGGTGGGGGCGGGCAAGGGCTTCATGGGCCATCCGCGCATCGGGGCCCATGCCGAGGGCGAGATCGCCGTCGCCGACTTCGGACTGATGCCGATGCTGGGTCCGACCATCCAGCTGGTGATCGACACCGAGTTCGCCCACCAATAGTGGACGCCCGCCGGCGCCTGTGCATCCTCCCCCCTCCACGGAGGGCTCGGGCATGATTCAGATGGACAGGCGCAGACTGCTGGGCGCGGCCTCGGGGGCGGGGCTGATGCTGGCCGCGGGCGGATTGGCGCGGGCCGAGACTGCGGCCGATGGCCTGAAGTCCATGACCGCCGGTGTGGTCCCGATCAGCTCGACGGAGCGCCTGGCGAGGATCGCCCGCGCCCAGGCCCTGATGCGGGCCAGCGGGGTTTCGGCCCTGCTGATCGAGCCCGGCTCCTCGATGATCTATTTCACTGGCGTCCGCTGGAGCCGCAGCGAGCGGCCCACCCTGGCCATCCTGCCGGCCGAGGGCGAGGTGGGCATCGTCACCCCGCATTTCGAGGAGCCCTCGGTGCGGGAGAGCCTCGACGTGCCGGCCGAGGTCAGGGTCTGGCACGAGGACGAGAACCCGCTGGCCATCGCCGCCGGCTGGCTCACCGACCGCAAGCTGGCCTCCGGGACAATCGGGGTCGAGGAGACCGTGCGGTTCTTCATCGTCGACGGGCTCGCCAAGGCCCTGCCCTCGGCCAGCGTGCGCAATGGCGCCGCCATCCATCGGGGCGTGCGGATGATCAAGACCGAGCATGAGCTCGCCCTGATGCAGACGGCCACCGACATCACCATCGCTGCCTATCGCTGGACCTATCCGCGGATCCAGAAGGGCATGACGCCGGCCGACATCCGCGCCTTGATGGCCCGGGCCACCGTGGCCCTGGGTGGCGATGTGGAGTTCAACCTGATCCTCTTGGGAGAGGCGTCGGCCTATCCCCACGGCTCCGGCAAGCCGCAGATGGTCCGAGAGGGCGAGGTGGTGCTGATGGACTGCGGCTGCGCCGTGGAAGGCTACCAGTCGGACATCTCCCGCACCTTCATGTTCGGTGAGCCCGGCAAGCATCAGCGCGAGGTGTGGAACCAGGCGCATGAGGGCCAGCAGATCGCCTTCCACGCCGCCCAGCTGGGGGCCGCCGCGGGCTCGGTGGATGACGCGGTGCGGGCCTATTACGAGAAGCTCGGCTATGGGCCCCGCTACAAGCTGCCGGGCCTTTCCCACCGCACCGGGCACGGGATCGGACTGGACGGCCATGAGCCGGTGAACCTGGTGCATGGGGAGATGACCCGGCTGGCGGCCGGCATGTGCTTCTCCGACGAGCCCGGCATCTACATTCCCGGAGAGTTCGGCGTGCGGCTGGAGGACTGCTTCCACATGACCGAGCAGGGCCCGAAATTCTTCTCCGAACCGCCGCCGTCCATCGACAAGCCGTTCGGGTGAGGCAGGGGCGCCGACTTCCTACTATCGTCATCCTCGCACTTGTTGCGAGGACCCCTCGCTGAGCCGTTGCTGAGATGGCCGAAGGGGCGGAGACGCTGGCGGCACACCAGCCGCCTCAAAGCGCGCCGACACAGGGGTCCTCGCAACAAGTGCGAGGATGACGGATTGGGGGCGTGGTCTTCAGCCCCCTCCACCGCTTCGCGGTCCCCCTCCCCCAACGGGGGAGGATCTGCCTTTTGCTAAAACACCTGCGGCGCGGGGCCGATGGCCACGGGGCCCAGGGTGGTCTGGCCGGCCTGGAAGGTGAGGGTGGCGCGGGCCACGTCGCCGGGGCCGGAGCGGGCCACGGCCACGGCTGTCGCGGCGATGGCGGTCTCCGGCGGAATCACCCCGGTCTCGGCCATGGCGGTGAGCGCCTGGGGCGCCTGGCGCAGGGTCACGTCGAGTCCGCCCTGCAGGCGCCCGTCGTCGCCCACCCGCAAGGTCCCGGGCTGGGCGCCGATCACCGCCAGCCCGGCGGTGACGCCGGCCTGCCGAACCTGGATCTGACCCCCGGACCGGGCCCAGGCGCGGGCGGCGGTGGGCCAGTCGGCGCCCTGGAAGCCGCTCATCCGGCTGAGGATGGCGTCGAACACCATGGAGATCGGCTTGTCCCCGGCCATGCGGGCGAACAGGCCGGAGAGCTGGGCCTTGCCATTGTCCAGCTTGAACATCACCGCCCCCTGGTCGTCAGGCCCCGGGCGCAGGTGCAGCGCCACATGGTCGGCGGCGGCGAGCGCGAAGGGCTGGGCGCCGGCGGCGGGCTGGAAGGTGAGTTTGGCGCCCTCGAAGGAGAAGCTGGGGGGATGCTTGTCGAAGTCGTGCAGGCTGGCGTGGATCAGCTCGCCCTTCATCTCCACCGCGCCGCCGACCGGGCGGACAAAGGTCAGGCCCTGGGGCGCTGCCAGCACCCAGTGACCGGGGGCATGCATGAAGGCCTCGGTCTCCAGGCGCGGGATCATCAGACCCCAGCCATTGGGGGTGCGGGCCCGCAGCTCGGTGAAATTGACGTCCAGGCGGAAGGGGTAGCCGGAGACCCGGCGGTCCTTCCAGGTCATCTCATAGCCGGCCTGGCGGGCCTGGCCCGCGGCGAGGTCCAGCCGGCGGCCGATCTCCCCGCTCAGCCAGACCCAGGCCGCGCTCCAGGCCGCCACGCCGATAAGCAGCAGCACCCAGGGGGCGTAGAGCCAGAAGCGTCGGGGTTTGCCCGGGGCGTCGGGATCGGGCACAGCTTGGCGGGACAGAGGATGGGTGAAGCGGCGGACCATGGAGCGTTGGGTTTTCGGCTATGGCTCGCTGATGTGGCGGCCGGGGTTCCGTTTCGTCGAGCGTCAGAGCGCCACCCTATACGGGCGCAGGCGCGCCTTCTGCATCTATTCCGTCCACCATCGCGGCACCTATGAGCGTCCGGGCCTGGTGCTGGGCCTCGCCCCCGGCGGCTCGGTGCGCGGGGCGGCCTATCGGGTGGACGAGGCCGACTGGGCCGAGGTCTACGCCTATCTGCGGGAGCGGGAGCAGCCCACCGAGACCTATGTGGAGGCCGCCGCCAAGGTGCGACTGGGGGACGGGCGTCGGCCCAGGAGCCTGGTGTTCCTCTCCGACGTCGCCCATCCGCAATGGGCCGGAGTGATGAGCTTCGAGCGCCAGGCCGAGCTGATCGCCGGGGCCAGCGGACTGTCGGGGCGCAATGTCGACTACCTCCGCGACCTGGTGGAGCACCTGGAGGCCGAGGGGATCCGCGACAGCTGCATGGAGAAGCTGCTGGGGATGGTGGAGGAACTGGAGGCGGTCGCCTGAAGCCGGTCGGGATCGCGCGGGCTCTGTTCCCTCGCCCCGGTCATCCCGGCGAATGCCGGGACCCAGATCATCAAGCTCGGCGCGCACGGTCAGGCCAAATTTTCAACCGCAGAGATCGCGGAGTAACGCAGAGAGCGAGTGCTGCGCCTCCGTGCCCTCTGCGATCTCCGTGGTTTGATCTTGCGACCCGTCCTTCTGGCGCAAAGCCATATGATCTGGGTCCCGGCATTCGCCGGGATGACCGGAAGTGGTGATGCCGCCAGACGGCGCGCCGTCCCAGCCGATCAGAGATCAATGGGTCTTGGGGTCACAGCGTCAGCAGCTTCGTCGACGCCGTCTCGATGCGCTCTTCGAGGATGCGCATGAATTCTCCGCGTTTCAGGCCGGGCGGGATGGGTTCGAGATATTCGAACACGATAGTCCCGGGCGTGCGCAGGAAGCCGTGGGCCGGCCAGTGGACGCCGGAATTGGTGGCCACCGGATAGACCGGCAGGTTGAACTCCCGATAGAGCGCCGCGATGCCGGGCTTGTAGACGCCGGGCACGCCGGGGGGGCCGCGGGTGCCTTCGGGAAAGATCACCAGCTGGCGGCTGTTGGTGAAGCGCTGCTTGGCCTGGCCCAGCATGTAGCGCAGGGCGGCGGCGGCCTCCTCGCGCTTGATGACGATGGCCCCGGTCTTCACCCCATACCAGCCGAGGAACGGGATCCAGGCCAGCTCCTGCTTCATCACCCACAGGGAGTTGGGCAGGACGCTGAACTGGGAGAACACGTCCAGCATGCAGTTGTGCTTGGGCGCCACCAGGGCCGAGCCGGTGGGGATGTGCTCGCGGCCGCGGATTTCCACAGTGATGCCGCAGCAGACCTTCAGCAGCCAGTGGATGCCCAGGGACCAGATCTTGAACGAGCGCACCATCCAGCGGCTGGGGAAGATCAGCAGCGGGAAGATGGCGATCGAGACCGCCAGCGACCACAGATAGAACAGCACCACGAAGATGAAGGAGCGGAGGGCGATCAAACGGTCAGCCTTTCGGGCTCTGAACAGCGGGGCTCGACGCCGGAGCGTCCTTCGGCCCCAGGCCGCGCACCATTTCGCGGCCGAGGATGGTGAGATACTTCGAATATTCCACCACCATCAACCGGGCCCCGCCACTGGTGCGCCACCAGCGGTGCGCGTTCACGACGCTGGTGGAGATCGGATAGGTCTGCAGGCGGGTGTCCGGCAGGGTGGAGCGCAGCTCCAGCATGGCGCGGGGCATGTGATAGTCGGCGGTGACCACGATCAGGCTGTTGAAGCGCATGGCCTTGGCCCATTCCGCGGTCTCCCGGGCGTTGCCAATGGTGTCATTGGCGGTGAAGCCCAGGTCGACGCAGCAGTCATAGAGCCGGCGAACCGCGCCGGAGACGGTGCGGACATCCTCGCGGGTGACGCCGCGGTTGACGCCCGAGACCAGCATGCGGCGGGCCTTGCCATTGGCCAGCAGGGAGACCCCGGCGGCGATCCGCTCCTTGGACCCGGCGCCGGTGAGGACGACGATTCCGTCAGCGCGCTGGGGCTCGGCGGCCGGGGTCGAGCGGTCAATGCGGTCGGCGAAGGCGGCGAGGCCGGCGGCCCAGATCACCGCCAGTACGATAAGCGCGGCGAGAGTCCTCATGCGTGGTTCCCCCGGCTCATGTCGACACCATGCCACGGATCAGCCCCTGGGCGGTCAGGCGCGCGGCGACGGCGGCCACCAGGGCCGCCACCAGCGGGCAGGGCAGGACGGCCAGGAGATCGGTCCAGGCGATCGGCAGCACCGGGGTCAGGCCTCCTCCGCCCCCGGCCAGACGCAGGAGACCGGCCATGATCGCCGCCCCGCCCGCGCCGAACAAGCCCGCCACGGCGGCCATGCGCGCGAATCTCAGCTGGAACAGCCGGGCGATGAACATGTCGTCGGCGCCGGCCAGGTGCAGGATCTCCACCACCTCGTGCCGCGCCTGCAGGCCCGCGCGGGTGGCGAAGGCCACCACGGCGCCGGCTGCGGCGGCGATCAGAGCGAAGACCCCCAGGCCGATCCAGCGGGCCAGGTCCCCGGCGCGGGCGATGTCCTTGGTCCAGACGGAATGGTCGTCGACGACCGCGTCGATTCCCTGGCCTTTGAGCGCGCGGTCCAGGGCCTGGGCGGTGGCGGGCGCCTTGGGGTCCAGGTCGACGGCCACGAGACGCGGCACCGGCAGGTCGCCCAGATCGGCGACGTCCCCCAGCCAGGGGGCCACCAGGGCCTCGGCCTTGGCTTTTTCCAGCGCCCGCACCTCGGCCACGCCAGGGACGCCGGACAGGGTCTCGGCGGCGCGGGCGGCGGCGGAGTCCGGGGTCTCGCCGGCCTTGGGGCGGACGATCACCGTGGCCTGACCCTTCAGCTCGTTGGTCCAGCCGCGGGCCGCGCGGTCGGCGGCGAGGACGGTGATGGCGGTGAGACAGGCCAGGAGGCAAAGAGTCGCAACCACGAACACCAGGGCCCCGTCGCGGGAATCCGCCTCGGGCAGGAAGGGGGCGGGCCGCCAGCGGGCGGTGAAGGTTTCGCTCATGGCTGCGGCCCCCGGAGCGGGGCGGAAAGCGGGGTGACTGCGGTGAGCCGACCCTCGTCCAGGTGCAGCACCGGGCGCCCCGATCGCGCCACCAGGTCCTGGTCGTGGGTGGCGATCAGCACCGTGGTGCCCAGGCGGTTCAGCTCCACGAACAGCCGCAGGATCCGCAGGCTCATCTCCTGGTCCACATTGCCCGTGGGCTCGTCCGCCAGCAGGATTTCCGGGCGGTTGACCACGGCCCGGGCGATGGCCAGCCGCTGCTTTTCACCGCCCGCCAGGGTGGGGGGCAGGGCCTGCATGCGGCTGCGCAAACCCACCCAGGCCAGGAGTTCGGCCACATCCTGGCGATAGCTGTCCGGCTTGCGCCCGGCGATGCGCAGGGGCAGGGCGACATTGTCGAACGCCGACATATGGTCCAGCAGCCGGAACTCCTGGAACACCACCCCGATGCGCCGGCGCAGGACCGGATATTCGGCCGGGGGAGTCGCCGTGACATCCTGGCCGAACAGGTGGATGAGCCCCTTGGACGGTCGGGCCGCCAGGTAGATCAGCTTCAGCAGCGAACTTTTTCCGGCGCCGGACGCGCCGGTGATGAAATGGAAAGACCCCGGCGCCAAAGAGAAGGTGAGATCCTTCAGCGTTTCGGGAGCCCGGCCATAGCGCATCGACACATCATCGAAGCGGAGGGCGTCGGTCAGGACCGCGCCTGCGGCTTGAGGGTTTCTGGACATGGGGACCGAAATCGGCGACCTCGGATGAGGTTGCTGGAGCGTCCGATTCGGCCCCGATGATACTGACCTGTCCAGAGTGCGCCACCAGCTATTTCGTGGATGAGACCAAGATCTCCGCGGACGGCCGGTTGGTGAAATGCGCGGCCTGCGGGGCGCGTTGGACCGCCTATGCCGAGGTCCAGCCGGAGATCGAGCCCGAACCTGCGCTCGCCGAGCCGGAGCCGGAGCTGGACGCCGAGGCGCCGGCGGCTGTGGACGCCGAGGCCTATGACGAACCCGAGGAAGATCTTCCCAAGGTGTTCCGCGCCAAGCAGGCGGAGGAGCGCAAGGTCCGCGAGGCCGCCACCACCGGCGTGGTGTGGGCGGCGATGGCCGGGGTCCTGGCCCTGGTGATCGCGGTGGCCGCGGTGTTCCGCATCGAGGTGGTGAACCTGTGGCCCCGGACGGCCCAGGCCTATGCCTGGGCGGGCCTGCCGGTGAACAGCCTGGGCCTGGTGATCGAAGGCGTGCAGGTCGCCCCCTCTCTGCAGGAAGGCCATGCGGCGCTCTCGGTCTCCGGCATGATCCGCAATGTGAAGGAACAGGCGATCACCGCCCCGCCGCTGCGCATCAGCCTGATCAACAAGGCCGGCAAGCGGGTCACCACCAAGATCGCCCAGCCGGCGGACGCCGTGGTGCCGCCCGGCGAGACGCGGCATTTCGCCCTGGCGATCCTGGATCCCCCCACCAGCTCCAGCGAGCTGGAGGTGGCCTTCGCCCCGGAGGCCGCCCGCAAGGGCCTGATGATCCCCAAGGCCGCCCGCGTCATCGCGCCGGCGCCCGCGCCGATGGCCGCTCTGCGCGGGGCGGCCGACGCCATCCCGCAGGCCCCGGCCCCCATTGACGCGGCGCCCCTGCCCCAGGGCTCGCCCTATTCCCTCTCATCCCCCACAGGCGCTCCCCATGGCTGAACCCTCGCCCACCGTTCTGCTCGGCGAGGCCGATGTGGCCGAACGCGTCGCGGCGCTGGCGGCGCGGATCGCCCCGCAGATCGATGACGAGACCGTGGCGGTGTGTCTGCTCACCGGGGGCCTCTGGTTCGCGGCGGACCTGACCCGGGCCCTGGCGCGGATCGGACGGCATGTTCGGTTCGACGCCCTGTGGCTGGCCTCCTATGGCGACGAGCGCGCCAGCCTGGGGCGCTGCGAGGTGCGGGCCGACCTGCAGCGGCCGCTGGCCGGGCGCACGGCCCTGATCATCGACGACGTGATCGACACCGGCCTGTCGCTCTCAGAGGCCCACCGCCTGGTGAATGACGCCGGCGCCAAGCAGACCCTCACCGCCGTGTTCGCCACCAAGCCCTGGCCCACCAAGCGCGCCATCGAGCCCGACTTCAGCGCCTGGGACGCCCCGGCCCGCTACCTGGTGGGCTACGGCATGGACTCCGCCGGCACCCTGCGCGGCCTGCCCTATGTGGGCGCGCTGGACTGAGCCGCCTGCGGGGTGAGCACGTCCCGCTGCAGACTGCCCACGGCCGGATTGACCTGTCCTGACCGACCGCCACACCCTGGGCCTCTGGCTTGTGAGGGTTGGGTCATGACGGTTTCAAGGTTCGCGGCGTGGCTCGGCGTCCTCGCCCTGGCGGTCGCTTCGATCGCCGCCGCCGCGCCCAAGGCGGCAGCCCCCAAGACCTCCGCGGAGGGACGCGCCGCCCTGGTGTCCGCCTGGCCGGCCATCAAGGCTGCCAACGAAGACTGGTTCCCTGCGGCGCAGGCGGGCGACGCCGAGCGGCTGGCCGAACCTTATGGCGAGACCGCGGTGTTTATCGGACCGGACGGCGCCGCCCATGTGGGCCACGCGGCCATCCTGGCGCTCTACAAGGCCCGGGCCGCCACCCGCCGGAAACTCTCGACCGGCGCCATCGTGCACGATGGCATGGCCTATGGCGGCGCGGGCCTGGTGTTCGAGTGGGGCCATGGCGAGCTCACCAGCCTGGACGAGGCCGGGAAGCCGGTGAGGTCCGGCGGCCCCTATCTCACCGCCTGGCGCCGTGACGCCGACGGTCGCTGGAAGATCGTCCGAAATATCGCGTTCTGAGGACCAGCGTCGTTGTTCTGCGCGCTCACAGCCAGGGCGCGTCGGTTTCCCGGGCCAGCATGTCCTCATAGGTCGGGCGCGGGCGGACCACGGCGAACTCGGCGCCCCTCACCAGCACCTCGGGGACCAGGAGGCGGCTGTTGTATTCGCTGGACATCACCGCCCCATAGGCGCCGGCGCTCATGAAGGCCACCAGGTCGCCGGCCTGCAGCGGCGGCAGGTCGCGCTCGCGGGTGAAGGTGTCGCCGGTCTCGCAGATCGGGCCCACCACGTCATAGGTCTCCGCCGGACCGGGGCGCGGCCGGACCGGCTGGATCTCGTGATAGGCGTCGTACATGGCCGGGCGGATCAGGTCGTTCATGGCCGCGTCCAGGACGGCGAACCTGCGGCCCTCCGGGCGGGTGTGAATATGCAGCACCCGGGCCAGCAGGATCCCGGCGTTGGCGGCGATCATCCGGCCGGGTTCGAAGGAATAGGCGATGTCCAGCCCGCCCATGGTCCGGGCGATCATCCGGGCGTAGTCCTGCGGCGAGGGTGGGGTCGGCTGGTTGAAATAGGGGACCCCCAGGCCCCCGCCCAGGTCCAGCCGCTCCACCGGCAAGCCTTCGCCCCGCAGCCGCTCCACCAGGCCCCGCATCCGGGTGAAGGCGGCCTCCAGGGGGGCGAGGTCGGTGATCTGGCTGCCGATGTGGCAGGTGACGCCCACCGGGCGCAGGCCGGCATTGTTGGCCGCCTGGGCGTAGAGCCGCTCGGCCTCGGAGAAGGAGACCCCGAACTTGTTGTCGGCCTTGCCGGTGGCGATCTTGGCGTGGCCGCCGGCGGAGACGTCGGGATTGACCCGGATGGCGATGACAGCCCGGGTCCCCAGGGACTGGGCCACCTGGGAGGCCAGCGCCATTTCCGGCTCGGACTCCACATTGATCTCGGAGACCCCGGCCTTGAGGGCGAAGGCCAGCTCGGCGGCGGTCTTGCCCACGCCGGAGAACACGATGCGCTCCGCCGGAATGCCCGCGGCCAGGGCCCGGCGGATCTCGCCCTCAGAGACCGTGTCGGCGCCCGCGCCCAGCCTGGCCAGGGTCTTCAGCACGGCCAGGTTGGAATTGGCTTTCACGGCGAAGGCGATGAGCGGATCGCCGCCATGCTCGCCCTTCAGCCCCTCGGCTGTCAGGGCGTCGCGCAGCACGCCGTAGTGCCGCTCCAGGGTGGCGCTGGAATAGACATAGACGGGGGTGCCCACCGCCTCGGCGATGCGCGACAGCGGCACGTCTTCGCAGGCGAGCTCGCCGTCCCGCAGATCGAAATGGTTCATTTCGGGCGGGTGTAGGGGTTTTCCAGCGCCCCCTGCGGGCCGCTGGCCATGGGGTCGTTGGTGGAGTCGATGGGATTGGTGCGCGACGGCGCCGGGTCGGAATTGCGGTCGCGGGGATCGACGGTGCGGACCGACTGGCCGGGATTGGGGCCGGCGTCGGCGCCGCTGGCATGGGCGCTTCGCGGGCCGGGTCGCTCCAGGCGCCCGAGCTTGCCGCAGCCGGACAGGCCGGCTGCGAGGGCGATCGTCAGCCCGGTGACCATTGCGAGGCGCGAGACAGAAAGGGTCATCCCAGTTTCTCCTTCCAACGCGCGACCTGGACGCGCACCTGATCCGGCGAGGTTCCGCCATAGCTTCTGCGGCTGGCCGCCGAGGCTTGCGGGGTCAGCACCTGATAAACGTCGGCGGTGATCCGGGGCTCCAGGACCTGAAGATCCGCAAGCGGCAGGCCGCTCAGATCGCACCCCAGGGCCTCGGCCCGCTTCACCGCGGCCCCGGTGACGTGATGGGCGTCGCGGAACGGCATGTCCAGGGTCCGCACCAGCCAGTCGGCCAGGTCGGTGGCGGTGGAGAAGCCGGCGCCGGCGGCGGCGGCCATGCGCTCGGGGACCGGCTCCAGGTCGGCGATCATGCCGGCCATGGCGGCCAGGGACAGCTCGAGCGCGTCGAACGCCTCGAAGGTCCCCACCTTGTCCTCCTGCATGTCCTTGGAATAGGTCAGCGGCAGGCCCTTCATCACCACGGCCAGCTGGGTGAACGAGCCCAGCAGGCGCCCGGCCTTGGCGCGCACCAGCTCGGCCGCGTCCGGGTTCTTCTTCTGCGGCATGATCGAAGAGCCGGTGGTGAAGGCGTCGGTGAGCTTGATGAAACCGAACTGCGGCGTCATCCAGATGACGATCTCCTCCGCCAGCCGCGACAGGTTCAGGGCGCAGATGGTGGCCGCGGCCAGGGCTTCGAGCGCGAAGTCCCGGGCCGAGACGCTGTCCAGGGAATTGCCCATCGGGGCGTCGAAGCCCAGGGCCCTGGCGGTCATGTGCCGGTCGATGGGGAAGGGGGAGCCGGCCAGGGCCGCGGCGCCCAAGGGGCTCTCGTTCATCCGCGCCCGGGCGTCGGCGAAGCGCGAGGCGTCGCGGCCGAACATCTCCACATAGGCCATCAGGTGATGGCCGAAGGTCACCGGCTGGGCGGGCTGCAGGTGGGTGAAGCCGGGCATCAGGGTGTCGGCGTTGGGCTCGGCCTTGGTCACCAGGGCCCGTTGAAGCGCGGAGATCTGCGCGCCGGTCCGGTCACAGGCGTCGCGGACCCACAGGCGGAAGTCCAGCGCCACCTGGTCGTTGCGGGAGCGCGCGGTGTGCAGGCGGCCCGCCGCGGGCCCGATCAGCTCCCGCAGCCGGGCCTCCACATTCATGTGGATGTCTTCGAACTCGTCGCGGAACGGGAAGGTCCCGGCGGCCATCTCGGCCTCGATGGCCTGGAGGCCGCCCTGGATCGCCGCCTCGTCCTCGCTTGAAATCACGCCTTGGGTGCGCAACATCGCGGCGTGCGCGCGGGACCCGGCAAGGTCCTGGGCCGCCAGGCGTCGGTCGAACCCGATGGAGACATTGATCGCCTGCATCAGCTCGGCCGGTTTGGCCGAGAATCTGCCGCCCCACATGGCCTGGCCGCCCGCCGGACCGGCGGGGCTTTTGGGTGTGTGCGAGGAGTTGTCGGTCATATGAGCGAAGTACAGGATCAAGAGGCTGGCCGACCCAGGTCGGGCCTGAAATGGGCCCTCTGGGGCGCCGCCCTGCTGGGCGTCGCCGCGGTTGTCTACATCATTGCTCAGGCTTCGCTAATCCCCCGTCAGGAAACCGGTCTGACCGGTGTGGCCAAGGGGGAGATGGCCAAGCTCACCTTACCCAAGGATGCGGGCCCCGCCCCGGCCACCAGCTTCCTGGACGCCGACGGCAAGCTGCTGCGGGTGGCGGACTTCAAGGGCAAGGTGGTGGTGCTGAACCTGTGGGCCACCTGGTGTGGTCCCTGCGTGCTGGAGATGCCCACCCTGGCCAAGCTGTCGGGCGCCTATCAGGGCAAGCCGGTGGCGGTGGTGGCGGTGTCCATCGACGGCGATCGGGACGCGGACAAGGCCCGGGCCTTCATCGCCAGCCATGCCCCTTTGGCCTTCTATCGCGATCCCAAGCTGAAGCTGCCCTATGACCTGAAGCCGGTGGCGGCGGGCATGCCCACCACGGTGATCTATGGCAAGGACGGGGTGGAACGTGGCCGGCTGTCCGGGGGCGCCGACTGGTCAGGCGCCGACGCCAAGGCGGTGATCGACAGGCTGCTGGCCGAGGGCTGACCCGCGGGCTCGCGCCGGGGCCCTGAGCCCTGTGGCACGACGCCGCAATCGCGTGGATTCGCGGCGAAACATGCCCATCTCGGGGCGCTGAAAAGGCAAAATTTACGGCTTCGGGCCCGGATGGACCCCGGCTCCGGATTGGGGTCTCGGAGGTCTTCCATGCGCGATGACGCGCCGTCCGACGTCGAAGCGGCGAGCTGGTTCTACGAGAACGCGCTCGACGTGCTGATGGTGATCGGCGACCAGCGCTTCGAGGTGGCGAGCCCGGCCTGGACCACCCTCACCGGCTGGACCCAGGCCGAGACCATCGGCC
>Ga0265327_10001964_pt1 | contig 23537 bp, 15 predicted proteins | sample 41621metaG_FD_202089 | JGI IMG/M metagenome (GOLD analysis project Ga0265327, IMG submission 202089) | Rhizosphere microbial communities from Carex aquatilis grown in University of Washington, Seatle, WA, United States - 4-16-21 metaG | ecosystem: Host-associated > Plants > Roots > Rhizosphere...
ACACCGACACCGCGGCGTCCGACGTCGCCGACGCCGTCGTCGAGGTGGTCGGGGCCCTGGGGCGTGAGATCGGAGCCGCCGGTCCCGAGGTGCCGGTAGGTGTCGGGGTCCCCGGCATGCTCGACCGTCGCGGCGTCCTCTGCTTCTCACCCAACCTGCCGGGCGCGGCCGGCGCCGACATGGCCAGGTTGCTGGTGGGCCGGTTGGCCCACCGCACGGTGGTGGTGCAGAACGATGCCAACTGTGCGGCGGTGGCCGAGCATCGCTGTGGGGCGGCCCAAGGTGTCGATGACGCCCTCGTGGTCACCCTCGGGACGGGCATCGGCGGTGGGCTGATCAGTGAGGGTCGGGTGTTGGTGGGGGCTCACGGGTTTGGCGGCGAGATCGGCCACATGGTGGTCGAGCCGTCGGGCCCACCCTGTCCGTGTGGTGGGCGCGGCTGCTGGGAGCGGTTCGCCTCGGGCAGTGGCCTCGGCACCCTCGCTCGCCAGGCGGCCGAGGCCGGGCGGCTCCGCGGGGTCATGGACGCGGCCGGCGGCACCCCCGAACAGGTGCGAGGCGAGCAGCTGACCGAGGCCGCCCTCGACGGGGATGCCGAGGCGGTGGCGGTCATCGAGGAGCTGGCCTGGTGGGTGGCGCTCGGACTGGCGAATCTCACCGCCGTCCTCGATGTGGCACGGATCGTGGTCGGCGGTGGCTTGGCCGAGGCCGGCGAGGTCCTCCTCGTCCCGACCCGCCGGGCCTTCGCCGAGCTGGTCGAGGGGCCGCGGGCCCGCGCCGACGTGGAGATCGTCCGCGCCGCCTTCGGCGAGCGGGCCGGCGCGGCGGGGGCGGCCATGTCGGCACGCGACGGTGGAATGTGGTGATCGTCACTGCGGTGTGCGGGGTGGTGGGACGGTGAAGGCCGGGGTGATCCTGCCCACCTTCTCCGAGACGGCCGACGAGGCGATGTCGGTGGCCCGCCGCGCCGAGGAGGTCGGCATCGACGGCGTCTTCTGTTACGACCACCTCTGGCCGATGGGCCAGCCTGACCGCCCGGCGCTCGCCCCCTTCCCGGTGTTGGCCGCCGTGGCCGCCACCACGCAGCGGATCTCGGTCGGAACCCTGGTGGCCAGGATCGGCCTCGTCCCCGACGAGGTGCTCGTCACCGAGTTCGAGACCCTCGATGCTCTCGCCCCGGGCAGGGTGGTGGCCGGGCTCGGCACCGGCGACCGCCTGAGCGCCGACGAGAACCGCGCCTACGGGATCTCCTTCCGACCGGCCGATGAACGGGTGGAGGCCCTCCGCCGCTGCGCCCGGGCGTTGCGGGCACGGTCCATTGCGGTGTGGGTCGGGGGGGCGTCGCGCAAGACCATGGCGGTGGCCGAGGAGGAGCAGGTGGTCGCCAACCTCTGGGACGCCCCCGAGGCCGCCGTGGCCGACCAGGCGGCCCGATCAGAGGTGACCTGGGCCGGCCCGCCGCCGACGTTCTCCGATGCGTCGGGAGAGTTGGCCTCACTCTTTGGTCGGCTGTCGGCGGCCGGCGCCACCTGGGCGGTGCTGGGCTGGCCGGTCCCGCTCGAGGCCATGGCGGCCGCCGCCCGGGGCCTCACCCCCCGAGCCGACTGAACGAGGCGGACGTCGGCCACGGGTCGGCCTGGTCGGTTGGTAGCCTCGAAAGGTGGAATTCCGCCGGATCAACGGGCTGCCGCCCTATGTCTTCGCCACCATCAACGAGCTCAAGCTCGAGGCCCGCCGCGCCGGCAAGGACGTGATCGACCTCGGCTTCGGTAACCCCGACCTGCCCTCGCCGGACGTGGCCGTCGAGAAACTGGCCGAGGCCGCCCACAACCCGAGGAATCACCGCTACTCCTCATCCAAGGGCATCCCCAAGCTGCGCCAAGCCGTGGCCGACCTCTACCTGCGCAAGTTCGGGGTCGAGCTCGACGCCGACAGCGAGGTGGTCACCACCATCGGAGCCAAGGAGGGGTTGAGCCACCTGATGTGGGTGCTGGTCGGTCCCGGCGACACGGCGTTCGTGCCCTCGCCCTCCTATCCCATCCACATCTACGCGCCGCTCTTCGCCGGGGCCGACATCCGCCAGATCCCGCTCGAGGGGCCGAAGGCCCTCGGCCCCGGGGAGATCCCTGGCGCGCCGGGCCCGGGCGACGCCTTCTTCGACTCGCTGATGGAGACCTGGGAGTCGACCTGGCCCAAGCCCCGGGTGATCGTCCTCTCGTTCCCGCACAACCCGACCACCGCCTGCGTCGATTACGACTTCATGGTGCGCCTCGTCGAGTTCGCCCGGGAGCACGAGGTGGTGCTCGTGCACGACTTTGCCTACGCCGATATCGGCTTCGACGGCTACGAACCGCCTTCGGTGCTCCAAGTCCCCGGAGCCAAGGACGTCGCCGTCGAGCTCTACACGCTCACCAAGTCGTTCTCGATGGCCGGATGGCGGGTGGGGTTCATGGTGGGGAACGCCGAGATCATCCAGGCCCTGGTCAAGCTGAAGAGCTACCTCGACTACGGCACCTTCCAGCCCATCCAGATCGCCGCCATCGTGGCCATGAACGAGGCACCCGAGTACCCCAAGGAGATCCGCGAGCACTACGAGGGACGGCGCAACGCCCTGTGCGACGGGCTGAACCGCATCGGGTGGCAGGTCGTCCCGCCCAAGGGGACGATGTTCGTCTGGGCTCCCATCCCCGAGCCGTACCGCGAGATGGGGTCCCTCGAGTTCTCCAAGCTTCTGGTGCGCGAGGCCGAGGTGGCCACCTCGCCCGGCGTGGGGTTCGGTCCCGGGGGCGACGGCCATGTGCGGTTCGCCCTCATCGAGAACGAGCAGCGCACGGGCCAGGCGGTGCGCAATCTCCGCCGGGCCCTCACCAAGCTGGCCTGACCGGCGGCCGCGGCAGGCGGCGCGCCATCTGGCGGGCCGCTAGGGGAGGCCCGCCCCCGGAGTCGAGACCCGCACCTGCTCGATGCGGCCGTCGTGCTTCCCCCCGATGTCCGCCTCCAGGCTGCTCGGAGCGGTGAGGCAGTAGAGCGTGCGGCGGTCGTCTCCCCCGAGGGCGCAGGCGTAGCAGAACTGCGTCGTGGCAACCCGTTCGACCACCCGGCCGCCTTCGGCCACCCGCCGGCACTCGGTGCCCACCGCATTGGCCACCCAGATGCAGCCCTCGGCGTCCAAGCAGATGCCGTCGGGGGCGCATCCCTCCAGGGCGGCCCACACCCGGCGGCCCGAGAGCGATCCGTCCTCGGCCACGTCGAAGGCCGTGAGGCGCCCTCCCATGGACTCGGCCACCACCAGGGTGCGGCCGTCGGGGAAGATGACGGTGCCGTTGGGGAAGGCCAGGTCAGGCGCCGCCTCGTGCGACGTCCCGTCGGGGTCGACCCGGACGAGGCTGGTGTTGCACATCGACCCCTCGCCCCGGGCCACGGCCTCGAGGTCGAAGCCGAAGTTGCCGGCGTAGGCCCGCCCGTCGGCGGCCACCACCATGTCGTTGCCGTGGAAGGTGGCCCAGGGCGTGAGGTCCCCGTGGTGCAGCAGGGTGCCGTCGGGCTCGAGGCGCTTGATCGCTCGCTCGAGCATCGACACCACGAGCAGGCGACCGTCGGGGAGCCAGCCGAGGCCCGATGGACGGCCCGGGACGTCGAGCTCTTTGCGTCGGTCCCCGCTCGGGCCGGCCGAGAAGACCGCCTCTGTGTAGAAGTCCGAGTACCACAGGCGCCCCTCGTGCCATCGAGGGCCCTCGCCAAAGCTGAGGTTGTCGAGGAACGGGCTGGTGGTGGCGTCGGGCACGGGGCGTAGTTGACCACACCCCACTACCACCCGCCACGGCCGGAGGCCTCCGCACACCGGCAGCGATCGACGGTGCCACGGGTTACCGTTTGGCCGTGGCCTATTGGTTCTTCAAGGTGCTCCTGTCGCCGTTCTTCTTCCTCCTGTGGAGGGTGCGGGTCGAAGGGCGCGACAACGTGCCGGCCCGTGGCTCGGCGGTGCTCGCCGCCAACCACCAGTCCTTCTGCGACTCCTTCTTCTTGCCGCTGGTGGTGCGGCGCAAGGTGACCTTCCTGGCCAAGGCCGAGTACTTCGACTCGTGGCGGACCGCATGGTTCTTCAAGGCGGCAGGCCAGATCCCCATCCGCCGCGGCGGCGGCCCGGTGTCCGAACGGGCCATGACCACCGCCGCCGACGTGCTCGGCCAGGGCCGCTTGCTCGGCCTCTACCCCGAGGGCACCCGCTCGCCCGACGACCTCGTCCACCGGGGACGCACGGGGGTCGCTCGGCTGTCCCGGGAGTGCGCCGTCGCCGTGGTCCCGGTGGGCATCATCGGGACGACCGAGGTGCAGCCGGTCAACTCGAGGTTCATGCGGCCGCTCAAGACGGTGCGCATCCGGTTCGGGGCCCCGATGCGCATGGCGCCGGCCACGGACCCCTCCGATCCCCAGGTCGACCACGACCACAGCCTCTGCCGGGAATTCACCGACGACCTCATGAAGGAGATCGCTCGGCTGTCCGAGCGCGACTATGTGGACGAGTACGTGCCGAAGCGGGAGGTGGGCTAGTGGGACGCTACGTCGTGCGCATCCGTCTGCCGGACCGCCCGGGAGCGCTGGGCCAGGTGGCCAGCCGGATCGGGGCGGTGGGCGGGGACATCGTGGCCATCGACATCCTTGATCGCTCGCGGGGCCGGGCTATCGACGAATTCGTCCTCGAGCTGAGCGGCGACCACCTGGTCGAGCTCTTGCGCAGCGAGATCCACGAGGTCGACGGGGCGCAGGTGGAGGACATCCGCCGGGTGGAGGCGGTCCCCACCGAGGAGTGAGCTCGCGGTCAGCCGGTAGCCCAGCCCCGCGACCGCTCCACGGCACGGAGCCAACCGGCGTGGGCCAGATCGGCGAGGACGCGATCGGCCGACGGGGTGAACACCGCCTCAGGGCGCCACAGGCCAGCCAACTCGTCCAGCGATCCCCAGACCCCCTCGGCCAGCCCGGCCAGGGTCGCCGCCCCGAGCGCGGTGGATTCGATCGAGTGGGGACGGGCCACCGTGGTGTTGGACTGGTCCGCCTGGAGTTGAAGCAGGAGGTCCATCGCCGCGGCACCGCCGTCGGCCCGGAGCTCGGCCAAATCCCGCCCGACGGCCGCGGTCATGGCGTCGGTCATGTCCCGCACGGCGTAGGCGATGGACTCGACCACGGCCCGGGCCAGCTGTGCCCGACCCGAGCCGCGGGTGATGCCGGTGACCGCGCCCCGGGCGTGGGGGTCCCACCAGGGGCTCCCCAACCCGGTGAAGGCCGGCACCACCGTGACGCCACCGCTGTCGGCCACCGATCCGGCCAGGGGTCCCAGATCCTCGGCCCGTTCGATGATCCCCAGCTGGTCGCGCAGCCACTGGATGGCCGCACCCGAGACGAAGGTCGACCCCTCCAGGGCGTAGGAGAGGCGCGGGGCGGGGCCGGCCGCGTCCCCGAGGTCCCAGGCCACGGTGGTGACGAGGCCCTCGGGCGGGACCACGAAGGTCTCGCCGACGTTGGCCAGGACGAAGCTGCCGGTGCCGTAGGTGACCTTGGCGGTGTCGGGGGTGAAGCAGCACTGGCCGAAGAGGGCGGCCTGCTGGTCGCCGGCCACCCCGCTCACCGGCACCCCGGCCAGCGTCGGGACCCCCACCGCGTCGGCGTCCACGGTGCCGAACCGCCCGCAGGAGGGTCGGACCTCAGGGAGGGAGGCGGGGTCCACGCCGAACAGGTCGCACAGCTCTTCTGTCCAGCGCAGGGCCGTGACGTCGAAGAGCAGGGTCCGCGAGGCATTGGAGACGTCGGTGGCGAAGACCCCACCCCTTGGCCCCCCGGTGAGCTGCCACAACACCCAAGCGTCGACGGTGCCCAGGCACAGGCGCGACGCGGGGACCCGCTCGGCCAGGCCGCCCTCGGCGAGCATCCAAGCGAACTTGGTGGCCGAGAAGTACGGGTCGAGGACGAGCCCGGTGCGGGACCGCACCAAGGGCAGGTGGCCGTGGCGCTGGAGCTGGTCGCAGCGCTCGGCCGTGCGGCGGTCCTGCCAGACGATGGCCGGGCCGAGCGGCCCGCCCTGGCGGTCCCAGGCCACGGCGGTCTCGCGCTGGTTGGTTACCCCGAGCGCGGCCACCGCCGACCCCGCCAACCGCGAGCCGACCTCGGCCAGGGTGGCCTGGACGGCGGCCCAGATCTCGGCCGGGTCGTGCTCCACCCAGCCGGGACGTGGAAAGTGCTGCGTGAGCTCGCGGTAGGCGAGGTCGACGACCGTCCCCTCCTCGTCGACCACCACGGAGCGGACCCCGGTCGTGCCAGCGTCGATGGCCACCACACGTGCCACCGGCGGAGGTTACCCGTGGCCCAATTCGGCGACCCGGCCCGTTCCCCGGTCCCGGGCGACCGTTCCGTGCAAACCTTCGCGAACGGGTCGCGACCAGGGGGAAGAGGGGAGGAGAAACGTTGACAAGGGCGTAACTACAGTGCTGTAATAACCCCAGTATCTCGTGTGCCTGGGGGTGGGTGACCACAACATATTGTGGTCAAGTCGTCGAAACCGCAGTCTCGGGGTACTGGCATCTCCGGACCACAGCGTGGCCCGGAGGAGGGGCGGCCCCCCGGCCGTGAGACCACCAGCGCGACCACAGGAGAAGAGAAACATGGCGATTGCGCCCCAGCGAACCGGTATCGGCATCCGGCGCCACTTCACCACCGACGGCGTCCATCCCTACGACGAGGTGCGCTGGGAACGCCGTGACGCCCGGATCACCAACTACCGGGACGGCACCGTGGCCTTCGAGCAGTTGGGCGTCGAGGTGCCCGAGAGCTGGAGCCTGAACGCCACCAACATCCTCGCCCAGAAGTACTTCCGGGGGACGGTGGGCACCCCCGAGCGCGAGTCCTCGCTCCGACAGGTCGCCGACCGCGTGGTCGACACCATCACGGCCTGGGGCCGCAAGGACGGCTATTTCGCCGACGACGTCGAGGCCGAGATCTTCCGCGACGAGTTGAAGCACCTGATCGTCCACCAGAAGGCCGCCTTCAACTCCCCGGTGTGGTTCAACATCGGGGTGCAGGGGGTGCCGCAACAGGCGAGCGCCTGCTTCATCCTCTCCGTCCGGGACTCGATGGACTCGATCCTCAACTGGTACACGGAAGAGGGCGTCATCTTCAAGGGCGGCTCGGGTGCCGGTGTCAACCTCTCGCGCATCCGGTCCTCGCACGAGCTGCTGAAGGGCGGTGGAACGGCCTCGGGGCCGGTGAGCTTCATGCGGGGCGCCGACGCCTCGGCCGGGACGATCAAGTCGGGGGGCAAGACGCGGCGCGCCGCCAAGATGGTGATCCTCGACGCCGACCACCCCGACATCGAGGACTTCATCTGGTGCAAGGCCATCGAGGAGCGCAAGGCGCGGGTGCTGCGGGACGCCGGGTTCGACATGGACCTGGACGGGGCGGACAGCCACTCCACCCAGTACCAGAACGCCAACAACTCCGTGCGGGTGACCGACGAATTCATGCAGGCCGTGCTCGACGGTGCCGACTGGGAGCTCACGGCCCGCACCGACGGGGAGGCGATCCGCACGGTCCCCGCCCGCGACCTCTTCCGCCAGATCGCCCACGCCGCCTGGGAGTGCGCCGACCCCGGCATGCAGTTCGACACCACCATCAACCGCTGGCACACCGCGCCCAACACCGGCCGCATCAACGGTTCCAACCCGTGCTCGGAGTACATGCACATCGACAATTCGGCGTGCAACCTGGCCAGCCTCAACCTGATGAAGTTCCTGAACGACGACGACACCTTCGACGTGGCCGGCTTCGAGGCCGCGGTCGAGGTCGTCTTCACCGGTCAGGAGATCCTGGTGGGCAACGCCGACTACCCGACCGAGCCCATCGCCGAGAACTCTCGCCTCTTCCGGGAGCTGGGCATCGGCTACGCCAACCTGGGCGCCCTGCTCATGGCCAACGGCCTGCCCTACGACTCCGACGAGGGTCGGGCCTGGGCCGGGGCCATCACGGCGCTCTTGACCGGCCACGCCTACGTCACCTCGGCTCGCACCGCCGCCCGCATGGGCCCGTTCGCCGGCTTCTACGAGAACGCCGAGCCGATGGTGAACGTGCTGCGCATGCACCAGGCGGAGGCCGCCAAGATCGACGAGGACCTGGTGCCGCCCGAGCTGCTCTCGGCCGCGCAGAAGTCCTGGGACGAGGCGGTCGAGTTCGCCGAGCAGTTCGGCGTACGCAATTCGCAGGCCTCGGTGCTCGCCCCGACCGGGACCATCGGCCTGCTCATGGACTGCGACACCACCGGCGTCGAGCCCGATCTCGGCCTGGTGAAGACCAAGAAGCTGGTGGGCGGGGGCACGATGTCCATCGTCAACCAGACGGTGCCCCGGGCCCTGCGCCAGCTCGGCTACGGGCCCAAGCAGGTGGAGGACATCGTGGCCTACATCGACGAGCACATGAGCATCGTCGGTGCGCCAGGCCTCTCACCCGAGCACCTGGCCGTCTTCGCCTGCTCGATGGGCGACAACACGATCCACTACTCGGGCCACCTGAAGATGATGGGAGCAGTGCAGCCCTTCATCAGCGGCGCCATCTCCAAGACCATCAACACCCCCGAAGACGTGACGGTGGAGGACGTGGAGAAGCTCCACATCGACGCCTGGAAACTCGGGATCAAGGCCGTCGCCATCTACCGGGACAACTGCAAGGTCGCCCAGCCCCTGTCGACCACCAAGAAGACCGAGGCCGTGGTCGAGGGCGGGGACGACGCCCCGGCCGGGTCGGAGGCCGAGGCGAGGGACCGCGCCGTGGCCGTCCGCATCGCCGAGCTCGAAGAGGCGCTCGCCCACGAGCGGGCCCGCAAGAACGAGTCCGTGGTGGTCGGCGCGGTGCGCGAGCGCCTGCCACGCCGGCGCCGCTCGAGGACGTTCGCCTTCCGGGTCGCCGACTGCGAGGGCTACGTCACCGTTGGCGAGTACGAGGACGGTCGGCCGGGCGAGGTGTTCATCAAGGTCTCCAAGCAGGGTTCGACGCTGGCCGGGATCATGGACGCCTTCTCCATCTCGATCAGCCTCGGGCTCCAGCATGGCGTGCCGTTGGCCACCTATGTCCGCAAGTACTCCAACATGAAGTTCGAGCCGGCTGGCATCACCGACGACGCCGAGCTGCGCATCGCCTCGAGCCTGGTGGACTACATCTTCCGGCGGGTGGCGCTCGACTACCTCACCTACGAGGAGCGCCTCGAGCTCGGCGTGCTGTCGACGTCCGAGCGCACCCAGCCGACGCTCCCCGGTGTCGAAGAAAGCGCGACCCCGACGGTCGGCCTCGTCGATGAGGCTCCGGTGGCGAACCTCGAGTCGAGCCAAGCTCCGGCCCCCACGCCGATTTCGGGTGAGGCCTCGGCCACCCTGGCCCGGGCGGAACAGCGGGACGCGCCCTTTTGCTACAGCTGCGGGAACGTGATGCAGCGAGCCGGCTCGTGCTACGTGTGCACCAGTTGCGGGACGACGAGCGGCTGCTCGTAAGGACCCTGCAGTACGAGCGCGAAATTTCGACGCTCGAATTCACCCGCTACCTGAGGGCAACAGGCGCCTGTCTTGGGGGTGCCTCAGCCCGCCTGCATTCTCAACGGCCTCCATCTGGGACGTCAGGAGCGGCTTTGGGCACGGCTCGCCTTCGCGGGCCGCCAGGGTCGACGTGCGGCCTGCGGTCCGCTCCTTCGTGCTCTTTGGGACCCAACCGTCCATACGTAGACGATTCCAATGCAGCCAAAGAAGGTGAGTAGCCATCCCAAGTAGTCCAGCGGCGTGTGGCCGTAGTGAAGCGTCACGTGCCGTGTGCGGGGCACCACGACCATCAGGTTGGGCAGGGCCCGATAGGGACCTGTGGCCCCGGTGACCTGCCAGTTTGGGAAATAAGACACCTTCACCAGGACCGGCACTCCCGTTCGGTCAACGTCGAAAGAGATTGAGTTGTCCGTCTGGCGAACGTTCGAAACCCGCACGGCAGGCTGGCGCCGCAAGGTCACATTGGCTGCAGGGTTGGCTCGCAACCATCCGGGGGGCCCGTCGGCCGTGTAGAGAGCGTCAAGGAGCCTCTCCTGGCTGAACCAAGCGTGCCCGGCGGCGATCCATTGCTGGCCCCGCGTGGAGATCCCGGTGAGCACCGTGGGCTGATACGAGACGGGGACCACCGGGGCCGACCCCCGCACGAGGTAGAAATGCCAGGTATCGCCCTGAGGTGTGCTGGTCGCACCTGACCTCCATGGACCGGTCGTCCCAACGGGTCGGAGGTTGCCATCGTGGTCAGCCTGTCGCACGATTCCCGGGTCGGACGTCATGAAGTACCGGATGCCGAGCGCCTGGAGCTGTTCCACGCCGAGCCGTAGATTGACGTGGGACCGGCTGGGTTTGCCGGCAGGTCCGAACGGCGTGGTCTCCGAGAGATTGTCCATCGCCTGGAGAATCGACGGGGCCGACGCAGAGGACTCGATGAGGATCCCCATCGCCGCGCTGACGCATCCGTTGGTCCAGTAAGGAAGTCCGCCAAGCGCCCAGCCGTTGTTGTCCATCCGCTGGTCACTGTCGAAGGACCAGAGCGCGGTCCCGCACCCGTAGCGCTGGCCGATCGAAGAGGCCGTCTGCACCACGGCCCTGAATTCGGGCCATGACGCCAGCCCGTGATTGGCGGCGAAGGACTTGTCGATCATCGCGGGCACGCCTGAAGCGTTCGCCGCTGAAGGCGTCCCGGGGACCCATGAGAGAAACGAGATCCGCAGCGGTACCACGACGTACGAAAGGGCGAGCGCGCAGATGACCACCGGTGCCACGACGGCACCGGGCTTGCTGAGCGTGACCGGATACCCGCTGCGTGTCGCCGCTCCATTCGTCAACGAGGCACGGGGCTGGGCCGATGCCCCTTTGGGTCCCGTGCGGCGGTCTGCCCAAGACCATGCCGCGGCCCGTCCCGGGCGACTACGCCGCCAAAGCAGGCCGAGCCACGCCCCGGCCTGCACTACCCCCAGTGCGGCCAGGACGTAGATCGAGAGAAACCAGAACGGGAGCGCCTTGCCATTGGTTTGGTCGATGCCGCTCGGTGCGAACACGAAGACGAGGGCAGAGAGCAGGGCCAGCACCGAGAAGCACGCACCAAGGCGATCCGGCCCACTCGGCGCCGCCAGCCAGCCCTTCCACGAGACCACCGCTCCCAGCACGCCCACGAGGAAGATCAGGAAGAAAGGAACGAGCTCGGCGGAGCCCCGGTGCAGGACCACCGTTGTCGTGGCGCCGAAGGGGAAGAGGCGCTCCAAGTAGCTGGTGAATCGGGCCGACCGCGCATTCGGCGAGTAGCCGATGCGCGCGACGTAGGGGACGAGCCAGAAGGATGCGGTGGCCAGGGCTAGGGCGACGCACGTCAGGAGCCAACGTGCCGCGGCGCGACCCACCCGTAGGAAGAAGAGTATGCAGACTCCTGCCACCAGGAAGGCCGCCACCAGGACATGGCACAAGATGACGAGCGCCACGAGTCCGGCGAACAGCGCTCGCAGCCGTCCCGTCGTCAGACCTCGTGCGGCGACGCCCAAGGCCAGTACGGCCAGCGCGAGGGCGATCGACTCGCTGTACTCGCCGGAGATGGTCGACGCGATGTTCCCGCCGAAGATCGAATAGGAGCGTTCGAAGAGGAACGGGAGCATCGCGGCGGCGACCGCCACCGGCACGGGATCCTTGTACCCGGCGAGCTTGGCCATCCCCCACCCGGCGACCGGCAACGACAGGATGCCCACCACCGAGACCAGCTTGAAGGCAACCGCAAACGGGAGGACCATGCTCACCAGGGCGATCAGCAGATTCGGGATGAGGAAGTAGAAGGTGAAGGCGGGGTAGCCGCGGAACCAACCCGGGCTCCACCCCATCAAGTGCGCATGGGGCAGGAGGCCGTGGGCGAGGTAGAAGGCTGTGTAGAGGTGGTTGGAGGTGTCCCCCTGCATCGGGACGGTGCCGGATAGCAGCAAGTCAGGGCGTAGCTCCACGAACAAGAAGCCAACGAGCACGGCGAGCAAGAGGGCCGAGACCACACTCGGGCGCCGGCGCGGGGTGGACCCTCCCGGAGTTGGCGTGGGCCCACTTGGTTGGTCGGTCGGAGGATTCCGTGGCTGGCTCGGCTTCTCCCGTGGCGGACGTTCCCCGGGTCGTTGGTTCCGCCGCCCTCCACCCTTGGATACGTTCGGCTTCTGGGGGGACGAAGCGGTCTTGGTCCCCTTCGACGTCTTGGTTCCCCGCGACGGAGCCTTGCTCGGCTGTGGTGCCTTCGGTTCCCCGCCGCGACTGTTTCCCGCCATATCGGTCTCGTCAGAGACCAGGGTGTCTGACCGACACCGAGTGTCCAGCGCCCGTACTCGTCCCGTGATCGTCGCACGAGTAGCTACCGTCCGTGGCGCGCGTCGCGCGTTGGCTCATGACCGGCCCTTCACCGTCTCGGGAGGCTGTCATCACTATGGCCGCGAAGGTAGCCGAGCCGCGTCTGTCGGCAGTGAGCACGCACCAACAGGGCAGAGGGTCCCTGGTGTCAGCTCGAACCGGTGCGACCCTGGGAATGCGCGTGCGGAAGCCATACCAGCTTATGGATCGCAGGTACCAGGAGGCAGGGGCAGCGCCGTGGGGCGCGCACCGAACACGGCCCGAGTCTCGGGCTCTGAAGGCGCCGGGCTCGGTCACCGGAACCGGCGCCGCCATGCTGCTCTTCGATCGTGGACGTCCGAGTGAGGAAGAGGTCACTGCTCGATTGGTGGCTGATCTCGGCCTCGCGCACGCTCGCGACCCGCGCCACTCCCGGTGGGCACGATGCCGGCGCCACGGGAGCGAATCCCTGCGGCCGATTGTCCGCCGAGTGGTCGCACAACAAACGATAATAAATCTCTACAGAGCATCTCCAAAGTTCAATATGTACACAATTACGCTACTCACAGCGGACTCAGATAAGGCGATGCTGCTTCCCAGTTCCGCTGCCCCGAGAAGTCCGTCATCCGTGGGTTTCCTGCTGCGTCGCCCGCAGGACATCCGCGGTGCCAAGTGTGTGGCTTGGTGAGGGTCGGCCTAGAAGTCCAGTTCACAAGGGCTTTTTCCAGGCTGTCACGGCACACTGACCCGACGCGTCGAGTGGCCGCTCCCAAGATGGCGAACGACACCGGTGGACCGGTCGAAGCATGCGGCCCAAGGCTCGGCCTCCTCAAATATTAAGGACTATGAATCGGGATTGGACCTCGCCAGATCAATAAAATCTGGTTGCAACAGCGACCGTTCACCGATACCGTCGCTTGCAGGAAAGTGGCGTAGCAACGTCCTAGTCGGGGGGCCGACGTGCGGGACAAACGAGAGTCAGTCCATTGGCGGGGATCCTCTGACGGCATGAGGCATTCGCGGGCCACGGCGTTGGCCTTTGACGGTCCGCGCGGTGCGGGTCGCTCGTTTCCGGCTGCTGCCTCCCGGCCGCCGGCCACGACCAGGAACTTCCTGTGCCGTGGCGGCGGCGCGCCGTCCACCGTGTTTTCCCGGGGTAGCCACAAACCTTCCTGGGTACACCTTTAAGTGAGGAGGCAACATGAGCGCGACTGAGGTCCCTCAGGGTGAGACAGAGCTCCTCGCCCTTGCCAACAGAGAGGTGCTCGCCGGCAAGGCTGACGTGTCGAGGGTGCGCGAGCACACCCGTGTCCGCCGCTATCGGAGGTTGGCGGTCTTCCTGTCGATCGTCGCTGCCTACCTTTTCGTCCGGCTGGAGACCGGGCACCCGGTCCACCCCGGCCTTCCCCACATTCCGGCGGCCATGGGGCGGTATTGGGTGGCGTTCCTGCTCATCGGCTTCTTCGGCGTCATGCTGCTCGGCCAGCACTTCGGCATGGGCCGCTCGCCCCACGTCATGTACCGGGCGAGCGACATCGACACGAGATTGAAGGACGTTCGAGGTGCGGGCTCGGTGACGACCGAGGTGGTGAACACGGTGAACCTGTTCCTCGGCTTCAAGACGTTCTCGTCGCAGATGGGTGGAACCCCCCGTCGTGCCATTCTCTTCGAGGGGCCGCCGGGAACGGGCAAGACGTACATGGCCAAGGCCATGGCTGGAGAGGCCGGGGTCCCGTTTCTCTTCGCGGCGGCGAGCCAGTTCCAGTCCCAGTACTACGGCCAGACCGGACGGAAGATCCGCACCTTCTTCAAGCAACTTCGCAAGGCGGCTCGCCGAGAGGGTGGTGCCATCGGATTCATCGAGGAGATCGACGCCATCGGCGGCGCACGCCACGGGATGGGCTCCGCTCGCACCGAGGGCCTCAGCGGGGTGGTCAACGAACTGCTTATTCAGCTCCAGTCCTTTGACGAACCGTCCAAGTCCGAGCGCTTCATGGGTTGGTTCGTCGATGCGGTCAATCGTTGGCTGCCCGAGTACCGCCAAGTCCCGAAGCCCGTGCCCCAGAAGGCCAACATCCTCGTCATCGGGGCAACCAATCGTGCAAGCGACCTCGACCCAGCGTTGCTGCGGCCCGGCCGGTTCGATCGCGCCATCACCTTCGACCCGCCCAACCGAGAAGGCCGGATCGACATCCTTTCCTACTACCTCGAGAAGAAGGCCCATCTTCCCGAGCTTGACGGGCCGGACGCGGTGGCCCAGCTGGCCGCCATGACTACCGGCTACACCCCGGTCATGCTCGAGCACCTCCTGGACGAGGCCCTGGTGATCGCCTTGCGCCGCGGCAGCCGGAGCATGGGTTGGCAGGACATCGCCGACGCCAAACTCGTCACCGAGCTCGGACTTTCGACCCTGGGCTCTTATACGGAGGGGGAGTTGCGTACGATCGCCACTCACGAGGCTGGCCATGCCACGGTCGCGTACCTGGTGGGCAAGGGCCGCCAGCTCGACGTCTTGTCGGTCTTGAAGCGCAGGAGCGCACTTGGTCTCTTGCAACACTCCGAGGTGGAAGAGCGCTTTTTGAAGACGAGGAGCGAGTGCATCGCCCTTCTCCAGATCGCCATGGGTGGGCTGGCCGCCGAGGAGATCTATTTCGGCGATGTGACCACTGGGCCCTCGGGCGATCTTGCCTCCGCTACCGAGCTGGCGGCGAAGATGGTTGGCGTACTGGGAATGGGGAACTCACTGATCTCCTTTGCGTCGGCCGACTACCCGGGGGCCGGCAACGTGGTGGCCAAGGTGCTCTCCTCGGACGAGTGCCGGACCGAGGTCAACCAGCTCCTGGAGGGGGCGAAGGCAGAGGCCAAACGCATCATCTCCGAAAACCAGCCCATTCTGGAGGGACTCAGAGATGCCCTGATCTCACGCGACGAGCTCGTCGGCCGAGAGATCATCGAGGTGATCGAGCAGTCCGCCCATCCCGATCACGCAGGACACCGCTGAACCGCGGAACGGGACTGCGCCGGGCACGCATACCCTGCCTTCGGCTCTCTTGAGCAAAACCCCGGAGAAAGGGAGATGGTGATGTCGACGTCTCGGTTTGGTGAGTCGGTCCCCGTGGAGGTCCTGGCCGATGGGAACGTGGTTCCCACGCTTGCTCTCGGCGTTTGGCAGACGCCCCAAGGTCGTGAGACCGAGGACGCCGTGCGTTGGGCCCTCGAGCTGGGCTATCGGCACATCGACACGGCTCAGGGATACGGCAACGAGGAGAGTGTCGGACAAGGCTTTCGACAAAGCGGCCTCGACCGCGAAGACGTCTTCATCACGACGAAGTTCTATCCGGGTTCTGAGGACCCCGTCAGAGAGATTGAGGCAAGCCTCGAGCGCCTGAGACTCGACTACGTGGACCTTTACTTGGTGCATTGGCCTCAGGGCGGACCCACGTGGGCTTGGTCCGGAATGGAACGAGCGCAAAGCCTCGGCTATGCACGCTCGATTGGAGTGTCGAACTTCGACGTGGACGAGCTGGAGCAGGTCTTCGCAGTTGCCACGTCACCGCCAGTCGCCAACCAGATCAATCTCAACCCCTTTAGCTACCGAACGGTGCTGATCGAGGAGAACCGGCGCCGCAACCTCGTGACCGAGGCGTACAGCCCACTTGGCACCGGTCACCACCTTTCCAACCCAAGGGTTCAAGAAATCGCGGATGGTGTCGGGAGGCCTCCCTCGGAGGTGCTCATCAGGTGGGGCCTCCAGCGGGACTTCGTCGTGCTGGCCAAATCTTCACACCGTGAGAGGATCGCCGAGAATTTCGGCGCCCTCAGCTTCACGCTCTCAGAGGGTGCCATGGCTGAACTCGATGGCCTGGATGGCGGTTCGCTGCCGGGGGCGGCGCTCGAACGCAAGTGGTGGTAACTGCTCTCAGGACATCAGCGATCTAGGCATCGGTGAAGGCCATCTGTCCGCTGGCGTAGTGCTTTCCTTCATCTGAGATGAAGTAGGCACCGTAGCTGGGCAGGTCGGCGACGGTGTCGAGTAGGGCGGCTCCGCGGACACACAATGCCGTCGCCAGCGCATCGGCAAGGTCGAGGTTGGGGCCAGCAACCGTCGCCGATGCAACCCCTCGTGCCGTTCGGCCGGTGCGCGGGTCAAGGAGCTCGCCTGGTCGTTCATAGTTGCCCGAAGTGGCGACGGCGGCCGAGACCTCGACGATCGCAGCCAACTGCGTCGGTTGTTGCGGATGACGGATACCTACTCGCCATGGTCGTCCATGGGGCTGTCCGGCAACGGCGAGATCGCCTCCACCGTTCACCATCACCGTCTTGTGCCCATGGTCGATCAAAACGTCACGGGCTCGCTCGATCGCCCAGCCCTTCACGAGACCGGTCGGATCGACACCTCCGGGGAGTGCCCAGGGGTCGAAGGCTCCGTCACTCAGGGTGCGAGCGAGCTCGCAGCGCAAGAGGACAGATCGGATGGTCTCCGCATCTGTTGGCGGCAGATCGTCGAGCTCGATCTGGCCCGACCGCAACTGCGCCATGGGGCTGTCAGCCTTCCAGGTGGAGAAGAGTCGATCGGCCTCGTGAAGGACGGCGACCGCTTCGCGCACGGCACGCTCGGACAACGCCTCGGGGCTGGCGATGCCGACGACGGTTCCCATCACCGGTTCGAGGTGGCGGAATTCTCGAGCGGGTCCCACTACTTGAACCCCAACTTGCCGAGGGCCGAAGTGAGCGAGTTGACGAACGCATCTGAGGTGAACGTAGCGCCCGACACACCGTCGATGTTCGCCGAGTCGGCGTTGATGACCTGCTGTTCGAGCCGGGGGAGCGCATAGCCATCGATGCTGGCGGATCGGGGATCAGTTTCGCTCACCGTGGCCAACGAGACGTTGGAAATCTTTCCGTTCGTCAGGGTCACGGTGACCGCGAGCTGTCCATAGCGGAATGACTGGTCTGCGCCGGTAGCGGACTGGGGGCCGGTCTTGGACGTGGACGACGGGGCCGTGGTGGTGGTCGAGGATGTCGATGTCGTCGACGACGCCGATGTGCCGGCGGGGCTGGTGGTCGGCGTCGACGCGCCGGACACCCCCTTCGTGGATGCCCCAGCACCCAGGCTCACGGCGTGCGTTGCTTCGACGGGGAAGGCAAGCACGGCCGCGGTTCCGGCGATCGTGCCGGCGATGACAAATGGGGCTCTTCGCATGGGGTCTCCTGAAACGTGAGGTCAGAGATCGAACGATTCGCAGTGGATGGCGTCGGCCGCGACGCCGAGGCTTCGTGCGGCGGAAATCACTCCGGTCGAGAACGTGCCGGGACCGCAGACATAAAGGTCGCGGGCGGCCATGTCGGGCACGACCGCGTGCAGGTAGGCAGGACTGTCCAGGCGGTGCAGGTGGCGGGATCCCACCAATTCGACGAACCGTCCCTGGCGGGCACCGACGAGTTCTTGGAGCTCGCGGCGATGGATCAGATCCTCGGTCTTCGAGGATCGCTGCACGACGACGAGATCGACACCTTTCGGCAGGTCCTCGACGAGGGCGCGCAGCGGCGTGATGCCGACGCCGGCGCCGATGAGCGCCACGCCCGACCGAGTGCGAGCTGCCCCGGTGAAGGCGCCGTAGGGGCCCTCGATGGCGATCCTGGTGCCGGGCCGGAGGGTGGCGATCCGCGAGGTGGTGTCGCCGGCCACCTTGATCGTCACCCGGAGGAAGGGCGGAGACGGCATGGCCGAGAGCGAGAACGGGTGGGCATGCCACCACAGGTCGCGGACCAAGAACCGCCAAGCAAAGTACTGCCCGCCGGAGACTCCCAGCTTCTCGACGTGGCGACCTTGGACCACGAGCGAGAAGACGTTCGGACCCTCGGGGATCACGGCCACCACCCGGAGGCGGTGCCGCAAGCTGCGATAGATGGGTAGTCCGAGTCGGTAGACCATGACGACTCCGGCCGTAGCCAGCCAGAGGGCAAGCCACGCGCCCTTGACCAGTGGGCGCCCGATGAACGCTGTGCCGTCGAAGATCTGGTGCGGCACGGAGAAAGCAAGCGCCAGGTACGTGTACAGGTGGATGACCCACCAGGTGTCGTAGTTCATCTTGCGACGGACTGCCCGGATCGAGACGACGGCGATGGCCACGAGCATGAAGTACGACACGAAGGCGGCGAAGATCCACCCCATCGTCGTGATCAATGTCCCGGCCTCATGGAAGAGGCCGAGATGATCGGCTTGGGCGAACCCCAAGGTGGTGAGCACCATGTGGGCCCCGAGCAGGACGAGCGGCGCCGACGACAGGCGACGGTGCCAACGAAGCATGCGGTCCTGTCCGACGACTCGTTCGAGCTCAGGGATTCGGGCGGCCAGAAGGACCATGACGAGCAACAGGTAGGTCCCGGCCATGGCGGTCACGTTGCCGAGCAGGATGGCGAGCCCTCCCGGTGCGGAGAGCGACTGGGACGTGATACCCCAGAGCGGGAGGACGCAGCTGGCCCCGAGTCCGACGCCGAGCGCCACCGCGGCCACGTTGGGCACCCACCGTCGGATCGCTGGACGGACAGGCCGGTACGGGGCGGGCGTCCCGGCCTGTTTCGTGGTGGGTCGTGTCGTCACCTGGATTGCCATCGGATCCAGTGTGCCGTGGCTACCTAATCCCTGGTTAAGAGGTCCCTGTGGGCCACCGTAGAATGTCGGCACCCCCGAGCACCTCGTGCCGATGTCGGCCACCTGACGAACGTGATCTTCCGCTGGGCGGGAAGTTTGCACGGTGGTGGTGCGTCTCGGGCGAGTCGAAGACGTGGCGAGCGCGTCCTGCCGCCGGACTTGCCCGAACCCGCTGCAATGACGTCGTCTGGCGTACCCTGCGTGCCAGCGAGCTCCAATCTGTTCGTGCAGATGCTCCGCACTGGCAGATGACCGAGGCTTGAGGGGGAGGTGTGTCGATGGCAGACGACGGCGCTGAACGAGGAACACCAGAGCTTTTCGCGCGGCACGCCATCGACACCCATCGGCTCGAGGCGTTTAGCGACGGCGTGATGGCCGTCATCATCACGATTATGGCCTTCCAGCTCAAGACGCCGGCCGAGGCCACCTTCCACGACCTCTCCAGCCGGTTGCCGTCATTGCTCGTGTACGTCCTCAGCTTCACCGTCGTCGGTATCTACTGGAACAACCACCATCACCTCCTGCGGGCGACCCGGCGCATCGACGGCGCCGTGATGTGGACCAATCTCTTCCTCCTTTTCTGGCTCTCCCTGGTTCCCTTCGCCACCGCCTGGGTGGGGACTGCCAACGACAAGTCTCTGCCGGCTGCCACCTACGGTGTGGTGGCCTTGGGGGCCGCCTTGGCGTACTTCGCACTGGTACGGGCGATCCTGCGGGCCAATCCCGATGACGAGCAGATCAGCGCAGCCCTCGCTCGGGACTACAAAGGCATCGCCTCGCCGATCATCTACGCCTTTGGCATCGCACTGTCGCCGGTGCAGCCCTACCTCTCCTATGGCTGCTACGCCGCCGTGTCCCTGCTGTGGTTCATCCCGGACCGACGGCTGACCGGCCGAGGGTGAGGTGGCTGGCCGGAGTACGCGGGACGGGCATGCGTTCATGCAACCCCATCGGGCGGCGAGGTGGGCCGCTTAATCGAGCTCTCGCGGTGCGTTGCCGTCATGGCGCCGACGCCGAAAAGACCAGGAAAAACGCGCTCCCGATGGTAGTGTCGGCGGCAGATCGAACCGGCCGGGGGAAGGACGCTAGTCGGGCGATTCCGGGATGCCGGGACCGGGCGCCGAGAGGACTGCCATGAGCATCGTCGGGGCTCCTCGAATGGCCCGACACGATTCAGTGCGCGCGCGGTTTCGCCGTGCGGCCATCGGCGCGGCAGCGATAGCGCTGCTTGTGGGGAGCTCGGCCGCGGGCGTCGGAACGGCCCAGGCCGTGGCGGGGGCGGCCCCACGCTTGGCCCGGACCTTCCTCGCGCCGGCCGATGGACAGCCGATCTGGGCGCTGCGCTCCGAGGCGCGCAGCGCGGTCACATCGCCGACAATCACCAGCGTGACACCGTCGACCGGCACAACGAAAGGCGGGACAACGGTCACTATCTCTGGGACCGCGCTCACAACAGCGACCGACGTGGCGTTCGGGGGACAGCCCGTCGCCTCTATTACAAGCGAATCTTCGACGTCGGTCACCGTGACGACGGCGCCCCATGCGGCCGGGCTGGTCAGCGTGACCATTAGCACCCTGCATGGCACAGCCACCAAGACTGCTGCCTACACCTTCGTGACGCCGGCTCCCTCCATCACCTCGGTGACACCTTCATCGGGGACAAGCACAGGAGGAACAACCGTCACGATCGCCGGCAAGCAGTTCACGGGGGTGTCCGCGGTCACCTTCGGCACAGTGCCCACCACATCGGCCATCATCGCAACAGGAACGTCGAAACTGATCGTGGCGGCACCACCCCATCCGGCCGGCACCGTGGACGTCAAGATCCTGACCACACATGGCGACGCCACGGCCGCGAGCGCGTTCACCTACTTCGCTAAGCCACCGACGATCAGCTCGGTCACACCACCCCACGGTCTCACCACAGGCGGTACAACGGTGACGATCAAGGGGAGTCACCTGACAGCGGTCACCGCGGTGACATTCGGTGAAACGGCGTCCGCCACAGTCAAGGCGACAGGCTCCACCAAGTTGTCCGTGAAAAGTCCGACCCATGGTCCTGGGAAAGTGGACGTGTCCGTCGAGACCACCCACGGCACAATCACCAGTGACACAGCGTTCACTTACGCGTACCCCGTACCCACCGTCACGGGATTCACCCCGGCGTCCGGACCGACGGCGGGCGGGACGACAGTCACCGTCACCGGGACGAAGTTCAGCGGTGCGGGCTTCACGACCACGTCCGTCAAGTTCGGGTCGACAACGGCGACACTCGTCTCGGTGACAAGCGCGACGACCCTCAAGGTCAAGACCAAGGCGCATACCGCGGGGTCGGTGGCCATCACGGTAACCACCGCGGGTGGCACAGCGTCGTCACCGACCTCGTTCACGTTCGTCCCGGCGCCGACCATTTCGGGCTTCAATCCAGCGGTCGGGCCGATTGCCGGGGGAACCACGGTCACCATCACCGGTGCCAACTTCAGCGGCACCGGCTACGTGGCTTCCTCGGTCATGTTCGGCACCGTGCCGGCTACAACGATCTCCGTGACAAGTCCGACGACCATCAAGGCGAAGACGAAGAGCCATTCGGCTGGTACAGCAACGATCTCGATCACCACGCCCGGCGGGACCGTTACAGCCGCCTCCAAGTTCCGCTTTGTAGCGGCCCCCACTATCTCCTCGGTCTCGCCGACCAGCGGTCCGACCACAGGGGGGACGACCGTCACCATCACCGGTTCGAACTTCACAGGGCTCAACCGGGTCACCTTCGGGACATCGCTGGCCACATGGCACCTGGTGAGCTCGACGGAGCTGACGGCCCGGTCCCCGTCCCATGGGGCCGGCAGCGTGTCGGTGGGGCTCACGGCTGTTGGAGGATCCACCACCAAGCCGGGTGCGTTCACCTTCATTGCGCCGCCACCACCGCCACCACCGCCGGTCACAACCCCGAGAACCCCCGGGTACGACCTGGTGGGCTCCGACGGCGGGGTATTCGTCTTCCCCCTCGGCCAGTCGTCGGGCTTCTACGGCTCGCTGCCCGGCCTCACAGTGCACGTCCACAACGTCGTAGGCATCGTGCCGACCAACAACTACACCGGGTACGACCTGGTGGGCTCCGACGGCGGGGTCTTCGTCTTCCCCCTCGGCCAGGCCTCCGGCTTCTACGGCTCACTGCCGGGACTTACACCGCCGGTGAAGGTGAACGACATCGTGGGCATCGTGCCGACCAACCACTACACCGGGTACGACCTGGTGGGCTCCGACGGCGGGGTCTTCGTCTTCCCCCTCGGCCAGGCCTCCGGCTTCTACGGCTCCCTTCCCGGTCAGGGGATCCATGTGAACAACATCGTGGGCATCGCCGTGACTGGTGACGACCAGGGGTACTGGCTGGCCGGCTCCACAGGCCACGTCTACAACTTGGGCGACGCGCCGGCGGTGGGTTCACCGGCCACCAGCTCACCCATCGTGGGCATCGCCGCCGACAGCAGCTCGCAGGGGGGCTGGCTTGTGGCCAAGAATGGCTCCGTTTACCCCTTCGGCAACGCCGTCTCGTTCGGCACACTCCCCCAAGCGGGGGCCTCCGTCGGCAATGTCGCGTCGATCGTCCCCACCCCCAGCGGGAACGGCTACTGGATTATCGGCGCCGACGGCCGAGTCTTCGCCTTCGGTGACGCCACCTCGCAGGGCACACTGCCCTCACTCGGGGTGGCCGTCAACGATGTTGTCGGAGCGGTGCCCACCGGCTGAACGGCCAGCCCGCGGGGGTCGCGGCCTTAGAGCGCCGCTCCCTCCACCGCCACCCTCTCCGCCCCCTGATGCACCGGGCGCGCGTTGATGAGGAGCCCGCCGACTAAGGCTCCGAGCGCGAGCGAGCCCGCCGCCCAGACCGAGGCCGAGGCGAAGCCGTGCACGGTGGCCGCGCCCACGGCGTCGGTGCCACCGGGATGGGCGGCAAGATAGGAGGCGGCCGCGGTGGCGGCCAGGGTGTTCAAGAGGGCCGTCCCCACCGAGGCCCCAATCTGCTGCGAGGTATTGGTGGCGGCGGAGGTGACGCCAACGTCCCGCGGCGCGGCGTGGCTGGTGGCGGTGGAGACGCAGGGGACCATGGCCAGCCCGAGACCCAGGCCAAGCAGGATCTCGGCGGGGAGGACGTGCGACGCGTACGAGGCGCCCGGGGTGAGCGTGGTGAGGATGGCAGCACCTCCTGCGGCGATCAGAAGGCCTGGGACGACCAGCACTCGGGTGTGCAGGTGCGCCATGAGCCGACTGGCCAGCTGGGTGGCCGAAAGGCCGTTCACCACCATGAGCGGGAGGAAGGCGATGCCCGTCTTCACCGGTGAGAAGTGGTCGACCGTCTGGAGCAGGTAGGTGAGGAAGAGGAAGGTGCCGAACATGCCGATCACGGCGAAGAAGATGGTGAGCATCGAGCCGCCCCGATTCCGGTCGGCCACGATGCGCAGGGGGAGGAGTGGGTTCTTCACCCGGGC
>Ga0265327_10001965_pt1 | contig 23532 bp, 13 predicted proteins | sample 41621metaG_FD_202089 | JGI IMG/M metagenome (GOLD analysis project Ga0265327, IMG submission 202089) | Rhizosphere microbial communities from Carex aquatilis grown in University of Washington, Seatle, WA, United States - 4-16-21 metaG | ecosystem: Host-associated > Plants > Roots > Rhizosphere...
GCTGGATCATTGCCAGGAGGCAAACCGTGTGTGGTGTGCGGATTTCAAGGGTTGGTTCCGGACCGGAGACGGAAGCAAGTGCACGCCTCTGACAATCACTGACGGCTACAGCCGCTCCTGCTGCGTTGCCAGGGCCTGTGGGGCACGACGGGCTGTGTGACGGTGCAGCCGTTGTTCGTGGAAGCTTTCCGCGAATATGGAATGCCGGAGGGCTTCAAGCTGGGGGAATTCGACGAGCGAACAGGCCGTGTGAAGGGAGTAAAACGACTTGGAAGCCCGCTGCTGAACCCAAAGATTTCGTAGGACGAGTGTCTACCATGTGCGCGGGAGAAAATGTTTGCCTTGTATCGGAACATTCAAAGTAGCCGGGGGGCGAGGAGCCTCTGGCGACGACACCTCCGGTCGGGAGTGCTCTTCATCCGATCCCGGAGGCGATCGTAGCCACGGTTTTTCGCCGGGAAATGTCCGCCTTGCTGCCACCCGCCGCGGGGTCGAATGCGGGGTCGAATGCGGGAACCGCTTAAACGAGGTGACGAAGCCCTTCCCAGGCATATGGAGGGTGGCGTGGCGGGAGGCGAGGTCCGAAGCATCGGTTGGAGGTGCCCCGACGGCCCTGTTGAAAAAGGCAAAAGTCAGCGAGATGCGGAATTCAGCCTGCCAATTGGCGCAGTCCTCGCAATACCGCAAGTGGGGGTAGGGGGGCTGGTGACATTGACAGAGGCGGGCTACCGGATACGTCTTTCCAACGCGAGAAATCGCCACGGCCCCCATTGTCATGCGCCACGGTCCTTCAGTGCTTGCGAGAATCCGTCTGATTGCCGGACGGCTGCTCCTCGCAGGTCTTCTTTTGGCACCTGTCATCGCATGCGCGCGGCAGGAGTTCGTGGTGCGTGAGTGGCAGGTGGAAGATGGGCTGCCCGACAGCACGATCAACACGATCCTCCAGGATCGGACAGGCTACCTATGGGTCGGGACCAACCGGGGCCTCGCGAGATTCGATGGCATGCGGTTTCTCAATTTTGATTCGTCGGTGACGGAGGGACTGGCCGGAAACAGGATCTCATGCTTGATGGAGGACTCCGCCGGAAACTTGTGGATCGGAACGAGAGGAGGCGGTATCTCGGTCTATCGGGGCCAGCGATTTTTTAATATCGGCACGAAGGTTGGAAGGACCCTCTCGGTAACGGCGATGGCTCAGGATGGAGCAGGAAAAATCCGAATTGCCACGACCGATGGTGGATGGTGGGAAGCGGTCATCTCAGGGTCGGGTGCGGTCGATCTGCGACCCAGCGCTTTTACGGGGGGGCTGCGGTCCAATGGCTTTACGGGCATCGCTGGAGACGTGCCGCTGGCGCAGATGCTCGTGCGGGATCATGAAGGAATGGTCTGGGGGGCGATCACCGGGGGATTGTCCCATCTGGCCGATGGCGGCTGGAGCGCTCCAGTCGCCGTGCCCGGCCTGCTGATGTTCCAAGCCAAACGAGACGGCGGACTTTGGCTGGCCGATCGAAAGGGCCTGGAGACCTGGAGTTCCGGTACCGGGTTGAAGCGCCTGGGAAACCTTCCGTCCGAGGGGCCATTTGGCTCCGGTCATTGGGCCAAGACCATCTTCGAAGACCATTCCGGCACCCTATGGCTGGGAACGGTCCAGAATGGACTGCTATGGCGCTTGCCCGACGGTCGCTGGGAAAATCCTGTCAAATATGGCGGCTTATTTCAGAACGCCATCTCATGCATCACCGAGGATCGACAGGGATCCATCTGGATCGGCACGGACAACGGCGGTCTTTACCGGCTGCGGGAACGTCTGGCCTCGGTTCTCGTGCTCCCGAATTCCCCGACGCAAACGAATGTGCTGTCCTTATTCCGAAGTCACGATGGCACGACATGGATCGGCACCGGTGGTGACGGCTTGTATCACTGCCAGGACGGTGCCCTGACTCACTACGGCACCGATGAGGGAGTGCTGGATGGGAATGTGACAGCCGTCGTGGAGGATCGACATGGCGTCCTCTGGCTGGGGACCGAAGGCGGGCTGTTCAACAACCAGGGAGGTAAATTTCACCGGGTGACATACGCCGGTCCCATGCCGAAGGTGGTGCTATCGTTATTCGAAGATTCGGGCGGTAGGATCTGGGCTCTCGGATACGGTTCCTTCGGAGCGGTGGGGGAGGATGAGGGAGAGGTGAAGTGGTACACTCGGGACGACGGTCTGACATCTCCGGACGTGAGAACGATGGTGGAAGACGGCCATGGAGGATACTGGCTGGGAACGGTGGGCGGTGGGCTGCATCACTTGAAGGATGGCCGCCTTGAGCCCTACAAGCTTGAAGGGCTCGACTGCCGGAACGTCGTATCGCTCCTGCGCGACCGCGAGGGAACCCTGTGGATTTGCACCTACGAAGAGGGTCTCGCATGGATCAAGGATGGAAAGGCGATGAAGGTGACAACGGCCGACGGCCTCGCCTCGAATATTATCGGCCACCTTGCCGAGGATCGTGATGGGGGCCTGTGGGCGACATCAGTACGGGGATTGATGCGGATTCGAAAGAGCGATCTGCTTTCGTATCGTGCCGGCCAGGAAAGACCGTTGGCCGTGATGACATTCGGGGTTCACGAGGGCATGTATACCCAGCCCTGCTCGGGGGGCACGGAGCCCTGCTTGAGCTGGGACGCGGAGGGACGGTTGTGGGTCCCGAACATGAAAGCAGTTGCCATCGTGGATGTTAACAAGGTCATCTCAGCGGAACCTGAGCGAATCCCCGTCCTGATCGAGGATCTGCAAGTGAACGGCGTGGACAGGGCCTCGTCTCCAGAAGAGGCGGCTGAGATTCCCTATGACCGCAATCGCATCGACTTTCACTATGCTTCTCTGGATCTCGCCGCAGCCGAGAGTGTGCGTTTTCGCTACAAATTGGAGGGATGGGATACGGAATGGGTGAATGCTGGATTGGAACGGGTAGCCCATTATGCGGCGCTTCCAGCCGGCAACTATCGCTTCAGAATGATGGCGGGCGGCCGTTCCGGAACCTGGACCGAAGCGGCCACTCCTGTGGACCTGAAGATTGTCCCTCGCATCTGGCAGCGGGGGTGGTTTCTCCTCAGCATCGGGGCATTGGTGCTAGGCGCCACTGCCGTGGCTACCCGCTTGATTTACAAAAAGCGTGTCCGCCGGGAGCTCGATCGATTGCGCCAGATCCATCTCGTCGAACAGGAACGCGTCCGTATCGCTCGCGATATTCACGATGAACTGGGAGCCAGTCTCGCGCAGATCGCACTGCTCGCCGACATGGGAGAAGCTGGCTTGGACAACAGCGAGAAGGCGCGCCGGAACCTCAACACCATCGCCCGGCGATCCCGTTCTGCCGTCGTCTCCCTTGATGAAATCGTATGGGCGGTCAATCCGGAGAATGATACCCTGCAGAGGGTGGTGGACTACCTCTGCCGGATGGCGAATGAAGCGTCCGAAGAAAGTCCGATCCGTTGTCTCACGGACGCGCCCCAGGGACTGCCGATGATTCCGGTCTCCGCTGATGCCAGGCACAATCTGACCCTCGCTGTGCGTGAAGCCATCACCAACGCACAGAACCATTCCGGGGCGACCGAAATCAATCTGCACGTGGCCTGGAACGCGCCGGTTCTGTCAGTGGAGGTAGTCGATAATGGGCATGGCTTCGACGTGCAGTCACCGGGCGGCCATGGAAATGGACTCGAGAACCAGCGGGCGCGCATGAAACAGATCGGCGGTTCCGTAGAACTGGAGTCGCGGCCCACTGGGGTGCGACTGATCTTCCGCGTGAATTTGGAGCCTTGACCGTAGTCCTTCGATTATTCGCGACCATCGAACCCTTTTCGGACAATGAGTAAATTGATCAAAATCGCCCTGGTGGAGGATGACCGCGGGTTTCGTGAAGCTCTGGAAGATGTCTTTGACATGAAGTCGGGATTCCAGGTGGTAGCGTCGTGCGAAAATGGCGAAGCAGCTTTGCGGCGTATACCCGGCACTGGCTGTGAGTTCGTGGTCATGGACATCAACTTGCCCGGCATGTCGGGTATCGAATGCCTGAGGCAATTGAAGTCCCGTGAGCCCGGACTGTGCGTCACGATGCTCACTTCGTTCGATGACGATGATAATTTGTTCCAGTCGCTTGTGGCCGGGGCGGATGGGTTCCTGCTGAAACGGACCGAGCGTCATCGGTTGGTTGACGCCGTGCGCGACATCATCGCGGGGGGAGCGCCAATTTCTCCTCAGATCGCCAGACGGATGGTGGGCTACTTCCACCAGATCGCCGGCGAGCCCAAGCGTGTCCAGGATCGTGACGGAAACGCCCCCGAGTTGGCGGACCTGACGCCCCGTGAAAAAGAGGTTCTGGAGTTACTGGCCAGGGGATTCACTCCGAAAGAGGTCGCCGCAAAGCTGGCAATCGGATGGCAGACCGTCCGAACCTACATGAAGTCCATCTACGAAAAACTTCATGTTCACAATCGCACGGATGCGATCCTGAAATTCCTTGGTAAGCAACCTTCCAGCGAGCTGCCGGAGTAAGGATTGAGCGGAACGAAGCGCTGGTACGATCGCGTATTTCGTGATGGAGATGGGTGACGTGTCCTCTGCACGCGCTCCCCCACTTGCGGTATTGTGGAATTCGAGCGGGGTTCTCTACGGTCAACCATCATGTGGATCACTCCATGTGACGGGCTGGGAACATGCAATCCCATCTCCCGTGTCCCTCCCGTTGATACACCGACGTCAATTCCCGATTAGCCGCAAATGAAAACCCGCTTCTTCCTCCCAAGCCTGTTCGTGGTCGCCATGGGGCTGCCGTCATTTTCACAAGCCGCCACCCTCACTTGGGACGATCCGAACATCGATAACACCTGGAGCACCGGTGCGAGCACGAATTGGATCAACTCCACGCCGGCCAATGTGACATGGAGCAATGGTAGCGACGCCGTGTTCGCAGGCACCGGTGAAACGGTCACCGTGACAGGCACCGTGATTCCGGCATCGATTACTTTCAACAGCGCCGGCTATAATATCACCGGCGGGTCCATCAGCCTCACCGCACCGACGACGATCAATGCCAATGCGGCCGCGACGATCACCAGCGTGATTTCGGGGTCCGGAATGAGTGTCGTGAAGACCGCGGCGTCCACCCTCACACTGGCGGGGACGAACACCTATTCAGCCGGAACCACCGTCTCGAATGGGACCCTGACACTCTCGGGGATCGCTTCCGCCGGCGCCGGTACGGTAACCCTCAACGATGCGAATACGACCGCATCCAACCAGTTGAACATTGGATTTCAGTCGACCTCATCGGGCACGACCACCAACGCCATCACGGTTGCCAACCTGGGAACCGGCGCCTCTTCGGCGATTTCCTTCCTGCCTGCGGTCGGTGCTACCAGCTATTACAGTGGTCCGATCGTATTCAACAAGGGGACCACTCTCTCATTGCCCAATCTGACAAGCTACATGCAGTGGTTTCCGGTCATGTCAGGCAGTGGAACGCTGACCATCGGGAGCACCAAGTCCCAGCGTCTGATCCTGGCGGGGGCCGATGGCAGCAATAGCGGATTTAGCGGCGATATCGACATTCAAAACGCTGCGATTTTCGAGCCCCGCTCGACGCTGTCCTCCACCACCGGCAACAGTGTCACAGTCGAAGCTGGAGGTAATCTGCAGCTCCGCTTTGGAAGCAATACCTCGATTAATTCGCTGAATGGTGCCGGCATCGTGGATGCTTGGAACAACCCGACCCTCCTGACCGTTGGAAAGGCGAATGGCTCCGGCAGCTTCACCGGCACCATGAAGAACAACGGCGTCGCTCTTTCTCTCACCAAAGCGGGCACTGGCACCGAGACCCTTTCCGGTTCCAATATCACTTACACTGGGGCCACAACCGTCAACGGAGGACGCCTGATTCTCGACGGCACGAACGCCTTCGCCAGTGCGACCACCTCGATCGCCACCGGTGCCACTCTCGAACTGAAATCCGCCACTTCGGGCAACATCGCGAGCACCATCAGCGGTGCGGGCGCCCTCGAAAAAACTGGCAACGGAACCGTGAATCTGACCGGGACGGCTTCCCTCACGGGGGCGACCACAGTGACCGCGGGAACACTCCAGTTTTCAAACGCGAGTTCCTACCCCAGTCCAGTGACGGTAAATGGAGGAGGCATCGAACTGTCCGCCAATGCCAACCTGACCGGTGGCATCACGGCCAAGGCTGGCACTCAGGTGAAAGTGGACCCCTCGAAGGCAGCCGTAATGAGCAGCCTCACTTTCGGCGCGACGACTGGAGACGTCTCCACCTATCAGGTCGCCCCGGCCTCCAGCTACACACCGGTGGTTGTCACCGGTGCGCTCACCGCCAATGGCGGCCCCGGCTCGGTGGCTGTCCTGCTCGCCAGCGTACCGACCGTCAGCGGAACCTACCATCTGATCCAGTCCAACAGCTTCACCGGCGATCCTGCCGCCTTTCAGTTAGCCGGAAGCACGCGTCATCTGCTGGTCCAGCAGTCCGGTAGTTTCGTGGATCTGGTGGTAAGCAATGATAGCTCTTACCCGATCTGGACCGGTGCCAATAGCAGCGAATGGTCCACCAACAGCATCGCAGGGGGAAAGAACTGGGGGCTCTCCAGCGATGCTAGCCCGACTAATTTCTTCAATGCCGATGCCGCGCTCTTCAATGACAGTGTCACCGGCAGCACGACGGTGGATATCTCGGTCGCCAATGTGACTCCGGCTTCCACGACTTTCAACAATTCCACTCACGACTACACCATTACCGGCACCAAGGGCGTGGTGACCGGCTCGCTGACGAAGAGTGGCAGCGGCAAGCTGACCATCCAAAACACCAATCTCTTCACCTCGGTATTGCTTAACGGCGGCATCCTTGAAACCGGCGCATTCAACCAGCTTGGCGGCGGAACAATGCCCATCACCATTGATGGCGGCACGCTGCGCATCACTGGTGCCAGCGCCAGCACGGTCAACCCACTGACGGTTGCGGCAGGAGGAGGCACGCTCGATGTTTCCGACCCCGCTTCAGTTCAAACCCTTTCGGTGGGCATGACGGGCCCGGGTACATTGATCAAAAGCGGTGCCGGTGCCTTGAGCCTGAGCGCCGCCAACGCCCAGACGGGTGGCACGGTGATCAGCCAGGGCAGGCTGACACTGGCCGGGGCAGGGACCGTGCCGGGCACGGTCACGATCGGTGATGCAGGCACCGGTTCCAACGATGCGATTTTCGAAGTCACGGGCAACCTCGCCAACAATGTCATCGTCGCCCCGCATACGGGCGGCACCTCGACGCTGACCTACAGCGGAACGACGGCCGGAACTTCCGCAACTGACTTGAATCTCACTCTCAATGGCGATCTAACCTTTACCGCTCCAGCGGCGGGCACTTACCTTTATTTCGGTGAGTCCACCCTTGCACACGGTCTCACAATCACCGGTGCCGGCAATCTCATCATCGGCGACACGAATACCAGACCGGTAATTCTCGACAAGCCAAGCAATGGTTTCAGCGGCGCGGTCTTGATCAAGAACCGGGGCCAGTTTGAACCCCGGACCGTATTGAACGGAACCGCGGGAACGAACATCACCGTGGAGACCGGAGGCCGGCTTTCGCTAATGTTCGAAGGCACGGTGGTCGGCAGCCTGAACGGTACCGGGGGCGTGGGGCTGCGGACTGGAGTTGGAAGCACCACGGGCAACCCCTTGACCCTCGGCCAGGGCAATGGCAGTGGAACATTCTCCGGCACGATGTCGGGCATGCTCTCCCTGACAAAAATCGGCACCGGCACACAGGTGCTTTCCGGAACCGGGATCGCCTACAGCACGCCCACGATCGTCACAGGAGGCACACTGGCATTGGACGGGACCACCGCATTCGTCAGTTCGCTTGTCACCGTCGGCACCGGTGCTTCCCTTCAGGTGCTCAATCAGTACGATCTCTCCTCGAATCTGAACATCCAGGCGGGCGGCACACTCATCACCGATCCGGTCAATCTGGAGTACGATGTTCTTGGTAGCCGCACTCTCAGTGGTGGTGGCGCCGTGACTGGCGACCTGGTGGTGACCGGAACCCTTTCTCCCGGCGACGGAGTTGGCACCCTTGCGGTTTCGGGCCTGTTCTCCATTGGAGAAGCAGCCACCCTCAAATGGGAGGCTGGCGGCGCGTGGGGCACCGCTTCTGGCGACAAGGTCACCTGCGCTTCCTTCGACGTCTCGGCGGACAGCAGCTTCCCGGCTACGATCCAGATCGCGGCCAACGGAGTGACCGGCTTCACCGAAACAGCCCGGAGCTTCATTCTGGTCCAGGGGACCTCACCCGGGACCAACTTCGACCCCGCTGCGTTCACGGTTGATGCCTCGGCATTCAACGCCGCCACCGGAGCGCTCGGCACCTGGCAGGTCCAGCAGAGCGGAAACAACCTCGTGCTGGCCTACACGCCGGGGGCCGCTCCCGGCTTTGTCACCTGGGCGGCGGCCAAAGGACTCACGGACGGGAATAATGGTCCTGCCGACGATCCGGATCATGATGGCATCCCGAACCTGGTGGAATTCTATCTTGATGGCGATCCACTTGCCGCCGATGCCTCGATCCTTCCGGCAACCAGCCTCGATGCCACCTATCTGACGCTGGTCTTCAAGCGTCGTGATGATGCCGAGACCGACCTCGTGTCCCAGGCCATCGAGTATGGCAGCGACCTCTCCGGCTGGACCGACGTCCCGCTTGGGGCCTCCAGCTCCGGACCGGATGCCAACGGGGTGATCGTAACGGTGGCCGAAAACGGCGACGATCCCGACACCATCACCGTGCAGATTCCCCGCAGCCTTGCGAACAGCGGAAAACTCTTCGGCCGCCTGAAAGTGACGCGGTGAGAAACTGGAAGCTCCCAGACGACTCCCCATGAAACGCTCCCATAACAAGACGGGCAGAAGACGTTGCGCTGGCGGTTTCGCGCTGATTGTCGTCCTGCTGTGCATGGTCCTGCTGGTGATTCTCGCGATTGGGTTGCTCCAACTTTCGGCGGTCACCCTGCGGACGGCCGAGAACGATCAGGCCGCCTCACAGGCCAAGGCCAATGCCCGTCTTGCGCTGATGCTGGCGATCGGCCAGTTGCAGAAGGAGCTGGGTCCCGATCAGCGGATCAGCGCGCCGTCCGGGATGCTGGACAATGACCAGACGACACCGGCAATCGATGGCGTCGCCAATTCCCACTACACCGGCGTGTGGAACGCAGGAGACGCGCCCACGGCGGCGAATCTCGCGACCCGCACGCTCACTTCGGCACAAAAAGAGTCGAAGTTCCGCGGCTGGCTGGTCACCCATACCGGTAACTCCGCCTACGATGAAGGCCAGTACGCGCTGGCTCGCAGCACTTCGCTGGATGCAGATCCGAAAGGCTGCCTCATGGTCGGTGCGAATGCGGCCTCGGATTCACTCGGCAAGGTCCGCGTGCCGATCCTCGATGGCACACGCGCCGGATTCGCGTGGTGGACTTCTGAAAACGCAACCAAAGCAACCCTGCGCGGCAAGTCCACCGAGGCCGACTCCGCCGCCCTGGCGGATGTGGCACTACGGTCGCGGCGGCTGATGCCGGACGGGCACCATGGGATCGAGACCGGGATTCCCGCGGGCACCGAACTTACCCACCTGACGGATCTGCCGGCGCTCGCCGTGACCTCCAGCGGTAGTGGCAAGGGGCTGCCCGGCAGGTACTTTCACGACCTGACCACCACCAGCGAGATGCTGCCGGTGGATGTGACCACGGGCCGCCTGCGCAAATGCCTCAACCTCTACCTGACCATGCTGGATGAAAAGGGTCCGGTCACGCCGGATACTGCGGTGCCGGAAAAGGTCTCCGGGCTTGCCACTCTGGGTCCCAAGTCGGGCAGTGGCGACTACCGCTTGTTCTCCTGGGATCAACTGCGCAATGCCTTCGGAACCACCAGAAACAGCGGCCAACTCACCGTGGCATCAAACGGCCGCCCCCTTGTCCACGCCTACCATCAAAGCGGCAATGGCGATCTCTCCGACGGAACACCCACCATGGGCAATTCCGAAACGAACCCCACGGTCCAGCAGGACCGGTGGAGAATGGCTCCGGTATTGTTGAAAATGATGTACGTCGTGAGCTACGGCACCGAACAGATCGCTGCTCCCAGCGCCGCCACGCCAGAGCGGAATCTCGCGCTCAGGCTGTATGTCTATCCTATCGAAGTACTATGGAATCCGTATAATGTCGACCTCTCGGTCGGTGAGTATGAGGCGGATTCCACCCCCTTGCCGCTGGTCATGGACATCGATTCCGCCGGGCGCAAGACAACGATGGACTGGGTGGCCAGGGACGATACGGTGGACGCCGCATTCGGTCCCGATTGCCCCCAGAAGAAGCTGTCCAACCTGATCATCCCTGCCGGGGCCACGCGGGTCCTCTATCCGCAGGCCAATGACCCGGCCCACCCGGAGTACTTCCGGAGCCCGCGGTTCGTCTACATGTATCACTGCTGGATGGACCACAAGGATCTCGACATCGGTCCTTCGAACTACGGTGCCATTTTCAAGAATCTCGCCAATGCTTCTAGCTCGGCGACCCTCTCGTCCGTCCCCTCGAATGAACTCGTGGGGGCCGCGAATGATTCGTTGAAAATCACGATCCGGCCTTCCACCACTCTGGCCGTAAACGGCACCACACCCGGCACTTTCGGAGTCCGCGGCTACCACACCGACTGGCAGGGAAACTCCGGCCCGGGAAGCGACACGGCTGAAAACTTGCTGCTTTTCAACGAGAGCACCCAGGCCATGTTCAACTTCGAGACGAGCGGAAGTCCGTTGTTCAAGACGATCCCATCCACCGATCTTCCATCACGGACCTATGGTGACTTGAAAGGCCGGCCCACCCCGCTGTTCATCATCGAATGCCGCCGCAAGGCGGCCGATGAAGACCTCTTCCCCGGCAAATATTGGGCTGCTTCTTTGCCCACTGATCCGGTGCACCCATGGATTTCCACCAAGACCGGCACCACCGATACGCTGACCCCGAACTACGAGAATGACTACACGATCCGCCTCGATGGCCAGGTGAGTTCCTGGGTGGATGTTTCCCAGCGCCTCCAGCTTCCCCCCGATCATGACGACGAGACCTACTTCGGCCGGAGCTACGGAGCCGGTAATGGCCAGACCCGGGTAATCGCCGGGGAAATCCCGCTCGTCCCTCCGTCCTCCATCGCCCATCTCCAGCATCTGCCATTGTTTCACTACCGGCCAATCGCGGGGGTGCAAGGGAGCAATGGCAATTGGGACCAGTCCTTCCATTACGGCAGGGCCATGCAGTTCCCTCAGAATAACGCGATTGGAAATTCCTACGCCAGCCCGGGAATCACCAACACCAAGATCACCGAAAACGGCTGGCCGCAGACGTTCCAGTCAGTACAGAGCTCGGTGGATGTGCATACGGACGGCTCCTATATCGCCAACCAGTTGCTGTGGGACTCGTGGTTCTGTTCGTCCGTTGCGCCTCAGGACGGACCCTTTGCCACTCGCTACGGTACGCCGCGCGGCACATACCAGGTGGCGTCCGACTTCTTCAAGAATGGCAAACCCTTGCCCAATGAAAATTATGTGGCCCGCTTGTCCAAGCCGGCTTCGGACGTGCTTGCCACGATGTTCGATGGATCGAAATTGAAGGACGACGCCTATCTGACACTGGCTTCGTATCTCCGAATCGATGGCGGATTCAACGTCAACTCTGTGTCAGTGGAAGCGTGGAAGCACCTGCTGTCCGGCCTGCTCTCACGCCAGACGCTGGTGATGCCAGCCGGCAATGGGACTGAGCCGCCGGCGATGCTCGCCGCTACCGATGGCACCTTCAATATTTCGCGCTACACCATGGCCGGAGCCGGTCCGGCCGAGCAGGTAAGCGGGCAGGATCGGGAAGATCGTTGGTGGAACGGCTCGCGTCAGCTCACCGCCGTCCAGTTGGATAGCCTTTCGCAGGCATTGGTGAGGGAGATTAAAAAGCGCGGCCCGTTCCTGTCACTGGCCGAGTTCGTCAACCGCAGTCTTTCGACCACCACGGCACTCGCCTACAGCGGTCCCCTGCAAACTGCCCTCGATGATCCGTCCCTGGGAGTGAACATCGACCTGCTGGCCTTGAAGGTATCCCGCCCGGGCGCCGACAAGCCGAAGTTCTCCTTCCCGGCGGCCGCCGAGGGAGCCGTTCGGCAGGGAATTCCGGGGTGGATCACCCAGGCGGATGTGCTCCAATCGGTCGGCCCAAGCCTCGGGGTGAGATCGGACACCTTCACCATTCGTGCCATGGGCGAGTCCCGCGACCCCACCGGCAAGGTCCTCGCCCGGGCCTGGTGCGAGGCGACCGTGCAGCGCCAGGCGGACTATCTTTCTGCCGCTGACGCACCATCGGTCGCGGTCGATTCCCTGACCGATCCGGTAAACAAGATATTCGGTCGCCGCATCAATTTGGTGGCCTTCCGGTGGCTTCCTTCAACCGAGGTAAACTGAGACCTATGAGATCACTTTTAAAGATCATCCTCGTTATTTCCATGACGGGTGTCGCCCGTGCCGAGTTCTCGGGAACCATCCGGATTCTCGCCTTTCAGTTCAATGGCCCGGTGAGGGAATATCGCGTGGCGGATGCCAAGGGAACTCCGCTGGACGATAACCCGCTGCCACTTTCGGCCACTCAATTGTCTCCGGCCCTGGGGGTGCACTCGCGCGAGTTGGTGTTCCTGCCACCACAGGAAAAGACCCCTGCTGGCGGCAATGCGCAAAAGCCGCCAACAACCGCCACGATTCCTGCGGATGCCGTGCATGTGACTTTGCCGGACGGAGTCGAATCCGACTACTATTTGATCTTCCTTCCAGGCGCTTCCGGTGGGGCTGCCCCATACCGGGTGCAAGCCCTGGCAATCTCTCCCAAGGATTTCAAATCTGGCTCCCACGCCATTCTCAACTACACCGATGCGGAAATTGGCTGTATTCTAGGCAAGTCCAAGGTGCTGGTCGGTTCCTGCAAATGCTCCGTCATACCTGCCGGCAAGGATGAAGGACTGGAAACCTTCGGCTGCTACGAAAAGAAGCAAGGTGAGGAGTGGAGCGCACGACCGTTCTATTCGGGACGTCTGGTGATTCAGAAGGGCGTGCGGCAATTGCTCATCATCAGCCGCAATTCCGAGACGGGCGACGCCCAGTTCCGTGGGGTCACTGACTACCTGTGAGAGGCGATCATCCTTTCGCCTGGATCGGAAGGGATCTTGATGGAGCGGGCGAAGTTCGCTGGCTCCGACGGTGCATCCAAAGAACGTCCGCGAGCGGAAATATCGATTTACAACCAACGATCTTGAGAAATCCAAATAGTCACCTGGAGATGACCCAAATGTGGGGGAGGGAATTCATGGCGCCAACGACATCGCGTGGCGTCGCTTCCGGAATGCGGATTGTCCGTTCCATGAAAGGCATCTTGCTCCACGGCCTGGCCGCTCTGGCTATTTGCCATGCATCGGCAGATGCCGCCGAGATGCTTGATGCATCGGCCGACAAGCCGGGTGAGCCGTGGTGCTATCTCGCCAAATCAACTACAGTGATCGGTGTCCCGGCTCAGCCGGATGTCACCCAGGTGACGTTCGACGGGGCGTTGTTCACGGGAAGCTCCGAGCTTTGCTTCTTCTATGGAGCCGACTCCAAGCCCTTGCTTGCTCGCGGCAAATCGTTTCAGGACGGCTGGATGCCCATCGTCGGCTATACGTGGACTGAAAATGGTATCGCCTACGAGATCGAGTGCTTCGCCTTTCCATTGGAGGGTGAAGGAGCCGAGAATACGGTGAATTTCGTACGTGCCAGGTTGCGCAATATCAGTGAAAAAGCACAGTCTGGAAGGTTCATCGCTGCGATGCGTCACAGTAGCGGAGACTACCGATTCCACGGCTCGGTGTTCGATCCGAAATCCCGCTACGAAATCAAATACGTTGGCGGTTGTGGTGAGGTGTGGCGCGATAATTGCCTGGTCCATACGTTTTCCGACGTGCAGGTGCGGGCCGAGATGCTGCCGGGCAGGCCCTACGCCGGACCTTTCAAGGGCAGCGACCACGGTATCGAATCGCGCACCGAATGCGCCCTATCCCGTTACTCGGAGGAATTGAAGCCGGGGGAGATGTTTGAAATGACCTTCCGCATGCCCCGGGTGCCGGTGGCCGCGAGCCGGACATCGTTCCTGAAGAAATTGACCGAAGCGGACTACGCTGGTTACCGGCGGAAGACAGTGGCGTTCTGGAAAGGGATGCTGCAAGACACCGCCCGATTCGAAATCCCGGAGAGCAAGGTACAGGATTCCAGGCAGGCGAGCCTGGTGCATCTGCTGCTGGCAACCCGGAAGTGGAAAGAAGGCTGGACTCAGACGGATGGGTTGCCCTATCCGGACTTCTTCCTCACCTCCGTACCCCAGGCCGTGAGGGCCTACCTGACCTCAGGTCATCCGGACTATGCCCGGAATCTGGTGACGAGGGCGATCTCCTATCAGGAGCCGGATGGGCTGTATCTCGACCGTGCCCTCGCGCACGGGAAAAAGATCGCGGCCGCACAGGGTCACATCATGTACGCCGCGGCACTCACGGTGCTTTACTCGCAGGATCGGAAATTCGGCGGGCAGATCTACCCCAGCCTCCGAAAGAGTGTTGAATATGTGAGTAGTGCGATGGCGAACAGTCCCCATGGGCTGCTCCCACCGGCCTGGCCCTATGACAATGAAATGATTCTTGGCGAATACACCAGCAACAACACCTGGGCATTACTGGGTCTCCGGAATCTGGTCCGCGTGGCCCGCTTCCTGAATCATCCCGAGGATGAGAAGGCATGGACCGCTGTAGCCCAGCGACTGGAGAAGAATATTCTCAAAGGCATCGATGTTTCCGCTTCGCCGGACGGTTACGTCCCTCCCGGATTGTATCCATACCTGACGGGAGGCGCCGCTCGCGAAGGCTTTACCGATACCCAGACGAACTGCGATTGGGAAAACATGCTGCTGGCCTTCCCATCCGAGCTGCTGGCCCCGGGTGATCCAAAGGTCAAGGGAACGGTGGACCATATCCGCAAGGGCTACGCGGAGGGAATCATGACCTATCGCCACGGCATGCACCTCCACCAATACATCACCGCGAACCAGGCCGAGCAGTATTTGGCAATGGGTGATGACTACACCGCGTTGAAGGACTTCTATCACATCCTCCTGCACACGGGCTCCACGGGAGAGGGTTTTGAAAACCTGGTGCGGCCTTGGACTGATCGCGCCGTGGCACCGGACTGTCCCGCGCCGCATGCGTGGGCGTCATCGAAGATCGCTTGTCTGGTCCGGGACCTGGTGCTTCTGGAGTATGGGGGTAAATGCGGCATGGAGCCAAGCAAGCGCGAGCTGTGGCTGTTCCACTGCCTCTCGCCTGCCTGGGTGGATCCCGGGAAAAAGGTCGCATTCACGGACGCTCCCACCGAGTTCGGAACGATTTCCGCGGCGATGGTCTTTCGGACCAATGGTGCGGACGTTTCCATCCGCACGAAGTTCCACGAATCGCCGTCCTGTTTCCGACTGCGGATGCCGTACTTCAAGGAGGCCGCCAGTTTCACCACCGATGCGAAATCCAGCAAGCTCGACGGCGACTGTCTGATTTTGAGCCCGGACGCGACCCGGGTGTCGCTGGTCTGGCGCGACAAGCCGAGTGTGAATCCGGTGACGGATATCCTGGCGGACTACCGGGCGGCGAATGTCTTCAAGGGCTCGGACAAAGAGGGCAAGCCGATCGTGGAAACTCCCATTCCCTTTCTTACTCCAGCGGAGAGATCCGTGCCGGCGGCAACCCTGTCATTCAACCTCGTCAAGGAAACCTTCCTTCTTGAATACCGCCGCCGGGCATCGGAGGTCGTTCAACAAGGGGGCGGCACAGTCAAAGTGATGGCATTGCCCATCGTAATGAACGCTTCACGTCCAGCGGGACCACAAATGCATTCTGAGGATGCGCCGATCCCACAGACTAAAGCGAAGGACGAATCCACTAGCTTGATGCCAGCCAGATAATTTTCGGGCGATCGGCTCTCTCCGCAAGTCGGAAAAGCTTTCCGGGGTAAATGCAATGAGCGGGTGGCCGGGCAGTGATGCCCGGCCACCTTTCGTTTGGCGACCGTCTTTCCTCTTATGGGAGCTGTCTGAAAAATAACTCCATAGAGGCATTGGGAACGGATTCATCATGCAATCCGTGACCTTGCCCTGGCGGGTGGGCGGCTGCCAATGCCGGCGAACAGGCGGTGAATCTCGACTACGACCACGATGGATTACCCAACGGAGTGGAATACTTCATGGGGCAGACCGGTTCCTCGTTCACTCCCAATCCAGCCATTGCGAACGGCACCATCACCTGGCCGAAAGACCCGGCGGCCAATGCCATGGCGACCGTGGAAACCTCCTCCGACCTCGTCACCCGGACCACCCCGACCACTGGCATGGCTGACAAATGGCACCTCGTTGGTTTACAGCCGCCCCACCGGAAGCCCAAAGCTGTTCGTGCGGCTTCGAGTGACGGTTCCGTAAGGGGCCATGCGACCTTTGACCATCGCACCAAGAACCGCAATAGCCCCCCGGCCCATCCGTTCGATGATCGTCCGACAGAGCCTCATGGCTGCTTCCCTGTCAACCCGCTGACGATCGACTCCACATTGTAGCGGACCATTTCCTCATAGGTGGCGGAATTGGTGCCGTCGGCGATGAGGGGCTGGCCCAAGCGAATGTTGGTGTCGCGGGTGATGGCGGCCAGAAGCTTGGGGTTCGACTCCTTTTCGGGGAAGAGGGCGACCACATGATGCTCGTGCAGATCATGAATCAGAGCGGCCAGGACGGCGGGGTCGGGGGATTGTTCGCGGTTCAGTCCCTGGACTGGGAAGGCGGTGAATCCGAAATCGCTGCAGAAGTAGTTGAAGGCGGCGTGGGAGGTGGCGAGCTGGCGGCGGTCGCGGGGGATGGCGGACAATTTCACCCGTGCCCAGCGTTCGAGAGTGTCGAGGCGGTCGCGGTAGCCCGCAGCATTCGTCCGGTAGATCTCCGCGCCCGCCGGGTCGGCGGTGGCGAAGGCTTCGGCGACGACCGTGGCGGCACGGCGGAAACGGTCGATCGAGTGCCACCAATGGGGGTCGATTTCGTGGGAATCATGCGTGGCGTGATCGTGGTCGTCCGCCTCGCCGTGGAGTACAGGAAGGGTGCGCCCGACTTCGATGATCTGGGAATTTCCAGAAACGATCGTTTCAAGCGAGCTGCGAAAGGCTTCCAGCCCCATGCCGGCGACCAAATAGAGGCGGGAGCCTGTGGCCTTCTGAAGGTCTTCTGGAGAGGGCTCGAAGTGATGGGGATCGCCATTCGTGCTGATAAGTTCGATCACCTCCACCCGGGTGCCCCCGACCTGACGGGCCAGGTCTGCGAGCAGGGGATGGAAGGCGGCGACTTTCAAATCGGCTGCAGCGGCCACGCCACTGGCGACAAGTCCGGCGATGAGGATGAACAGGTAGCGACACATGGGCTGGGCCGCGGAACCTATGGGGGTCCGGCGAATACGCAAGTATTTTGCGTTTGTAATTTCATCCGATTTCCAGCGCCGTCTCGCGCCGAGCTCTTGAACCAGTTGTTCCCAAGGAAGGTGTTTTATTCACATGAAACGATTGTTTGGATTGGATGTGGGCCAAGCTAATGGGCGGCAATGTCGATCAAGCGATTGTTTGAAAACTGGTCAATTTATCAAGCATGAGAAAATAAAACTCGACATAGAAATAAGGACATAGAACGAAAAATACCGAAAAATCGTGACTGATGCTTTGATGCCCATTTCGGCGGAGTGTGCGTCTCCGCGGTCCGATTCTAACTCCACTGAAGCATCGACGGGCATTGTGAACAACCTGCTCAAAAGCAAATTCAAACGATTGATCAAATTAACCGCGTGGATCGACCGTTGCCGGGCTTTTCCGTTATTTCGCTTGGGACTCGGCCTTGGAGACCTTGCGGCACTCGGCCACGAAATGGTTGCAGGCTTCCCGGCAAAGGAGGGGAAAGGCCTGCGCCTCCGGAAGGTCTCCAAGCACGCCATTGAAACGGCTGGCCTCGCTGTCTTCAAGGGGGATGCCACCATCCAATTGCCAGAGTATCCGCTTGGCGCACTGGTGGGCGGGGCCGCAGACCTCCTGAACCAGGCGCTGGGCACCGCCGTCGCTGATGTTCCTCGCGAAGCGATACATCCCCGTCTGGCGATTGAGCTTGTCCCGCAGATTTTCGACTTGGAGGGTGCCTGCTTGCCGCGCCGCCAGAATACCGAGCGCCGCTGGATAGAACAGATCCAACGCCCGTTGGACATCCAAGGTGGACCCTAGCAGGAGCAGCCAGCCCCGCCGCAGGTTGGCCTGTCCCTTGGTGAAGCGGTAGTCTCCTTCTTCCGAAAACGTCGAGATCTCGCGCGCGACCTCAGGATCGCGATGAATGGCGAGGCCGCCATGTCCCGGCTCCTCGACCAACGCCCGGTCCTCGCTATGAAAAAGCTGAAATGCACCGTTGGAATCGGTCGTTTGAATTTCGATTTGCCCAATCCGGTGAACTCCGGCATGGAGCGAATCGACGAGAAATTGCTGGATCGACATGGGGAAAAACGGGGGAAATTGTCGGCTCAGACGCTGGCCTGCTGGAGATGCTTGGCATCGAAATCCACGATCTGATCCAGGATCACATCCGCCAGATGCCGTTCGGTGCCGATCGCCGAGGAGTAATAAAGGGTCCGCCCGCGCAGGTGGTACGGGTTGTGACGGAAGACCTCCCGCTGCGAGGCGGCCTGCCCGACCTCCGGCTCGATGCCGAGCATGACCGGAATGTCCTGATACGAGTGTGCCCCATCCGAAATGAAGAACGGCACCACTACCACGTTAGGGGTGGCGGCGAATTCGTCCCATTTCGCGATAAACGGCTGCTCTTCCATGTAGGCATCGGTCACGTGGGCGTAGCCGGCACCGGAGGCGACAATGAGGTCCACCTGATCCCGGATCGCTTTGGTGGAATTCTGGTTCATGCCCGTTCCGTGGCCGGTGATGATCAGGGTGGCGGTGGCGGGATCCACATCTGGCGCCACCTCCTGTGCCCGGCGCAGCAGCAGGCCAGTCATGGACGGATGGACGCCCACTGGCAGGCAATAGTGGTACGTTTTCCCGCGGACGGTGGTGGTCGGGCCGGTGAGCTCAAGCTCCCGGGGGATCACGTCCTGGGTGAAATAGCCCTCACTGATGAAATCCGGCACTACGTAGATCTCGATGCAGTCGGTGAGATACTCCGCCTCGCGCAAGGAGGGCTCTTCCTTCCAGAAGCAACAGTGGACTTCCTTGAACATGCCCCGGCGGCGGATTTCATCCGCGTGCTCGAAGTACGGGGTCGATGAGTCCGGATTTTCCGTCGAGCCGTGTCCGACGATCAAGAGGGCACAATCGGGCTTCGGGGTGAAAGTCATGGCCCATTGAAGCGCGGAAATCCGAAAGCGAAAACCGGAATTGAAAATTTACGCTTTTCTCCGGCCCGAAACGGTTTAGCCGCAGGGCGTGCCGGATGTGCTGAAAGCGTTGGATTGGTGGTGCGATGAATTCGAACGCACTGGCCCGGCCAACATGGCGGTCGATGAGTGGCTGCTGGAGACGGCATCCCGGCCGCTGCTGCGGGTTTACCGCTGGGAGCAAGGGTGGGGGAGCCTAGGCTATTTTGGCCGGTTGGCCGTTGCGGCGACAGATTTTCCGGAATTGAAGTGGGTGCGGCGCTGGACAGGTGGTGGCACGGTGGATCACCGGGCGGATTGGACGTACACGCTCATCGTTCCTGCTGGCGAATCTCTTTCCCAAACCCGTGGAGCGGAGAGTTACCGGTTGATTCATGCGGCGTTGGGGGAGGTGTTGCGATCGGAAGGCCGGGTGGTCAGGCTCAGCGCGGGAGACGAGCAAACCGGCGCCGCGTCGTGTTTCGAAAATCCGGTCTGCTATGACCTGGTTGACGCGAGCGGCCAAAAAATTGCCGGTGCCGGGCAACGGCGCAGCCGTCTGGGGTTATTGCATCAGGGCTCGGTGGCAGGGATCTGCCCCGAAATTCATTTCCGCTCTCGCGCTGGCACTCTTGCCGACGCTCTGGCCAACGAAACCTGCGAGGTTTTTTACGATTCACCGCAAAGTGAAATTGACCGGCGCTCAATGCGTTACGCGGACGCCGGTTGGACTGGCCGGCGTTGATTTGTAAAAGAGAGCGAGAAGTTCTTGCTTCCCGTCAGGGAATGGAGAAGTTTCGCGCCCGCGTCGCGGGACGTAGCTCAGCCTGGTAGAGCGCCTGCTTTGGGAGCAGGATGTCGTGAGTTCGAATCTCGCCGTCCCGACCATTTAAAATAAGTGGAATACAAGAGAATGCCAGCGTGGCGCAATTGAGGCGCTGCCTCTTCTCTGCCCTTAAAAAGTGAACTCCACAGGCCAACCAATGGCATTGGCCATGCCAACCCATTTGAAATTGAAACAGAATCGCCTTCTCGGCGAATGAACACCCTCTGGCACCGGCCCGCTTGGCGCTTGCTTGGCTCATCCGGCAACCGGCCTCTTCCAAGTTCGCGACTTCGCCGTCCGGGCCTTTCTACGGGCAAAATCCGCCTACGTCTGACTGAACATCCCAACGCCATCCCCGTCTCGGAGCGCTGTCCCGGTTAGCCATGAAGAGCCTTGATCGTGCCGTGGCGGCTCCTGTAAAGAATTCGGTAAGAGATGCGACCATTCCTGCGATGTCGCAGGCATCGTAGTTCCCCGATCCAACATGTCAAAGAAACGACAGCAGTTCGAGCGCTCCAGCGGCTGGCAGGCGCGGGATGGAGACGGTCCGCGTAAGGATCCATACGGTCCGTCGAAACGCCGTGACCTTAGCCAAGGCAGCCAGCGGATGGCGGACGGTGGGTCTGCGGGAATGGCATCGGAGTTGCGCAAGCAAGTTGTTCTGGAGCGGTTCAAGATGTGGAAGTCCGCCGGGGCGCAGGGTCTCGTGTTGAAGTGTCCGTTCTGCGGCGAAGTGCTGTCGATAAGTGGCTTTGAGACGCATGTGAGACGGAAACATTGAGGAAGCCGGAGTTTCCTTTTCCGGATAGGATGATACTCCACTTTCATCACCACCGGCTACGTTTCGGACATGGCCAATGCGCTCAGCCGCCCCGACCAGATCAGCGATGGCGACGGCACCATCGCCTCGTGGGCCTACCTCGGCCTCGGCACGGTGGTGATGCAGAACTACGACGCGGCGGATGATTCCTACCTCACCATGCAGAACGGTTCCACCGGAGACGCCGGGGACAAGTACACCGGCCTGAACCGCTTCGGCTGGCTGGTGGAAACCATCTGGAAACATGCCGACGACGACCTGGTGCATTCCAGCTATGGACGGAATCGCGTCGGCGGGGTAGTGTGGAGGCGCGATGACCTCGCCCACGCCCTGTCCGTGAGCACCCAGGACAACTACTACGAGTACGACGGGCTCCAGCAGGTGACCCTGCACCAGCGCCGCGCACTCACGGGAACGCCCTACAGCGGCATCGATCCGCTGACCCAGCAGCAGCAGGAGAATTTCACCTTCGACCAGACCGGCAACTGGCTGGAATACGTGAGCGCCGATCCGTCGCTCGACCAGACGCGGACGCACGATGCCGCCAACCAAATTGCCAGCCTCACGAATCCCAGCGGTGTGGTTCAGGCGGTTTACGATCCGGTCGGCAACATGACCACCACTCCGCAACCGGCGGATTGGACCAGCGGCTACGATCTCACTTGGGATGCGTGGAATCGCCTGGTGGAGGTGAGTTCGGGAGAAACGTACGCGTACGACGCTCTGAGCCGTCAGCTCACCCGAACTATCGAAACCGACGTCCGCGCGTTTTACTACAACCGGGACTGGCGGGTGATCGAAGAATGGTTCGTCGGTTCTCCCTCCACCTTGTTCCGGGATTTTGTCTGGAGTCCTTACGACCGCTGGAACCTGATCCGCCGCCAGAATAACGACAGCGGAACACTGGGCCATACCCGCTTTGTGCTCAAGGACTACCTCGATCCGGTCGCCATCCTCTCGATGGTCGATGACACGCCGACGGTTCTGGAACGGTACGGCTACGATGCCTTCGGCGCCGTGCGCTTCATGGACCCGGAATTCGGCACACTTTCCGATAGCGCCTACATATGGTACTTCCTGTTCCACGGGGAGTTCATGGACCCATACACCGGTCTCTACAACTACGGCTACCGCTACTACCATCCGCAGCTCGGCAGGTGGATCAGCAGAGATCCGATTGGTGAGTCGGGAGGGTTGAATTTATATGCATTTACCCAAAATAATCCAACAGCCACCTTGGACATGCTGGGATTATGGTATTATCAAGAAATACGGCACGACTCCATAAATAACATAATGAGGGATCATAATGACGTGGCTGCATATACTGGCGACATGGATGAATCATTTGCTCGCGCAAAGGCCAAGATTGATCCCTCAACAAAACATGAATTTACTAGAACGAGCCAAGGGACGAAATGTTGCGTATCGGTAAAATCTGCGAAGAGAATTAACGTGCGGGTCGTCACAGTCCTACCGACCGCTCCAAACAATGTCTATGATTCAGATGGGATGAAAGCAGTCGCTCTCCACGAAGCCCGCCGGAGGCTTGTCTATGACAGAGCCCACGCTGCCTATATAAGCGGGGTATCAACAAATGGCGGGGATGCAAAAAAATGCAATCCAGTTTGCAGAGATACATACAATCAGGCCGAAAACGAATTATCCCGTTGGCTTGATGCATTACAGGAGGCCCGCATTGAAGATTACGATCGCTGGATATTTGCCGCGCTAAGTTCTATCGGAAAGGAGAATGATCGGTGGGTGGAAAAAGGAGGCTTGAGGGATCACTATTCGCAAATCCAACATGTCGGAAATCCTCCTCCGCCTACAAATGATCCCAGATGCCCTAAACAATAAAATATTAGATTAATACATGAAACGAAGGAAATTCATCGCGGGATCATTTCTTCTTGCCGCAGGGCAAGCTCTCGCAGATAAAACGAATGATGGCGAAGGGATTTCGTCCATAGACAAACCTCTCCAATTGTGGTTTGATCGCCCGTTCTTTCTTGGCTCCGAACAAAACATCTTTTATTTTCACAACTATATTGACAAATCCAATCAAAAATTTGACTCCATTTTAACAACATCGAATGAGTCAAAAATAGGATTACGCGAGGGCGATCGAAAGCGTCAGTTCATTAAGGATAATTATATAAAGAGAAGTTTTGAAAATAGGGCGCCTATCCTTGATCAGAAGCTTCTAGAAGAAAGCTTTGGCAAGCCCACTAATGTAGACGGCCCGATATTGGAAAACTTAATTTTGAAAACCTGGCGGCTTTGGAACGGATCGACGGGGAGCGATTGTGAAATAAT
>Ga0265327_10001966_pt1 | contig 23506 bp, 15 predicted proteins | sample 41621metaG_FD_202089 | JGI IMG/M metagenome (GOLD analysis project Ga0265327, IMG submission 202089) | Rhizosphere microbial communities from Carex aquatilis grown in University of Washington, Seatle, WA, United States - 4-16-21 metaG | ecosystem: Host-associated > Plants > Roots > Rhizosphere...
AAACTGGATCTTCGGCTTTCATTGGAAAATTTAGGGCATATCGTACATTGGACTATTCCTTTTGCTGAAGTGAAAAGATCACTAGAAAAATTGCAACCAGATCTTATCATCATCAATTATGACTTACGTAGACATGAATATTTTCCCCTTATACGAGATACTTTGGCTCAACAGCGCATACCAATTATTTATACAGGATTGAATAGTGGTGCCGACATTAATAACGATTCTGAACTCAATATCGCGGGAGTTTTCTTTACACCGTATCTGGTTAACGAGATTGTAAATTTGGTGAACAAGTGTCTTAAAATAATTTGAATTAGAAGAATTGAATGAAAATGTATAAAATATTAGAGGCTTCGGAGACAATCGTCGTTTTGGATTCAAAAAAAGATTCTATGATCGAAGTATTTGTAACAAATGTAAATAAGGAAAGTGAAGCTGAAGTAATATTGTCTAAGTTGAGAAAGCGATTTCCTGAAGTGGATTTTAACCTTGATCTGGAAGATTGTGATAAGGTGTTAAGGGTGGAGGGAATTTACTTTAACATTGAAGAAATACAAACGCTATTAAGAATTAATGGATTCGTTTGTGATGTTATGACGGAATAAAAGGGGTATGCAGGTAGTTCAGTACAATCCAATAATGTCATTCATAAAATAATTTAATTAAGGATAATGATGAAAAATCTTAAGCAAAGTATAGTTATAATGCTGTCATTAGTTTGTTCAATCGTGTTTTCACAAACTAATAGTTTTGATGAGTTAAAATCGAGAGCAAAAAATGAAAACAAAAACATTCTAATCTATTTTTCAGGGTCAGACTGGTGTGGGCCATGTATAAAGCTCAAAAATAAATATATTGAAACAGATGCCTTTAAATCCTTTGCTAATGAAAACCTATTTGTCTATAACGCTGATTTTCCAAGAAAAAAAGCAAATCAGTTAAGCAAAGAAAAAACGTATGAAAACGAAAAAATGGCTGATTTATATAACCCGAGTGGAAATTTCCCAATGTTAGTTCTATTAAATAGTACGGGAAAAGTTCTCAAAAAATGGGAAGGTTTGCCCGCTGTTTCTTTAGAAGAATTCATAAAACAATTTAATTAAATGCTATACAATCGTCAGATAAGATTAATGGGAAACCGCTTTGAAATAGCAGTGATAGCAAATGCTGAAATTAGAGCAAATGCTCAAATAGATATTGCTATTGCTGAAATTAAGCGAATTGAAAAGTTACTTACTACATTTTCTGATGATAGTACTACGAATCAAATTAATGCTAACGCTGGGATAAAACCTTTTATAGTATCGGATGAAGTCTACAACCTGATTGAACGCTGTCAAAAAATTTCTAATCTTACACAAGGAGCTTTTGATATTAGCTATGGTGGTTTTGACAAACGCTTTTGGAATTTTGATTTAGAAATGAAAGAACTGCCATCAGTCGATGATGCAAAAAATGCGGTTCGATTAATTGATTTCAAAAAAATAATTCTAAATAATGAAGACAAATCCGTTTACCTAAAGGAAAAAGGTATGCGGATTGGATTCGGAGGTATTGGCAAAGGTTATGCTGCTGAAATGGCAAAAATAATTCTTAAAAAAAACGGGGTAGAACATGGCTTTGTAAATGCTGCTGGTGATCTTACTACCTGGGGAATTCAAGAAAACGGTGAGCCGTGGACTATTGGAATTGCCGATCCAAATAAAAGCGAAAATATTTTTTCGTCATTAAATATTACCAACACATCTGTGGCTACTTCTGGTAATTATGAAAAATTTGTAATGATTGACGGCAAACGTTATTCACATACCATTGATCCTAAAACGGGTTTTCCGGCTTCAGGCATAAAAAGCGTAACAGTAATTACACCAAATGCTGAACTGGCAGATGCAATGGCAACACCTATTACAATAATGGGCATAAAAGCAGGAATAGATTTAATTAATCAATTAAAAAATATCGACTGTATAATTATTGACGACGACAACAAAGTTTATTTATCCAAAAACATAAATCCAATAAAATGAAGAAAGCAACAGTTGTAATCTCGCTTCTCTTTCTCGTAATGCATTCGTGCACGACAGTTAAAGAATATCAAAAATTAAAAATTAACGACGCTGAAATGCAATTAGGTGCAAGGAATTCTGAAAAGTTTGAAAATAATTTCGAGCTCTATCGTGAAGGGTCGTCTGGTGCTAATGGTGGCAAAACAGGAGGCGGTTGCGGTTGTAATTAATATTAAAAAAGTAAAACTATGAAAAAGAAAATTCTCACAGTCGGAACGCTCGCGCTTATGCTGTCGATGAATGCTCAAACAAATCCTGTCTCAGACAGTACTAAAGTCGATTCAACTAGCTACAAGTCGAGAAAAATAAAGCTAGATGAAGTTATGTTTGCTTCTAGTTATTATTCACAAAATGGCAATAATTCCGCTGTTACAGGCGGTATTGGTACAGAGCAATTAACTGATATAGCGACTACTATCAATTTGAATTTCTCAAAGTTAAATAAGAAGAGTAATAAACATTATTATAACGTTGAGTTAGGGCTTGATACCTACACATCCGCTTCTTCAGATAAAATTGACCCCAATACTGTTTCATCCGCGTCAGTTGACGATAATAGATATTATGGGTCTTTTAATTACAAATTCCAAAACAATGTAAACGGATATACTCTAGGTGGGGGACTTTCTGTGTCTAAAGAATTTGATTATCGTTCAATGGGCGGCAATCTACTTTTCTCTAAATTATCAGAAGATAAAAGTAGAGAGATCTCAGTAAAAGCTTCTGCTTTTTTGGATACTTGGAGAGTCATTTATCCAATAGAATTTCGCCCGTCTGGTTATGGAGATGGTTCACATAAAGATACCTTACCAGTTGTTTCAAAGCCTCGTAATTCCTATAATTTGGGATTAATCCTTTCGCAGGTTGTTAATCGTGATTTTCAATTCGCCATATTAGGTGATATTTCATATCAAGAAGGGTTATTGGGAACAACATTTCAAAGAGTATACTTTAATGACGGCACCGGTACTTCAGAAAAATTACCCTCAACCCGACTAAAACTTCCTCTGGGCATCAGAGGAAGTTATTTCTTAGGCGATAGAATTGTATTACGTGGTTTTTACAGATACTATTGGGACAATTGGGATATGAATTCGCATACAGCAAGTCTTGAGTTAAGTTATAAAATAACCCCCTTTGTTTCTATATCTCCAAGTTATAGATTTTATATTCAAAGCGGAGTGAAATATTTCGCTAAATACCAGGAGCATAGTCTTAGCAACGAGTTTTATACTAGCGATTATGATTTGTCAAAATTCACCAGTAATATGTTTGGGTTAAATGCAAGATTTAGTAATATGAATGGCAAAAGTTTTATGAAAAGACTTAACACCGTTGAAATAAGATATGCGTTTTATCAGAGAAGTACCGGACTGAATTCACATATTGTATCTTTAGTATTAACGTTTAAAAAATAAGGTAGCCGTTACCAGAAAAAACATAGAAATAAATAAGAGATGAAGTCAAAATTGTTCATATTGATCGTTCCTTTATTTGCATTTTTCTCCTGCGAAAGACATAAAGACGATTTTTACTACAATATCAATTTAAGAATTGTTAGTATAAATTCAGGTTATGGATTTTCGGATGAAAAAACTCCAAGGTCACAGAGTTGTAACACCATATTATTTGAAACACTATCCGGGCCAAAGTTATTCAGGGAAATAAATACGTGTAAGCCGGGAGTACTTTATCAAATCCATATTGATCCTCAGTGGTTGTATAATCATGAGATAGGAGACACAGTTCACTTTGACTATTTATTGAAAAACAGTTTTTTTAAAATAAAAAAGAAAACCAGTAGCTATCCTAGACACGAACTTTGACGAAATTTAGAGCTGTGTGTAGTTGCCGTTCACGATTTCAAAAACTGTAACAATGGCTGAATAAATTTATCAAACGCTTCAATGTGTGGTACGTGGCCAATTCCATCGAGTTCAACAAGCTTCGATCCATTTATCTTTTCATGTGTCAATTTTCCTAAAGCAGGGTAATTGCCTAATGTTTTTTTTACATCTTCACTTACTAAATTTTTCCCCATCGCAGTTCTATCTAATTGACCAATGAGCAATAAGGCCGGTACTTTTATATTTTCAAATTCGTAACAAACCGGTTGTGTATAGATCATATCGTAGGTTAGAGCAGAATTCCATGCGATGAGCGGATAGTCTTTGCTTAAAGTCCATCCGACTTCTACTTCCAGCAATTGATCATATTCAGGTTTCCATGTACCATGATAATAACTTTCCTGTTCATATTTTTTAAAGGAGTTATAATCCTGCTTCAATTCAATTTGATACCATTTATCAACGGATAAATAAGGCACTTTTACTTTCCAGTCTTCCAAACCAATTGGATTTTCCAAAATAAATTTTTCAACTAACTCCGGATACATCAATGTAAATCTTGTTGCAACCATTCCACCGAATGAATGGCCCAATACACACACCTTTTGAATTCCAAGCGTATCCAGGATGGCTTTTGTATTTTGGCAAAGTAATTGAAACGAATATTGTATATGCTGTGGCTTTGATGATTTTCCAAAACCAATTTGATCAGGAATGATAATTCTGTATCCATTCTCAGATAATACTCTTGCAGTGCGTTCCCAATATGCACCATTGAAATTTTTTCCATGCAGCAGTATCACAACATGGCCATTGGCATTAACTGGCTTCACATCCATAAAAGCCATTTTTAAAACTTCACCCTGAATATTCAATGTAACAAATTGAACAGGGTAAGGATATTGATAATCTGTAAGATCAGCATCGTACGACTTGATAGATGCTTGCTGTGCTTTAGTAATTGAGTTAATCAACAATGTGCCCATAATGATTAATTTGATTCGTAAATTGATTGAATTATTTTGAGACTACAAAGATTATTATTTTTTTGTTACGGCACAGCACGACAGCATATAAATAATTTGCAACGACTTACAGTTTGTCTTTTGGCGTCGCTATTAGAATAGTTTAAGAAGTTGAGATAGAATTACCTTTTTGCATCCTCGTTAATTTCGTGAATAACAGAATCAAGTTTTTCGATTGTCTGCTTTACATAGCTAAACACCTGAATATTGCGTTCACTCGTAATTTCCTTTTCTTCTATTAAGTTTACCAGTCCAATGATGGTTGCAACTGGACCACGCAACAAGTGAGAGTTTTTCCACGATATGTCTTTGATTTGCTTGATTTTTTCTTTTAACTGGCTTTCCAAAATAATGATTTCGGTAATATCTTCTGCGATCGTACAAATAATGGATGGTTTACCTTTTTGGTCTCTTTCAAGAACCGTTTTTCGAGTGTATATCCAGATGAAGGAACCATCAGATTTCTTGAAACGAGAAGTGTTTTCAATAATTTCACCCTGAGAGGAATTGGTAATTTTATCCACAGTCTTTTTTATTGAATCCAAATCGGCAGGATGAATCAAGGCCTCGTAGAAATTGCTACTTAATTTAACAAATTCTTGTTCGGTGTAACCTAAAACCTGCTGGGCAAGACCACTTGAACAGATTATTTTTCTATGAAAGAAATCATAAGTCTGATATTCCAGATGTGACACATCAATAAATGTCGAAACGGTTTTGTTTATATTTTTCATAGAATTAAAAATTAAAGTTGTCTAGCTAGTGAGTGTAAAATCACATGATCTTGATGGTTCAGTTCAAGTATTATAAAAATACCCTTAACTTTTACAATAAAAAAACCGTCGAACTTTCTCCCGACGGTCTCATAAATAGCGCCTATGCCGTTACTGCCCTTTTCCACCAAACATAATTTTTATTTTTCTGTATATGGCTTCAATAGCGGCATCAAGCGCGCGGCCCGCATCTGCTTTGGTAAGTTTGGCCTTCAATAATTCAACTAGTATAATCTTCCTTATATCAATAATTTAATTTGGCCGTCCTCCTTCGGGTCCCGCTTTTCGTTCCAATTTTTGCAAGAGACAGGCAAAGGATTTTCCCCGCAATCTAACGGGTTATTCTTTCAATTTTAATTTATACGAGCTTTTAAACAAAGTAAGTTGAACTTTATAACAAAGCCGTTGGTTTTATTTGGACATAATTTTGTATCAATAAAAACCAACAAAATGAAAACAATAAATACATCATAGCAACAAAAATTAAAAGTAATTTCTGAATTATATATTATACCAATATAATGCTAGTGTGATCTCATTGTAAAAAAGTTTTTTTGAAGTTGAAAACTTGGCCCTTTTTGAATGATACTTTTTAGTATCTTAGCTTTACATTCTTTGAAATACTGCCGAAAAATAAATGGAATAACCTAAAGGGAATTAAGTAACAACTATATTCCAATATGTTCCAAGAAGTTGAATTTGTTACTTATTTGTTACTCCAACAATTTCATTTTCCTCTAATACCCCTGATAATAGGGTAGTCTGGCAGTTTTTTGAGGCCGCAAATTGCGACCTCAAACCTATTTCGGAATTTTAAATCCGATTTTACTACGTGATTTTTTAGTTGTTTGCTTTTGCAAAAGCTCGTCCAAATACTGAAATACCAGCTCTATGTTCCTGGTATTGTTTTCGGTTTTCTTTATCACTTTTTCAATTACCAAACGGAGCTCTGTATTATCCGATAGGGCTTGGCGCAGCCTTACAAAAACATCTATAATTTTAAAACTTACCTCAATAGCTCTGCCACTTTTCAATACATTTGACAATTGTAAAACTCCATGTTCTGTAAATACCATGGGCATATAACGATTGCCTCCTCTCCCGTCCGTTGATAATAGGTTCTGCGATTTCAATGTGTTAAATTCTTCTTCATCTAACTCAAACATGTATTGTTCAGGGAATCGTTCGATATTTCTTTTAACCTGCTCTTTTAACCGCTTTGTTTCCACCTGGTACAATTCGGCCAGATCACTATCAATCATTACTTTTTGCCCTCGGATAAGAAATATCTTATTAACAATAATCTGGTCATGAAGTTTTGAAGTTACACCATTTTTGCTCATAAAGGTTAAAGCTATAAATACTGTTTAGGAACTAGAATTGCTTAATGATCGCTTATTAAAATTGACGTCTAAAATTTTATTTATTTCTAATCAAGGTAATGTACCCGCAATATTTTTTATTACTTTTAGTAAACGTAAGAATATAATAATACGTGGCATCGGGTAGAATTTCGCCGGCTTTGTTCTTGCCTTCCCACTTGTTATCGTAATTTTCTTGTTTAAAAACCTCTTGGTTCCACTGATCGAAGATGATGACTTTATTTTCTTTGTAAGCCTGAATGTTTTTGACGACCCATGTATCATTAAGGCCGTTGGCGTCAGGTGTAAGGATATTGAACGGAGTTACTAAAAAATTATCATTGATGTTAACATTTATTGTATCAAAGCCCTTACACCCATTTTCATCAATGCCTTCAACTACGTATGTAACAGTTCTATCGGGATTTGAAAATGGATTTTTTAATGTGGGATTATTCAGGTATTGGGTTGGTGACCAGTTAAAATGCACGGCACCGCTGGCATTCAAAGTTACCCCTAAACCTTTTTCAAGTGTGGTGTCCGTACCGGCATAAATTTTAGGACCGGCAAATGTTTCTACATACCTAGAAACTGAATCGACACATAAGTTGGAAGAAGTTGTTTTTAACCATACCAGATTTTGTCCTGGTTTGATATAAATGTGTGAAGGTGAATTCTGCTCCGAATAAATGCCATCGCCAAAACGCCAAGAAGAGGAATAGGTTCCCGAACCTAACAGACTTAAATTTGTAAAACTAACGGCACTGTTTAAGCATTGAGACGTTGCGTCAAATTTTGCAAGAGGTCCTTCATAAACGTGTACTGATTTTTTCACGGTATCGCTGCAGCCATTGGTAGACTTACAAATCAAAGTAACTTGATAAGAGCCGTTATTTAAATAATCTCTTGTGGGATTAAGAAGATTAGCTGATGAATTATCTCCAAAGTCCCAAAAAGTAGTACTTATTACTCCCGAATTAACAGTGGAAGTATTTGTAAAGGTTACCGGAGAGCCATTACAGGCATTACTGAAACTAAAATCTGCCTTAGGCGCATCGAATATTGTGATTGGTTTTGTAATGGTATCCGAACAATCAAAGTTGCTTGTTGCAATTAGGTTAACTGTATAATTTCCGGGGAGAGGATAAAAATATCCGGGTGAATTTTGGGTGCTGGTGTTTGAGGCACCAAAACTCCAAGTGTAATGCATGCTGCCACCGGCAATGGAACTTGTATTATTAAATTTTATACTGTCTGCATTACATACATTATTAAAATTAAAGTTTGCGGAGGGTTTTAAATAAACGGTAATGTTTTTGGAAGTGGAACTTACACAACCGGAATCAGTAATAGCAATAAGGTTAGTTGCGAAAGTTCCTGAGGTAAGATAGTTGTGCGAAATGTTGGCATTATTTGAAAAGGTTCCATCGCCGAAATTAAGAGTGACTGAAACATTAATACTAGCTGGAGCAAATGTGCCTCCAAAAAGAATTGGTGCGCCCAGGCAAGCATTGTTTGCGGTGAAAAGCAAGTTTGGTTTTTCATTCACGCTTACAGTTTTATAGCTGGTGTCGCTACAATTGTGATTAGAGCGAGTGATGAGACTTACTGTAAATATTCCTGCGGTTGGATAAATATAATTTGGATTCGTTAAAGTTGATAAACTTCCATTCCCGAAATCCCACTTATTGTTTAGTCCGCCATTGGAGATAAACGAAAGATTATTAAATAAAACTGCCGAACCTTTGCAGACATTCCCGGCAACAAAATTGGTGTTTGGTTTAGGATAAATACTGATTCGTTTTACTGTTGAATCTTTGCACCCGAAATTACTTGTGGCAATTAAATAGACAGAGTAGGTTCCGTCACTCATAAAAAAATGAGACACCGGACTTGTTGTAACGATTGGACTTCCATCATTAAAATTAAATTTGAAACTTGAAATGTTTCCTGAATTAATAGTGCTTGAATTACTAAATGATAAAACGTTTCCGAAACAAGCAGTATCAGCACTTGCAAAGCTTGAAACAGGATTTGGATAAATAACTATTATTTTTTTAAGAGAATCGGTACAGCCTTGAGAAGAAGTCGCGCTGAGTTTTACGGCATATGTTCCGGCGATTAAATACGAATGATTTGGGTTATAAATATTAGAACTACCGGCATCACCAAAATCCCAGACATAAGAGTTTGTACCACCGGTGTAATTTGTAAATTGTGCGGGTGCTAGCATACAAGTATTCATCACATTTAAGCTGACGGTGGGAACAGGGTTAACATACACTGTAAACTGGTTGCTTAATGCGGAAGGGCATATTCCATTTTGGATAACCGCTCTATAAATTCGTGTTGAAGTTATGTTAGAAAAATTTTGTGTTAGAAGTGTATTACTAACTGCGGACCAAGTTATACCATTGTTGTTTGAATATTCCCACTGATTTACAAAACCGTAATTGGCCAATACCTGCAGTGTACCCGAGTTGTAGGAGGCGCAAACAGCTTGTGTTCCAACAATACTTCCTCCAACTGTTGGAACATCCACCTGAACACTGAAGTTAGGAGAAGTTGCAGCAGGGCAGGTCCCGTTTTTTACTTGTGCCCGGTACCAAGTGGTTTGAGTAAGATTAAAGTAGCTAATCGTATTTGTATTTGCACTTGAGGCTATGGTATTGAAAGGGCCTCCTCCGGAGGTGGCGCTTTCCCATTGTTGCACGGTGCCTGTAAAATTGTTCAATGTTAATGTAGAAGCATTACTTGTTGCGCAAACACTTTGTGTGCCACTAATTGTGCCCCCATTGCTCGATGCGGCCGGGAACACAGTCACAGTGTTTGAAAAAACAAAAGGACAAACGCCATTCTGAACACGAACGCGTAGTTGAGCAGTGCTGGTTAAAGAAGCAAGCGTTGCAATTAATGTATTACTTGTTGTAATTGTATTTGTTGTAATCCAGTTGTTGGTAGAAGATTCCCAGGAAATAACACTGCCGGTAGACCCTGTTAACGTTGAACTAACGGGCGAATTTATACATTGAAAAGTATTTGTAGAAATAATTCCGGAAACGGCCGGTTGGTCACAACTTACTAAAATGGTGTTACTGTTTGCCACTGGATAACCTATGAGTTGCACCACCACTCTAAAATAAGTAGATTGAATCACATTACTATAATTATAAGAATTGGAAGTAAATATTATGGGAGTCCATGGTCCCGTAGGTGTTAATGCATATTCCCATCTTTGAATAGTTCCCGAATAACTGTTTACTGTTAGCACTCCGTTATTGCTATTTGCGCAAACTACCGTGTTTGAGCTCAATATCCCTCCCGAGGATTGCGACACTAGTCTTGCTGAGCAACACAATAAAAAAAATATAAAAAGGATGCGATTCATATTAATTTGTTATTGTTTGAAGAATCCAGGCTTCGCCCCGTGTTACAGAAATACTTTTTGATTTCACCTCTCTTCTCACCTTCTGTAGTTCAACAAGCGCTTCTTTTAAGCTTTTGAATTCTTTAAGTGTACACACGTAAATATATTTTTTAGGATGGTCATATAGTTGACTGAGCCTTGAATCCCAATTAAATTCGCGCATAAGAAACTTCTGGTATTCTTTTGCGTAACCAGCCAATTGATAAACACCCAAGACAATTTTGTAATTTGAATTCAAGGTTTCTTGCGAAGATTCAAATTCAGTTTCGTTTTTGGGACTAATCACTTTGTATTTTCCTTCTTTATCAATTTTGTTGTTTTTATTTTTTTCATCAACATTCTGGGTAGAATTATATTTCTCAACAAGTTTATTTTTATTTTCATCTTTTTTGTAATAAGCCTCTATGGCTTGTGTAATCTCATTTTCACTTACCTGTTTACTTTTTAGTAATTCGATTTCTGATTTAAGAATAGCTAAATTTTTATCCAATGAATCCATTTTTTTTGTCAGCACTTCTATTTGTTGATCATGTTTGTCCAGTTTTTCGAAAATTTCATCCAATGGTTTTTTATTTAAATTGTCCTCCAATGTTTTAGGTTTTGAATTTCGATTTGTCATACCAAAGGTTAATCCAATTTCGTGGCCTCCCCTGGTGTATGATTGAATCCCAAGGCTGTATTCATAACTGTATATCACACGAAGTTTATCCGTGATACAAAATCCAAGATTCGCGTACAGAGCGTAAAAATGGCGGTAACCAATTCCGAGCAACAATTTATTTTTGTAATTAAGCGTATTTAAGAAATCGAATTGCACCGGCAATCCCTGTGGAGTTCTAAGTATTAATGAAGGAGTGTAATACCAGATTTCTGGTTTCAGTGTAAAAGTATTTTGGAGCGAAATTATAAATTGAGAAACTGTTTTGTATTGTAGTTCTTTATTATAGACCGGTTCTTTGTACTCATACTTTTGCTGTAACAATTGCGTGGCCGAAAGAGTAACAACTAATTTTTTAAAAGTATATGCGAGTCCGAACGATGCGTCAGGAATTGTTGCAGCCTGCTGTTGGGGCCACTGAGCAAACTCATCGGGAGCGTCTGCTTTTATTTTGGAGAAATCGCTTAATTGTCTTTGGAACCCCGCAGACAAACCAAATAATAGATGATGTGTTTTATTTAATTTTACCCTGTAACGAAACGCACCGGATAAATAAGTCTTTGAAAAAATCCCTGCTTTTTCATTTACAAGATTTAATCCTAAAGCGTATTTATTTTTGTGGAGAGACCCGTCGATCGTTAACTGCATAAGTTCAGGACTATCTGCAATGCCTAACCAGTTTTTTTTATAATGGCAATTGGTTGTGATGTCCTGGTTAAAGCCAATGGCAGCTGGGCTTAAGACAAATAAGTTATAAGACGATTGATTTAAAAGAATAGTTTGTTGCGTGAATCCGTTCATGGAAAATAAAAGGCAGAACCCAAGAAGAAATATTTTTGTTTTGAAAATCTTCATTCAATTTGTTTTAATAAATTTTGTCGTTTTACTAATCTCCCCCTTCGCACTGTGTGCACTCAAGTTTAAAATGTATAAGCCGGATTTAAATTCGCTGGTATTCAAAATTGTAGAAAGTTGTATCCTGATTCCAGAACTCTCTTCTAGAAGGAGCCTTCCACTTATGTCAAAGATTCGAAGTTCAATGGGCGCAAAATCATTTAGTTCAAAATCGATTTGCAAATAACTTTCAGCGGGATTGGGATAGACATTAAATCCTAATAATGCCAGCTTACTTTTTGGCTGATAAACGGCGTGGGAACTCTGTCTGAATAAAACGCTTAGTTGTTTTGTGATTTTATCCGTACAAAAACCGTTACTCACTTCAAGTGTAACGCTAAAATCGTGGGGAAGAATAAATGTGTGAACGGGATTTAACTCATTGCTTGTAAGCCCATCGCCAAAGCTCCACACTTGACTGACTGGTTCTGGATCACTGAGACACACAAACTTCACCGGGGTATTTACGGTGTCCTGAGTAGACGCTAAAAATAAAGCTTGTATGGTATTATTTGTAGCGACAACAAGAACGGAATCACTCGCACTACAACCATAGTCATTTACTTCTGCCCAATATTTTCCAGGTTGATAAATGTTAAAATATTTTGTTGTTGAGCTTTGCCCCGTGCTGGAACCCCAGTTTACCTGCGCTGTTGTGGTGACCTCGAGTTCAACGCTGTTATTTCCACAAAGATACCGGATGCTATTACCGAGATCAACAATGGGCGCGCCAATAAGCGTAATAGTAATGTAATCGGAAGAAAAACAACCGCCGGTGTTGGTAACAGTTACACCGTATATTCCTGAGCTACTTACAGGAATATTTTGTGAATTTTGTCCATTTGTCCAATTGTATATTGCTCCAGGATTGTTTGCATTCAATTGGAAATTTGTATTGTTGCACAGTGTTGTGTCGTTCCCAAGGAAGACCGTTATCAGTGGATTCACTGTTATGTTCACCGAATCCTGCTGATAACAAGCGGTTAAAGTATTTGTAACGGTGATCCAATAATTATCAGTTAATGTTGCATTTAAAGTTTGATATGTGCTGCCCGTATTCCATAAATAAGTGCAGCCACTATTTTGTGCATCCAGTAAAGTAGTCCCGCAAACCGATTTATCAGGACCTAAATTTATTTGAGGTGTATTTAGAAAATTGATAATTATTGTATCTCTTTTTTTGCAACCATTGACAGACGTGGCTTCCAGCCAATAGCTTCCGTTGGTGCTAATATTTAGAGTAGGCGAGGTAATTCCATTGTTCCAGATAAAACTTGTTGCGTTTGTTGTAGGAGTTAGAACAAAACTGTATTTGGGTTTACAAATGCTAAGGTCATTTCCCAAATTTGCTATTGCAGGATTATTTATTATGAGATTAATTGTATCTGATCCAATACAGCCATTCTGGTCTGTTACTTGCACCACATAAGGGTTGGTACTTGTTGCAGTGATGCTTTGACTCACATCAGTAGTGCTCCACAAATAATTACTACCCGGATAACCGGCATTTAAGTTGAAGGGGCCACAGACGGTTGTGTCATTTCCAAGGTGAGGTTTAACAATGGCGTTTAAAGCGACCATCACAGTTTCAGTACCGCTACAATTATTTGTATTGGTGATGTGAGACTGGTAAATTCCACTAGATGTCACTTGCAGAGTTTGTGTCGTTTGATTTCCAGGTTGCCATAAATAGGTAGATCCATTATTGCCGGCGTTTAAAGTATAAGTTGTGGCACAGGTGCTCACACTTCCTCCGAGAGCCGCAACAGGAGATGCGAATACAATTGTTGTCACAGAAGTTGTATCGCTGCAACCCCAGCTATTAATGGCAATAAGTTCAGTCGTGTATGTTCCTGTTGAAGAATAAATATAATTTTGCGTGTTGTTGTTTGTTGTATTAGTGATGACGGAATTCCCATAATTCCAGATATAATTTAAACCGGGACCAATAGAACTGGAAACAAACTGGCTGGCAGATCCGTAACAAACACTGCTTACCGCATACTGAGCGGTAGGTTGTGGTTGCGCCGTAACCGGTAAAATAAAATTAGTTACACATCCCGAGTCTGATGCGGCAATTAGAGAAACGTTATATATTCCCGCAATACTGTAAGTTGCAACACCATTTGTTGTAGCGCTTGTATTCGTGTTGGCGTAATTCCATAAGTAACTGGAAATCGATCCAGAATTTATACTTGAGGTATTTGTGAAATAAATAAAATCATTGATGCAGGCGGTTGTATTGGTTGCTACAAATTGAGTTAGAGGTTTGGGATTGATAAATACACTTGTCGAGACTGAATCCGGGCAACCCAGGGGATTCGTGATTTTTAATTTCACAACAAATAAGCCGGTTGCGGCGTATATTTTTTTTGGTGAGAAGGAGCCAGATTGAGTTGCATCGCCAAATGACCAATGATAAGTGCAACTTCCGGTATTGCAGGCAGAAGTATTGTTTAAAAAAACGGTATCATTAAAACATGAATTGTTTTTTGTGAAGGCAGAATTATTTGACGGATAAATAATAACAGAATTTAGCACAGAATCTTTACAACCAAAACTACTTGTACTCACAAGCTTTACGCTGAATGTTCCACTGGAAGAATAAGTTTGTGAGGGAGTTAAGAGCGTGCTGGTATTTGTGGCACCCTGGCCTAAATTCCATAAGGAAGAAGAAATTACCAAAGCTGTATGATTACTAACAGAAGTTGAGGTAAATGACATGAGGCCGTTAAGACAATTTATACTATTCGTAAAGCTTGCTGTTGGTAGAGGATATACAACAATGTTTGTGGAAGTAGCTGTAACCGAACACCCATAATTGGAAGTCGTTGTCAGCTGCATGGAATAGTCTCCAATGGTTGCAAATTTCTTTTTAAATAATTTTTGTGAAGTAGAACTTGTACTTCCATCGCTGAAGAGCCAGCTATTACTATATGTTCCAGAACTTAGTTTAACGGTGTCTTTAATAATTACTGAATCACCCAAACAGGAATTTAAATGGTTAAAATAAGTGATTTGTGGGAAAGGAGCTTGTGGCGCAATAATCACGCTATCTTTGGTTACACAACCTCTGGCATCCATTAACTTCACTACATATTTTTGATAAGTGGTATTGGGTATGACCGAATAAGTTTGTGTATAGGCAATTGGATTTGTATCCCATTCCCATCTTAATGAACTGTTGGGAACAGAAGAATTATTTCCTGCGTCTAGGAGTGTGCTATTACCAATGCAAATATGAAGCGTGTCTAAAAGTAAACCCGATATAGGTGGATTCGGACAAGAGGGATCGGCAACGGTTATACGAAAAGATTTTGGTAGGATGTTTATGTTGGGTGCAACGAGATCAGATACGTTAGCAGTCAATACGCCATTATTAACAGGACCTGAAAGACTCACTAAAGTATTTTGAATTGTGGAGAACATCGGCGACCAGTTCATATCTTCGTTTCCGGAAACAAATAATTTTAACGCCGGAAGATTAAAATAACCCGGCATGAAATAGGCCATATTGTTGTTGGTATATTTTACCGTAACAGTATTATTGGCAAGAGAATGTCCGGGAGAATAAACATCAAAATACGTTTGAACACTGCTTTTACCCGCATTGACCTGTGGCACAAAGCCTCTATACACATCGAAGGGTGAACCTATGTTTAGTAATCCGTTTATTTTGATTCCTATATTCCCGGGATCTATATTAATCGAATAATTATAAATTGTTTTATAAATAACAAGTCCTGTATCACTTATGGTGGTTGCCATAAACTGACAGCCATTTCTTTCGTTGTTTAAATAAGGATGATTGATTACAGAGGGAGCGCCAATTGGGTCAACCATGTTCCATTTACGACCGTTCATATAAACCAACCCGGTTTTAAAATTCAAAGTATCCTGGCAATTAATATCTGTGTTCAATGTTAACGCCCCTAGGCCTTTATCTACTTCTACTTCCCAGAATTTCGGGATCACGCTGCCTCCAATAACCGCGAGTGAAGCACTGGGATTGGTTAAGGAATTCAAAAAGATGATTCTGGCTTTTTTTGAATTACCAGCTCCGGTGGTGGCCGTAAATTTTAAAATATCGTTATTAATTAAGTTCCCTGAAAGATAAAGAGGCCCGTTAAATCTCACCTGGCGTACCGGATCGCATTTTAGATTTTGGAAATCGCCATCTACACTTATAAAGCAAGTGGAGTCAACTCTCAGCGATGCGTCAATTCCATTAATAAAAAGACCTCTTTGTGCCTGAAGTAAAGAACTAATAGAAATAAATATGTGGAATAATTTATTTCGCACTTATTATGGGAGTTTAATAATATAAGCCAGAACATAATAAGGAGGCCTGTTTTCATGAATCTGGTCAGAACCTTTTGCCGTCTCCGTTATACTTACAGAGGTATATTGGGGATCTCCTCCAAATGCGCTACCGCTTCCAATACTGGTGTTACCAAAACTATTAAATCCAAAAACGAAATTATTGCCTAGCGTTGCCGAAACACTGTGTGTATGTGTTGGCATCTCAGCCATCGAAAGAACGTGTCCGGTTTCGCCGCCAGTATTTCCTAAGGCTCCGTAATTATTGGTTGTTCCATCAGGCGGTGCAACTGTGGGAGTTAGGTTAAATGCGCTGAGGGCAACGTATTGATTTGTTGGAATATCCATTGCGCCCTGCGCATTATTTATTCCCACAATAAATTTTCCGCGCAGATCTGGAGTCTGAAGTCCATTGTGTATGCCACCATCACAAACTGCCCAGCCTTTCGGAACGAGCGAGCCGCTCCACATACTTATTAATCCGGTGGGCACCAACGCATTGTTTGCGAACCCGGCCACACTTAAACTTCCATTGACCGTAGTATTAGCATTAAGAGTTGCGTTTCCGGCTATAGTAATATTACCTCCGGAAGTAATATTTCCCGATACGGTCGTGTTTCCAACCACATCTAATGCCTGCACAGGATTTTGTTTGTTAATGCCTAAAGAGAAAGTTGCGGAAGAGGACGGGGTAGTTATTACACCTGAAGGAAAACTTGTTGAACCAACTGTAGGAGTTGAGAGAGTTAAGGGACTCAAAGATGTCCAACGATGTGAAGTACCATTGTAATAATAATGCATGTGATGATCTTTATCGTAAACAACAAGTCCATCGGCGGCTACATTTGTTCCGGTGGTAATTGTCATCCTTTGCACAGTTGTCATACTGGGTGTTAAGAGCCCTTTAGCTGTACCAATTGGAGATTCGATCTGTATAGCTGAAGAAGAATGCGGTGTTAAAATATTTACGCCTACTTGAGCAAAAATTTTATTCGTTGTAAATAAAGAGAATAAAAATAAAAGCGTAATAAGCCGAATTCCTGTTTTTGCTCCTGGATGTTTAAAATATGGTGTCATGCTGTTTTATTTAATCGTTAATGTAATTTTTTCTGACCTGTAGATGTCGCCTTTTTGATCGTAGACTCTCAGCTGATAAGTATAATTTTCGCCTGCACTTACGTCTGTGTCTGAAAGGTCCATTTCGTCCAATGGCCCACTGATTGGTGAAAAGACGGTTTCACCAGGTTTTAATTTATAAACCACACTACCTTTTAAATCGGCGTCATTTTTTAATTTCCATTTCAACATCACTTGTTTTCGCCTCGCAATGTAATCTACTTCGAACTGGGTGATTTTTATTTTATTTTTCTCTTCGTCTTTTTTTCTTTTAACCTTGTGGTGATTAGAGTTTTTGGAAATGTTGCCTGAACTATCTACCGCTTCCAAAAAGTACTCGTAAAGAATATCTTCTTCCGCATAGCGGTCTGTGTAGCGAAAAGAACTGCGATCCACAGTTTTTACATTTAATTTTTTAAAAAGAGACAGGCTATCCTGAACATTCTTTCGATAAATGTTATACCCGGCCAGATCCGGCTCTGGGTTTGGCATCCATTCGACGTTTATTTGTTTTTTATCATTTATAGAAACCGTTTTTAAGAAGGGAGCATTGGGTGCAGTTACATCCGGCATGCGCGCAATAGCGAATTCTGAATAAGGACTTCTGTTCAAGCTTTTGTCGACCGCTACTACTTTATATAGAAATTTATTTTTAATATTTTTTGGTAAAACATCTGTGTATATATTTTCTTTTAAAGTGGTCGGCGTCATCTTTACATAAGTATCTTCTGTATTTTTATTTATTGTTCTATAAATTAAATAACCTTTTAGGTCTTCTTCTGTATTTTTATTCCAGCGTAAAAACAATCGCCCGGAGTCGGCTTGAATAGTGAGATTTACAGGTTTAAGCGGGGGTTCGTTATCGAATACTTCAACATGAAAAGGATTGGAAACTGTTTCGTTACTATCTTTATCCATACACGAAACAGCATACATGTAGGAACTAAATCGCGGTGCAATATCTACAAAGATGGAATCATTGAGTGCAACAATTTCTTTATTCAATTTCGTAAAATCTGTATCATTTTTATTAGTACGGTATATATTATAACCTAGAAGATCCTCTTCCTTCTTTTTCTTTTTCCATTTTATGGTTACTTTTTTTCCGTCTAATGTATTATAAATAGAATCCGGCGACTTAGGCGGATCAAGGTCTTTGAGCACTATCATTATCGGATTTGATAACGCAGAAGGGCTTCCGAAAAAATCAATTGCCTCGAGCCGGTAAGAATATTTTGTATGCGTTTTTAATTTCCCGTCTACATAAAATTCCTCGCCATAATTGTCTTCACCTTTTTTATTTTTTGTTTTGGAGAGTAAGATAGCATCGTTTGTGATGAGTCGGAATTGCCCTGTATCAGTGGTCTTCCGGTAAATATTTACTCCAAAATAACTATCAGGTTCAGGCGCCCATTTAAAAGCGATTTTTTTATTCCCGGTTTTTGTTTCAATATCCTTTGGAGAAGCAATCGGCGCATAACCGGTAGCAATGAGCTTTCTGGAAATACCTAACTCTGTTTCTATTGAGTTTGTTAAAGTAGCTATCTTATATTCGTATTCCTTGCCGGGTTCAAAAAAAATATCATCGTAACGAATGCCAAGGTATTTACTGAACTCATCGCTTTTAAAAGATTTTATTAGAACGGCCAGAAGTGCCAAATCTTTGATATTAGAAGGACTTGCAGCTAATTCTAAATAATTTTTTAATTCCTTATCCTGTTTTAAAAATTCATCGGGTATTTTGTAAGATTTATATTCTATTGGTTTTGTATTTAGTTTTTCCCAGTTGGATGAATTACTTTCTTTACGGTATATATTGCAACCATCCACATTTATTATAGTTGGACAATACCATTTTATTTGAATGACTTTATTGTTTTCAGGACTGACGCGTGACAGAACGGTGTTTTGTCCTGACGAATCCACAACAAAAAAGGAGGAAATTAAATATGTAAAAAATCTCTTCAGGTTATTTTATTAATTTTCTGGTTTTAATTCCGAAATTATAAACGTATCCCAGGCTCCCTCTTATTTCGCTAAACTTTTGAGCAGTCTCTTTGATAGCTGCCTTATCGAGATATGAACAACTGGCTTTTATGGATTGATGTTTGTCAATCGTGAAACTGAAATTAAAACTGTAAGTCTGGTTTTTATTTAAAGCCTCTTTGTTTAAATAGGTGTTTTGAAAACCTATATTTAATTGTACGCGGATTTTATTTTTGAAGAGTGCTTTTTGAATTCCGATATTCGGACCAAACCCTTCGTTAACTCCATATCCTGCGTTTGTAGCTTTATTGTATAAAACAGAAGCAGTGATTCCGAATCCAAGTTCATTTAGGTTTAAGTTGTAAGAAAATGTTTCGTTGAAAAGAGTGGTTAAGCCTTGTTTGTTACCGCTTGATTCCTGGTAGGTAGCACTGTTGGTTAAAGTATGTTTTAATTTATTTTTCCCGAAGGCATAATTTGCAGACAGTCCGCCGTTTTGTGTAAGCTGTACGAATTTAATCGAGTCAGTAAACACATCGCGCACCGGTAAAGTATTTGAACTGAAATTGGAATAGTTGGAACTTAAATTTAAGCTCGAATTAATGTTGTATGAAATATTCAAAGAACCAATGATTTTTTGAGAAGTCACCACCTGGATTTTGTCTAAATTATTTCTTTGCAGTCCGGAAGCGACATTAATACTGATTTTATTCTTAAGCAGCGCAAAGGAGGTGTTAAAGGAAATTTCTTCGATGTCATTTGTAAGGAAAATAGAGCCGAGAGTTTTGTAATCCGGATCAATTCGTTTGTATTTTATTCCCAGACGATATTTTCCGGGTGAAAAATCCAAACCGGCGTTAACAGCTTTGTTGTAATGCGAAGAAGGCCGTGGTGAGTAAATCTGGTTCACATAAGTGAAACGCTCTATCTTATAAACATCATCAAAAAGATTTTTAGTAAACATGCTGTAGGCTACGTTTGCATTGGCACACAGCCATTTATTTATTTTTTGTTTTGTACCAACAGAAAGAATTTGATTTTCCTGAGGGGTTACTGTTAGAGATGTATCAAAAGCAAGCGAGTTAATATTGTCCTTAATTTTTAAAAAAATAAACTCGCCGTAATTATTGGCTGTTCCTACTTTTACTTTGCCACCACCGCCCCAGCGTTCGTATGCGGGGACACTAACCACTATGCCATCAACACCTCCATGGGGAACCGCTTTTACAAAACGACCGTACATGGCAGCACCGCTGATTAAAGATTTTTCGGGCTTTATTTCAATTCCACCGCCCAAAAACATCGCCCCTGAGAGTGTATATTCGGAAAACTCCAGCGAGCGGTAACCCGCATGAACAGTGAGTGATTTATAACGCGGAGAAATTCCAAACTGATTAAAAGGCTGACTGAATTTATCCAATCCGTTCGAATAATTTTTATCCTGCTGGGTTATAACGGCAGTGAAGGGAATCGAAACTTTATTAAAAAGTGTAATGTTTAAATTCGCATTCAACACCCAATAAAAAGGATCACGCCGGGGCGCGATACCATAAGCCCTGTAAAGCACCGAACTCGCACCAACAGAGCCTGTAACGGAGACAGGATCTTCCCTCAGGATATTTTTAGAATCCCTTAAAGTCTGTTCGACATCTTGTGCAAGGCTTTCTTTAAATAACATACAGAATAAAATGGGTATGATGAATTTGTAACTCAACGAAATAAAAGTAGGTTAAAAAGCCTATGGTTACTGGCTTTTGACGAAGATGAATTGTTAATTAAGACGGAATGTAACCTTATTTCAATGAGACGATTAATTTCTTCGATGAAGGCTAAGACACGGATTTTAAAACGTTCGTGAATTGTAAAAGTTGAAATTATGAGGGTCGAACTACTTTTTACTAACTCCTACAGCTCTGAATTACCAATGCTTTTGAAGGTATTGCGAAGGGATTATCTAAATCCTGGTGAATAAACAGCTTTGCGAAACGAAACAGATATGCGTTGTGATTTACACTTGTTATTTTAAGGGGACGGCATCTTGGTAAGAATGTTTTTTTGTTTATGAGTTCAGCGAGGGCTTACCGGCAATGACAAAATAAATTTCTGAATGCATGCTTTTGATAAGTGCAGTTATTTCTAATTATTCTTTTATCAATTTAATATTTTTTGAGTTTGCGCTATTCCCCACTTTCATTAAATACATTCCCTGCGCCAGACCCTCTAAATTAATTGGATGAGTGCCTGAGGAGAATGTAGAAGAATATACAATTTGACCGAGGGCATTCATGAGGATGACTTCATAGTCAGAATCTAATTCCAGGTTAATTAGTCCCGTTGTAGGATTGGGATACATCTTGACTCCGCTCGATGTAACGCCATGGTTAACTATACCCGCACAATCATTTACACTTTGTGTAATACTTGCGGTATTGTTGCAACCGTTAGCATCGGTGCCTGTGAGGGTGTAGGTTGACGTTACGGTTGGCGAGATGGTACGGGTCGTTCCTGCGGGGCCAGTGCCGAAAGTATAGGTCGCGGCTCCGCTGGCGGTTAGTGTTGCGGTTTCACCCACGCATAACACTGAATTGGTTGTTGAAATAGTTATGGTTGGTAATGCATTTACTGCTAAGCTCAAGGTCTGTTGTGGAGAGGAGCCGCAGGCATTGCCGACGGTGAGCGCGATAGTGCCGGATGAAGTGGGAGTAAAGGTAATGACATTGGAGTTGCCGGATCCCGTCCATCCCGGTGGCTTTGACCAGGTATAACTGGATGCTCCCTGCATGATGGCAGTACTGAAAGTTGCTGTTGAGCCAAGACACACTTGCGCCGGACCATTGATGGCAGGCAAGCCAGGTGCCAGGGAGCATACGTCGAACTTTACGAGGAACGCATCGCCGTTACCACCACCGTGCGTGGGCTGATGACTTCCGGGGGACCCGAGGGTGTTTGTTGAGCTTGTTGAAGGTGTTGATCCGGCCATAATTACATTGCCAGCGGGGTCAGTTGTACAATCGGACGCCTCGTCATCGTTCAGGTCGCCATAGTAGGTTCCCCATTGCCTTACGCCGGAGGAGTTGAACTGCACCAAAATAGGGTCAATCCAGCCGTTGGATGCGGTTTGATACGAACCCGCTGTTACAACCGCACCGCTGTTGACTGAGTTTGTATTGCCGCAGAAATATACATTGCCTAACGCATCGGTTGCGCAAGATACTCCACTGTCTTTGTTGAGGCCTCCGTAATAGGTGCCCCAAAGACGTGTACCGTTAGCATCGAATTTGGCTAAAAATCCATCCGACTGGAACACACCTCCCCCATAAGTTGTTTGATGCGCTCCCGGGCTGGCGATCGCTACACCAGTGCTGGTTGAAGTGCCCCCTATCAGGTAAACATTGCCAGACGGGTCGGTAGCACAATCCGATGCGCCGTCGCTTCCGGACCCGCCATAATATGTTCCCCAGGTGCGAACGCCAGAGGTGTTGAACTTCACAAGAAAACCATCATTTTGCCCGCCCAAGGCCGGCTGATGGCTTGCGGAAGAGGCTATCACATTCGTAATACTGGAAGTGGTAGAACCTGCCAGGTAAATATTTCCGGTGCCATCGGTGGTACAGGAATATCCGTAGTCGTCGCCCGCACCTCCGTAATAAGTACCCCAGCTTCTCACGCCGCCCGGGCTGAATTTTGCAAGAAAGGCATCGTCGAAGCCTCCCCCAAATGCAGCCTGGTGGCAGCCCGCAGTGGCTATTGCAGAGCCCGTAGGAGTATCCGTTTCTCCGCAGATAACTATATCGCCCGAGGCATTTAAAACGCAGGCCACAGGGAAGTCTCTTCCGCTGCCACCATAATAGGTGCCCCATTGCCGCACGCCACCGGCATTGAACTTGACAAGAAACCCGTCGTGCGTCCCGCCGCCATAAGCACTCTGATGGCTTCCCGCAGTAGCAATTGCGCCGCCTACCGAAGTTGTGGTAACGCCTGCCATGTAAACGTTGTATGCTGCGTCCACTGCGCAGCTGTATCCGTA
>Ga0265327_10001967_pt1 | contig 23494 bp, 23 predicted proteins | sample 41621metaG_FD_202089 | JGI IMG/M metagenome (GOLD analysis project Ga0265327, IMG submission 202089) | Rhizosphere microbial communities from Carex aquatilis grown in University of Washington, Seatle, WA, United States - 4-16-21 metaG | ecosystem: Host-associated > Plants > Roots > Rhizosphere...
CCCCAGAAGGACCTGCAGCACCGCGCCAACCATGAACACATTGGGCACAAATCTAAAGACCGCCATTGCTCTTTAATCGCGACTTTCCGCTGCGCCGCAGCACGATTTTTTATTACCGGCTGCAGCGATATATTTATCGTGATGGCGTACCCAATCCATGGTGCCGCCTTCATTGCGGCCCTTCGGCGTCAGATCGAGATAATGATGCGTACCGAGCAAACTATCGCCGCCGCGCGCATACGCCGAATACGTGTGAAAAATTTCGCCGCGCTCGTTTTTGTAAAAGACGCTGATGCCCGGCCAGTCGCCGTTACCGCCGGCGCTGCTGGTGAAATTGTAATCGCGCTGGCCGGCGGCAATTTCGGCGGGCGAGGCCGAGACGTGATAGTCGTAATTAAAATCGCCGCCGAACGACGACACCCAATCGAACTGCCAGCCCATGCGTTGTTTAAACGGTTGTATTTCGCGCCACGGCGCGCGCGAAACCGCCAGCAGGGTGACATCGTGATGCGCGAGATGAAGATTGGCGCCATCGATATGATCGGCGAGAAACGAACAGCTTTTACAGCCCTCGCTCCAGCCCGGCTCGAGCATGAAGTGGTACACGATGAGCTGGCTGCGGCCGGCGAATAGATCGGACAATGTCTGGCGACCGTGCACGCCGTCGAAGGCATAGTTTTTTTCGACCTTCACCCACGGCAGCGCGCGCCGCTCGGCCGCGAGACGATCGCCGGCGCGCGTATATTCCTTCTCTTTGAGCAGCAATTCGCGGCGCGCGGCCAACCACTCCTCGCGCGATACGACGCGATGTTGCGAGGCATCTGCGTTGTGGTGAATATCCGAATGCGTACTTGCCGTCATGATGAAACCTCCGTTTATCGAGATTTTTTCCAGAAAGTTTTCCGTAAAAATCGGTAGCGCCGTAAGCGGCCAGCGCTATGGGTACGCCGAATTTCCTTCCGTTACTACTTCGCGGATCGGTCGCACTTCGATGGAGCCGTAGCGCGCCGGCGGAATTTTCCCCGCCAGTTGAATCGCTTCGTTTAAATCGCGCGCATCGAGCAAATAAAAGCCGGCCAACTGTTCCTTGGTTTCCGCAAACGGCCCGTCGGTGGTGGTGACCTTACCGTTGCGCAAGCGCACCGTGGTGGCGGTGTCCACCGACTGCAGCGCCTCGCCGCCCAGCCAATGGCCACTGGCGCGCAAACTTTCGCCGCAGTCGAGACATTCGTTGTTGAGCGCATCCCATTCGCTCTGCGACATGGCCTGCATCGATTTTTCCTCGAAGTACACAAGACATAAATATTTCATAAATCTCTCCGCTGATTGAGCGTCGGTGGCTAGCTACTTTTCCGCAACCGTTTTCAAATCGGCCAGGCCGGTCTCGAAATCCTTGCCGACCATGCTGTCCATATTGAAAAACACATTCATGATTTTTGCTACATAAGGTAGCGGGCCGCGCATGGTCCACGTCACTATAGTGCTGGTACTAGTGCTATCGCCGCTCGGCTGTAGCGCGAACTCGACAGTATTGCGAGTGGCGAACGGTTTGATGAAGTTTAAATTCAGCGCCAGCAGCGTGGGTGCCGTTGCGCTGGTGATTTCCATGCTGCCGACGCCGCCTTGGCCATTGCTTTCCCATTGATACACCGCGCCGACACCACTAGCCGGATCGCTAAAGGTACGCTGCATCGCCGGGTCCAGTTTTTCGTAGGGCGACCATAGGCCCCAGCTGTGAAAATCGTTGAGCAGCGGAAAGATTTTTTCCGGCGGCGCCTTGATGGCGATCGTGCGCTGCACACTGAACGTATCGGGCTTGGTCGCGGCGAATACCAGCACGGCGACCACCGCCAGCGCGACGACGATGAGAACTCTCTTGATCATTGTTACTGCTCCTATACCGATGGCACTTCCCTTACTAACCGGCTTTTAAATACTGAGACCTGCTCACATTTAGAACTTCCAACAAAATGACTCGGCACCGAACGTGACAGCGCGATGGGTGTAGCACTTTCCCGGACCGTGTGTCGCCAAGGAGGGCGACACCCGAGCCTATGCATGGATGCATGTCGTTGCGTGTCCGGGAAAGTGCTACACCTATTGCGCCCACGCAAAGCGCATTTTGTTAGCGACTTTACGCGAAGCCACTAGAACCTATCTCAAAATTGCTGCGCTTGCCGATACTTCGTTAAAAAGACGCTCAAAATGCTCATTTACTAGCGTGTAAACTGCGCTTTTTCGCGGCTTTTTGCCTCGCCTCGACTGCGCTCGCTAATTTTGAGATAGGTTCTAGTTAACTTTCACTTATTGTCGTTTGGCGAACTTCGAAATCGACACGCGGCTGGGAAAAAAATTTTATGCGTAAGAAATATCGATTACGGGTCCAGGCGCCGCACTACAATTCCGCCAGGCGCCGCTCCAGAAAGCGTCGCTCCGGCTCCTGTTGCGTTAACGCCAGCGCCTGCCGATAAGCCGCCTCGGCCTCCGCCGCGCGCCCGAGCCGGCGACATAAATCGGCGCGTGCCGAATGCGCCAGGTAGTAGTCCGTCAACTCGCCGCGCGCCAAAATGGCATCGATCAAAGGCAAGCCGGCCGCCGGCCCGTCGCGCATCGCGATCGCCACCGCGCGATTCAACTCGATAACCGGCGATGGATTGCCGCGCCATAAAACCTCGTACAAACCGGCGATCTCCGTCCAATCGGTAGCGGCGGCGCTCGGCGCCTCGGCGTGCACCGCCGCGATCGCGGCCTGCAGGGTATACGGGCCGAAGCTGCGCGCGGCGAGAGCCCGCAATGTCAGTTGCGAGCCCTCGGCGATCTGTTCCCTATTCCATAGCGAACGATCCTGCTCGTCGAGCAAGATCAGATCGCCATTGGCGGCGGTGCGCGCGGCGCCGCGCGATTCGTGGATCAGCATCAGCGCCAGCAAACCCATCGCCTCGCCCTCCTGCAGCCACGGCGGCAATAATTCAATCAGCAGGCGTCCCAGACGAATCGCTTCCGCGGCCAAATTATTGCGCGTCAATGCAGCGCCCGCCGACGCCGAATAACCTTCGTTGAATACCAGATAAATAGCGTGCAACACGCTATCCAGGCGCGCCGGCAATTGGTCGCGCTCCGGTACTTCGTAGGGAATATGCGCGTCGCGAATCTTGGCTTTGGCGCGCACGATGCGCTGCGCCACCGTACTCGGTGTGCTGAGAAAGGCGCGCGCGATTTCTTCGGTGGTGAGGCCGCACACTTCGCGCAAGGTCAAAGCTATCTGCGCATCGCGCGCCAAACTGGGGTGGCAGCAGGTGAAGATCAGCCGCAGCTGATCGTCCTCGACACTGTGCTCGTCGCTGTCGTACTGATGCTCATCGGCCTCCGCTTCGATATCGAGTTGACGGGCGACTTCGCGCAACGATGCATCGAAACGCGCGCGCCGCCGCAATTGATCGATCGCTTTGAAACGGCCGGCGGAAACCAGCCAGGCGCGAGGATTTTGCGGCAGGCCGGTCTGCGGCCACTGCTGTAGCGCGGCGGTAAATGCCTCGTGCAATGCCTCCTCGGCCAATTCGAAATCGCCGAGCAGCCGAATCAGCGTCGCCAATACGCGGCGCGATTCATGGCGATAAATCGCCTCTAATTGTTGCTGTACGCTTTTTTTCCGTAGAGGGTCATTCTCTACGCTGTGGATGTTTACATCCAGATCGGCGGTTTCGCTCGGCGACATGATTAAACCAATGCGGGCTTACTCGGGTGTCGCCTATTTAACTTTGAAACGGCCGCGCTGAACAGAGGCAGATAAACGCGGACACACATACCGCGTTAAATTTACCGGGATTACAACGCTCAGCGCGCAGACGACGCTAACCGATCAGTTAAATCGATACGCCACGCCGAGCGAGAGCAAATTGACATCCGCCTCGCCGGTGGTGCTTTTTTTGCCCAGATCGGCAAAACGCTCGGCTTCCAAGCGCAGATCGGCGACGTCGTTGAGGCTGTACATGGCGCCGACGCCAAACTCAGGGCTGAATTTAATATTCTCGTGCGAAGTCGAGAAATTGCCGCCGGCATCGCCGCCGGAGAAATGATAATCGACCTTCGCATCGATCATGCCGACTTTACCGAATAATGAAAACTGGCCGTCGAGCGGCACGATGCCAAGCGCGGCAATATTTAAGCCGTTGTCGTCGGATTTTGCGTGCCCGCTGCCCGTGTCAAAATTCACACGGTAATTTTGCTGCCCCAGATCGACGTAGCCGCCCTCGACCGCAAAGTTTTGATTGAAGCTATAACCAACCTGCAACTTGTAGCCGAAATCTTTATCGTCGAAACGCGCCGCGCTGCCGGCCGCGCCATCCGCCGTCAGATTCGCATTGGTGGCTAACACACCCTGCGGCGAACCGCCGCTGGAGCTGAAGCGACTCTGACCGAGCGCGCCCAACACATATAAATTTTCGGCGTGCGCATAACTCGCCGCCATCATCGAAGATAACAATGCAATGGATCTGATATTCATGCCCGTACTCCCAACTAGCTGATGAAGCTTCCCAACCGATTGCGATCAAATTTCCCGATCTAAATTTACGATCCACGGTTGAGATAAATCGCATACCGACTAGTTCCGATAGACAATTTTTCTGGCACGCCCGGTATGGCGATAAATGCTTTCCGCGAGGAGTAAACGCATTAAATGTGCAAATCGAAAATCGCAAAAAGCGTGGCTAAGCGGTTGTATTGAAATTGCATTTTACGACCTTATAAATAGTTGGGCGCGCGGCGCGGGCAATTGTGAAAACAATATGGCTTTGCTGTGCGCAAAACTTCGAGCGTCGCGTTAAAAACCACTTGGCAAACCGACAGCCATCGAAAGCGCCCCTTGAAAAGCCACCGGCGCGCCCAAATCTTATGCCAATGCTGAGCTGCCGGAGGAGTTATGGACGGGTTAGATTTTGTCGCGCTGCAAGCCGATGCCCACGCGGAAGCGCACGACTATACCGCCGAAAATTCACAATCGCCTTACGCTGCGAACAACGCCGCGAACGACACCGATGATTTGCTCGACGCCTATTCGTCGGCGGTGACCCACGCGGTCGCCAAGGTGCGGCCGGCCGTTGCGCACGTCGAAATCCGCCGCGCTCAACAACCACGACAAAGCGGTGGCACCGGCTCGGCATTTTTGATCGCGCGCGACGGCTACGCGCTCACCAATAGCCACGTCGCGCACGGCGCCAAAGAAATTACCGTCAGTCTGCCCGATGGCCGCCTGTACGACGCGGTATTGGTCGGCGACGACCCCGCCACCGATCTGGCGGTTATTCAACTGCAGGGCGAAGACTTTCCGTATGTGCGGCTCGGCTCATCCGAGCGCACGCAAGTCGGCGAGATCGCCATCGCCATCGGTTCGCCGCACGGCTTTCAACAGACCGTGACCAGCGGCATCGTCAGCGCGGTCGGCCGTTCGCTGAATACTTATCAAGGCGGCTTTATCGACGACGTCGTACAAACCGATGCCGCATTAAACCCCGGCAATTCGGGCGGTCCGCTGATCAACTCGCGCGCCGAAGTGATCGGCGTCAACACCGCGGTATTGGCGTCGGCGCAGGGCTTATGTTTTGCCGTCGCTTCCGACACCGCGAACTTAATTGCCGGCTGGTTGATTCAACGCGGGCGCGTGCCGCGCCTAACGATCGGCATCAGCGGTCAATCGGTCGATATTCCAACCCGCGTGGTGCGCTTCTTCGATCTGCCGCAGCGCACCGCCGTGCAGATTCACGATGTGCAGCGCGATTCCGCCGCCGCGCGCGCCGGCCTGGCCAGCGGCGACATTATCGTCGCCGTCAACGGCACGCCGCTGCCCAGCATCAATGCTTTGCTGCAGCAATTGGTCGGCCATTACAACGAGCGCGTGTTGACGCTCGATGTATTGCGCAGAAATGGTCGGCAGATGCAGAAATTAACTATCGATGTGCTGGCGATACCGAGATACCAGGAAAAATCGCCTGCCGAATAGCAGCTAATCGTTTAAGCCCTTGCCGTCGAGAATTTTCTGCGTGCACTTTTCAATTCTCGATTCGCGGGTCGCGACTTGTTTGGCTGTGGAAAAGTACAGCAGATAGGCCCGCTGCCGCCCTGGGGTCAACGCCTCGAAAGCGGCTTTCAGGGATTTACTTTTATCTAATTTGTTTTGAAATTCCGCCGGCATGGCGAATTCCGCCGTCTTTTTGAAACTCACCTCCAAACCGGCTTTTTCCACCGCGATCGCTTCACGAATATAAGCTTTCGCGGTGGCTTTCATCTTCAATATTTCTTGCACGGTGGTAAAGCGCAGCTGGCGCGCCGCCTGCACGTTCTCGGTCTGCTGCACCAGAATTTTTTTGGCATCCTTTAACAAGGCACCTTTGATAAACAGCAGCGCGCAGTATTCTTTGAAACCATGGATTAGAACTACATTATTCTCCTGAAACGTGTAGCAGGGTTTACCCCACTTCAACTCCTCGGTCAGCGGACAGTCGAGTGCGATCGCTCGCAAGGCCAAAAATTCTTCCTGCCATTTATTGGCCTTGTTGAAAAAGAAATCGACCTTTGGATTTTTTATGCTCATTGCTGCGCAGCCCTTGTTATCCATCTAAAAATCGCATCGACATCGAACTGTGTCAACGCCTATCAGCTGCGCACAAAATTAACTCCAAGACTGAAATCTGTCCAGCATCAGCGGTGCTATTGGCTCATCCTGGGGAGAATATCGGCGCGTTTAAATACGCTCCAGCGTCGCGCGATCGAAACGACCATCGAAGTACTTCCGCAATGCCACATTAAATAATTCGTTATCCAGCGTGGCGGCAGCGAACAATGTCATCGACGAGTGAAACTTCATGGCGTCGATCTCGCCGAATATTTGTTGTGCGGTACGATTCCCGATGCCATTCGCCAGTTCGGTGCATTCGCGCAAGCGCGCGCCGAGCAATGGCTGCTCGATATACGCCGCGGCTTCGGCGAGTCCTGCGATCGCGTAGCGGCGCGCCGTCGCACTCTGCCCCAAACCGGCGATCTGCGGAAAGATAAACCACATCCAGTGCGCGATCTTATGCCCCGCGCGCAATTCGGCGCAGACCTGTTTATATAGTGGCTGTTGCGCATCGATAAAACGCTGCAGATTGTAAGGGTCTTGCATCGCCGTGCTCCCATGCTGCCGGGCTCGTATCGGACTCTATCGAACTGCGAGATAACATCGCGTTGGCGTCCTGCCATTAACACAATGTTACAAATTGCACAGGCGCGTCAATCGCTGTCAATCGACGCCGATAGCTTGTAATATTTCGCCACTTTCACGCGCGCGATCGGCGCAGCGCATCCACGCAGAAAAATTTGAGGTACTGTTATGAGCGAGCCGGTGTTACTGCTGGAAAAGCGCGATTCGGTGGCGATTATCACCTTGAACCGGCCGCATGCGATGAATGCGATCTCGCTGGAGTTGCGTACCGCCATCGCCACCACCTTTCGACAGCTGCAGGCGGATGACGATGTCGCCGCGGCGATTATCACCGGTAACGGTCGCGCGTTTTGCGCCGGTCTCGATTTAAAGGAGCTGAGCGCGGGCGGCAGCGTCGAGAGTATCGAATACGAAGATACCGTGCCGGCGATACTGGCTTTCGACCGTCCCATTATCGGCGCCATCAACGGCGTCGCCGCCACCGGCGGTTTCGAGTTGGCGCTGATGTGCGATATGTTGATCGCTTCGACGCAGGCGCGTTTCTCCGATACGCATGCGCGGCTCGGCATCGTGCCGGGTTGGGGCTTATCGCAACGTCTGGCGCGTCTGATCGGCGCCAATCGCGCGCGCGAACTGCATTTCACCGGCAATTATCTGTCCGCCGAAAAAGCCGAAGCGTGGGGCTTGGTCAGCCGCCTGGTAGCGCCCGAAGAATTGCTGCCCACTTGTCTAGCGCTGGCGAACGACATAGTCGGGTGCAACCGCGCTGCGCTCAAGGCGATGAAGCAAGTGGTCAACGAAGGCCTGGGCATGAGTTTGGCGGAAGGTTTGAAATTCGAAAAATTGACCGCGCACTACGCCAACAAAAATATCACCAAAAACGATATCGGCGCGCGCCGCGAGCAAGTGATCAGCCGCGGCAGCTCGCAAACAAAAAGCTCCCAGACCAAAAGTTCCTAGGCCAAAAGCTCGCAGACCAAAGAAAATTCATAGCGATTGTGGCGTTAATCTACCAATCCAGAACCCGTTCGCTGACAAATTCGCGCAGTTGTCGCGTTAGCGGATCGATAAAACTTAAACGCTGCGCCAACAGCTTTAACGGCTGAGCGTAGTCATCGGCACCCTGCGCGCGCAAATTCGGATATAGCGGATCGTTGCAGATCGCCGCACCGAGCGCCGCCATATGCACGCGCAACTGATGCTTCTTGCCGGAGATGGGATACAACGCGTAGCGCCAGTAATCCTCGCCGCGCTCGCTCAAGTCGATAAGCGTCTCCGAATTCGCTTGGCCGTCGACTTCACGCATGCGAAAAAATGGCTCGCCGATCACCAGACGCGTCGCGCGACGCATTGGAAACTCCAACTGCGGCAGTTGCGGCGCCAACGCCTCGTAGCATTTGTCGATTTTGCGTTCGAAAAATAAAGACTGATACAGAGCGCGCGTAGCGGGGTTTACGGAAAACATAACCAGGCCGGCGGTATGGCGATCGATGCGATGCAGTGGTGCCAAATGCGGATTATCGAAACGTCGTATCAAACGTGCGAGCAAGGTCTGTTCGACATACATACCGGCCGGTACCACCGGCAGAAAATGCGGTTTGTCGACCACCAATAAATGTTCATCCGCGTACAGCACTGTCTCGGTAAACGGTATCGGTACCTCGTCGGCCACCTCGCGAAAATAATAAATACGCAGGCCTTCGCGGTAGGGCTGCGTCGAGTCGATCGCCGTGCCGTCGGCATCGAGCACGCGCCCGCGCGCCATGCGATCGAGCCAGACCGCGCGGCTTATCGTCGAAAAATGCGCGCACAGACAATCGAGCACTGTCGACCAAGCGCCGCGCGGTAAATGCAGCACGCTGGGGCGCGGACCGGCTATTAGCGGCGAATTTTCGGACATGCTAAAACTCATACAACTGTCACAAGTTAATTGCAGCGCCAAACATTTTCAGTGCTGAGGTTTGGGCGGTTGCTGCTGCACGCCGATAGCGGGGTCGAAATCGCGCACATGTCGCTGCGCCAGCGCCTGCTGCATCGATCCGGCGATAGTGCGCGCACGCAGCTTGGCCGCATCGGCCAGCGGTCCGCTGAATAAACTATCGATGGTCTGCGCGAATAAAAACAGCCAGCGATGAAAATGCTCGTCGGTCAATGCCGCCTTGCCATGCAGCGCGCTGTGCACGGCAAAGGTTTGACCGCGATAACCCGGTAGTCCCAGCAGTTGCTGCTGCCAGAACGCGCTGATTCTGGGCAAGTGTTCATCGAGATCGATGCGCGCGATATCGACAAAGAAAAAGCCGATAATCGCATCGCTCAATAACTTTTTATAAAAGACTTCGACCAGGCGATCGATATCGTCCGGCGTGGCGATATCGGCCAGCGCCGTCATTCCGCCGGTACCGTCTGTTGAAAGCTTGCGCGCACCGCCAACCGCTCGGCCAAGGCGCGCAATGCCGGCGCGGTAGTGCGCCAGTCGAGCGTCGCGATGCGGAAATCCAGCCAAAACAACAGACAACCGGCGGCGATATCCGCTGCGCCAAAGTCGTCGCCGTGCAGCCAGGTTTTACCCTGCGCCAATTCTTCGAGCGCGCTCAAGCCGCGCTCGATCTTGCCGCGCTGCCGCGCCACCCAATCGCTGGATTGTTGCTGTGCGGGGCGGCGCCCCTCCAACAAAATCGCAATGCCGGCATCGGTGATGCCATCGGCCAGCACAATTGTTTGTTTAACCTGCAGCAGCGCGTGCGGTTCGCGCGGCAACAGCGCCGGCGCCGCCGACAACAGCTCGAAGTAGTCGATCAGAATATTCGAATCGAATAACGTCGCGCCGTCGTCGGTCACCAGGGCCGGCACTTTACCGAGCGGATTGTATTGCGGCACGCCGCTATCCGCGCTCCAGGGCGGATCGTTGACAAACTCATACGGCAGATTTTTTTCGAGCAGCGCGATGCGCACCTTGCGCACATAGGGGCTGGTGGTCGAGCCGATGAGTTTCATACCAGCACTCCTGTTAAATACATGCAGCTCTGACCATCGGCACAGTAGCCATACTTTTTCTCGGCCACGCAACGACGTACATCCATGTACAGGCTCGGGTGTCGCCCTCCATGGCGACACACGGTCCGAGAAAAAATATGGCTACTGTGCCCTGCAGGTCCTGCGCAAAATTTGTTAAGTGGAACCGCCACCATATAAAACCAACAGTGCTATTCTGCGCTGCACGACATCGACCGCAACCGATATTTTCGCATGCCGAATCGACCGACTTCCGAACAACGTCCGCCGCGCAAACAGCCACGCTATTTCGAGCGTCCCGATCAGAGCGAGCAGCCGCTGACGCTGCGCGAAACCCTGCTGGTGGTATTGTCCGCGCACCTGGGCGTGCGCACCAAGGCACAGCGCGAGCAGGACTTTCGCCGCGCCAACGGACTACACCTGTTTATCGCTGCTATCGTATATTTTTCGGCGGTGATTATCGGCCTGATCTTCCTGGTCAAATATATAACGCGCTAGTTAAGCCGCGCGCCGGCCAAGCCGGCACTCAATGCACTGCAAGTATTGCGTTCAATATAAGCCACGTGCAGCAAGTAATGCCGGCGGTGGAAACGCTGGAGCGTAATTTCGACCAGCCGCGCAAATACGCCAGCGCATGCAGAATGCGAAAACCCAGGAATAATAAACTCGGAATTGCGACGCTGTTGATGGCAACGCCGGCCACCATAGCCGCCAGCACCGAGGCGCCGAACAGCGTGGCGGCCTCCCACGAATTCTGCTGCGCGGCATAAATACGCGCGCCATAGCTATCCAATTGCGCGGCCTGCGCGCGTGGATTTTGGTTATCCATGAGGCCGAACTGCTGCTTGCGATAATGGCCGCCGTAAGCCGCCAGTAAATAGGGAATCAGCAAGACAATAGCTAAACAGATAAAAGGAATTTTCATCGGGTCACCGTTAGGCGTTATTTTAAGTAAGCGTCAGCGCAGCAAATCGTTGACACCGTATTTACAGCACAATCGTGCAGTTGCGGCCCGCCGATTTCGCCGCGTACAGCGCTCGATCGGCGCGCTCGATGGCCTGCTCGATCGGCTCGCCGGTGCGGAACTCGATGACGCCGGCGGAGAACTGAATGCGCAGTTCCGGCGCGGCCTCGTGCACCGGCAAATTCGCCAACTGCCCGCGCAGCCGCGTCACCCCATGCGTCGAACTGCCCGGCGGCGTCTCTGGTAACAGCAGCAAAAACTCCTCGCCGCCCCAGCGCCCGATGATATCGGTGTCGCGCAGGGCCGCCAATGCCTGCAGCGCGAACATGCGCAATACCTGATCGCCGACCGCGTGGCCGAAATCGTCATTGAAGTGTTTGAAATGATCGAGATCGATCAATACCAGCGAAAACCGCTGGCCGCTGCGCGCCTGTCGCCGCACCTGCGCGGCGATCGCCTCCAGCATGTAGCGGCGATTGAACAGGCCGGTTAATTCGTCGCGCGTCGCCATACTTTCGATATGCGCAAGCGCGAACTCCAATTCCTTCTTCTGCGCCTTCAAGCGATCGCGCATCTGCGTCAACTGCCCCGCCAACAAGGCAATGGTCGACAGAATGGTCGCCGTGAAGACGAAATACACTGCTTCCACGCGCGGCGGATACAGTATCGGATCGTCGATGGATTTATACAGCATTACCGCGCCGATCAGCGCGACCGTGTAAAGACTGACCAGGCGCGCCAGACGCACGCTCAAACTGAAAATGCCGAACACCAGCACCAGCGCCAACAACATCAACGTGCCGGCATGCGCGGCGCCGGTGATCGCATAAGCGCCGGCAATACAGGATTGCGCGACCAATACCTGCTGCAAAGTGAGGGCGGGATCGCGCCAGCGCAAACTCCAGCCGCTGCGCAGTGCCAGATAAAAACCGACGACGACCAGCAGGCAGCAGCCGACCAGCAATTTACCGTGCCGCGCATCCATGATGCCGGCATACGACTCGTAGCCGATCAACACGATGCACACGGCGTACACCAGCGCCGACAATAATGAGCGCGTGACGCGCACGCGCTGTTTGGCATCGACGCCGACGATGACGTCGCCGCAACGCGCCCATAAAGAGCGCGCTGCCGGCTGCGCCACGGTTGAAGCTAATGCCTTGCTCGACATACCAACATTCTTGTTGTTATCGACAGTCATTGAAACTAATCATTCGCCTTAATACCAGCTCCACGCGCATTGCATGATTCAGCCACAGCAGCGTGGATTTATGAATCCAAAGAGCGCACCGGGGCCGGATTGCGTCAGGCGCTAGTCAGATCGCACTGGTCATAATGGTTAACATATCCTGCGCGTGCGTCGCCGCCTCCAGGCCTAACGGAGTGAGATAGCCGCCGTCGATCAGCGTGATCAAACCTTTTTTATATAGCCGCTCGGTGGCCGCGATAATCGCGGGATCGGCGGTCTTATGCACCTTGACGCCCTTTAGCGTTGTCGATAAGTTGTAATGGCTGAGTATTTCCAGCTCTTCTATCAAGGCGGGAGTGAACTTCATAACTACTCCTAGATATTATCGATGCGCCGGTCGCGCGCCTGTCGTTTTATGATCGGTTTATTATAGGTCTCGGCCTACCTCTTAACATGCTAGCGCATTTGCCGGGAACGTGGCGCGGTAGCTGTAAAAATATAGCTGCCAAATGTAACCGCAAAACGGTTCCCGCGATCGCAACCGGCTGGAGAATAAAACAATGGCTCGATGTCCGCTCGACAACCTGCTGAATCTCGATAATTTCGCGCATGGCACGCCGCGCGAGGAGATCGCGCGGCTGCGCGCGGCGCATCGCATCGTCTGGCAGAGCGACGAGTATGCCAACGGCGGGCATTGGCTGGTACTGCACAGGGACGATATCGATCAAGTGCTGCGCGACCCGGCGCGCTTCACCAGCGGCTTCGGTCCGCTGCTGGAGGATTTTCCACCGGAGTTGCTGCCCGTACAACGACTGGCAATGACGTTTATGGACCCGCCCGCGCACCGCAATAAACGCGCGCTGGTCGATCACGTATTCCGCCCGAACGTGCTCGAAGCGCGCAAACCCATGATGCAGAAAAAAGTCAGCGCCATCATCGATAACATTATCGACCGAGGCGAATGCGAATTCGTCGGCGATGTCGCGCTGCATCTACCGGTGCATGTCATCTTCACGCTGCTCGGCGTGCCGGAAGCGGATTACGAATACCTGATCGGCTTGATCAACACGATGACGCTCGCCAACGATCCCGATTATGGCGGCAAGCGCGAAGACGGCTTTATCGCGATCGGCGAATTTATGACGTGGGCGCGCCAGCTCGCCGCCGACCATCGCATTCGACCGCGCGATAACCTGACGATGGATTTGTTGAATGCCGAAATCGATGGCAGCAAACTCACCGACGATGAATTCGCGGTAATTTTCCAGGGCATTATCATCGGCGGCACCGAGACCACGCGCAACACGCTGTCTTGGCTATTCTACGAATTGATTCGCCACCCCGCACAACTGGCGCTGTTACAGAACGATCTGAGCTTGATTCCCGACGCGATCGAGGAAATTTTGCGTTTTCGCAATACCGTGGTGTATTTGCGCCGCACCGCCACCGGCGATTTTGAGTTCGCCGGCGAATCGATCAAGCAGGGCGACAAAATGATCTGCCTGCTGGCGGCGGTAAGTCGCGACGAAGAATACTTCGATGAACCCGACACCTTCGACATCGCTCGCGACCCAATTCATGCCAGGCGCAACATGCGCACCTTCGGCTTCGGCGTGCATACCTGTCTAGGCCAGCATCAGGCGCGCTTAAACCTGGAGATGATGACGCGCGAAATTCTCACGCGCATGACCGATTTTAAATTGCTCGAAGAGCCCACCCATTTTCGCTCGAATTTTATGGATGGCTTTAAAAAGATGCCGCTGGGATTTTCGCGGCGCTGAGATTTTATTTTTCAAAATCATTTGAGCCAAAAGAATCGCAGTTTCGCTAGGGCTTGGTCGCGCAGAAAAAATTTTTGACCTCATGAAAGATATCGCCGAGCTTTTTATACTTGGTACCTAGTCTTTTTATAGAAGCCATTTGAGCCACAAGAACTGCAGTTTTTCTCGGGCTTGACGGCGGGGTGAAGGGGGTCTCTTTTTCCGGACATGAAGGGGCTCTCTTCGAAGCTGCGAGCGCGACCAATCCGTGAAGCCGACAAGCGCTTCTAAGTCGATAGCACCGAAGTGACTTGAATGCTTGCCACAGAGTCCGGAAAAAGAGACCCCCTTCACCCCGCGTTGGCACAATGCACAACGGTCTTCACTAAAACCAAACAATAACTAATCAATTAACTGCAAGCTGTCTTGGTGATTGCCGCCAAATTGTCAGGACTCTAAAAAATCAGGGAAGCGCTGCAACAGATTGGAGATTTCGTTATCCGAAACCGCAAACTCAAACCGCTGACCCTGTCCGTCCTGACGCAAACCGTAGATATTCGTCCAGCGCCAACCGGGTATCGCCGAGCGAGGTTTAACTTCCCAGGTGATATGACACAGCGCAAACGTATCGGAGACAGTTTCGATCGACAATTGCGCCATGCGAATATCGTCGAGACCGCGCTGCTGAAAACGCGCCAGCCACGGCACCATTTGCTCCAATGCGGCATCCTGCGTGGCGAATTGCGTGACATTGCCGAGCGTGAACGAGGTGTACGGTTCGGCATAATGCGCCGCATATAGATGCGGATCATTGTGGCGCGCCGCGGCGGCGTAACTATCGACAAACTCGATGACTTTATTCAGATCCACTGCCCTACCTCGCTGCATTGATTTACGCGCCGCAAACTAAACACCATAAATAACCATTGTCAAACAGTTGCGGGCGGAGCGATTATACCGAAGCCGCCGCAATACACACCGCGCCGCCGAAAATTAGCGACACGGGCAGCGAACTTGACGAGCGCACCAAAACCAGTTGAAGTACGGATATGCCAATCGAGCCCGATGGATCAAGGGAACCCGGAACCGCGCCGGCGCGCAGCAACGATGCTGCACACGACGCAGCCGCACTCGCATTGCGCAATAATCAAGCGCGCAGTATCGCCATGCTGGCCGGGGCGCTCGATTGCATCATCAGCATGGACCGCGACGGCAATATCGTCGAATTCAACGCCGCCGCCGAGCAGACCTTCGGTTATCGCAGCGCGCAAGTCATCGGTCGCCCGCTCGCCGATATTATTATTCCGCCCGCGCAGCGCGCGCATCATCGGCAGGGCTTGGCAAAACGTTTGGCAACCGGCCAGGGCGCCATTATCGGTCGGCGCATCGAAATCGACGCCATGCGCGCGGACGGCAGCGAATTTCCGGTCGAACTGGCGATCGTGCAATACGAACTCGACGGTCAGCCTTTATTCACCGGCTTTTTGCGCGATATCAGCGCGCGTCGCCAGTCGGAACAGTACGAGCGTTTTCGCAGCCGTATTCTCGAATTACTGGTCAGCGGCGAAAAACTCGAGCCCGTACTCGAAGCGCTGGTGCGCGGGGTGGAGCAGGTTTGCCCCACCATGTTGTGCAGCATATTGCTGTTGGATAAAGGCGGTAAATATTTCGAAAAGGCGATAGCGCCGAGCCTGCCCGCCTTTTATAACGCTGCCATCGAAGGCGAGTCTATCGGGTTGGGTGCGGGATCGTGCGGCACGGCGGCATTCACCGGCGAGCGCATCATCGTCGAGGATATCGCCACTCACCCCTACTGGGGCAATTATAAAGAGCTGGCCGCACGAGCCGATCTGGCCGCCTGCTGGTCGCAGCCGATTCGCTCGTCGTCCGGAAAAATACTCGGCACTTTCGCCATCTACCATCGGTACCCGCACACACCGGCGCTCGCCGATCTCACCGTCATCGAGCAATCCGCGCATCTCGCCAGCATCGCCATCGAGCGCAGACAAACCGAAGCCGTATTGCGCGAACTCAATGCAACCCTGGAATCGCGCGTCGCATTGCGCACTCAGGAGCTGGCACAGGCGCGCGATGTCGCGGAAGCCGCGAGCAAGGCCAAAAGCGATTTTCTGGCGAATATGAGCCATGAAATCCGCACGCCGATGAATGGCGTGCTGGGCATGGTGGAGTTGCTGCAGAGCACCGATCTAAGCCCCACGCAAAAACATTACGCCAATACCATTCAAAGCTCAGGTAAAACGCTGCTCGCGGTCATCAACGACATTCTCGATTTTTCAAAGGTGGAAGCGGGCAAGCTGACGCTGATCGAACAACCCTTCGACCTGTCCGAGCTGCTCGAAGAGGTAGTAACACCCTATCGGCTCAGCTCCAACGCCGTCGTGAAACTGGTCGCTTCGCTGGCGCCGGAAACGCCGGTGCGCTTGCTCGGCGATGCGATTCGCCTGCAGCAGGTGATCGCCAATCTGCTCAACAATGCATTTAAATTTACCGATCGCGGCGAAGTGCGGCTGCGCATCGAGGCACTGACCGTTGAAACCGCGCGCGTACAATTACGCTGCACGATCGGCGATACCGGCATCGGTATCAATGCAGCCGATCGGCAGCGTTTATTTCAACCGTTCAGTCAGATCGATAATTCCAGCAGCCGGCGCTTCGGCGGTACCGGCCTCGGCCTGGTGATTTGCCAGCGCCTGGTGCAGATGATGGATGGTGTAATCGAAGTCGATAGCGAGCCCGGCCACGGCTCGACTTTTTGTTTTCAGGTCTGGCTACAGCGCGATCCGGCGCCGCGCCGCAATATCGATACGATCGATCTGCAAGACAAACATTTACTCGCGGTCGACGACGATGAAAGTTATCTGCTTATCCTGCGCGAGCAAGCGACAGCGCTCGGCATGAGCGTCGCCACCGTGCAGCAACCATCGCAGGCGCTCGCCGCTGCGCATACGAGACGACCCGACATCATCACCATCGATCTGGATATGCCCGACCTCGATGGTTTCGCACTCGACCGGGAACTAAGCGCAGTGGCCGAGCTGGCCGCCGTCCCGCGCATTTTATTAACCGCATCGTGCGCGCCGCCGGGTGGACGCGCCATTCACCAGAGCGGCTTCGACGCGGCTCATAGCAAACCAACATCGGCGCAAAAATTGCGGACAATTTTTTCCACTACATTAGCCGGCAGCCGCCAGCAACGCGAACCGATGGCCAATGTGTTACGCGATTACAGCAGCGCGCGGATTCTGGTAGCGGAAGACAATGTCATTAATCGACAAGTGATCGACGGCATGCTGCAACAGTTCGGCGTGCACGCGCATTTCGCCGACGACGGCGAACAGGCTTTAATAGCGATAACACAGCAGCCCTACGATCTGATTTTTATGGATTGCGAAATGCCGGTGCTCGACGGCTATCGAGCGAGCCTGCAGATTCGCGAGTTAGAACGCAGTGCCGGTCGAACTCCAGCAGTGATTGTGGCGTTATCAGCGCACGCACTACCCGAGTATCGCCAGCGCAGTTTGACTGCCGGCATGGATGAACATCTGACTAAGCCGCTTAGTTTGGTGGTGTTGGAGGAGACGTTGCGGAATTATCTGGCAGAACCTTAAGCTAAAATAAATCGACGTGTTGAATACATCCAAGCTTGCAGACGCGCTTCCTCAACAACCAATAAAAAACCGCAATAGCGTATTATTTTTGCAAAGCAAGCCGGTCTTTTAGTCAAGCGCGCAAATAACTGTGCGCCAGGTATATTATTTCTTAAAAGTATTCTTTATCGTCGCTCTGCCCAAATGACTCGTACTCATGGACTCGACGAGTATACTTATCGAAGGATAGAACAATGCCTTAACTCCTTGGCACCCTAGTTACTCCCGCATCAGTTGCGGGATATGTGTAGAAAATTTAGCAACAAAGCTCTTTGAGTTGTGGTCAACGACAACAATTAGGCCAAACGATCGAAAACTGCACCTTGTGCAATCGCTGCCTAAAGCTGCTGGGGCTGTCAAACTCTGTGCTTTTCCAGCTCGCGGTCGTTAGGTCGTATACACAGACGCCCGACTGCACTCGCTTTAGAACTCAACTCAATAAATGGGAGCCGTTATGAGCGATAAGCACGAAGATGAATCACATGGATGGGTTCACTACAAATTACTTCGAGGCGACACGATCAAATTCATATTTGACTACATTCGTAACATAGGTATAGCTGCTTCACTTATTGGGGGAGGAAACTATATTCGTAAGCACCCGGAGTTTTTGAAGACCCATATGCTGCTCAATGATGGGCTAGGATGGTCACTCGCCCTTATTGGCATCATACTTTTCTTCTTAAATTATGCGCAGGCAGCATGGAAAATTGATAGCCTAAAACCCCATAGAATGATCGGAATGTCATTGTCCCTTCTGATAAATGTGCTATCGGTGATGGTAATGCTCCTGCTTGCAACAAAAAACCAAGTACCTTGAGCGAAGTGCTTTATCCCTTGAAAAAAAAGGGGGGGGGACTTATTTGAATAAATATAAATTCTAGATCAGGATAAAATAAATCCGCCCTCATTTTCCGTATACATACTTTTCGCACAACGGCAGAATTTAAGTTATTGCGTGTATATTCCATCGAACTCAGCCATTAATTCCAATTTAAATACGCGGCCGACTTCCTTCACGATACGACATCTGCTGAGCCACAAAGCCATTAAATGCATGCAGCAAGGAAGCATATTTAGCGCTGTCTTTTTCCAGTTGCATCAGCGCGTAACATGTAGCCTCCAGCGTCGATAGCTGATGCGCGCCGTGTGCCTTGCGGATCAAGTATTGCGATTGCGGCGCATCGCGCAGCGCAAGACGCGGCAGCGATTGCAGCAGCGGATTGGCGTAGAGCATTTTGCGGCTTTTGCGCCATGTGCCGTCGAGCACTACCAGCCGCAATTCTTCGGGCTCGGCCTGCGTCACGTCAACCGGCGTTGCCTGCGCCAGACCTGCATCGTCCGGCGTGTGCGGATACAGCAGAATGGCGCGCTTGTGTTGCGCGCCCGGCGTGAACGACGCATGCAGCAAAGCCTCTAATTGTTGTTCGTCGAACACTTCGCCGATCAGCAGGCGGCTGTTCGGCAAACTCAGATGCAACAGACGCGCGCTGCCTTTTGCGTGCTGCGCTTCCAACGGATGTTGCAGGATCAGCACTTCGACCGCATGCGCTATCGGCGTACTCCACCGACAGATGCAGGTCTGTTGCGGACGCAGACAGCGGGAACAAGCAAGGCGTTTACTCTGCTGGGACATTCAATGAAACCAAGATGTGCTTATTTGAAGAAATGGCCCGCGCCGAACCAGGATAAAATTAAATCGCTTTTGACTTTCGCAACGCCGCTACGGCGCCTTGTAAAATTCGACGAAAAAACTTACCGGCCCCAGCGGCGTAACGTTGTGCAAAACCTCGGGCACGACAATGCCGATGCGCTCCGGCGTCAATTCCAAATCGGCATCCAAGGTCGGCACGCGATAACGCAGCCTGCCGGCGACGATATTTATTTTTGCCCATACGCCGGTCTTGGTCGAGTGATTATTGGTTAAACCGGTCGGCACAGTGGTCTCGGTGAACAGCGGCGTGCGTTTGTATGCGACGAAGTTCGCCGGCAACTCGAAACGATCGCAGCGCGCGCAATCGAGATGCGTGCCGAGCTTCTCGCTGCGACCGACCGCGTCGTCAAGCCAGGCATAGTCGCTGAAGGATGAGTTGTCACGCACCGATTGCATGTGCCCGCAATTCAACGAGGCCTGCCATTCGCCTTCGTTATCGAGCATAAAATCGCTGATCGGGCGCTGCATAATTATTTCCTCGATACGGACTGCTCGGACTCGCGCGGTTAACTCAGGCTCGCGTGCGCTTTATTCAAGATCGAGTATCCCTCATTCAACTCGCGCATGCTTGCTCGAGATCAAGCGCGCTTTATCCGGGATCAAGTGCTCTATTCAATATCTCGAACAAGACGAAAACCAATATTCATATAGTGGTAATCGGGAAGATTGGGATCGCGAAACGCAGCGCTCATATTTTCGGCCGGGTCGCTCCACGACCCGCCGCGCGCGATTCTATATTTGCAGTCGCCGTTGCCGGTAGCGCTGCCTTCGCCAACCGCGCTACCGTCGATAGGAGCGTGCTCATACGTTTCGCTGTAGCAATCCTGCGTCCACTCGGCGGCATTGCCGGCCATATCGAATAGTCCCCACGCATTTGCCGCGAAGCTGCCGACCGGCGCGGTGCTGTCGCCATCCCAGCGGCTGCCGCAACTATTACAGTTGGCTTGATTGGCGCCGACGGCGTCGCCCCAATAAAACTTTGTGGCAGTGCCCGCGCGCGCGGTGTATTCCCACTCGGCCTCGGTCGGCAGACGAAATTTTTTATGGGTTTTATTACTGAGCCAGCTCGCGAATGCCTGCGCATCGCTCCAACCGATATTCACCACCGGATCGCGATCGCTCTGCCGAAACCGCGCCTTGTGCCAGCCCTCGCCGGCCTGGTAATTACTGTCGCGAATGAAGGCGGCAAAATCGCCGCGCGTCACCAGATATTTGCCGATCGCAAACGCATGTATTTTCACATCGTGTACGGGACCGGCATTTTTCAGCGCGGCGTCGCCCATCTTGAAGCTACCGGCTTTTATAACCACGCTATCGGCGACCAGTTGTGCCACTGTTTTTTCGACATCAGGAGCGTCGACATTTGGAGCGGCGGTATTAGAGGCGGCGGCATCGGGCTTCGCGGTGGCGCCAGGCGCTGCATCGGCACGCGCCAGAACACTGTGCTGCAACAATGCAATCAGGACAATGGCGGTAAACTTATTTATTAGCTGCATGCGCATGCCTCTCCGTATAATCATTATTAATTCCCGTAATGGACGGGCGGCAATTTTATATCGAGCGGCTCGTCGAGAGAAAACCAGCGTTAACTATTTCGTTAGTTATTTGCCACGGCCGTTATTTGCACCGGCAGCGCCGACATCTGCGGCATGGCGTTGATGGTCTGTAAATTTTCGGAAGTACTGGTCAACAGATTGGTGCTGACGCCCTGCGCTGCATAATCACTGTCGCGATCGGGCAGGCCGCCGAAGCCGTGGCTCATCGACAGCACGCCGCGCCGCAAACTGGCATCGTCGGCCACGATGGCGCGAATGCGGCCGTGATCGCCGCTGATATCGATCTCCGAGTCGGCGGCTATGCCCATTTCGATGCGGTCGTCGGGATGCAGATAAGCGAGATTATGCGGCAGGCGCTCGCGAATGGTGGCGACAAAGCGGCCGGTCGAGTTATACATATCGCGCTGCCGGCGCACCACCAGCAGATGCGTGGCGCGCGCGCCGTTCTTCATGCGCATGCCGATATCGATCGCTTCGTTCGCGACCTCGCGCATCTCGGCGAACACATCGGGAGGCATCACGGTAAAACGATCGGTATTGTTCGGCTCACCCGCCTCGACATATTGCGGATCATCGTCGAACCGCAGGCCGAGCGGGTGTTTGCGAATTTCGTCGAGCGACGTCCCCGAGCGCTGCGCGATAATCGCCAGCAAATCGTCGGTGCTCGGCGCTTTCTCCATGTCCAACAACACACCGTCGTAATCGATGGCGAGACCGAGTTGTTTCGCCACCGACCAGAACACATACCAATCGTCGACCAATTCAGAATTTTCCGGCGCCGCCAGCATCGGCGGCGTGTAGCGCGTGAACGGCTCGGGATAGATGATGCTTTCGTACCAATACATCGGCAGATCGGCGCGCTCGTAATGCATTTTCGGCGGCAGGATGTAATGCGAGAGCTGCGCGGTCGGCGTCATGAACGGTTCGATGCTGACCAGCAATTCCAGATTGCGCAATGCCCGAGTTATTTTCGGCTGATCGGGCACCGCGTTGACGATGCCGCCGCCATCGTTGAACAACGCTTTGATCTGGCCCGCGCCCGGCTGCAAAATTTCGTCGGCCAGAATGCCGGTCATCATCTCGCCGTCGATCACACCAAAACCGCCGATGCGGCTTTTAAAACCATGCTCCCACCAGCGCGGCGCCGGCATCACCTGCGCCTTGCGCGGCCAGCGGCGCGCCAATACGCCTGGATTCGGAATGCGCTCGCCCTCGCGCAGATAACGGCCGCACACCACATTCAGACATTCGAATAAATGCTCGGCGAGATTCGAGTGCTGCGACATGTTCGGCCCGGTGCCGCTGGCGACCGGACCGCGACGCCCATCGCGCGCGAACATCGTCGCCGCCGCCAATAATTGCGCTTGCGGCACACCGGCGCGGCGCTCGACGTAGCCTGGCGTAAACGGCGCGACGCTGGCGCGCAATTCTTCCAGCTGCGAAACATAGGCGGCGCAAAACTCCTTATCCTCCCAACCCTCGCGCAGAATAATGTGCAACAGCCCTGCCGCGATCGTTACATCCTCGCCCGGTATCGGCTGTAAAAATAAATCGGCATGCTGCGCGGTTTCGGTGGCGCGCGGATCGATCACGATCAATTTCATGCCGCGCTCGCGCGCCGCCTTCAAACGTTTTTGCGGATTGCGAATATCGAAACTGTTGCTGGAAATCGACAGCAGCGGATTGCCGCCAAAAATCATCAGCACATCGGCCTGCTGAAACGGCACGCGGCCGGCCGGCCATAAACCGATGCGGCCGAGCGAAACCAGTTTCGCCGATTGATCGATGGTGGCGGAGGTAAAAAATTTCGGCGAGCCGATGGCGCGCAGCCACGCCGGCAGCATCAGCGCCGCCGACGAAGTGATGATGCCCTGCGAACCGCGATAACCGGCAATCGCTTCCGCGCCATCGCGTGCCAGAATCGTTTTCGTTTGCGCGGCGATTTCCGCGAGCGCGGTTTCCAGCGCGATTTCTTTAAACGAACCGTCGGGCTGGCGTTTCAGCGGCCGCAGAATGCGCTCCGGCGAATAATGCGTCTGCGGCGCCTGCAAACCTTTGAAGCAGGCGTAGCCCAAGGTCTGCTGATCATCGCGATCGCCGTGCAACGACAACAGATGATTATCGGCATCGATTTTCAGCACCATGCCGCAGTGCGCCATGCACAAACGGCAAAACGATTTTTCTTCGCGAATGGTCACGGCAATCGACCTCGTCGAATGGATCTTATGGGTATGCACGCTACACGTGCGCCGACAATATATACCGGTCCGCACGGTGTGCGTAGTAAAGGTTAAGAGCTTGTAACAAAATGAATGCTGGGCATTCGTGGGAAGGCCGAGGCGCGGTGAGTCCTTCCGGGGATCGCCAACGACAAACATCCTGTTAGGCTCGTAAGCGGCCATCCATGGCCGCTTGCGTCCCCTGAAGGACTCA
>Ga0265327_10001968_pt1 | contig 23490 bp, 17 predicted proteins | sample 41621metaG_FD_202089 | JGI IMG/M metagenome (GOLD analysis project Ga0265327, IMG submission 202089) | Rhizosphere microbial communities from Carex aquatilis grown in University of Washington, Seatle, WA, United States - 4-16-21 metaG | ecosystem: Host-associated > Plants > Roots > Rhizosphere...
TCGGCGACCGCATCATCTTTTGGGGCGGTGGCGTGGACACGCAGCGCACCCTGCCCTTCGGCACGCCGAAGGAGGTCCGCGCCGAGGTCACCGCGCGCCTGCGCGCGTTCTCCCCGAACGGCGGCTTCGTGTTCAACACGATCCACAACATCCAGGCGCGCACTCCCGTGGCCAACATCATCGCGATGGTGGACGCCATCCAGGACTTCAACGGCCGCAGCGCCTGAGCCTCCCCATGAATCCCCGCAACCATTACTTCAGTTACGCCGCCGCCAGCGCGCGGTACGAGGCCTGGTGGCAGGGCGGCCGGCTGGATCGTCCGCCGGTCACCCTTTACGTCGAGAACCGGGGGTCGCCGCGCGCGCCGCGCTCCAACCACGCCACGCTCCGCGAGCGCTGGCTCGATGTCGGCTTTCAGGTGGAGTCCGCCCTCGTCGGCCTCGAGACCAGTGTCTGCCTCGGCGACAGCGTGCCGTGCTGGATGCCCAACGTCGGCCCGGACCTGACCTCCACGCTCTTCGGCGCCGAGCTGATCTTCGGCGAGAACACCAGCTGGTGCCAGCACACGCTCCACTCGACGGAGGACCTGGAGCGCTTCATTGCGACCCCGCCGGACTTCGACAACGTCTACTGGCAGACGATCGACGCGATGATCTCGCTCGCGGCCGACCGGTTCGCCGGTCGCTTCTACGTCTCCGTCCCCGACCTGCACGGCAGCTTCGACATGCTCGCGGGCCTGCGCGGGCCGGAGAACCTCTGCCTCGACATCATGGACGCCCCCGACCTGGTGCGGCGCGCCAGCCTGCACGCCGCCCGCGCCTACGTGGAGGCCTACCGCCGGTTCTACCAGCGCCTGACCGCGCTCGGGCAGCCGAGCACGACGTGGTGCTCCTACCTGCACGACGGCCCCGCCTACATCCCGAGCTGCGACTTCTGGTGCCTGGTCTCGAAGGAGGTCGGCGCGGAGCTGATCCAGCCGAGCATCGAGTTCGAGATGGCGCCGCTCGAGCGCACGATCTTCCACCTCGACGGCCCGCAGGCGCTCCAGCACCTCGACACCATGCTGGCGCTGCCGCGGCTCAACGCCGTGCAGTGGGTCTACGGCGCCGGCCACGACAACGCGACGCGCTGGCTCGACGTCTACCGCCGCTGCCGCCAAGCGGGCAAGGCCGTCCAGATTTTGGCGGAGGACGGCGCCGACGCGCTCCACGTCCTGCGCGAGCTCGGCCCCGACGGGCTCTGGCTCACCATCTGCACCCCGTTCCGCAACGCCGACCGCGCCGTCGAGTTCCTTGACGAGGTGCACCGGCTCTCCGCGTGAACCCCCGCGTCGCCCGCTTCCGCGACGCGCTCGCCCGCCGGCCGATCCTCGGCGACGGCGCCACGGGCACGCAGCTGCAGCTCCTCGGCCTCGCCCCCGGCGCGGGGGGCGAGCTCTGGAACGTGGACCGGCCCGACCAGGTGCGGTCGGTGCACCGCGCCTACCGGGACGCCGGCTGCGATTTGCTGACGACCAACACCTTTGGCGGCACCTCCTACGTGCTCGCCGGCCACGGCGCCGCGCACCGGGTGCACGAGCTCAACGTCGCCGGCGCCCGACTGGCCCGCGAGTCGGCCGGCGACCGCGCGTGGGTGCTCGGGGACATCGGCCCGTTCGGCGGCATGCTCGAACCCCTCGGCGATGTCGCCGAGGATGAGGTTGCGCTCGCCTTCCGCGCCCAGGCCGCGGCCCTGCTGGAGGGCGGCGCCGATTTGATCCTGATCGAAACCATGTCCGATCCCGTCGAGGCGGCCCTGGCGGTCCGCGCGGCCAAGGCGGCCGGCGCCGAGTGCGTGATTGCGACCTACAGCTTCCAGCGGTCCGCCGCCGGCCACCGCACGATGATGGGCACCACCCCGGCGGCCGCGCTCGCCGCGGTGCTGGAGGCCGGAGCCGACGTGGTCGGGGCCAACTGCGGCACCGAGCTTGCCCTCGACGACTACGTGAACCTCACCGCCGAGCTCGTCGCGGCCGCCGCGGGCCGGCCCGTGATCGTCCAGCCCAACGCCGGCTCGCCGCGCCTCGTGGATGGAGCCATCTCCTACGACGAATCCGCGGTGCAGTTCGCCGCCGCGGCCCCGCGCTTCCTCGCCGCCGGCGCGCGGATCGTGGGCGGCTGCTGCGGCAGCACGCCGGCGCACCTCGCGGCCATGGCCGCGCACTTCCCCAAATGAACGCCCGCGAAAATTTCCACGCCATGATGTCCGGGGGCCGCCCCGGGTGGATGCCCCTGAATGTGCCCGTCACGCCCCCCGTCGCCGACGAGATCGAGGCGCGCACCGGCGTGCGCAACGCGGAACTGGCGTTCGAAACGGACTTCGGGTTCGAGTGGGTCGGCTACAACGAGGACCCGCAGCGGTGGCGCGACGCGCTGGCCGATGTCGCCGGCTACGTGCTGCCGGCCAAGGCCGAGATCGGACCGTTCTGCATCGCCCACGTCGAACCGCCCAAGGGCACCGTCGGCAAGGCCTACCACTTCCGCACCATGCTGCACCCGCTGGAAAAGATCACCCGCGTCGCGCAGCTGGAACAGCTGCCCTGGCCCGACACCTCCGACCCGGCGCACTATGCCGCCGTCCAGGCGCGGATGCAGCAGGTCCACACCCGCGGCAAGGTCGCGTTCGCCGGCATGGAGTGCACCACCTTCGAGGTGTCGTGGTACGCCCGCGGCATGGACAACCTCTTCCAGGACCTCGCCGAGGGCAACGGCATCGCCGACTGGCTGCTCGACTGGTTCACGGAGCGCTCGTGCCACGTCGGCCGCGCCTTCGCCCGCGCGGGCGTGGACATCATCGGGCTCGGCGACGACGTCGGCATGCAGACCGGCATGCTGCTCTCCGTGCCGATGTGGCGGCAGCACCTCAAGCCGCGCCTCGCCAAGGTCATCGCCGCGATCCGCGAGGCCTCCGGCGGCCGCAAGGTCTGGGTGCACTACCATTCCGACGGCGACATCCTCCCGATCGTGCCGGAGCTGATCGAGGTCGGCGTCGACATCCTCAACCCGGTCCAGCCAGAGTGCATGGATGCCGCCCTGCTGACGCGCCGCCACGCCAAGGCGCTCGGCCTGAGCGGCATGGTCGGCACGCAGACGACGATGCCGTTCGGCACCGCGGACGACGTCCGCCGCCGCGTGCGCGAGATCGCCGCGCTGCACCGCGACCACGGCGCGCGGGTCATGATCGCCCCCACCCACGTGCTCGAGCCCGACGTGCCCTTCGCGAACATCCTCGCCCTGGTCGAGGAGGCCAAGGCCCAGCGCTTCGACTAGCGGGCGACTAGCCAGCCGAGCAGGAGTGTGAGCAGCGTCGCGAGAATGAGCAGGCGGTAGCAGCGACGCAGGTCGGCCGGCCGAGCGCCCGGCGGATCCTCCGCCTCGCCCACCCACACGTCGCAGACCAGGGTCCCGTGCCGGTAGATCGGACCGATGAGCCGCACGCCCAGCGCGCCAGCCATCGTGGCCTCGGGCCAGCCGCTGTTCGGCCCGGGCAGCAGGGCGTGAAACCGGCGCCCCACCCGCCAGGCCTTGCCGCCGTGGAAGCCGGGCAGCACCCAGGCGAAGCCGGTGAGCACGAGGAAGCTCCAGCGGGCGACCGGATAATTGCACACGTCGTCGAGCCGCGCCCCGCACCAGCCGAAGCGCAGGTAGCGGTCGCTCTTGTAACCAACCATGCTGTCCATCGTGCTGATGATCTTGTAGAGCACCGCCCCGAGCGGGCCGAGGGCCAGCGCGAACACCAGCGGGGAAAGGACGCCATCCACGAGGTTCTCGCTCAGGCTCTCCACCGCGCCGCGCCCGCAGGCGGCGAAATCCATCCGGTCCGTGTCGCGGCCGACGAGCATCCCGATCCCTCGCCGCGCGGCATCGAGGTCGCCCCGCTGGATCGCGCGCGCGATCCGCTCGCCGTGGGTGATCAGGTCCCGCAGGGCAAAACATGCCCACAGGATCGCTCCCGCCATGACCTCGAAAGCCACCGGATGGATCGCGCGGGCCGCGACCAGGAGCGCGAAGCACACCGGCAGCACGGTCGCGGACAGGAAGACGAAGAGCAGGATGCCTCCGCCGTAGCCATTGAGGCCGAGCTTGAACAGCCCCCGCTCGATCGCGGCCAGCCAGCGGCCCAGCAGGCGGACCGGGTGGAGGGCGAACACCGGGTCGCCCACCAGCGCGTCGAGCAGGAGGCCGATCGCCGCCCACAGGACAAAGCGCGGCGCGGCGATACCGATGAGGTCGGCCCAGGTGGCGGCAATCAGCGAGGTCGGCACGGCGGTGCGGGAAGACCCGTCAGGCGGTCCACTTCGCCCGCCAGCCAAGGGCGACGGCGCGGTTGGCCGCGGCGATCGCCGCGGTCATCAGGGCCGCCGGCGTCAGCTCGGGGCCGACCGGAAAATACGGCACGAGCTCGCGGCGGAACGCCAGGAAGTCCTCCGGCTTCGCCGCCAGCCCCGCCGCCATCAGGGCCGCCTGGTTGAGCAGCGCCTCGCCCGCCGAGGCGGGGCCGATCGTCCCGGCGAGCACGCGGTCCAGCACCGCGGCCAGCGCGTAGCCCGCGGCGGCGAGCTGGGGCTCGTAGATGACCGGGTTCCAGTTCGCCTGCATGAGCTGGAACTCGCGCTCGGCCAGCAGGCCCTGCTGCGCGGCCTTGAAATTCTCCTCGGTCAGGCCGAAGCGGCCGAGGGCATGCACGAGGGAGCGGGTGTAGCTGGGCTCGAGTCCGTTCTGCCAGCGCAGCGCCTCGAGGGTGGCCTCGCGCACCGCGCGGCCGATGAGCTCGCCGGCCTTGGTGTGCTTGCCGGTCCAGCTCCGGAGCGGGCCGCCGGACTGCGGCGCGGCGATCGCGTACTGGTCGGTGCCGGTGCCCGTGGCGGGCCGCGGTGAGCGGCGGCTGCCGATGGCCAGCTCGAGCAGGGCGGCGGTTTTGGCCTCGGTCATCGTCACGACCGCGCGCGCGAGCGCGGCGTCGCTCAGCGGGGAGGACAGCAGCAGCAGCGTGTTGATGGTGCCGCCGGCGGTGCCCGGCGCGTGGGCGTCGGCGGACGGTCCCGTCCGCTCCCAGGCGCCGTCACGCTCGTCGTAGTCGGCGGCGTCGCCGGCGCTGCCCGCATTGCCCGACACGCCGGCGGTCACGATCGCCGTGACGGCCAGGTCGGCCCAGCGGTGGGTGACGATCCCGAGGTACTGCATGGCGGCGGCCGTGCCCGCGACCGCGGTGCGCGCCGGGTCCAGGCCGAGCTCGGCGCAGACATGGCGGTGATAGCCATCCTGGCCCATCCCCACGATCAGCTCAAACCGCTCCTGGTGCTTCACCGGCTCGCAGCTCTGGTGGTTGACCAGATGGGTGAGGTCGAGGCGCTGGCCGCCGTTGACGTGGCAGGTGCTGAGCACCTTCGCGGGCGCGCGCAGTTCCGCGATCACGTGGCGGCCCCGGCGGCGCACCTCGACGAAAGGGGAGGAATAAACCGGGAGGTCGTTCATGGCTAAAATTCGATGCCCGCCTGCGCCTTCACGCCCGCGTCGAAGGGATGCTTGAGCACGCGCATCTCGGTCGCAAGGTCGGCCGCCGCGATCAGCCCGGCTGGCGCGCCGCGGCCGGTGATCACCAGGTGCTTGCCCGGCGCGCGGCCGCGCCAGGCGGCGAGGACCTCGGCGAGCGGGAGATAATCGTAGGCCAGCGCGATGTTGAGCTCATCCAGCAGGACCAGGCGGATGGCGGGATCGCGCAGGCAGCCGGCCGCGAGGGCGAGCCCCTCGCGGCAGCGCGCGATGTCGGCCGCGCGGTTTTGTGTGTCCCACGTGAAGCCGTCGCCGACCTGGTGCCACTGCAGGAGCGGGCCGCGCAGCGTGCGCGCGATCGCGGCGTCGCCGGACTTGATGAACTGGATGACGGCGCAGCGCCCGCCATGCCCGAGCATGCGCGCGACCAGGCCGAACGCCGCGGTGCTCTTCCCCTTGCCGTCGCCCGTGTGCACGATCAGCAGGTCGCGCTGCTCCCGCGCGGCGGCGATCTTGGCGTGCATTTCCGCCTGCAGGACCTTCATGCGCTCGCGATGCTCCGCCTCGATGGGTTCGTCGGATGAGGGGTTCATGGCAAGTCGAGCGTCAGACCCGGGACAGTGTGCGCCCGCACGGCAAACACGTCGAGCAGCAGTTCCGGCGTGAGGATGTCCGCGGGGGTTCCGCACGCGCGCAGCGCCCGCTCCCGCAGCACCACCACGTGGTCGAGGCCGTAAGCCACGCGGAGGTCGTGCAGCGAGAACAGCACCGTCGCGCCCGCCGCCGCGAGCGTGCGCGCCAGGCGTAGCACCTCCAGGCCGTGGCGCGGGTCGAGCGCCGCCAGCGGCTCGTCCCACAGCTGCAGGGGCGCCTCCGTGACCAGGGCCCGCGCCAGCAGGACGCGGGTGCGCTCGCCGTCGGACAAGTGATTCACCGAGCGGTCGGCGAGCCCCGTGAGGTCGAGCCGCGCCAGCGCCTCATCCACGCCCTTCTCGTCGTCGCCGTGGGCATAGCGCCCCTGCGAGACGACCGACCGGACGGAAAAGCCGAATTCAAAATGCGCGCCGTGGGGCACCCAGGCCGCGTACCGGGCGCGCTCAAGAAAGGGAATCTTCCCGAGGTCGCGACCCTGCCACGCGACCTGGCCGGAGGCGGGGAGGATGCCCGCGGCCACCTGGAGGAGCGTGGACTTGCCGGCGCCATTGGGCCCGACCAGCCCGATCAGGCTGCCGCGCGGCAGCCCGAGGCTCACCGGCAGCAGGCGGCCGGTCACGGCGGCGGCGCGGATGTCGAGGGCGTTCATGGCAGTTTCCTCAGCAGCCAGAGGAAGAAGGGCCCGCCGACCAGGGACGTGACGATTCCGAGCCGGAGGCCGCCGGCGGCGCGGCCGACCAGGTCGCAGCCCAGCACAAAGGCCGCGCCCCCAACGAGCGTGAGCGGGACCAGCCGCCGGTGCTCCGGGCCGACCAGCAGGCGAAGAATGTGCGGCACGATCAGCCCGACGAAACCCACGGCCCCGGCGACGGCCGTGGCGAGGGCCGTCAGCACGGTGGACAGCACGAGCAGGTGGCGACGCAGCCGGCGGGTGTCGACCCCGAGACTCTGCGCCTCAGGCACGCCCAGGCTGAGCAAGTCCATCTGCCGGCCCAGCGGCCAGAGCACGGCGGCGGCGACGATGATCGGCAGCGCGATCTGCACGTGCTCCCATGTCCGGTCCTCCACCCCGCCCATGAGCCAGAATAGAATCTGCGTGTTGCGCTCGTAGAGCCCGGTGTACTGCGTGAGCACGTAGCTGGTCACGGCCCCGAGCAGGGCGTTCAGCGCCACGCCCGCCAGGAGCAACCGCTCGGTGCTGGCGCCGCGCCGGGCGAGCACGATCACCGCCGCGCTGGCGGCGAGCGCGCCCACGATGGCGCCCAGGGGCAGGAACCACAGCGAGGCCGACGCCCAGCCGGCGGCGATGGTGACCACCGCGCCGGCGGCCCCGCCGCCGCTGACGCCGAGGAGGCCGGGATTCGCCAGGTTGTTCCGGAAGAAGGCCTGCATCACGAGTCCGGCCGACGAGAGCGCGGCGCCCACCAGCATGCCAACGATGAGGCGCGGCATGCGGATCTGCCAGATGATGGTCGACGCGAGCGAGTCCTCCCCGCACAGCCCGGCCCAGGTCCGGGCCGGTGACAGGATCATGTCGCCGGACATCAAGGCCGCCACCGCCAGCACGGCGAGCAGGACCAGCAGGGCGGGCAGCGCCCAGCGGACAAGTCGGGCGGGCAGGATCACTTGAACACCTCCGGGTGCAGGGCCCGCGCCACGATCTCGTAGCCGCGCACGCGATGGTGCGACACGCAGCTGATCAGGTACGGTGGCAGCACGGCCACGCGGCCGGCGCGGACGACTTCCATGAACTGGTAGGGCGGCATCGCCCGGAACGGGGCCAGGGCCGACTTCGCGTCCGCGCCGGCCACGACGACGTAGTCCAGCTGCCAGGTGAGCATCTGCTCGGAGGGCTGCGGCGCGTGGCCCACCAGGTGCGCGCGGGTCGCGGCCAGGTTCTCGGCGCCCACGTGGTCGCAAAGATCCTGAAAGGTCGTCTCGGTGCCGGGAATCAGCCCGTAGGTCGACGGCGCGATCACGCGCGCCGGGGTCGCGCCCTTGAGGCGGGCCTGGAGCGAGCGCACCCGCGCCTCGCAGCCCGCGATCAGGGCCTCTCCGCGCTGGTCCGCGCCGAGCACGCGGGCGACCCGGCGGATATTGGCGTAGGTGTCCTCGAGCGTGAGGTAATGGTCGAAAACCTCCACGCGCATGCCCGCCCGCCGCAGCTGCGTCACCAGCTCGGGCCGGCTGTAGTCGGCGCAAAGGACCACGGTGGGATTGTATTTCAGGATGGATTCCGCGTCGCCGTTCGCCGGGAGGAGCGGATATTTCCGCGCTTCGTCGGGCACCGCGGAAAAATCCGGATCACCCGCCAGCGGACTCAGGGCCGCGATCTGCGCCGGGGCGGCCAGCGCGATCAGGAGCTCGTCGGTGCCCACCGTCTGGGACACGACCCGCACGGGGGCCGGGCCCGCGCGCAGGGCCGCGCCGGCCAGGAACAGCCCGAGGGTGAGGCCCGCGAGGGTTTTCATGGTCCGGCGGACGGCGGCGGGGGATGCGACGCGAAGCTGGGGCATGGCGCGAACTAGAACTTCCATTCAACGCCGCCGTAGACGCCGCGCGGCAGGGCCGGATAGCCCTCCGTTTCCTGATAGGCGCGGTTGAGCAGGTTCTCCACGCGGACCTTCACGAGGAGATTCGGACCGAGCACGTAGCTCGCATGCACGCGGACCGTCGTGTAGCCCGGCAGCGGCGTCAGCGTGTAGACCCCGTCCACGCGATCCACCACCGCATGGATCCCCGCGCCGACCACCCACGCCGGCGTGGGCCGCGCCTCCAGGTTGGCGTCGAGGGTGTGCCGCGGGCGGCGGACCAGCCGCGCGTGGCTGTCGTTGTCCAGCGCATCAAGGTAGGTGTAGGCCGCGCGCATCGTCACGAGCGGCGAGAGCTTGCCGCTCAGGCTGAACTCGCCGCCGCGCGTCGTGGCATGGCCGACGTTGATCTCCTCGCCCGCGAACGTGACGTAATCCACGACCTGGTACTCGAGCAGGTCGTTGAACCGGTTTTCAAAATAGGTCAGCCCGACGGTCACGGCCCCGCCGAACAGGTTCTGGTCAAGGCCCGCGTCCCAGCCCCGGGATTTCTCCGGGCGCAGCGCCGGGTTCGGGAGCATGTAGGGCGGCGCGCCGTAGCGGTCCGCCGGCGTGGGGGCGTTGAAGCCCGTGCCATAGGTGGCCCGCAGTTTCGTGTCGCCGCCGTTCAGCAGGTAGGCCGCCCCCGCGCGGCCGGTGGTGGCCTTGCCCTCGGCGTCGAAATCGTCGTGGCGCAGGCCGGCGGTCAACTCGACCGGCGGCGCCGGATGCAGGGTGGCCGAGACATATTCGGCCAGCGACCGGTCGGAAGTTATGCCGCCGGACTGGTAGTAGGACCGCTCGGCATTCACGCCGGCCACGAGCTCCACGCCCGGGGCCGCCTTCCAGGTGTTTTGCCAGTCGGCGATCTGCCGCGTGTTGCGCGCATAATAGCCGTAGGGGTCGCCCTTGTCCCAATTGTACTCGTCCTGGTACCAGGCGGCGGTCAGCCGGGAGGTGAAATTCTCGCCCGTGGTCGCCTCGCCGTAGACGGTCACGAGGTCGGTGAGACTCTGCACGTCGCCCGGGTAGGGACTGAGCGTGGAGCCCGGCTCCTCGTAATGGCCGACCTGCCCGCGCACCGTGACGCCGACGAGCAGGCCGGGGGCGGCCTTCGTCTCCACGCGCGCGGAGTAGTTGGAGTTCTTGTAGCGGTTGTAGTCCCGGTCGTTGTCCGTCTGCGTATGGCCCAGCGAGACGCTGTAACCGGTGTCCGCCCCTCCGCCCTGCGACGTGACGCCGGCGCCGAGGCTGCCGAACGAGCCGGCCGTGGCGGAGAGCGTGCCGGACCCGGCCCCGCAACCGCGGGTGGTCTCGAGCAGGATCACGCCGCCCATGGCGGAGCTGCCATAGAGCGTGCTCTGCGGCCCGCGCAGCACCTCGATCCGGTCCAGGCCCGCGAGATCAGCCCCGCCGAGGAAATTGCCGTAGGCGGCGTTGCTGGTGTTGAGGCGCACGCCGTCCACGACGAAGAGCGTCTGGTTGGAATTGGCGCCGCGCATGAAGACGGCGCTCGTGGCACCCGCGGCGCCGGAGTTCACCACGGTCACGCCGGGGGACTCCGCCAGCGCGGTGCGGAGATCCGTCACCTGCGCGGCGTGCAGATCGTCCAGCGGCAGCGACGTCACCGCGCTGGGCAGCAGTTTCGGGTCCTGCGGGGAGCGCGAGGCGGAGACGATGTAGGTGTCCAGCTTGACGGCGGGCGCCTGGCCGCGCACGGCCGCCAGGGTCGCCGCGAGGGCGAACGTGAGCAAGGACTGGCCCGCGAGGCGGGACAGCAGGGAGTAATTCATGGGAGGTCTGTCCTGTCAGCTAAGGTAAGAACAGACCTGCATCGCCGGACGGCTGCGGAGCCATGTTCTCACGCTTCATTTTGCGATGAAGTTTTCGCGATCGGCGCACGCAAAGACCGCCAAACGCGTGAGTATCCGGGGACGGATGTTCGGACTTCGCATTTCCCGTCGCCGGCGGCCTCGTGAGAAGCTACCGACAACTGCCTCGCCACCGCCTTCACCAGTCCTGCGACCGATTGGCTCTCCCGCGCGTGACCGCGCGGTGGTGGTTTGTGATGCGTAACCGCAGCGCAACTGTGGCCGAATCTAACGGCCTTTCCCGTTGCCCCTGATGGTTGGAAAGAACGGCGAACAACCCAGACACGAGGCCAAACTTTCCCGTTCAGCAAACCCTAACATCGCGCATATTTTGGCTAATCCTTCCGCTTCTGTCGCGTCCCTCGAGTCCAACTCACAACTCGGCTCTGAAGGGGGATTATTTACCACGAAGAGCACGAAGGTCACGAAGCCCGAGTCTTCTTGGTCACCGCATTTTCGCATTCGTGGCTGGGCCTTTTGACCGGGCGGGATTTTGTTACCGCCAAGGCCGCGAAGCCAGATGCTCGGGCTTCGTGGCCTTCGTGGTAAAAACCAAACGGCCGTCCTATTTGCCCAGGCCGGCGCGGAGGACGTCGAGGGTGCCGAGGCCGACGGCGGTGGACATCAGGTAGACGCCCGACCAGCCCCCCCGCACGAGTTCCTGGATCTGCTCCGCGGCGATGTCGCGTCCGACCTTGGCCTGATCCTCCACCGTGGCGCGCGCCGCGATGCGCTGGAGCAGCTGCTCCGGGATCACCACGCCCGGCACCTGGGCCATGCGCTGCGCATGCTCGAGATTCGCCAGCACCATCACCCCGACCAGGAACGCACGCTGGCCGCGATATTTTTCCAACGCCCGCAGCGGCGCGGGATGAAACACCGGCTGGGTCATGATGTAATCCGCGCCCGCCGCGAGCTTCTGCTCCAGCCGGCTGAACTCGCGCGGCAGGTCCGGCGCCTCCGGCTCCACGCCGGCGCCGATCGTGAAATGCGTGTGCGGCCGGGCGTGCTTGCCGAGCGGCACGCCGCCGAAGTCCACGCCGGCGTTCAGGCAGGCGTGCGTCAGCCGGATCATCCCGATCGAGTCCAGGTCGAACACCGCCGACGAGCGCGGGTAGGTCGGCGACATCTTGGGCGGGTCGCCCGTGACGAAGAGCACGTTGTGGATGCGGTTGTGATGGTACCCCACGAGCCGGCTCTGGATGCCCATGAGATTCAGGTCGCGGGCGGTGAAGTGCGGGATCAGCTCGATCGGGTCGCCCGACGCGGCCGTCCAGTTGAGCCGGGAGCGGATCACCTGGATGAAGTCACCCGGCGAGATCAGCGGGATGCCGCGTGAGCCATCCGTGAAGTCCACGGCGTCCACCAGCCCGGATGCGGCCACGGCGGCCATGAAATCCACCTTGGACTGGAGCACGCGTTCATCCGTACCGCGCGGCGGCAGCGCCTCGAGGCTGACGACGAACTCCCCGGCCTTCAGCTTGCGCGAGAATCCGCCGTTGGCGCGCTTCGCGTCATCCCCGACCGGGACGGCGGCGGGGGCCGCGGGCACGGCCACGGCGCGGTCGCCGACGCGGCGGGACTGGAGGTAGTTGCCCATCTCCTCGATGTGCGGCGGGTGCATCTCGCAGCAGCCGCCGAGCAGCCGCACGCCGAGATCGGAAAAGGTCCGGGCCAGCTTGCCCGCAAACTCGGGGTTCACCGAGGTCATGAGCCGGCTGCCGATGCGCTGGAAGCCGCCCGCGTTCGGCATGACCACGAGCTGCACCGCGCCGGAGCGGACCGGCGGGGCGTCCTTGGCGGCGTCCACGAACGCGCTGGCGTCCCAGGGCGCGCAGCAGTTGACGCCCGCCACGGGCACGCCGAGCAGGGCCATGCGGTTGACGAAGGCGACGGGATCGGGCTCGAGCGGCCCGCCGTTCTCGCCGCCGCGCGGGGACATCTCGGCGATGATCGGGGGCAGGCCGGGCAGCGAGTGGATCAGCGCGATCAGCAGCTCGAGCTGCGGCTGCGAGCTGAAGGTCTCCAGCAGCAGCGCGTCCGCGCTGGCGGCCGCAAGGGCCTCGACCTGCTCGCGGTAGCACTCCGCCACGGCGGCGGCGGTCGTGAGCGGCGTGACGGTGGGGCCGACCGAGGCCAGCACGAAGTACGGGCCCGGGTCGCCCTGCACGGCGGAAAACTTCGTGATCGCGGCCTGGGCGACCTGGACGCCGGCGCGGTTGAGGGCCGCGACCCGGCCGTCGAGGCCGAACGGGCGCAGCTGGACCCGGTTGGCGCCGAAGGTGTTGGTCTTGAGGCAGCGCGCGCCGGCGGCGAGGTACTCGGTGTGGACCCGCTGGACGAGTTCCGGCTGGTCGACGTTGAACGCCTCGTAGACGTGGTTGGATTCCGACAGGCGGCCCGTCAGCTTGAACAGGTAGGAGCCCATCGCCCCGTCGGCCAGGAGCGGCTGGGATTTCAGCGTAGCCAGGAAGTCCGCCATAATAATGCGCCGTTCACTACGGCGGCCCCGGGGTGAAGTCAAAGGCGCTGCGGGTCATGCGGGAGGCCCGGGGGCGTCCCGCGTGACCGCAGCCTTGGGCGCGCGGCGGAACCGGCGCCTAGAACAGCCCGACGATCTGGCCCTGGTCGTCGAGGTCGATGACCTCGGCGGCAGGGACCTTCGGCAGGCCGGGCATGGTCATGATCTCGCCGGTGAGGCAGACGATGAAGCCGGCGCCGGCGGAGACGTTGACCTCGCGGATCTCGACGTCGAAGCCGGTGGGGCGGCCCCGCAGGTTCGGGTCGGTCGAGAACGAGTACTGCGTCTTCGCCATGCAGATCGGGAACTTCCCGTAGCCGGACTTCTGCAGGTCCTCGAACTTCGTCTTCACCCGGGCGCTGGCGACGATGTCCTTCGCGCCGTAGATCTTCTGCGCGATGGTGCGGACCTTCTCCCAGAGCGGGAGGTCGTCCGGGTAGAGCAGCTTGAACTGCTTGCCCGGCTTCTCCGCGACCGTGACGACCGCGCGGGCGAGCGCCTCGGCGCCGGCGCTGCCGTCGGCCCAGTGCGTGGCCGGCACGGCCTGCACGCCGAGCTTGGCGCAGCGCTGCTGGATGACGGCGAACTCCTCGTCGGTGTCGGAGGTGAAGCGGTTGATGGCGACGACGGCGGGGACGCCGTAGCTGGCGATGTTCTCGAGGTGCTTCTCGAGGTTCGCGAGGCCCTTCTCGACGGCGGCGACGTTCGGGGCCTTGAGGTCCTTCTTGTCCACGCCGCCGTGCATCTTCAGCGCGCGCACGGTGGCGACGATGACGATAGCGTCGGGCGCCAGGCCGGCGAAGCGGCACTTGATGTCGAGGAACTTCTCGGCGCCGAGGTCGGCGCCGAAGCCCGCCTCGGTGACGGTGTACTCGCCGAGGCTGAGGGCGAGCTTGGTGGCGAGCACGCTGTTGCAGCCGTGCGCGATGTTGGCGAACGGGCCGCCGTGCACGAACGCGGGGTTGTTCTCCAGCGTCTGCACGAGGTTGGGCGCGAGCGCGTCGCGCAGCAGCACGGCCATGGCGCCGTTGGCCTTGAGGTCGGCGGCCGTGACGGGTTTCTTCTCGCGCGTGTAGCCGACGACGATCCGGCCGAGGCGCTCGCGGAGCTCCTTGAGGTCCTGCGAGAGGCAGAAGATCGCCATGACCTCGGAGGCGACGGTGATGTCAAAGCCGGACTGGCGGCAGACGCCGTTGGCCACGCCGCCCAGGCCCACAACGATCTCGCGCAGGGCGCGGTCATTCATGTCCATGACGCGCTTCCACACGATGCGGTTCGGGTCGAGCCCGAGCGCGTTGCCGTGGGTCAGGTGGTTGTCCAGCATCGCGGACAGCAGATTGTGCGCGGAGGTGATGGCGTGGAAATCGCCCGTGAAGTGGAGGTTGATGTCCTCCATCGGCATGACCTGCGCGTAGCCGCCGCCGGCCGCGCCGCCCTTGACGCCGAAGCTCGGCCCGAGCGAGGGCTCGCGGAGGCAGATGATGGCGCGCTTGCCGATGCGGTTGAGCGCGTCGCCCAAGCCGACCGTCGTGGTGGTCTTGCCCTCGCCGGCCGGCGTGGGCGAGATGGCGGTGACGAGGACCAGGCGGCCGCGGGGCTTCGCGAGCTGCTTCTGGTAGAAGCTGAGCCCCACCTTGGCCTTGTACTTGCCGTAGTGCTCCAGGTCGTCCGGCGGGATGTTCAGCCGGGCCGCGACCTTATCGATCGGCAGCATCTTTGCCTGGTGGGCAATTTCGATGTCAGAGGGGACAATCTTGGTGGCCATGGTGGTAACGGTTTTAGGGGAAAGGGTCAGCTGGAGTAGTATTCCTGCACGCGCATGATGACGTCGAAGCCCTCAAGCTTCAGGCAGTCGGTCAGGCAGAGCATGGCGGGATGGTCGGGCGCCAGCACCTCGTACTTGCGCTTCACGGAGCCGATGACGTGGTCCATGCCGAGCGGTCCGGCCATGGTGAGGAACGCGCTCTCGAGCGGGCCCTTGGTGGGCGAGCCGTCGGCGCGCTTCGGCGGGAGCATCACGCTGAAATTGCTCAGGCCAACCGACATGTGGACGCCCTTCAGCGCCGGGTCGGCGTGGATGAGGTTGATCGCGCCCATCAGGCACTGGAACCGGCCGTCGGAGTCGGCGCCGATGGGCGAGATGGCCGGGTCGATGATGCAGTGGTTCACCGGGATCCCATGCTGGCCGGCCTCGGCCACCAGCTCGCGCGCGGTCTGGTGGACCTCGGCGGCGGTGTGGCAGGGCTGGCTGACGCCCTTGGCGTCCACGCGCTCGGACGCGAGGAGGATGGGCATGAACGGCATGATCTTCGTGAGCCCGAACATCTGGCGCCGCGTCTGGGCGATCGAGTTGAGGACCGGCAGCATTCCGCCGGCGCGCGCGCGGTCGTAGGCCTTGAGCCCCGCCTCGGCCATCACCGGGTCCGGCGTGTCGATCGAGAGCGGCTTGGCGGTGACACCCTGGACCTGGCGCACCATCTCGGCGAGAAACTCGGCGGAGCGCGGTCCGACGTTGACGTCAATGTAGCCGGCGCCGCCGACGTCCTGGGACTTGGCGAGCTCCTTCAGGCCGGCGAGGTCGTTCGCCTCGAAAAGCTTGTTGGTCGACGGAACCGAGTCGTTGATCGATTCGCCGATGATCGTGAGGTTGGGGATAGGCATGGGTAGAGGGTGGCGTGGAGGATGAAGCGGAGCGATCAGCTTTTCGCCTTGGGCGGGGCGGCCGGCTCCGCCGGGGCGGCGGGCGCGGCGACATGGTGGTGGTCGCGTCCGAGGAAATTATTCGCCCAGCCCGAGGAACCCATGAGGGCGGGGTTGGCGAAGACGGCCGGGCCGTCGAGCATGTGCCGGGACTCGCCGTAGTATTTCAGCCGGTCGTAGCCGCGGGCCCAGATGCAATCCTTGTCGTCCAACTCGCAACGGCCGTCGAACGAACCGCCGCACGGGCCGTTGCGCTGCGTCTTGGAGCACGAGGCGCGCGGGCAGAAGTAGCCGGTGTCCGGCAGCGAGCAGTCGCCGCAGTCCTTGCAGCCGAACATCGCGGTCTTCGACAGGTGCTCGAGCGTGTGCAGCGCCTTGAGCGTCGTGGTGTGCTCGCCCTGCTCGAGCCGCTGGTAGGTCTGCTGGACCGCCGGGAACACGCCCTTGCCGGGGGTGAACGCCAGCCCGTGCATCAGGCGCGTGAAGCGGTAGGTCAGGTTGACCTCCTTCGGCTTGGCGGGGTCGTCGAGCGACTTCAGGTACTCGGAGTTGAGTCGCGAGCCGTCACCGAGCTTGGTCTCCGGGTCCTGCTCAAACAGGTAGAACTCGCCGTCCTTCGGGTACTGGATCTCCTTGGCGAACTCCTTCCAGTCGTTCGGGCCGTAGCTCTCGGCCAGGTCAATGATCTGGGCGAAGGACTCGGCCTTGTGGATGCCGCCGAGGTAGCCGGCGGCAAAGCCCAGGCCTTTGAACACCGCGAGCTGCCGGGCGGCGAGCTCGGTGAAGAACGCTTTGCCTTTGTCCGGGCCGGCGCCGTACTTCTCGACCTGCGCGAGGAGCGCGTCGCTCACCACGCAGCCGGGAATCTTGTTCTGGTTGAACATCCGGGCCACGACCCGGTTCAGCACGTAGACGTTGCCGACGATCGGCGCGGAGAGGTTCATCCAGTCGAGAAAGAGCCGGATTTCCTGGAATTTCCGCATGTCGTAGCCGAGCTGCGGGACCACCCAGCCCGCGCCGCACTGGAGCTTGCGGGCCAGCTTGAAGTACTGCGGCATCAGCTCGCGCTCCTGGCGCTTGAACGGCGCCACCGCGCAGCCGATGAAGAAATTGGTCTTGGGCAGCTTGTCGGTCTTGCCGTTGGGCTTGGCGACCTCGAGCCCCTCGTTCATCGAGCGCAGCATCGAGATCAGGCTCACCGAATCCAAATCGAACACCGGCTGCGCCGGCCCGTTGAAGCCCGCCGTCGGATAATCGCCCGTCAGCGCGAGCAGGTTGTTGAACCCCTCCGCCGCATACCGCCAGGCCGCCGACTCCAGCCCGTTTCGGTTGAGATCCTTGCACGTAAGATGGATCACCAGCTCCTTGCCGCGGGGCTTGAGGATGTTCGCGATCCAGTCCGCCGGGATCATCGGGTTGCCACCGGGATTGTCCGTGATCGACACCCACGCGATGCGCGAGTCCGCCGCGAGGCCCTCGCCCAGCTCCACGAGCTTCGGCCGCTGGTCGGGCTCGGGAATGCCGCGCGTCGTCACCAGCTCGGCCCCGTAAATGAACCGGCCGGAGTTCAGCGTCTCACGGAAAGAGGAATGGGGTGCGGGTTCGATCATAGGTCGTGACCACGCACCGACAGCCGACCGGACCGGGGTGGAAGGCGGGGGCAAGTGATCACGAAACCAAGGTACAGGATGCCTCTCCGGGGGTCTTGTGTTCTGGAACGTATCTTTGGTGTTTGGGTGCAGCGTTTTTTGTCCAAATCGGAGCTGTTGAAGGATGTTTTGGTGGAACGAGTTAGACTGTCCCCAAAACGCGTCCGGCGCCGCTTCTACCCGCGGACAACCAATCCGCACATACTTTCACCCAAATTATGCAAACCGCTCGGAGCGTTATGCTTGCGGCCACTTGGTGGTCTTTTTTACCAAAACGTATGTTAATAATTTAATATAAGCATCTTACGTATTCCAAAATACACCGCGGGTGAATACCAGGTCGAGACGACCACTGACCGGATTTTTCCCCGCGGATGGCGCGGATGGACGCGGATAACGGGTTGGCTGCCTAAACGCGGGACTTGGTTTTCCGCGCGGAGGTTTTTGGCGTCGTCGGGGCGGCGGCAGGCGGGGCGGGCTGGCCCTTGCCGGCGTCGCGGTACTGCTTCGGCGTGGTCTTCTTCAGGTTCTGGAAGACGTGCGTGAAATAGCTCTGGTCGCAGAAGCCCGAATCGAGCGCGATCGCGGCGACCGTCATCTCGGTCTTCACGAGCAGCTCGCAGGCCCGCTCGATGCGCGCCTCGCGGAGCAGCTCGGTGAACGACCGGCCGGTGCGTTCCTTGAGCAGGTCGGAGAGGTTGCGCGGCGAGACCCCGACCTGGCGGGCAACCTGCTCGCGCGTGAGGATGCCGCCGGCGCCGGTGCGGATGAGCTCGAGCGCCTTGCGCACGGGCTGCGGGACGCTCAGCGCGCGGCAGCGCTCGACCGCGTCGAAGATGCGCAACACGGCCTCGCGCAGCCAGCGCGACAGCTGCTCGTCGTCGGTGATCGCGGCGAGCTCGGTGAGGTGGCGATAGCGCAGCCCGAGCACCTCGGACTGCGGGGCGCCGGCCTCGACCGCCGCCCGCGACATCATGACCACGAGCTCGAGCAGGAGCCCCTTGAGCAGCTCGCTGCGCTCCGCGCCCGCGGCGTAGATATGGACCAGGATGAGGTTGATGATGCGCGTGGCCTGCTTGCGGTCGCCGCGCTGGATGGACGCGAGCAGGGCCGGCTCCTCGTAGAGATAAAGCTCCCGGATCCGGTCGTAGGGATGGACCGGATTGACCGTGACCGAGGGAAAATCGTTCGGCGTCTGGGCCATGTTGATGCCAGGCGGTCAGCGGCGCGCGCCGGAAGATTTCCTCGCGGGCCGCTCGATGGCGGCGGGCCGCTGCTGGGCCGCGCGGACCCGGCGGAGGTCGAACTTCTTCCGCCGGTCAAAATAGAAGATGCCGTTTTGTTCCTGGTACACGTCGGTGAGCTGGGTGTAGCAGTAGCCGAACATCCGGCGATTGTCCAAGAGCGCGGCGCAGAGCCGCTCGAACCGCGTGAAGAATTCCTCGAGGCGCTTCGGCCGGTCGCCGTAACCCCAGGACGCGTCGCCGGGCCGGGCCCGCGGATTCCACCAGATGCCGCCGAACTCGCTGACGAAGTACGGCTGGCCCGGCTGCCAGGGGACGGACTGGTGCATCAGCGTGTCCTTCACAAACGGCCGGTCGGCGAGCAGGCCGTCGTGGCGCCGCTTGAACGTCACGGGGTTCTGGTCGTAGTCGTGGCCGTCGTAGACATCCGACTCCACCAGGCCGTGCGCGTAGCCCGAGACGTCGAGCACCGGGCGCGTGGCATCGTAGAGCTTGGTCGCGAGGAACAGCCCGCGCATGAGGTCGTCGTGCACGGTGAACCGCTCGTCCTGGCGCCGCTGGGTCTCGTTGAGCGGGCACCATCCGACGATGCAGGGGTGGTTGAAGTCGCGCTGCAGCGCCTCGATCCACTGGGTGAAGAGGGACGGTGGAAAATTGTTTCCGCCGTGATTACCTGCGCGCTCGATGGCGCCGTCGGGCCGCTGCTGCCAGCCGCGCACGGGTTCGCCGCCGTTGAGCCCCCAGTCGCTGAACTCGCCCCAGACGAGGTAGCCGAGCCGGTCGGCATGATAGAGAAATCTTTCCTCAAACACCTTCTGGTGCAGCCGCGCACCGTTGAAGCCGGCGGCGAGCGAGAGCTTGATGTCGCGCACGAGCGCGGCGTCGGATGGCGCGGTCAGGATGCCGTCGGGATAATAGCCCTGGTCGAGCACGAGCCGCTGGAACACCGGCCGGCCGTTGAGCTTCACGGCGTAATTCTCGAGGCTCACGCTGCGCAGCCCGGCGTAGCTCTCCGCGCGGTCCACCACCCGGCCCTGCGCGTCCACCAGCTCGAGCTCGAGGTCGTAGAGGTGCGGGTCCTCCGGCGACCAGGGCCGCAGGTCCCCGGCCGGCACGGCCAGGTCGAGGCGCGGATAAAAGCCCTGGCCGCAGGCGCAGCTGGCCTCGCCCAGCAGCTTCCGGCCGGAACGCAGGCGCGCGCGAAAGGTCAGCCCGGCCTGCGCGCCCTGCACGGGCTGCTCGATCACAAATCGGCGGTGCGCGAGGTCCGGCACGATCTTGGGCCGCAGCAGGTGCGCGCGCCGCGACACCGGCTCGAGCCAGACCGTCTGCCAGATTCCGGTGGTGCGCGTGTAGTGGCAGCCGGAGTTGGCGAAGGTCCAGGACTGCTTGCCGGACGGCATGGACTCGCGCGCGTGGTCGCGGGCCCGGACGACCAGCGTCACCTTTTTCCCGGGCGCGGCGACCTCCGTGAGATCGCACGTGAACGGGGTCATGCCGCCGCGGTGGCGTCCGACCTCCGTGCCGTTCGCCCAGACGAAGGTGTCGTAGTCGCTCGCCTGAAAATGCAGCAGGATCCGCCGGCCCCGCCACGCCGCTGGAATGGTGATGTCGCGGCGGTACCAGACGGCGTTGAGATAATCCGTGTTCTCCACGCCGGAGAGCTTCGATTCCGGGCAGAACGGCACGACGATCGCATCCTGCAGCGGCCGCTGCAGCAGCCCGCGGTCGAGTCCGCTGTCTCCCTGGTCGATTTCGAACTGCCAGCGGCCGTTGAGGCACAGCCAGTCGGACCGCACCAACTGCGGCCGGGGGTACTCGGGGCGAGGCACAGGAGAAAGTCGGGCCATGGGAACACCCCAGCCAAATTCCCCGCGCACGCCAACGCGACCCCAAATCATGCGCAGCGGGCCGGACGCCCATCCGCCACTCTCGCCGCCGCGAGCGCTGCATTGACGCAGGGGGGGTTTCTTCTCCAGCTACGATGCGCTTTCCCTCCCTGGGCCAACCCCGCCCGCCCCCCACCCATGACCGTAGCCGCATCCCCTTCCCGCGCCTGGCTGGCGAACGCCTGGCACGAGACCAAGACCTTCTGCGGCCTGGGCCCTGGCACGACCTTCCTGTGGCCGCGCTGGTTCGTGCTGCGCGCGATCGGCGTCGTGTACCTGATCATATTCGGCGGCATCATTCATGAGAGCGCCGCGCTGGTCGGGCCGCATGGCATTGCGCCGCTGTCGGGCCTGATCGCCCAGCTGCGCTCGGCGCCGCCCGGCGGGATCGGCACGTTTCTCAAGACCCCCACCCTGTTCTGGTTCAACGCCTCGCCGGCGATGGTCGCGGCGGTGCAGTGGGCCGGCCTGCTGGCCGCGGTGGCGCTCGTGCTCAACCTTTGGCCGCGGCTGGCGCTCGCGGTCTGCTGGGTCGCGCTGCTGTCGTTCGCGAACGGCTGGGTGATCTTCTCCGACCCGCAGGTGGACTGGCTCTTTCTCGAGACCACCCTCCTGTGCATCCCCTACGCGCCCGCCGGCTACCGTCCCGGTCTGGGCCCGCATTCGCCGCCGCGGCCGATCGCGTTCTTCATGATGCGGTGGCTGCTCTTCCGCGTGATGTTCGAGAACGGCGTCTCGAAGCTGGTGCACGGCGACCCGCGGTGGTGGAACCTCACGGTCCTGGACGAGCTGTACCAGAGCGCGCCGTGCCCCACGATCCTCGGTTACCTCGATCACCAGCTGCCCCACTGGTGGCACGTGGGCGAGATCCTGCTCACGTACGTCGCGGAGTTTGTCGCCCCGATCTGGATGATCTTCGGCGGGCGCCGCGCCCGCTGGTTTGCGGTGGGGAGCTGGACCATCTTCCAACTCGGCATCCAGGCGACGTGCAACTTCGGGTGGCTGAACACCTCCGCCATCGCGCTGGGCGCGCTGCTGCTGGACGACCAGATGCTGGCCGACGCCGCCCGCTTCCTCCGGTGGCCGAAGCTGGCGGCGCGGTTCGCCGCCGCGGGCACTCCGGTGGCAGTGCCCGTCTCCCGCAATCCCGTCTCGCGCTACGGCCTGCCGGCCGCGCTGTGGATTCACTGGTACCTCACCATCGTCTTCTACCTCGTCCTGAGCTGCAAGATTCCCGAGAACACCTTCTTTGCGACCGTCAACCGGCCGCTGCGCTATCTCTTCGGCGGTCTCGGCAGCGTGAACGCCTACGGGCTCTTCGCCTGGCTCGACCAGGAGCACAAGGTGGTCGAGTACTCGGGCTCCAACGACGGCGGCCGGACCTGGCGGATCTACGACCTGCGCTATTTTCCCCAGCGCGCGGACCGCGTGCCGGGCTTCATTGCCCCGTATTTCCCGCGGTTCGAGGCCTCGCTCCAGATCGAGCTCGCCACCCGCGACAAGGCCACGGCGCTCTTCGGCCTGGTGTCGCAGCGCCTGCTCGAGCGCAGCCCGGACGTGATGCGAATGTTCGCCCGCGATCCGTTCCCCGACCGGCCGCCGCAGATGATCCGGATCCAGGTGTTCCGGGTCTGGTTCACCGACCTGGCCACCAAGCGCGCCACCGGCAACTACTGGCGGCGTGAATACGTCGGCGACTATGGCCCGATGCGTTACCTCGACCTGAACGGCATCGTGGCCGAGGCAACCACGCCGTTCGACCAGATCTACGTGAAGGCCTCGTACGGCAATCCGCAGGCCCAGAGCTATCTCGGCTTTCTGTACCTGAGCGGCGAGGAGGGCGTCGAACGCGACCCGACGGAGGCCGCGAACTGGCTGGGCAAGGCTGCCGCGCAGGGCGTGCCAGGCGCGCAACTCAACCTTTCCCTGCTCCTGGCGAACGGCGACGGGGTGACGCGCGACCTACCCGCCGCCGCGCGCTGGTGCCTGCGCGCCGCCGAGCAAGGGATGCCGGAGGCCCAGGACCGCCTCGGCATCATGTATGCCGAGGGGGTGGGCTTGCCCCGCGACGGGGCCGCGGCGCTCGCCTGGTTTACCGTCGCCGCGCGCTCCGGTTCGACCGACGGCGAGCAGCATCGCCGTTATCTTGAGGCTCACGTCGACCTGTCCGTCACGCTCGCCGCCCAGCGCAAGGCCCAGGAAATCCTCGCCGCCCTCGAGGCGGCGAAGGCCAGGGCCGCCAAGTAGGGCCATCCGGGCCGGCTACAGCTCGATCATCGCCTTGATCACGCCGGTCTCCGGCCGCGTCCAGCTGGCAAACACCGCGGGGACGTCGGCCAGGCGCGCGCGATGGGTGATCCATGGCTGGGTGTCGATGCGGCCCGACTCGATCAGCGCGATGACCCGGCGGAACTCGACCGCGGTGCTGTTGCGCGTGGCGAGGAGCGTCAGCTCCCGGCGGTGAAAATTGGGATCGTCGAAGCCGACCTCCCCCTGCACGAGGCTCGCGAACACGAGCCGTCCGCCCTGCGCGGGCCAGAGGAAAGCCGCGCGGAGCGACGCCACGTTGCCCGTCGCGTCGAACACCAGCGTCGGCAGCTCGCCGCCCAGCGCCGCGCGCAGCCCGGCCGGGGTCAGGCCGCGGGCCTCGAGCGTGTCCACCTTCAGCCAGTCCGCCGCGAAGGCCCGGCGGGCCGCGTTGACGTCGAGCACCGTCACCTTCGCCCCGGTCACGGCCGCAAACTGCGCCACCGCGAGCCCGATCGGCCCCGCGCCCACGACCACGACCGACTCCCCGGGCTCCGGGGCGGCGCGCGCCACGGCGTGCGCGCCGATGCCAAGCGTCTCGACGAGGGCCAGAT
>Ga0265327_10001969_pt1 | contig 23478 bp, 23 predicted proteins | sample 41621metaG_FD_202089 | JGI IMG/M metagenome (GOLD analysis project Ga0265327, IMG submission 202089) | Rhizosphere microbial communities from Carex aquatilis grown in University of Washington, Seatle, WA, United States - 4-16-21 metaG | ecosystem: Host-associated > Plants > Roots > Rhizosphere...
AAAACTTGAAGAAGCCGCAGGTGCACTCATTCTTAGCGCACGTCGAGGTGTGGCCGAGGTAGGTGGTGAGCTGGTCGAGGTCGATCTTAAGCATTAGCTTTTCCTTTGCCGTAATCGCGGCGAGCGCACGCGCCCGCCGCGGGTTGCGTAGTTAGACCTTCGCCTGCTGGCCCCAAACGATCTGGAGGCCGGTCGGCGTATCGACGACGGTCAGGGTATCGCTGCCCGTCAACGAGCTAGGGCCGAAGCCCGGCGCGGTGACGTCGGCGGTGACGGTAGCGATCGTCGAGCCGGGCGCTACCGGGGTAAAGGTCGGCACGCCGTCCGCGTCCTGCGAGACGGTCGCGATCGACGTGTCGGCCACGGCCCAAACCGGGTTGGCCTGGGTAGCGTTGACCACGAGGTTGTTCTGCTTGTCGACGATGTTGTCCGTCGCCGAGATGGTGCTGCCAAGATTTACTACACCTGCCATGGAGCTGCTCCGTTCTTCAAAAGGGTTCGGAAGGTGATTGGTTGGCCACCACTCGACGCGCAGCCGCGCGGGCTTGCTTTCTTCGCGCTCGTGGCGGTGGCGGTGAAGATCGCGATGGCGCCGCTGGCGTTCCAGCCAGGACGCTTCGCGATCGAGGAGAACCTGTAGGGCGTGCGGGATGAGCCCGCCGTGCAACGCCTCGAGGTGGTCGAGGTAGGCCTCGAGCGAGAGCAGGCGAACGGCGCGGCCGGCCGCGGCGCACCCCGCGCAGATAAAGTCTTCGGTCTGTTGCGGCATTTTACCTTCTCCTAGATACTGTCTAAATTCTTACGCGCCGGCTGCGCGCTTCCTCCCGTCGCCGGCGCACGCCTCGCACGGCACGTGCTCAACCTTGGTAAAGGAGAGGCTGCGCGACACGCGGCCGCGCCCGTGGCACGCGGCGCAGTTGCCGCCGTCCATCGCCAGGCGCCGGTCGTATAGCGACCGCGCGTCCGGATCCTTCAGCACGGCCCACGCCTCCTGGAGCCGCTTGTAACGCTCGACGTCGCCGCCGCCCGGAAGGTCCGGGTGCCATTGGGCGCAGAGCGCTCGCCACCTCGCGTGCAGCTCGTCGCGCGACGCGCAGGGAGGGAGGTCGAACTCCCCGTACAGCGTCGGCGCCTTCACGGCTCACGCTCCGCGATGCGCACCAGGCGCTCCAGGGCGAGCACCGCGCGCGAGCGCAGCACCAGCGTCATCAGCGAGTACAGCGCGACCACGACGACGGCCGCCGCTATCAGGGCATCCTTCCACATCACGCGCCTCCCTTCAGCCAGTCGCGCCAGACGAGCTGGCAGTTCACGCACTCCGCCGTCCCCGCGACGAGGTCCAGCTTAAGGCGCAGGTGCGGGCAGTCGTCGACGCCCATCATCACGCCGTGCGAGTCGTGCGTATCCCTCAGCGGAAACGGCCGCCCGGCGCGCGCCGTGGGCTGCAGCTCTACGATTACGTTCTCCATCATTTCTCCTTTTTCTTGCTGTCGAACTTTTTAGCCTTGCGCTGCTGGTCGAGCGCCTGGCGCGCGGTGTCGAACGTCAGCTTGATCCCGCGCGGGTCAGCGTACGCGGCGAACAGGTCCTTGTAGTCGCTGCGCCCGAGGTATTTCTCGTCGTTGCGGATCGCCCACACGCGCCGGCCCACGCCGGGCAGGACGTTGCCGCCGTACACCTTGCGGAAGCCGCCCTTGCGCAGCGCGCGGCTGAGCCCGTTCGCGGTCACGCGCGTGGTGGCCGTTGGATCGTAAAGCTGCAGCAGCTCCTCCACCGTCCACAGGTCGAACGGCGCCGGCCTGCCGGCGCTGACCAGCACGGTGTCGGGCGTTTCCTTTAGCAGGGACACCCACGAGGCGAGGTCGCTGCGATTGATGTCGCGCATGTCGCTCTTGGCGCGCGTCTCCGGCGCGTGCCCGTACGGGTTAAAGTCGCCGACGTTCAGGTTCAGCAGGTAGTAGAACAGCGCGGCCGCGCCCGGGTTCTTGGGATCGTCGAGCCACGCTACGTAGTCGGCGTAAAACTTGTCGGTCTGCGCGGGCTGGCTGGCCTCGTGTACGAAGTACCTCCGATCTTTATCTTCTATAAATAAGCTGTCGGCGTGGTTGGAGGTAAAGTAGTAGTTCGTGTAGTCGGGCAGCACGTAGCTGCTGATGTACTTCCGCTCGATGCGCACGTCGCGCTGGCTGATCATGGTCTTAAACCGGTCGCTGACGCTGCGCTTGTTCTCCGCCGACTCGAGCTCCTCCACCATGATGAACTGCTTCGCCTCCGCCCACTCGTTGAACGACGCGTGCAGCTGCGCGCTGCCGATCATGGCGTAGTTGTCGGCGTAGATCCGTTTCATCGTTTCGCCGATCATGCTCTTGCCGGTGCCGGTGTCGCTGCCCCAGATCATCGCGGCGACCGTCATCTTGGTGCCGGGGTGGCTTAACGGGTACGCCAGCCAGCGCTCGAAGTAAAGGCGAGAGTCGGCCTCGTCGGGCGTGAACAGCACGTCGAGCAGCTGGTGCCACGGCGTAACGTCTCCCTTCTTCGGCTCGACCCCGTAGCCGCGCCACAGGTTCCGCTCGTGCCCCACGATGCGCGGCTCGCCCGGGCGGTACACGCACGCGCTGACCTCGCTGCGCCCGGCCCACTGCAGCCACGCCTCGGGGGCACTGACCTCGGTGTACTGGGCCGAACCCTTGCGCACGTTGCCCGTCGGCTTCATGTACCTTCGGTTCGCGTAGTTGATCCGCGTGAACTCGTAAAGGCTCAGGCGCGTGTCGGTATCCAGCTCGAGGATGCACGACGGCCGCCGTACCACGAGGACCTCGCTGTTGAGCTGGAACAGCTCGCGCGCACCCTCGTACAGCAGGCTTTTCTCCGTAAGCAGCTTAAAGAAAACGTCGCAGCCCTTGGCGACGAGGAAGTCGTCGAGCCCGGTCTTGCGCGCGTCGTCGCCGGCCAGCGCCGGCAAGCGCAAGACGTAGGGGACGGCCTCGAGCTCCAGCAGGTGCTCGGCGAGCGCGTTCTCCGCCTTGAGCACCTGCGGCTTCAACGCGGCGTCGCTGTCGTAGACGATGTACACGGTGCGGCCGCGCCACTCAAAGGCGTCGAAGTCAGGGATCGCGTGCCCCTTGCTGACGAAGTTGTACACCCCGCCGAGGCCGATCGCCGGCAGCTGCGCCTTGCACGCGGCGGCGGCCTTAAACTCTCCCTCGGTGACGATCACCGGCGTCTGCGCGTCCTTCGCCACCTTCTTCCAGTCGGTGAACGGGGGCAGGTAAAAGTGGTTGCCGCTGCCGGCGGCCTGGCCGTACTTCGCCGGCTTCGCCACCAGCCCCGCGAACCCGGGCGGCGGCTCGAGGAAGCGCGCGCGGCCGAAGCAGTTCAGCTTACCGCTCAGCTCGAAGTACGGAATCCATAGCCCCAGGCGCTGGTGGTTCGTCCCGCCTAGCTTCTGGTCGAGCTCGGCCGCCGTCGACGGCGTGATGTGAAGCAGCTTCATGTCGGCGTCGGTCAGGCCCGACTCCGCTAGCTTCGCGCGCGCCAGCGCTCGAAGCTGCGCCTCGGCGTCGGCGAAGCGCGTGGTACGTTTCTTGGTTACGGTCGTCGCCACGAGCGCCTCCCTACGCGGCCGCGCGGCGGCGAGGCCGGCGGCTGGAAGACTTCGTGGCTGCGGCCGAAACGTCGCCATTAAAGGCACGCTTCAGGTCCGGGCGCTCGGGGGCGGGCGCGGCCATGAGGATCGCGGCCTTAGCCTCCGGCGGCATGTTTTTAGCGTCGTTGTGCAGGCCGTGGTGCAGCAGCGCCAGGGCGACGCTCAGGCGCGTCGGGCGCCGCGGGGCATGGCCATCGTCGGGCGCGGCCGCGGCGACGCGCGAGAGGTAAACCTTGTTGCACTCGTACACCAGCTCGTCGAGCATGGCGCTCAGCTCGACGTTCAGCGGGAGGTTGATCCAGGTTACAGGCATTTTGTTCCTTCGGAAAAGGTAGTCTCAAACTTTATACGACGAAGAATTTCTAGGGCGAGCTTCGCGCCGGCCAGCGCGCGGTGCGGCCTCGGCTCGCGGCCGAGGCCTAGGCCCTCCGCCACGGCGCTAAGGCTCACGCTCTCCAGCTCGGGCCAGCGCAGCCACGACAGCGAGGCGAGGTCGAGGCGATGGTAGTCCAGCGTGCTCTTGACGTCGGTCGCGCGCAGCGCGGCCTGCATGAAGCCCCAGTCGAAGGTAACGTTCTGCGCCAGGAACACCCCGCCCCTAGCGTAGGCCATGTAGGCAAGAAGCGCATACCGCAGGGAAACCGCGTCGTCGCGCCATTCTTCCTCGGAGTAGCCGTTCACCTCGAGCGCGCCCGGCTCGGCCAGGGCGAGGGCCGACGTCGTCGGCCTCACCTTCACCTGCCACGTATGAAGAACGTCGAGGCTGCGCTGGTCGACGACGAGCGCGCCGATCTCTAGGATAACGTGGACGTACGGGTCGAGCCCGGTGGTCTCGAGGTCGGTGATGATAAGCGGGCGATCGCGAAAGTTCATTTGGCTTCCTTTTCTAACTTTGAGCGCAGCTCCCGGCACGCGGGGCAACGCTCGTCGATCGCGCCGGCGTGCGCGCTCTCCGCGTGGCTGCGCAGCGCGACCCCGGAGGCGTGCGCCTCGTGCTGGCGGGCGCGCGTGTTGGTGTTGCCGGCCGCGCCCGTCGAGCACAGCAGCTCGGACGCGGGCCTGCGGTCGTAGCCGTGAAGGACCCGTCGCAGCGGGGGCGGGGGCAGGCTCATTTCGCCTCCTCGTACGGCACGACGTCGAAGCCTAGCTTCTGCCAGCGCTCGGCGAAGCGAACGCGCGCCAGCGCCACCATCTCCTCGAGGCCGAACGTGCCCTCGGCGAAGAACACGCTGTTGCTGTTGGGACGGCGGTCGACGCTGCGGTCCCAGAAGGCGAGCGCGGTCCAGCCGGCCTTGTGGTGCACGAGCGCCTCGCCGAGGTGCTGGTTATTCCGCTGCGGGGTAAGCTCGCAGTCGATGTCGGTGCCGCGCACGTTCCACGGAAAATCTTTAGCCTCGTGCTCGTGCTCGCGCATCATCAGCCCGCGCTCGTTGAACAGGTAGTGCCCGGCCGCGTCCCACGCGCCGAAGTAAAACATGCGAGGCGTCTTCATGGCTTCAGCTCCAGCGTCGCGCTGGCGACGACCTGCCCCAGCTCGTTGACCTTCCTTACCGTAGCCTCCTGCGCGGCGCCGACCGGCACGCTCGCCAGCTTCTGCCCGTCGAGCCACGCCTCGACGTGGTACGCGTGCGTTGGCGGCGCCTTAATCTCCGCGGCCAGGAAGCCGCGATCGAAGAGGTCGGTGCCCTCGTCCTTGTCGTTGATCGTAACGATTTGAAGGTAGGGGAGAAGGCCCCGGTTGCCCGCGTTGTAGTATTTATTGATTACCGCGACGAAGGCGTCGAACGTGGTCCGGTTCGGGCCAGGCCCGGGCGCCGCGGGCGGCCAGATGCGCGCCGGCTTCGCCCCCCAGACGCCGTAGCCGGTCAGGGAGTTAAGGTCGTTGAACCCGGCGGCGACGCAGGGGATGTTAAGGCTTCCATCGTTGCGCAGGCCATACGTGCGCACCCACCAATCGGCGTTAGCCTCGAGGTCGATCTGCACCCAGCCCATCTGGTTATGGCCCATGGCGTTGCTGTCGTAGACGAAGGTAACGTCGGGGTTCTCCGTCTCCGCGGCGGCGAACCACGCGCGCTGGTTGCCCGTCTTATAGAAGTGGGTGACGACGTATTTGCCGTTATGCTTCTCGTAGGCGGGGTTGGGGAAATACGTCGATCGAATATACGCGAGCTGCGACCGCAGCGAGGCGAGCGAGGTCACGCACGCGCCGTCGATGTTGATCATGAAGCTAAGCCCGCTGAGGTGCGCGACGTAGACCTTGGCGCACGAGTCCTCGTAGGTGCCCTGGCCGTACCAGTTAAACATCAGCACGTCGAGGCCGGCGAAGGCTAGCTGCTTGGTCTGGGCGGCCACGCCCACGGGATCGTTCGACTTGAAGCCCTGCCTGCGCTTGGGGTCGACCGTATGCTTACCGTCGTGCCAGACCATGGTATGGCCGACGAGGCGCACGGCCTGGAGGTCGGCGCTCAACTGAGAGCGAAGGCCTTGGTTAATCATAGGATATTCTCCGGTTCGTGAAGGTGGGGTCTTGCCTTTAGCTTTTCGGCGCAGCGTTGCTGGGCGAGGGAAAGGTCGAGGTCGCGGGCGCAGAGCGACACCGCGTACAGCACGTCTCCCAGCTCGAGCGAGAGGTCGCGCGCGTTATCGTACGGAAGCCCAGGCGGGCGGAAGCCACGGCCGTACAGCACGTCTCCCAGCTCGAGCGAGAGGTCGCGCGCGTTATCGTACGGAAGCCCAGGCTGGCGGAAGCCATGGCGCAGGATCTTGCCCGCGGCCTGCGACGCCTCGCCGAGCTCCTCGACGAGGAGCGCGAGGCGCTCGACCTGGGCCGCGCTTAATTGGTAGGGCACGGCGCGCTCGTGATAGCTTCGATCTTCTCGGCCACGCGGCGAACGTCGTCGGGGACGTCCTCGCCGGCGTTGAGCCTCAGACGCGGGTTAAGAAACGCCACTAGCGTCTGCCACTCCTCGCAGGTAAGCGGCTCGGGGCGCGCAAGGAGATCGTTACGCTCGCGCGCGGCGAACGTAAGCGAGCCGCTGGTGACGACGACGCTGGTCGGAGACAGGGCTACGTCCCACGACAACGGGGGCGAGGACGGCGGCGCGGCCTGAAGCCACGCCCACAGCAACCACGAGGCTAGGATCATCTGGTTTTCCTCCTGCGTTTTATGGACCACGCCCAAGGCCCCACGGGCCGAGTGCCTTAGCTTTTTCACAGCCCCTCCGATCGAGCGGGGCGCGAGCTTCTCGGCGCTAAGGCTTAACCGCAGGGCCTCGGCCGCGGTCCATTTAACTAAGAAATTAAATAATAAACTTCCGCGTCGCCGCAAGTACACCGCGGTGTTTCCGGCGCGTGTTATCGCGTTGTCGATATAGCTTGAAAAGAATTGGTGGGGTAGGGAGGTCGGCGCTTGTTGTCGTGTTATCGGATTATTAAGTAAGATTTAGGGGATGGTACTCATCTGGGGCTTTTCCAGAGTAAGACGCACGGGCGTCTAATTTTCGCGGCATTATCGTATTTCGTGGTTTGTACTTAATCAGGGTACGGCTCCCTCGAGAGGTCGGTAAAAATGATAACGCGATAATGAGGCGAGCGGGAGGCTGTAAACACGCGGCCCCGAGAGCCAGTTTCACGTTATCGCATTGGTCGGCGAAAATGCACTCGGATTGTAGCAAGATTTCGCATATCGCGTTGTCGCATTTGCAGGGGGGGGGCTTGGTATACCCCCCTTATTTCACCAAATTATATACCACTACTATCTTTACCTAATAATATAACGACAACACGATAATGTGATAACAACCGACCATCCACGGACGCTGCCGCGCTTTCCGGTGTACACGCCGGCCGCGGCGCGTGCTACGATGTACTCGTCCACTGAGTTACAAGCGTTGAACGTCGCCAGGTTGCTTCGCCGCCCCGTCCGGCCGCTCGACGGTCTACCTTCATGGCTAAAACCATAGCTGTCTTCGCGCACGACGCCAACCCGTTGGTCGATCGACCTTCCTATTTTGTTACACGCGCCGACGCGGGCCTTCGCGCGGCGCATGGCCGCTACCGCATCCTCCCCTGTAACTCCCTGCAGCTTCTCCCTCCCCCGGTTCCTACCTCTGAGGTCGTCGTTCATGACGGGTCGTTTCGCAGCGCGTGGCACCAGGCGCCGAGCGGCGGCTCGATGCTGGTGTGGCAGATGAGGACGCCGCGTTGAAGCTGATCGACTACGGCCGCGACGATCGCGGGCACGACCTGGGCTTTGAGTGCCCGGGCTGCGGCTACGGCCACTCGTTTCGCGTCGACGCCGCGGCCGGCAAGCCTAACTGGGCGTGGAACGGCAGCTTTACCTCCCCCACGTTTTCGCCCTCGCTGCTCGTTAACAAGGACCTCCCTTCGCAGCGCTGCCATAGCTTCGTGCGCGAGGGCAAGATCCAATTTCTCGACGACTGCTTCCACGTGCTTCGCGGCCAGACGGTAGAGCTGCCGGAGGTCGAATAAAGGTCGTGTATCGTTTTGCACATACGCGCGGCGACGCTGGGCGCTACAGTCGTGGTGAGAAGAAATTTACAACCCTTCTTCTTAGCGGAGAAGTAAAATGACAACGAAAGATCCGAACTATCGCGGCGTCAGCGCGACGAGCCAGAACGTACGCAACACGGGACCAAACCAGCCCAACGCGTACGACGCGACGAAGCCGCAGACGAACCTGAACCGGCCCAACGACCGCAACCCCGGCTCGCCGTACAGCTCAAACAACCCGTTTGACCATAGCGTGGGCGTCGCCGACCCGGCGTTTCCCGATCCTAAGGACCCGAATAACCCCGCGTTGGCGATCACCCCGGCTACGATTAGCCTACGTCCCAGCGCTACGCAGCAGTTTTCCTGCAACGTCGTCGGAACTAAGTGGTCGGTGCTTCCAGGTGGAAGCGGCTCGATCAACGATCATGGCCTATACACCGCGCCGCCCAAGACCGGCGTGGACACCGTCGTAGCGACCGCGCCCAACGGCAACGTCGCGAAGGCGAGCGTTACGATCAGCTAAGTAAACCTGGGCGCGCGGCTGCCAAAGCCCCGCGCCTTTCCCTTTCTACTAGATGAACAACGTGACGCGACGCAAAGCTCCCGAGGACAAGCAGCTGTGGGTATCCTCGGACCACGAGGTTAGCCTGCGCCCGGTGCCGGACCCGACGCAGCTTACGACCGAGCAGCTGCTGCGAGAAAATAAGTGGTTGCGCGAGCTGCTCGAGTCGCGCCTCGACGCGATGGACAAGGCCGTCGACCGGGTGCAGCAGTCGATCCTCGATAAGATTCCGTTGGAGATCGACCTGCGCGTTGAGCACCTTAAAGAGTTAGTAGCGGAAAAGTTCTCGAGCATCCAGACCCAGTTCATCGAGCGCGATACCCGTACCGAGCAGACGCAGCGTGATAGCAGGGTGGCGGTCGACGCCGCGCTGCAGGCTGCGAAGGAAGCGGTCGGCGAGCAGAACAAGTCGAGCGGGTTGGCGATCGCGAAGAGCGAGGCCTCGACCACGAAGCAGATCGACGGGCTGCAGGTGCTTATCTCGAACGTGAGCGCCGCGCTGGACGGCAAGATCACCGACGTAAAGGAACGGATGACGGGCTTTGAAAACCGTACGCTGGGCGCCGGCAGCGCGCGCACCGAGATCCACGACTCTAAGACGTTCGGCCTCTCTATCGTGGTGGCGATGATGGCGGCCGTAGGAATGCTGCTGGGCATCATGGCGTACTTTAAGCACGCGTAAAAATCTGTGTGGCTAAGAAAAAAGATCAAGCTGCTTCCAACGTTCTCGCCAAGGGCCGGGGAGCGCGTGGCAAGCGCGCGGCCCTTCCTTCCTCGTCTACCCGATGGGACGCCGAGGCGGAGCGTAGGAAGGTCGTCAACGAAAGGCGCGAGGAAATCAGCGAGCCCGTCGAGCTTGACGTTACGCCGGACAACGTGCTGCGCGTCCTCGCGCGCCTGGCGTTCTACGATCCTCGCAACGTGCACGCCGTCGATGGCTCGCTCAAGCGTCTTAACGAGCTCGACCTCGTCACCGCGTCGGCGCTCGCCGGCGTCGACGTCAACCTCGACGGCTCGGTCCTTAAGTACAAGCTGGCGAACCGCGTGCCGGCGCTTGACATGTTGGGCAAGTACCTCAAGCTGTTCGAGGGAGACGTAAAGGATAAGGGCGCGCTCGACGCGCTGCTCGAAGAGTTCCGCAAGCAGTACGCAATCGCGACGAAGGAAAATGATGGCCACGAAAAAGAAACCGGTAGCTAAGAAACGCCGTACGACCTCGGTGAAGCCCGCCCCAGCGAAGCTGACGGCGATCCTCGTGCTGAAGAAGAAACCCGGCGCCGGCGAGGTCCCGCCGCCCGTTGAGGAAAATGTGATCGCGCAGCTTGAGGCCGCGGGCGGCGAGCTGCCCGAGGAGAAGCTGGTGCCGTTGCTCGAGGCGACGTTGCCTGACGCGCAGACGTTCTGGGGCTTCTGGCGCGACAAGCTCGAGAAGATGGGCATCCTCGATGTGAGGGAAGAGAAATGACCCGGGACCGGGTGCTCGATTCGCTGGACTGGAACGATCAAAATGATTAAGAAACTTATTAAGCGAGCGGCGTTCGTGGCTGTCCTTACCGGCGCCGCGCTCCTGGCCCAGCTGCAGACGCCGGTGACGGCGACGATCGTCGACCCAAACGGGAAGCCCTACGCGGGCGGCACGTGGGCCGCGACCTTCGCCTCCGGGCCTGTCGGCTTTGGGCAGCCTGCCTCGACGTTCATCGGTGACGGCCCGGTGAACCCTCAGTTCTACCGTGGCTCGATTAACGCGGCGGGCTCGTTCAGCGCGTCGCTGTGGAGCGCGTCGTCGATCACCCCGGCCGGCAGCTCGTGGGTCATTTCTTTCTGCGACACGACCGGCGTCTACTGCGGCTCGGCCGTCGCGGTCGTCAACGGCCCGTCGACGATCGACCTTTCCGCGTTGTTGAGCGGCGTCGCTAAGGCGCTGCCCATCGGGCCGAACCCCGGCTTTACCAGCACGGCCCTCGCTAACGGGCCATACAAGGTGGCGAAGCTTCCGGTCGGCCAGGCGGCCGGCACGCTGGCGAACGTCTCGGACGGAACCAACGCGAGCGACTGCGCGGTGGGCGGCGGGTCGTCGCTGAACCTATGCCAATGGAACGGGAGCACGTGGGCCCCGTACAGCGCCAGCAGCAGCTCGGGCGGCACCGGCCCGTTCATCGACACGGGCGGCGCGGTCTATAATCTGCTCGCGTACCCGAACCTGCAGGCCGCGATCAACGCGGCGTGCGCCGGCGGCAACAACAACGTCGTCGACATGGGCGGCGTGAACACGCCGCTCGTGCAGGGCACGCAGGTCACGTTTACCTGTCCGATAAAGTTTCAAAACTGTCATACTACTATTACCGCGAACATGGCCGACCCCGGTCAGGGCAGCGGCGCTTTTGTTTTTGCCTCTGATGGGGTAAGCCTCGAGGGGATCGTAGGCAACAACCGAGCCTGCGTGCTAACGCGTGCGAACGGGTCGAACGTACAAAATTTGATTTACACCGGGAATCATAGCCACCTATCGCTAACGTGGTTGACCTACGACGGCAACGAAACCAACCAGACCTATACGAACAGCGGAACCACCTACTACACGGGCTGGCACACCTCGGCCCTGGGTGGTGGCAGCGACCTGACCTTCTCACACAACTACGTGACCCGAGGCGGCCAGCGCTCCATCGACTGGCGCGGCGTGAGCAACACACATCTGGATTTCAATACCTTCGTAGACAACGGCATCAACGTGGGCGGCTCTCATGGCTCGCGGGGCAACTCGGTGTCGATCGACATCGGCTACAACAATCCGACGGTCGTGCCCTCGACCGACAACTGGTGCATCAACAACTACGACACCTGCCACGGCGACTCTTTCCGCTGCGGCAACCTGCGCGCCCACGTCCTGGGAAACCACATCTACGGCTGCGTAACCGAAGGCGGTACGCCCTGGTTCACCGAGACGGGCATCGACGCCTATGGACTGATCGACAGCTACATCACCGGGAACTACATCACCGACACCTTCAACAACGCCATTTCGCTTGAGGACTACCTGATCCTGGGCACCGAGTACACGCCGGCGCGCGACTCCGTGGCGGACAACGACATGGTGTGCGATACCTCGGTGAACGTCGTACCCTTCGGCTCTCCCGGAGCGAAGGCGACCTGCATGCTAGTGATTGGCAATGCGGGGAACGGCACCACACTGACCGACATTTCGCTTACCGGGAACCACATTACCGGTGCCCCATTCGTTCTGGACAACATCAACGGCCTGGTCGAGACCGGGAACACACTGAACACCAACGTGGTGAACACCTACACCGCGACGCCGGCACTCCAGTTTCTGTCGGGCGCGAACATGGCGAACTTCACCATTCAGAACAATTCGTTCTCAAACACAACCTCTGCCGGCATCAACATCGGAAACACTGTCACCTCGCCGTCGCCGTGCAAGGTGTTGAACAACAACTTCAATGCCGTAAGTACGACCATCAGCTACGGCACGGGCGGCTCAGCTACACTCTGCGACGTGAGCGGGGCGGCGACCTCGGTTTCGCCGACGACGATCAACCAGTACTCGACCGACAATGTGGGAGCTTCGCTGATCTATCAGAAGGCGAGGGGAACCACGGGGAGCCCGTCCACGGTGGTGGACTTCGACCAGCTGGGAGTGTTGAACTTCAAAGGCCACGACGGAACCAATTTCGTTCAAACTGCGATATGGAGCTGCTACCCGATCGGCACCATCAGCACCGGAGTGATTCCTGGGCAATGCAAGTTCCTGGTGAATAACTCCAGCGGCGCAAGTACGCTGGTGTCGAGCTTCGACCCCACCGCGTTTCGCGTGTATTCACAGCTGAACGTCTTTAACTCGGCCGGGACATTCGCCCACAATTTTGTGGCCAACGCCACAGCTACCCGCACGTTCACATTGCCGGACGCAAATAGCAATCCCGTTCAACCCCTTGGCTCTGCGACTTCCGGCAAGGTGGTGCAGTACATCGACAATACAGGTACGCAGAACCTTCTCTCGGTTGCGCCGGCGGCCAACGTAACGAACACCACCACTGATGCCATATGCGCCCACGCGAACGATACGAGCGTAACTTTCGTCGGCGGGAGCACGACCTGCAACAACACAACGACGGACTCTATCTCTGGCGGAACGCCGCAGTACTTCTCGCAGGTTTTTACGGTCCCCGCTAACTACTTCACAGTGTCGGGGAAATCTCTTCACATCACGGCGAACCTGGCTGCCTGGTCTACCTCTACCGCACCAACAAACACTCTCCGCCTGTACCACGCGTCGACGATCGGCTCAAATCAGGGCGGAGCGACCAGTGTCACCGCTAGCATGAGCCATGCGATTTTCAGTGCGTCGTGGGTCGTCACGGCGACCTCCGCTGCCGATGGTCACGTTATTACCAGTCCGATTTACATAGGCACGCCTGGAGCATTAGCATCGGCCACGTACAACGCGACGACTCAGCCGGTAGCTGCCGGAACGAGCGGCTACAACATTCAGATATGGCCATTCTGGTCGGCCACAGGAGTGGCATCCGGAACCTACACGTCAGGCGGTTCCATCACCGGAAACACCTCCCAGACCTGCACCTGCGCCACCTTTAACAACTCCTGCAGTGGAACTACCGCGACTATCGCCCTGACGGGAACCAATACGATCGCCGGCGGAACAGCCTGGGCAATTACCAACACCGGGATTGCGTGCGCGTCCGCGCCCACCAGCTGCACTCTTGGCAGCGGCACGGCCACCTGCAGCGGCACCGCGACGATCTCGACCACGCTTGGCGGAGCACAAGGAAACGCAATGCAGTTGCTGGGCCTGACGGTTACGCAGAATTAAGGGATAAATTTATGTCAGAATACCTTACGCTCGCTCTTTTAGTTTGGGTCATCGGCCTCCTCATGTGGGGCCTTTTCCCGCGTCCGTCGAACCCGCCGCAGTATCTTTGGCTCAGCGAGGTCGGCCGCGTGATGTTCTGGGTCGGCCTTCTGGCGTGGCTCCTGAACTTCGGCGGGCATCACGTAGGCTAGATGTGCGACGTTTTCTTATCCTTTTCGCGTTGGCCGGTATGGCGATCCTAAAGCCCTACACGTCGCGCGTCGCGCGCTTCGCGTTTCGCCCGCCGGCGCTCGATGCCAGGATTAACATCCTTGAGGGCGCGGTACGCAGCGCGAAGACCTGGGCCCTTCACCCCAAGGCTCTGGCGCTCACGCGCTACGACGTCGGCGGCATCGGGCTGTTTACCGGCGTCAGCAAGCAGACCATCTACACCAACGTGCTCAACGACCTGTTCAACATGATCGGCCCCGAGAACTACACGTACAACACGCAGTCGGGCCAGCTGAGCCTGTTCGGCTCGAAGTGGTTGGTGATGGGCGCGAAGGACGAGGGAAGCGAGAAGTACATCCGCGGCGCGACCGTGGGCCGGGTGATCGGCGACGAGCTGACGCTGATGCCGAAGTCGTTCGTGATGATGCTGCTCAACCGCATGTCGCCGGACAACGCGCGCTCCTACTTTACGACGAACCCCGACAACCCGGGGCACTACGTGAAGAAGGAGCTGCTCGATAACCGCAAGCTGCGCGAGAACGGCACGCTGTTCAGCATGCACTTCACCCTCGCCGACAACCCGCACGTCAGCCAATCATATAAGGAATATCTTAACTCTCTGTACGCCGGGGTATTCCGCGAGCGCTTCGTGCTGGGGCGCTGGGTCGTCGCGTCGGGCGCTATCTATCGAGATGCCTGGTCCGACGAGCTGCTGTACGACGACGCGACGCGGCCGAAGCACCTGCTGGTCCAGGGCAACTACGCGGAACGCTACGTGCCCGTCGACTACGGCACCGACCACCCGCAGGTGTACCTTGACATCTTCGACGACGGCAAGACGCTATGGGTCGAGCGTGAGTATATCTGGGACTCGCACGCGTCGACGTTCGACTACGACGACGATCGCTGGGTCCCGCGGGATTCGCACACCCAGGTGACGGTGCGCCAGAAGACCGACGCGCAGTATGCCGACGACCTCGAGGCCTTCCTCCGCGCTCGCTTCGACCACAACACGGGGCGCTGGGTGCCCGGCTCGAAGAACCAGGAGGTCGACGCCCAGGTTATCCTGCCGCCGGAGTGCGCGTCGTTTGAGGCGGAGCTCGTGCAGCGCGGCATCTGGTACACGACGGCTGACAACGCGGTCGAGGACGGTATCCGCACCGTCAGCAGCGCGATGACGCGGCGCCTGGTCCGCCTGCATAAGGACAACTGCCCGCTGACGATCGCGAACGTGCAGAACTACCAGTGGGATGAGAAGGCGGCGAAGCGCGGGGTAGAGCAGCCGCTGAAGAAGGACGATGACCCCTCGGATTGCCTGCGCTACGGGGTACAAACTAAGTTGGCGCCGTGGCGCCTGCAGTTGGGAGTTTAAGCGTGCGATTTAAGTTAATCATAATCTTAACTATTATTCTAGCCGCGTTGGGCCACGCTCAGAACGTGACCCCGAACCTTGGCCTTCAGCTGCCGTCGCACAACGCGCCGAACTGGGACACCGCGCTCAACGCGAACTTCAACGCGATCGACGCCTACCTCTCGGCCGTGACGGCGCTGCCCCAGCTTCACGTGACCAACGCGGTCACGGCCGGCAGCTTTGTGGGGCCGCTGTTTGGAAACGTAATCGCCGCGATCGTGGCGGCGAGCGCGCAGACCCAGAAAAATACTAACGATTACTCTTGCCTGTGCTCGATGTCTAGCGGCACGACGTGCAACTGCACGATCAACACGACCTATAACTTTCCGTACTGTTCGGCGACCGCGCAGAGCAATACGGTCACTACCTCGGCCGGCTGCCTGATAAGCGGCTCGACGGCGAACGTCAAGGCGGCGGCGAGCAACTCGGCGCAGTGGGCCGTCCTCGTGTGGGGGAATCCGAATTGATCTGGGGAGGATGTAGCCACGATGGCGAACGTAGATCGCGGTGGAAGTTCTTAAGCGTCTAATCCATGAGCTATGGAGACTCGGTAACATGCCTTCGACCCTCGCTGGTCAATTAACCATCGTCAGCCTTACGTTAGGCATTTTAGTAATACTGTTCAGGGCAAAACGAGGTTACGATCGCGACAAAACGGAGCAGGCTCGTAAGCTGGCCGCCAAGGACGCGGAGGACAAGCAGCATCGCGAGTGGCTCGAGGAGCTTTGGTTGGAATACTGCCGCCATACCGGGGTGCGAGTTTCAGACGAGCTGATCAGGCGGCACATGCGGATCAACGGCAACGCGCGTAGAAGCTCCGAGGAAAATGATCGGATCTACGGCAAGGACCGGCCGCGGGGCGATAGCAGCGGCGGCGACGTCGACCTGGAAAAAGTCAAGGGCGCGGGTCGCGAGTAAACGACGTTTATTATGAAAAAAATCTTACGGTTAGCGAGCCTCTTAGCGCTGGCGGCGATCGTCCACGCGCAGCAATACACCACGGCGGTCCGCGAGGGAGCGAACAACTTCACCGCGCTGAATACGTTCACCCAGTTTTCGCTGGTGAACTACTCCGCGACGTGCGATAACACGCACCCTAACTCTGGCTGGTTCAACCTTGTGCGCGGCGGCTCGGGCGTGGCGGACGTGGTGCAGGTCTGCACGGAGAACGCCGACAACACCTACACGTGGAAGCCGCTAAACGGCGGGGGCGGGTCGATGACCTGGCCCGGTAACGCCGGCGTCCCGGCGTACACGGGGGCCCTCTCGTGGGGCGCGACGTACAACGCCAGCAACACGCTGCCGGTGAGCTTCCTGCCGAGCGTCGTGAGCTACGTAGGCTTCAACCCGCTGAACCCGTTGAACAACCTCAGCGAGCTGACCAACATCACCAGCGCTCGCGGCCACCTCGGGCTCGGCACTGCGGCGACGCACCCCGCGACTGACTTTGAGGGCGCGCTAGGAAATCCTGCGTCTAACGGCTATCTGCTTTCGTCGACGACCGCGGGCCTGCGCTCGTGGGTCGCGCCGAGCAGCGGGTCGATGACCTGGCCTGTAAACCCGGGCGTGGTGGCGTACGCGGGGTCGAATACCTGGGGCACGACGTACGATGCCACGCACCAGATTCCCTTTAACTTCCTGTCGAGCGTCGCGGCGTCGAACGCGTCGACCACGGTCAACGGCCACGGCTGCGTGCTCGGCCTGACGTGCACGTTATCGGCCGGCGACCTTACCACCGGCACCCTGCCGCACGCGCAGCTGCCGGCGCTGTTGAGCGGAGACATTCCCAACAACGCCGCGAACACGAGCGGCACCAGCGCCGGCCTGGCGGCCGCGTACATAGATTGGAACGCGATCAGCGGCGGGACGTTCATCAAGAATAAGCCGGCGCTGCCCGTCGGCGCGATCGTGGGCACGACCGATACCCAGACGCTTACCAACAAGACCGTGGACGGGGTCGCGCCGGCGACGTTCGCTTTTCTGGACCCAACGAGCAGCGTGCAGACGCAGCTGAATGGCAAGGCGCTGACGACGACCACCGTTAACGCGCACCCGTTGTCGTCGGACGTGACGCTGAGCGCGTCTGACCTAACTACCGGGACCTTGCCTCATCCCCAGCTGCCGGCGCTCGTCTCAGGCGACATCCCAAACAATGCGGCTAACACTAGCGGCACCAGCGCCGGCCTAGCGGCAGCGTATACCGACTGGAACTCGGTGAGTGGCGGGACATTTATTAAGAATAAGCCTGCGCTAGCCGCGGTGGCGACGTCGGGCAGCGCGTCCGACCTCGGCGCCGGTACGTTGCCGCACGCGCGCCTGCCGGTGCTGCTGAGTGCCGACATCCCGAACAATACGGCGAACACCACGGGCACCGCGGGCGGGCTGAGCGCGAACATTACGCAGTCCCAGGTAACGAGCCTCGTTGGCGACCTCGCGGCGCGGGCGCAGCTTAACGTGGCTAACCAGCACTTTGCGCAACAGACCTACTTCGACGCCGGCGTGCAGGTGGGAAGCAGCTCGGTCCCGAGCCTGTGGGAGGGCTGGAAGCAAACCGGTACGCCGTCCCTCGACGCGGGCCTAGACTTCGGGCTTTACCTAGGCAGCGATAACCTGCTGCATTGCCTGCTGGGGATCGGCGGCAGCTGCCTGGCTACGGGTTCGGGCGGTGGAATCACTACCATAGTAGGTACGGGCGGAGCAACCATCACCTCTCCTACCGGGCCTACGACGACGATCCAGGCCGGCCCGGGCGTGATCAACGGCGGCGTCATCGTTTACCATGCCACGGGATCGCCTAGCGTCTACGACGCGGCTACCAATACCAACGCCGATCGCTGCGCGGCGCTGCTTTCCGCCATGGCCTTCGGCACCCTGGCGAGCGGCGATACGGTGATGCTGTCCTGCGGTAACCCAAGCTCGGTGTTGTACGATTGCGGCTCTTCTGTGCTTCCTAGCTTGAACGGCCTGTCGAACGTTACCATCAAAAGCGTTTGCGGCAACCCTTACCAGGCCCAGGTCAAAACGACGTTCTGCGGCGGGTCGGCCTATCTTCTTAATACCGATGGCACGACCAACCTATATACGAACGGGATAGGGTACGTCGCGCCGGCCACCTCGTGCCTGACGGCCCCGATCGGCGGCGCCGGCGTCGCGCCAACCGCTAACTTCAGATTTGATAACGTGTATGCGGTTGGCCAGGCCGACGACCTGGTGTGGAGAAATGGCGGCACGCAGTTCAATACCATCTACGGCAGCGACAGCACCCTAGTGTCGAACGACGACCAGTTTGCCGCGCTTGATTGCTCTACGGGAACGCCACCTAGCAACAGCGTCTATAGCTTTAAGCGAATCAGGTCTATCAACACCGGCGCCGTTACCGGCTCCCACGCTTACCAGGTAAACCAGGCTGGTTGCACCTCGGCGAGTACCACTGTGCTCAACGTGGACGAACCTTATTGGAACCTAACGCCGGGCGGAAATCATACGTGGGGCGTGTTCGTAACGGGCGGCGCTACCGCCAACGTGACGAACGTCGATCCAACGAGCACCCGCAACGGCGACGCCGGCGGCGCGGACGTTCAAAACTCCGTGGGCACGCATAGCCTCTACGGTAATCTGTCGATGGACGCTTCGGTGTTTGCGCTAAATGATAACAATCCAGCGCTAGCCGGGTTGGGAAACAATAATGATGGCTCTTCTGACTTCCAGGTGCTGTTCAACCGCGGGCTAGCGGCGAGCAAGCCGGCGAAGTGCTCTATGGGGCAGATGTACTTTGCCTCCGACGCCACGCCGGGCTGCAACCTCTACGAATGTTCATCTAATAATACGTGGACGCAGCAGAGCTGCGGCGGGAGCGGCGGCGGCGATACCATCACGACGCCTAACTCGACGCTCACGGTCGGAGGCACCAGCACCAATACGACCCTCGACGTGGTCGGCGCGGCCGGTCAGCTCCTGGCGGGCGCGACGCCGGCGCTGACCCGCACACCTACCCTGGGAGATTCGACTCACTCCGGTTCGCTGACGATGTACAACGGCGCGGCCGGAGCGTTCACCACGTGGTCGAGCGCGGCGACGTCGAGCAACATTATTAGGGGCTTCGCTACGGTACCCGTGAACGGCGACCTTGTCGGCTGCGTTGTTTCTACTAACACCTGCACGCTGACGGACTTCGGCGCGCCGCCGGCGTCGCTCCCGCCAAACGGCACCGCGGGCGGCGACCTCGGCGCCACGTACCCGAACCCCACCGTGGTGGCGACGCACCTGTCGTCGGCGCTTCCCACGAACCAGGGCGGCACCGGCACGGCGACGACGTTGAGCGGCTACGTGCTCGGCGGAAACCCGCAGACCGCGGTCGCCGCGGTGGGCGCGAAGTGCTACCCGTACCAGGGCTCGGGCGGCGCGGGCTGCGATTCACCCACGGGCGGCAGCGGCGATACTATTACTAGCCCGAACTCCACGCTCGGCGTGGGCGGCACGACGACGAACACGACCCTCGACGTGCTGGGCGCCGCGGGCATGATCCTAGCGGGCGCGACGCCTGCCTTAACGCGCACGCCGACGCTAGGCGACGCGACGCACTCCGGCACGCTTCAGTTTTATAACGGCGCGTCGGGCAGCTACACGACTTTTGGCAGCAAGGCAACTTCGATCAACACGTTCTACCTTCCGGCCTCGGCCTTTAGCACCGGGCACATGGGCTACTGCAACACGACGCTTAGCGCGTGCACGTGGACCGACGCGGGCTTTTCGTATAACGCGATTCCGTTGGCGAACTTAGCGACCCAGGCCGCGAACACGGTGGTGATGAACGGTACGGGCGGGAGCGCGGCCCCGACGGCGGTGGTGATCCCAAGCCCGTGCGGCGACGCGAGCCATACGTGCGTCTATAGCGGCGGCGCGTTTACCCACACCGCCATCACCGGGCTTGCGACGGCGACTAATTGCTCGAGCTCCGCTAGCCCGGCGGTATGTGGCTCGGCCGCGAGCGGCTCGGTGGTGATCGCCGCAAGCGCGACGACGGTGGTGGTAAATACCACGGCGGTCACGGCGAACAGCCAGATTTTAATCACCGAGGACCGAAGCCTGGGGACTAAGTTGAGCGTGACCTGCGATACGACCTCGGCGCTTACGCTAGGCTCCCCGGTGATAACGGCGCGGACGGCGGCTACTAGCTTTACGATCGGGCTGGCCGCGGCCTCCGCGATTAACCCCGTGTGTCTTAGCTACACGATCATTAACTAGATGAAAATTTTAGCCATCGCGATACTAAGCTTGACCTCGGCGCTTGGCCTGGCCCAGGACCTTAACAACGTGAACAACGTGGAGCTGTCGAACCTCGACGGCGCTGTGGGCTGGGCGCTCGCGAGCACGTATTCTCTTGGCGCGACCTCCATCGTGGTCCAGTCTGGCAGCGGCGTGCCCTCCATGGGCAGCCGGTTCACGCTTTCGCAGGACGCGGCGCACCTCGACCAGTACAAGGTCACCGGGTCCGTTGGGGCCGGTCCGGTCACGCTTACCTTTTGCCGGTTTACCAGCGCGACGACGTGCTCGGGCGGGTTGCTATCTACCTATACCTCCGGTACGGTGCTTTATTGGCTGCCCGACGTTTCGACGTCGAAGACGATCCCCGGCTGCACGCCGGCCGACGCCACCGAGGTGTGCGTGGGCTATAAGTCGGCGCACGCCGGCGACACGCGCGTGATCATGTCGCGGACCGTTTACGCGAGCATAGGGCTGAACCCGGAGCGCTGGGCCTGCGCGGTCGCGGACCCCTGCCCGAGGTCGGGGCCGGCGGGCGACTCGACGACGACGCACGTGGTCAAAATAAAAAAGATCTTCCCGCTGCTCGACGCTTACGCCGGGTGCGGAGCGGCCTGCGACCAGGTGTGGGGCTTCTGGGCGTCCTCGATCCGCACGGATACCGGCGCCTACAGCTCGCTAGGGCACCTAGCGGACGTTTTCAACGGCACGGGCATGCTGTCGCCCCTTATTCCGGCGGCGGCGAACCCTGCGGGCGCCTACGACCTTCGGCTCTATACCTTCGGCTCGTCGAGCGTCTACGCCGGCCACGCGTTTCCAATCCAGTTGGCTACGGCGAAGGTCGGCGGCGCGGTCAGCGCGCAGGTTTACTTCAAGACCGTGGTGCTTAACGACGGCAGCGACCACGCGTGTACGTTGAACCACCAGGGCGGAACGTGCGCCGACGGGATCTCCTTCTGGTTTCTTACCAGCCTGATGAACTACTTCGCCGGCACCCCGTCGACCGACTACCTGCTTACCGCCAGCGCCTGCGGGCCGATCGGGCCATGCATGTACTACCCCGACTACCAGCTCGGGCTCAGCCAGTTCGACCGCGGCAACGGCACGAGCAGCAACCAGCAGCAGGCCTTCCTGTGGGTTAAGACCACGAACGGGGTCACGACGCCGGGAGCCTACATCTTGAGGCTGACCCTCCAGGGCGTGACCACCGGCGTCGACGTCGGCACCGGCGCGACGGCGAACTATGGCTTTACCGTGGCGGCTACGCCTACCCCTAGCGAAGTCAAGGCTACGAGCTTTCCCGCGGTTTACAACGCGACCAACGGCCAGGGCTTTATGGGCTACTACTCCTACCAGTTTTGCCAGGCGCCGACCACGGGCCAGCTCTGGAACTATTCGCAGGGCGCGCTGGACAATGGGAACTATCCCTCCGCGGAAACGCGGCTTTACTACTACGACGGCTCGCGCGAAGAATTTGAGCTGGGAGACTTCGTAGGCGCGATCGCGACCAACTGGCAGGCGTCGCACCCCTACCCGTATGGCACGTTGATTAAGCCAACGGCCGGCAACGCCGGCGGCTACGTCTACTACACCTACCCGACGAGCTTGGGCGCGATCAACGGCCTAGGCGGGACGTCGACGTCCGCCTCGTCGCAGCCCGCGTGGCCGCAGGCCTGGGGCTCGACGGTGGCCGACGCTGGCGGGACGAGCTACTTCAACGTGGGTACGGCGCAGAACCACTACCAGTGCGCGCAGGCCAACCTCGACCCGTTCCGTAATTTCATGATGGTGGCCGTGAAGAACCTTCAGGAGTGGTCGGCGACGGTCAGCATGTCGATGCTGATGGATCGCTATCGTACCAACGACCTGAAGTGCAAGGGAAGCACGGTACCGGGCTGCGCGGGCGGCTCGACGGTGGTGGCGAACGACGTCAACGCGATCAGCCAGCTGTACACCAGCAGCGGCGCGAGCATCGACACCGCGGTCTACAAGGTTGCGGCGGTGGCCGACGGCTTCGACGTGCGCAGCGTGGCCGATGCGGCGCAGTACGCGGTGGCCGGCGACCTACTGCTCGGGACCACCGATGTGATGGAAGGGGTTCGCGTCGACTCGATTCTTAGCATCCTTAACCAATGCTCGACCCTGCGTAGCTACGCCGACGTTGACTACCAGTCGAACAGCTTCGTGCTCGGCACGGCGTGCAAGACGCTTTACGGAGCGCTTGAGACCGAGGCGTTGATCAATTACTACAACAAGGAGCTGCTGGCGAACCGTTATCATCCTGAGGTGCCATCAGCCGTGAAGGCGTACCTCGACGCTACCTGGACCAACGGCTGGTGCACGACGCCGGGCGCGACGTGCGCGTCGTCGGGCGGCTATAACTCCGGGCAGCCCGCCGCGTTTCTTTATACGGGCGCGAGCTTTCCGCCGTTCATTCCCTTCGACTATACCGAGACCGAGCTGAACCTTTTGAACGCCGGCGCGTTTTCCTGGATGTATTCGATCACGGCTGATGCGACGTATCGCACGCGTGGCGACGCCGTCTTCGGCAACGCATTTAACAACCCGTCGCACATGTACGCGGCGAAGACGCTGGGCCAGCAGCGGAATTATTTAGACTATCTCAAGATGCGCGATGGCACGCGGGTGAGCACGGTCAACGGGCACGTGTACGCGCCGTTTGGCGTGTTCCAGGACACGAACCCGTGCAACAGCGGGGAGGCGTTTCCCTGCACGATCGCCTCGACGATCGGAGACGCTACCTTCCCGTTCAACTTCAACGTCGCGTCGGGCTCGCGTTCGGGCACGCCCCAGATTGCTGGCTGCAATAGTACGGGCTGCGTTTTTACGTGGAGCACGCCGGAGAGCGCGCCGCACAACTGGGTGGCCTACGGCGCGTCGGCGAACAACTGCAACCAGCTTTCGGCCGACTCGACGAGCAACGTAAAGATAAACGATTGGACGTGGCAGCACGTGGTCGTGATCAACAACGCGGGGTCGAACTCGACGTACTACGCGGCGCCGCG
>Ga0265327_10001970_pt1 | contig 23469 bp, 28 predicted proteins | sample 41621metaG_FD_202089 | JGI IMG/M metagenome (GOLD analysis project Ga0265327, IMG submission 202089) | Rhizosphere microbial communities from Carex aquatilis grown in University of Washington, Seatle, WA, United States - 4-16-21 metaG | ecosystem: Host-associated > Plants > Roots > Rhizosphere...
TGGTAATAAGTAAGCATGACATAACACTTGTAGATCCTTATGACAAGCTAATGCTTTCTTATATAACTTAAAGTATTCAGTTTCTTTGTTTGGATCATTATCTACCATCTCCTGAATACTTAACTCTATTATTGATAAATCATTGTCTACTATCCCCCCTATTATAGCAATTAGTATATTAAAACGTTCATCTATCCTTTTATAATTAAAAGGTAGAATCATTTTCATTCTAGCTATTTCAATTGAACTCTCTCTCATAATTAAGTTGTATTAACTAGTAGTTCTATTCTGTTTTTATTTATTATTAAATTTTCAATTTCCATATCAGTAGTCACTACTTTATCTATTAATGGAACTACTTCCATATATAAGGCACTGTAATGGTCTCTAGCTAAATTTATTAACCTGTCAGTTTCAGTGTCTAAATTCTTTTGTTCTTCATAAACATCATCAGTGATACAATCTATTGTTTCGAAGATAATTGATTCATCCTCAAGTAATATAGAGTAAAGCATACCTTGCAATAAGACTATATCATCTGGATTAATGTTAAATGCATCAGCATTAAATGGTATGATTATAACATGTGGTTGATTATTACCCATATTTAAATATAAGTCAGTGCAAAGTAGGTATCTGTGTTATATGATTTATATCCATAATAACAAAAACATTTATTTTCTATTTTTTCAGTAGCTATTTTTAAATTAACATATATTTCATCTAGATACTGTTTATAAAACAATAAGATATCACTATCCTCAATTATTACTAATTTAGGGGCTTTTTCTTTGATTTCTTCAATCGTATTATCTAAAAGGAAAGATTTTCCAGGTTTAGATAATAAGACTTCATCCATTGTATCTAACTTATGAACTTCATAAAATAAATTCCATAGAATTATTTGTTCCTTAGTTTCTAGATTAGATGAATTAAATGGGATTACAATTACATGTAAATTCTTTGGGTGTATTTCTTTATACTTTTCTTCCCAATACTTTAAATTAAATAACTTTGCTATATCTGGCATATTAGTATCCATTTCACACTCTAGGTAACCAATGTAAGTATATTGTATTACTATCACTAACTTCAGCCTCAGTTACATAATAGTTAACTAACATTTTTCTAATATATATAGTTATTCCATAATAAGCTAATAACCTACCAACTGTAGTAGACATATTTTCATAATAGTTTAATTTTAATTGATAACTATTAGCTATTTCTGAATTATCTATAATACATTCTGAAATTAATTCTTTAAATTCATAATCATCATCTCCAAATTCTTTATGAATAATACCAGGTAACATATATGCTATCTCAGCTATATTATACTGACATTCCTGTATTTGCACAATTGTGTAAGTAGGTGTAAGCATATGGTTCTATATTAATATTAATACTATATAAATAATATATAGATTCATTATTTTTGAATATTTAAATAACAAATGCGGTTCTATGTGTAGTTACTTGTTTAGCTTTAGATTGAAAAGCTTCTACTTTATCATAGTGATAGTCCATGTGTTTACTTATATTCATTGCTGTTAAATAATAGAATGTAGGTTCTATGCCAGGAAACCTACCGTGTAATTCTCTTAATCTACCTAACATCTGAGCGTTAGTTTCTTTTGCATTAATAGCAACCGTAGATATTACAGCAACTAATCCTTCTATATCTTTTCCACGACCAGCTTTTCCTCTAGTAGATATAATAATATCATATTCTTTTAGAACACTAGCTTCATCTTCACTGGTGTAACTATGACAAGTTATATCGTCTCTACTTAAATTACTAATAATATAATTAGTAATTTTATCACACATATCAATAGTAGATGCAAATATTAATAATTTTTGACCTTGAGTAAATGTTTTAAGAAAAGATTGTTCTAATACTACTAAAATCATTTTTAGATAATTTGCTAACATATTACGATCTCTCATAATAGATTGTTCAAACATAGCGTGAGAATACCCCATTGCACCTTTACAGTTAATCTTATTTATATCCTTAATATGGTAACCTAGTGCTTTAACATAGATATACTTATTCCATTTTAGCCCAGCATACCTATGATGTAAGGGAAATATCATTCTATAAATCTTATTAGTAAAAGCATCATTAGACTCTAGAGTTGCTGATAAATATAATATCTTTGCTACGTTAGTTTCTATTGTATGTCTTACTTGAAATAGTAAATTAGCATCAGCTTCATCTACTACTAAAAACTCTACTTTTAATTTTTCACATAATTTACTAGGTATACATCCATAAGTAGATCTATTTTCCTTTTCATATTCAGTTAAATAATCTCTATATGTATTAACACTAATGATTATTATGCTTTTATTAAAAGTCTTTTTATTAACAGAATCAATAAGTTTAATAAAATCTTTTCTACCTTGTATTACAATAATCTCTTCTTCAGAGTTAGTATATATCCATTTAGCATCCTTTAACCACACTTCAATTAAGTTCGCTGGTAATATAAGAATAGACCTAAGTTGCATTTGTGCAATTGAATATAGTGTACAAAAGGTTTTACCTCCACCTGTTTGTAAAGGTAATACTTTTAAAAAACCTGGACTTTTAATAAACTCTATTAATGGGGGTTGATGATCTCTAGGTCTGGCTGATTCTGATAATAACACTTTTGCTTTAGCGCCAGATACTGAAGCTATTTTAAAAACCTCAATATCATTGCCACTTACTCTATTAGCTTTTAAATGAGCTATAAAATCATCTAATAAAGATATGTGCAAACCATAAGTAGCTGTCTTAGGAATATATGTAGCATATGTGCACTTAAGAGTACGAGTTGCTCTTTTTACTCTAGGATTCCATCTAGTTTCATAGAGTCTTAATTGTTCTTGAAAAGAAGACATCAATTGCTTATCTTGGTTAAAATTCACCTGTACAGAAAATCCATGTGATCTTACCTTTATTGTAAATCTAGCCATTTTAATACCACTTATAAGAGGTGAATATATATTCTTTATTATTAAATTAAATAAGGAATATACACTAAACTTGATGCATATGCCATAATCTATGTAGTGAGTATGCTATTAATTTAGCATACTCACTACATATTAAAAGTAAAATTTTTTATTTTATATTAGAAACAATGTTTAAGTGCTGAGGACATATCTAGATTATAGATTTGATAAGATAATCTACTTATAGCTACTTTTCTACTTTTATTACAAGCTATTAACTTTTTATTACCTTTCTGTTCAATAGCTAAATAATTGCCTGTATATTTACTTCTCTTTATTATCATAAGACACCTCTTCTTTTTTATTATCTGGTATTTTAGAACGCAATAGACCACTAAGTAATACTAAATTACCCAATATTAATAAAATTGGGTTGTTATAAAAAATTCCAATTATATAAAATATTGATCCAAGAATAAAGCCTATAATATCAACTGGTGCTCGTTTCATATTTATTTTCCATCATCTTCAGATTGTTCAATTATTTTTTCTAAATATTTACCATGTATTTTTTGATAATGCTGTAACATCTCAACATTATTTTTTATTATTAATAATTGATTATCTATTTTATCGATTGTTATACTCATACAATTTAGATATCCGGCTAGTAACGCTAAAGTGCCAATTGTAATTTCTATATCTTCATTTAATAAAATTCCTAATATTATTAAGGTAGAACCAAGTATAATCAATATGCCCAAAACAACATTATTTATATTTTTCATTTTTATTCCTATTTTAAATTAAAAAAGATAATGGGTTAATATTAACCCATTATTACTTTCTAGTTAACTAGATAAGATAGGATCTAATAACCCTCTGGTCTTAGATTCACTAGTTACCCAATGTGTGCTTAATATATTAGTAAACTGTTCTTGATATGCTAACATACTAGCTAAATTACGTGTAAATAAGGATTGTTGAATAGTTACAAATTGAAAGTCTTGAGTAGAATTAGGTAGTTCATACTTTCTTTCTTTATAATCTACCATCATCATTGCCCTAACGATAATCTCTACTTGTACAATATTAAACTCCTGTCCATTTTCTTTATTTAATCTAGTCCTCAAAATATTAATTAATTCATAAATAGCACCAGCTCTAGTTTTAAAGTCAGTTATTTTAGATCTAACTTTCTTTCTAGGTTTAATAAAAGCTCTAACATCATTAAAGAAAATCATGATATTATCACCTTTCTTAGGTGTTATAAACACTGGGTGTGATGGATTCCAGTTATTTAATTTAATATCAATATAACCTTTTCCACTATCCCATCCATTTGTTTTTAAATAATTTAACATATGAGAGCTAAGATGTACACCAGTACCACTTACTTCTAGATGTATGGTATCAAATACTCCAGATACATTACCCTCTTTATCGGTGTGTGTAAACCCTAATTGAGGTATTCTAGATAATCTATCTACAGATAACTCAGATATGTCAATGTGCAATATCTGATTTAATTGTTTTACATACTCTGCATCAATTCTTAGTAATAGTCTACCCTTTAATGCATAATCTGATAAAAATAACTTATCTGTATTCTTTGGATCTAATCTTACCCATTTAGATGATATAGCATTTAATTCAATAGGTTTACTAATACTACTGCCTTCAAAATGTTTTGTAGACATAATAGTCTGAGAGATCTTTTGTGTTAATGGAGTAGATAATGCATAACCTAGATTAGTATCTGGTGGAATAATTAAAGCTTCCCAACCTAAACAAATAGTACATACGGTTTGTACATCTTTACACCCACATCCAGTAATAGACCTTAGCTCTATTTTTTTCCCTACCAATGGTGTTATGTTACCCCATATCATCACAGGTTCATTATCTACCATGTGAAACTTTCCACGCAGTAACTCTTCATCATCTGCTTCTACTACATATGGAACTGTTACATAATTATCACAGCCACCTTCAATATTCACTATATCCATAATAATAGAACAAGCTAACTGAACTTCTCTATTGAAATATTCAGATTGCTCTAGTGGATCGGTGTTCATAATACTAGCTCTAGAAGCACTACGTGATTCTACTGCAGAATCATATAAACTAGTAAAACCTTCAGCATATCCTACATCTATTGGATATGGGAACACTGTGCTATCAATATCATGCACATATCCTCTAGGTCCTATTAATTGAATTACTTGCCCTTTATTCACCAACCCAGCCATTGTAAGCTGTTTAATACCATTATACTTTAAATGGTCTGGGTCTGTATATAAAACTTTACTAACAGCATCGTGGGCTTGTTTAATACCCATAGCTACTGCATTCTCTGCATATTTAGTTTCTATGCAAATCTCTTTGTATTTTTCTTTAGCAGCTAAAATACTAGGTTCGTTGAGAATTTCAATAAAGTCATATATACATGTTGATGTTACATACTCTGATAAATTACGACAAGTATCATTATAGATGCTATTTGTAATTTCATAAAAGATTTTAGCCAGAGTCCATATATTACAATTTCCTACAGTATTATTATAGTAAATATGAAATATTAATAGACTACCTATGGCAGTGTGCGTACTACTGGTGAATTTACCATTAACACAACCTTTCTTTAGCAATGGTGCACCTGGAAATTCTTTATATAATCTCCAATAAAAACTACTACGATATATTTGCCTATTTGTTAATTTAATTTCTCCATCATCAAAGATTACCGAATATGTTTCTTCTGGTAAATTCCAGAGTTGTTCTTTAGTGCTATTATACACTAAGTCATGTGCTTGTAACACTTGCATAGTTATTTTCCTATTTGAGATATACCAGTATTTATACCTAAACCAAATGCCTCTAAAGTACTAGACATAAATATGATAGGTCTACTATTACCTAAAGTATAATCATCTACTGTATCCATATTAGTTGGTGTACTAGTGTGTATTAAAGCTCTTACTACCGCTTTATGTGCATCTGGGTTATTTGCCATAGCTAAAGCTTTGCCCATAATAGGCCCCATAGTAGCTAAGTATAATCTTACTTCAGTTTCAGAGAACACTTTAACTGTTTGCACTTTAGATGGATGCCCATTTCTAGTAATCTTATTAGTACCAGCTAATAAACCATGATGTTGTAATATCCCACTGCTAGCAGCCATTGGGTGCTGATCAGTCTTTTCTAGAATGATTATTTGTTGTATGCCAATAAATACTTTATCTTTGGTAGTTACAAACTTACCAGAAGAATCTTTATAAGTAACAGGACCATATGTGGGTTTGATTACAGCATCTATATTTCTAACATATTCAGAAACATCATCTAAACATTCACTATCAGGTGATATATATAAATAAATGCCAGATTGAATAATTGAGTTTATATGATTTATTTTATCAGTATCATTTAAATAATGTGTAGATAAACTATCAAATATAGTAGGAGCTGCTGCTTCATAAAAATTTAATAATCTATTCCATATATCACTTAAAGGAATTTTATCATAATTACTTCTAACCCATTTTGACATATCTCTAGCTGCAGCACCAGAATACTGGTCTACAAATTGACCTGGATTCATACGTGCTACTGCAGATTTAGCAAATTTTACTACATCGGCTACATTACCATCACTATCCATTGGCATATCACAATCATCTTTAATAGCTGTAATAACCCCTTTGTCTCCAAATAACCCAGTTAATTTAGATCCCATGCCTAATGGGTTTTCTCTAGCACATTTTATTTCTACTCTATATTCATCTAAAGGTATACCTTTATATAACCTTCTTACTTTACCACCTGTACTAGATTTTGTTTTAACATTATTAGGTTGATCCGCATATGCTCTAGTAATCAATTGTGTTAATCTAGGAGAAACATTAATATTCTTATCTCTCCTATGTAATGTATCATAAGTAGCTATAATCTCATTATAATACTCACGTAGGTGATTAATATATCTTTCAGATTGAATAGCCATTCCTGGTGGAGTATTACGTTTAGCGTTGGATTCTCCTATACCAGATTCCACAATGATATCATATACAGTAGCACCAGCTGCACCATATATTCTAAAATCATGTATCATATCTATTTGCATTAGAGACTTATTAGTCATCTCAATTGCATCAAACAATGGATTATATTCTCTAAATGCAAACACTAAGCCATCATCTCTGATTTTTTCACCTATTTCTGGATAAGCTTTAAAATTATATTCATCTCCATAAGTATTTAAGGGATATAACTTTTTACCAAAACTACCTACTACCGATGGTAACTCTAATAAACTGCCTCTTTCACAAAAACTTTTAGATACTACATAACCATCCTCAATAGTACCTGGTAATGATAGATTAGTTACATTACAAGATAAACCACTAGTATATATACCCCCTTCTTTTACATTAGGACTTTGTGCTAATATTGTACCTTTACCAATTGTTACACCAGGTTTTAATTGTCTAACTATTGGAGATATCTTATATTTCACACCATATACTTTATGTTTACTATGATATGTAGTAATATCTAAAGTATCATATGTTCCTGTCTCTTGACATTGAAATATAATAGTAATGCATGGGTTTTCTTTTATGGCATATTGATCTAATCCCCTTCTAAATTTATAATGCACAGATATAATTGTGCCATCTACAGGCATAGTTATATTAAATGCTTCTAACTGATTTTCAAAACCAGTCATAGTTCTAGGTATATCAGAATGCTTTGGTGGTACCATTTGTTCTAAATGGTGAGCTAACATAGCATTTCTAGAAGCACTAGTAAAACGATTAAAGGGGGTGGTTAAAGCCATAGCCCCCATTGTATACACAGTATTTCTATGTTTTGTAATCAATTGTTTTTCTCCTTATTTACAAGACTAATATCATTAAATAACACCAATCTAGTTAATAATATATGTATGTATTTTTTTTGAATAGGATTAGTCATTATGTTATCAGTTAGCACATTACAAATACCAGTTGGTGAGCCTAACTTTTTCTCTAAAGGGTTTAGACAATTAATAGAAGATCATATTTTTGCTTTACGAAGCGATACCACCACTCAGATAGTTACTTTAAAAGCGCAAGATGAAAACAAATATATAGGTGATTTTTATGGTTTACTATTAACTTATAATATCACTCAAGATATGTTTTGGATTACTATGCGTGTTAATAATTTACATTCCCCAACTGATTATTCTGGAGATTTAAAATATATTTTAAAACCATCCAGATCAATTATAGTAGGTTTATTAACTACTTTTTATAACTCAATTACTATTCAATAAAAATAAACTTTATATCTAATGTATACTCCTAGCTAATATTAGCTAGGAGTATATTATTATTTATCGATATTGTGTAAAGTACCGACTATTACCAGATAATGGAACAAAACTAGTATTCATTGGTTGTTGGAAATTATTTTGTGTAGATTGAAATGTTCTAGCTGGTTGTTGATATCCATTACTATATTGTTGCTGTTGGTTTTGACTTAAATAAGAGTTAATAGCTTGTTCTGTACTAACTGGTCTATTTAAGGGTATTGTTAACGCTGGTGGAGCAAAGTTATTTATAGGTATAGGTAGTTGTTGGAATTGTGGTATGAATGTAGTAGGTGCTGGTGGAGGTGGAGTTTTAGTCACTTTAACCAATCCACTTTTTGTATATTCTACACCTTCAAGAATTCTACCTTCAGCTGGATTATCTGTTATTTGTACCTTATTAGATTCAAGATTAGTAATAGGTTGATTATCTACAACTACTTCTTCAGCTACTGGTTTACCATTTTCGGATATTACTCTACCAGTATTACCAGGTAATGGCTGAGGAATATATTTCTTACCTAATTTAGGTAATTCTTTTAATTCATCATGCCATGCTACCGGAATACTGTGCATTACCGTATACTTACCTAATATAGATTTAATATTATTAAGATGTACAGCAGTATGATAGAAGCATTCTAATAATGCAAATAGATATGGTGTATCTTTTGAGTTAGAACCATAGGTAAGAGTATCCGGAATAATATATTCATATATTGTTCTTATAACAGCTACTCCTTTTGCACTAGATGGGGTAACACCACATAAAGTGTTACCATTATTAAGAACATGTGGTATCAAACTACAAGTCCTACTATAGATATCACCATTTATTTCTCCACCACGTTCTAATCTAAAAGATACCAATGGATACTTACCAATTACCCCAGTGTTACGTTTGGTAATATCTATTCCTATTTTTTCTACAATATGGTTAATACCATCAAAAGTAGCTAACAGCTCTAACTGTTTATTTCTTAACCTACCTTTTGCTTCGGTGTTTAAAGCTAGACTAATAATACTAGCCATAGCTATCTGAATATTATCTTTAATCTTTACACCTAGTAAATATGCTAGCATGTTGATTACTTCAGACTGACCAGCAAAGATAGATTCACAAGCTGGATGAAACGCTACTATCTTATCCCAATTCCCATCTTTTAATACACTTTGATAAGGTACTGTAAGTGTTCTTGACTTACCATCTACCTTTACAATTACTGGATCATCGTTAGCTAATCTAACTGTTCCATTTTCATCTACTTTACAATCAGCAGATGCTAGTATGTCTTTATATAACTTTGTTAACCCATTCATTTATTTTTTCCTTTTAAGTTCTGTTATAAGAAAATATTTTACTGGCAGGAGCACTATTGCTAGTAGCATGACCAGGTCCCAATCCAGAGAATGCATCAGGTGACCTCAATTGTGAAAGATTATCTGTTAAAGTTTCTATTGTATTACTAATGTTAACTAAGTTATTAAAGTTCTGACCTATCATAGGGCTATAATAACTATCACAATACATCGGTGCATTATAAGAAATTTTATTACCTCCATTAATTGAAATCTCAAAGGTACTATTAGATAATAGATTAATAGATAAACTAATATCAAAACAAGCAACCCTAGATAATAATAATCCCTTTACAATATCTAATTCTACTGTACCAACGATTCTTTCTATATCATTTACTGTAACAGTACCCTCAAACATACCTCGCCACCAATACGGCTGAATAAATACCATATTACCTGGAGTCATATTGGTTAAAGTAATATGTAATTCTACCAACATATGCTGAGCCATTAACGCTGGTAACATATGTGTTAAAGAATATGCTATCTGAGTCTCTAAGGTAGCACCACCCCAATGTTCAGTGTCCCAAGCTGAAGATGCTAAAGCAGTGCCAGGTTTTGGCATAAAGGTAACCCAGAAGTCTCTATCTCTAGGCCATCTTCTCATTATATCAGCAAATGATACAGTGTGACTACTACTTGGATTATAAGTATGTAGCGCATTATAGAAATAACTAACACCAATGCTTTCCGATTTAACAAAACCTAAAACATTTTCTAACTGGTCAGTATTACCATTAAAGCTGTATGTAGATAAATCATTACCTTTTAAGAATCCATTACAAATATCACTTAAATAATGTGATGGAAAGGCGTGTAATCTATCACTAGTTTTAGCAATACCACACAACATAGTTCTAGTGTCATCACATCTAGCACCAGAGGCTCTAATTACTTCTGTTTGTTTCCAAGTTACAGCATCTTCTGGTCTTAATGCGATTGCATTTTGATTATTTGGTACTTCAGCTAAAATATTTTGAGATTTACTTAAAATATTCTGCCCCACTGTACCATATGCATTTGTAATCTCTGGTTGTTTTATCACGAGTCGAGAATTCAAATGAAATTTTAACTGTGGATCTATTGCACCTGTGTGTGGAGAGACACCATCATAATCAGTAAAACCTCTAATTATTTCTCTTTCTTTACCATAGATAGTATCTGCTGTTATTTCTAACACAAACGCATATCTACCATTACTCATGCCGTTTGGAATTTGCACCATCCCCTCATGTACAAAGGTAGGGCTTAATATTGTAGCTGCTACTCCAGATAATGCATTAGGGGTAATTCGTGTACCATCGTCCGTGGCATGCATTATGTCATTCCATGCTCTACCATCCACAGTAGCATCATAGGGTCTATGATATACATCATGCCCTCCACCAACATAGATCAATACTGCACCTGTTAATTCTATATTTGCATCTATCATTTTGTTTTTCCTATGTTTTATTTAATTTGTGTTTTATTACATCATTCACAGGCATAACCACATCACTGCAATTAATCATTACCTCAATATGAACTGTTTGTAATATTTTAGAACTTATATACTTATTATGATAAGGTATAATACTATCTATTTTAGTTTTAATTGACATTGTTAAAAACCTTATGCATCATATATCTTATTAAACGATCAGATAATATTCTACTAATCTCATTTTGTAGTTCTAAATAATATATTTCTACACCGACAATACTATCGCGGTCAATCTTATCAATCTTATCAATCATTGCCTTATCTATTTTATTTCGCATAAGAAGATCCTTTTAAGATTAATAAATTAGCTATCTCATTACTAATTTCCTCAATTGGCGATGTTAATGTAAAAGAATATCCATTTACCTCTTTAATAATAGCTTCTATTAATTTTACTCCAGGATTATGAAATAGAGTATGTAGATATACTGCATTTAAACTATTCATTGTTGCTAATGGAATAATGTTTTGTGTTTTATTACCAGTGAAATTTAATGAAAATATATCCTTTTCTTCTGGAGCAGTAATTATTAATTCTGCTAAAGTATGAAAGTTTAGATTACGTAAGATTACATTAGCTATTGCTATTACATTTAGTAATGTTTCATATGTTATTAGTTGTAGGTTTCTACCACCTATTTTATCACCAAGAACAATAGCTAATATGGGTATATGATAGCTTAATATAGGTAAGCCTAATGGAATAGCTTGTCTTACTCTATATATTTCATTTCTATCTACCTTTTGGAATCTTTTTGGAAGAATACTAATATAATAAGTAACCATCACTTCAATAGAAGGTGGTATTCTTTGTATCAGTTTGTATGTTTCAACAATAGATAACTCCTCACCATTAGCATTATTCTTTTGCTTTTGTTTAGGAGCCTCCATTATTATATTAGCGCATTTCTCTTTTAAGATATGATGTACATTTTGAATTACAGACTTGGTTTGTGATCTATCATCATAAATACATACTTTCTTCCATATAGCTATTGCTAGCATATACTCTGGTATTTCCCCAGTGCCAATATCATTAATGATAGAGAATCCGGTGTTCTTAGTTCTAGTAGAACTAAAGTTATAGGTATAATCTTGTAACTTTTGAAAAGCAGGATTTTCCTCCATATAAGTATTACGCAATAAATCTATTGCTGCAATTAATACCCTGTCCTCACCTAGTACTTTATTCATAGCACTATAGTACATTCCCCAGATAGGTATTATTAACTTTAATAATACTGAAAAAAACACTAGTTCATCATACTCGTCTGTAAAGTAAGTAATTTCTGCTGAATCCTTTTCATCCAAAGTATCCTTTCTTCCTATTTCTAAATTTAATCCTCCAAATTTTCTTAACCAATCTGAAAAACTAACCCAATCTATTAAATGTAGTAAATTATTTATTGCTATATTTAAAGTCTTGTTTAATTGTAAAACAGTAGCCCTTTCCTCTATTAAATAGTATATGTTTTTATAATGGGATTCTATTTCTAATACTTTCTCTATTGGTAGAGATTGTAGATATCTATTGATATAATCAAACATATCTGCACTAATATCATCAGTGCTGGAATCTTGTAAAATAGATTTTGTATTTATCTTAGATTTATTCCAACATTTACAAAGATATTGCAATTCATTATTATCACTAAATATTACTCTAGTAGATGATAATGAACTAATCCATTCTAATTTCATATTGTTTTCCTATTTAATTAAATTAATATAATCTAGCCTAATAGATAATATATGTATATAAATAATTTGAAAATAAACAGGGGGCATAATAGTACATCGAATGATATCATTCGATGTACTAAAAGTATTTATTTATATTATCCTCATTAAATTAGAATGCGATATCATCATCAAAAGAAGCTTCTGAAGCACCTTTCCAACTACTAGATGGTTTATCTTCACGTGGAGCTTTTCCTGCATCTGGGTCAGTTGTATGTACCACCAAATGACTAGCTACCATTTTACTCATTAATTCAGCATAACCTTGAGCTGCAAAAGTAGAAGCTAAAGCTGGACTTAATATTTCACCATCAGCTCCAACTAAGCTAGCATAGAAAGAAGGTTGAAATGGAAATATAGCTTGTTGTTCACCTTTTATAGCAATAGCAATGTACACTGTACCATCGGTATCTCTACCCACAATCACTTTTGAAACAACCATTGGTTTATCAAGCTTCATACCTTTATCATAAGTAGCTTTAATTTCCATAGTAATTTTATCTGCACTAGGTTTACTAGCTATATATTTAAGTGCTTCTAATAGCTGAAAAAATATATGTGGATCAAAAGCAATTGGAAAAGCATTGTTTGTTTTTCCATTATTATAGTATAATCTAAAACGAGGATTACCATTGACTACATGTAATGATAGAGCAGGTGCTTCTCGTCTATTAGCTTCTGACCAAGGTTTTCCAAACAATCTTAATTTTTTAAGTTCAAAAGATGTCCATTTAGGTCTAAGTTTATTATCAGCCATTTTATTAATTCCAAAAAATATTATAGTAGTAAAGATTCAAATGATTTGAGATATTAGTTAAAAAATACTAACTAATATAAGTATTTCTTATAGTACCTAATGTAGTATTGCCATGAGGTGTTTCATTGTTTCCATCTAGAATTATATATTTTAAATCTCCAAGAAAATAAGTAACCATTACTCTAGACCAATAGCTAACTGTCCACCAATCTGGAGCATGTCCTACATAGAAATTCCTTTTTACCATAGTATTTTCAGGAGCTTTAATCTTAATTCTAATTTTATCCATATCAAATATATACTGCTCAAAGAAATCTAGTGTTACTAAATTAGGTTCTTTTGTTATCATTTTTAATTTCCTATTTTAAAGTAACATTAGCCATTTCAGTAAATACTGCTACTAAAAATTTATCTTTGTCTCTCTGAATATCCGCTTTAGATTTTACCAATGTAGTACCAGAATGCCAATGGTTCTTATTAGCTATTTTTAAATAAGCATCTATCACTTTCTTATCTTGAGATAGAAATTGATTATTTCTATCTCCAATTATCTGCAGAGTCAATAAATTAAAAGGTAAATTAACATAATCTTCATTTTTAGATAATTTTTTAATCCACATACTTTTATTATCTAGTAACTTACCAGTATGTGATTCTAGTAGAGCTAATTTTCTAAAAGTATATGCACTCATCAAATCTAAAGGTATATGAGATAACATTAACGATGAGGTATTACTACCTTTAATTAAGTTATCAAACATATATACTTCTTCTTCATCAAAAGCAGTTAAAGCTTTAGCTATTACTTTTTCTTCTAATGATCTATAGTTTATTTGTATATTTGTGGTAGGTTTTTTTATTTTAGCCCGTGGTAAAGTACTACCTAATGATTTATTTAAAGCTATATATAAAACTGGTGTTAATTTTGGAGATACTGATTCAGCTATAATACTTTTTATTGTTAGTATTTCATCTGTAAACATATCAGCCATTTTATTTACACTGGGTATTTGATCCGGTAGAAATGATCCATGAAAGTTTCTATATAAGGTGCGAATATTAAGATAAATGTAATTATATCCTTTAGATATATCTGATTGTAATAAAGTTTCAATTGGCACAGCGGTAGCCACACTAATAGCTAAATGGGCACCTAAAGCTCTATCTATTTTACTCATCTAATCTGGCCTTTAAGTTTATTTAAGATTTCTAGAGATTGTTGTAGTATATTATTATCTATACCAATATTTTCTAATCTAGTCTTCATTAAATGTAAGATTGTATTCTCATTGATAATAGTAGGTTGAAATATAGTAGGAGTAACTTTATCAGATATTTGTGTTTTAGAAGTATCTATATGTTTTATTGACCATTTTATATTAGTATAAATTTGTTTATAAGATGCAACTGTATCTTCATTACCATCTTGTTTCTCACAAAGTATTCTAATAAACTTAGGAGTATCTTTATACTTATCAGTAGATAATTCTATTATTGTATCTTTTAATAGTACTTCTGCTTCTAACTTAGATAATCCTATAATTGAAATAGTCTTAAATATAGTAGGATTAGGATTAGCTATAAAAGATACAATATCTAATTCATTAGATTCATTATAAGCTTCTACACAAAACATACCTTTATCATGTTCTTCATTATGAGCTAATCTATCAGTGCTGCCTTGTGCTAGTATTCTATCAAATCTAGAAGGAATATGTACATGTCCTATAAATATATACTTTTTTACTATACTTAAATAAAACTCAGCAGAATGAAAAGGGATTTCTTTCATTTTTGGTAATTGATGCTCAAAACACCCATGCATAATAGCATAATCTACTTTTTCTAAATTATTCTTTTTCAATAAAGAGATTACTTCTTGTTGAGTTTGATTATTATCAGCTCTCCATTCATCAGGTACATATAGAATATTAATTTTTAAGTCTTCTATATACTCAATGTATAATTCATCTATATATCTAATATTAATATCTAACCCTAAAGCTTCATTTAGAATAATAAACTGTTTAGACTGTTTTCTATCATGAGATGGAGTACCTTCTAAAATTCTTAATATAATATTCCACTTTTTACAAATAGTTAATACTCTTACCATCCATATTTGAATAGTAGCTGTATTAACATCTGATAAATAAATGCCTTCATCAAATACATCACCAGCTAATATTAATAAATCAACATCTGCTAATTTATTACTATCTGGTAATAGTTTGTTTAAATTACTAATAATGTGCTCTGTAGTACCTAATCTATTCCCTAAATGACAATCTGATACACTTAATGTCTTGATTTTACCATTCGTCTTCATCAATAAATTCTACTATATTTAAATTACTATTATTATCTTTGACATATTTATCTGTTAGATTATATCTATCAAATATAGCTTGCCATTCTTTTTTATATTCTTCTGGATAATTAGAATCTATTTTAACTATATTAGAAAGATTATTATCTAACATCAATTGTGCTCTAACTGCACTAGTATTGCCTATTGCCCTAATAAAACTTAATTGTTTAGATAAATTTGAATTAGCATTAGATAATGGAGATACTCTTAATGGTGGAACCGTATATAATACTTCTTTAGCTCTATTAATTACATGCACTCTTACATGTGGGTTTTTAGCAACTTCATTAAGCCATGTTAAATTAAATATCTGTGGATCTTTATTAAATATTAAAGGTAAATATCTATTAACAAAGACTTCCTCTAATATAGTTTCAACAGAATTGCTAATAATCTCATTTAAATAATCTAAATCTTGCATACATATATCCTATTGGTTAATTTGAGATAGTACTTTAGATAAAGCCCCATTATCTACTGCGGCTACTACTGCTAATGTATAAACAATTCCATTTACAGTAATAGTTACAGATATATACAATTTATAAGAATCGTTTACAGGAGTATCATAATCCACTTGTATATTAGTATTAGGAAAATATCTATTATAATACTTAGTTAAAGCTACTTGCATTTCATCTGCCATATCTAATTGATTGTTTTGATACTTTGCTATTAAATATGGTATTGAAGTAATATTACCATTGTAAATATTAGATTGAGAATAATTTGAAGTAAGAGCATATGCAAATAAATTAGATATTTGGCGACGTATATCAGTACACCAACTATCACCAGATAAACATGGTAATACAATAGCCATAAAAATTCCAAAAAAATAAAAGGGTAAATAATACAGAGTGATCTTATATAAGATCACTCTGTATTATCTTTTAATACTATTTATTAATCAGTTACAGTAGAAACATTAGCATCTACTTCATCTTCACCTAGATACTTATTTACAATCTCTTGGATATTATCCTCTAAAACATCTGCTAATATTAAACGATATTTATCATCTAAACTATCTTGTAATTTCACAACTAGTTCTAAGTTGTTGATTTCAACACTTTTGATAAAAGCATCAAACTCATCCCAATTACCTAAAGCAATTCCTTTCACCCAGTTTTTAGTAATAGAGTAAATTACTTTTTCATCAATATCAAAGGCATCTAGAAATGATTCTAACGCAATCAGATTTACTTTAGCTACTTTTAGAGCATCTAACGGACCTAAAAGTTCGCGAGCAAAACTAAGATATTCATCCACTAAAGACTCAAAAGTAAAGGTGTCTTCAGGTAGATTTATAATATTAGCTTGAATTAATACCAAACCATTTACCATAGCAGATTTAAATATTTCTTCTTTAGGTAGGTTTTCATTTAATGTATCTACTAAAATAGAAATATTATTTATTACCTGGTTATCTACTGCAGATAAATCAGCTAGATCATAAAGATCTATCTCCTTTTTAAAATAGATAAGCCTATTTAACTTTTCAGCTGTGGCTTGTTCTTCTGGATCAACATAATCTTTATAATCATTTTCATCAAACTGATTAGTTTTATCAAAGATAGCTTTATCCCAAGAGATACCCTCTAGTAAAGTCTCCTGTAACACAGATTTTAATTCTTCTTTTGTAGCTAAGCCAATTAAGCCTTTCTTTACCTCAAACCATGCTAAAAGATCTTTACCAAAACCCTCAATGTATTGATAATAATGATTACGACTTGGAGAATAAACCCATTCTCTATCGAATGAATATAAAGCTGTAGCTATACCAGCTATAACAAAGTTAAAATACTGTAATAGCTCTGGATGAGCTTCCAACATATCTTCTTCTGAATCTACACCATTTGTAATACGTAAATCAAGAATTTCATTTCCTAACAAAATAGGTCTGATTTTCATAGATAAAATGTCATGATGAGAAATACCATTGATAACATAGCTTTTTATGTCATCTAATGGAAATTTTTCACTTATTTGATCTAACTCTACTTGGGTGAATTTTTGATCTTTAACACTAAGGATTCTTCCATCATTGCTCATTAATACTTGCATTTTATATTTTCCTAATAATATTTTATGAAATAAAATAGATAGAGGTAAATATTTACCTCTATCTATTACTTAAATTACTACAGTGTACCACCCCATACTGATGTAGGGTCTGAGTTGTCTCCTATTTCTAGATAATGATTTATAGTATCCCAGGTACTGTGGATATTATTCTTTTGTACTATTGTTAAGATATCTTCTTCTTTTACATTTTCATAAAAGATAGTATATCCAACATAGTCACCTTTCTGCATTATTATACCTTCAGTTACTCTCCTATAATCATAATGAGAATTCCCTATAGTGTTTGGATATTCATCTACATACTTCTTATCATATCCAGATAATGCATTATTTTGATACCTACTCCTTAATTCTGGCATAGCCATAATATACTTACGCATTACATTAGGAGCTTGTTGTAGACTATTCATATTCCCTAGGTGTCTAACACAATCAGTTTGCCATAATGATTGTATCCTATTTTTTAAGTTAGACATATACTGTAAAGTACTAGAGTTACTTAAATTATTAAACTTTTCCACTATAGAAGAAGCAAACTCAGGTACCGTACTCTTTACTACATTTACATATTGATTGATGGAATTGCTCAAATAGTTACGCATATGACTATCAGGGCCATAGAATAGACTACTAGCACTCATATCTGGTGTATCTGTATAGAACACTCCAGGTGGTGACATCATTACTCCTTTCTGCTATATTGTATTCCACAATGATTACAAAGGGCACGCTTAGGTGGTTGACTAGTTAAACTGATAGTATCACCTTCTTTAAATGACCACTTCCATTCATGCCATCCAATAAAACATAATATTTTATTAATCCTCTTTCTTTTTCTTTTCATTATACTCATGTTGATATTTAGATAAAGTATATCCTGCTAAAAAAGCTGCAATTACCCATCCCATAATGTTCTCCTATAAATAAAGGTTTAAAAAATAACAGACACAGTATAACCTATGTCTGTTAAATAATATATGTATAACTTTTATTCTAACCTATGTATCTATTATTAGTGGTAGTGGTTACATCAGGTAGATTAATAATGTTAGATAAATTACCTAACTTATATAGATCAAATATTCCAAAATGAGATCTTAATCTATCACCAGCCTTATAAAATGATTTATCCATCATTAACCATAAATTCATTTCCGATTTGTTCAACAGTAGTCGTTAATTACTGCCAGCAGCTATGACGCTACTACTCTATACTTTTCAGTCAGTGTTATTAATACTGTTATCACACTAAAGTGATAAATAGGCCAGATCATATCTTCTGCCGATTATATCGGACAGCTCTCCATTTCTGCACACTTGTGCTCTACACCGTGGTAAGTGGTTGATCGTTGAACCTTTCTCATATCTTTTCAGACTTAGAGACTTGGCTGCTTTTGATTGCCCATTATTTCTAATACTTAGGTTTTCACCATATATCATCTTTAGTATTCTTTCTGTCTTTCGACCACATTCACGCTTATCATTTCTAATTACGTTGTAGTTACTAAAGCTCTTAGGGTGTTCCAGCAGTTAGAAGAGATTCTATCCCAGTATTACTACTAGGTAGGACTATATTATACCTATTATTTATATTTGAAATGCCAATCAGATTGAATTGTAATACCTGTTAGATTTTTTACTATAGCTTTACTATTTACCTTAGTTAATCTCTCAGCTATTCTAGCAGAATCACATTCATATTCTTTTCCATTTTTATCAATAGCCAATATGCACTTGGGAGTATTGACATTTCATATAAATTGTTAGTCTTTGGTACTATTTTAAAAAACATTTTAATTCCTTATTATACGGTATATATAATAAGCATATATTTTTTTATTACGGCACATAAGGGCTACAGGTATAACCTTGAATCACCATCAAAGTCAGCGTTTGGCCCTTTAACGGCCAATATAGATAAAGAAATTGTTTTATCTGTTAAATCTGTTTTAATCTTTGTTATTGCTAATAGTTGGGCACTTAAACGGTGCAGGCTTGGGTTACGCTGTAAGATGCATTTTATACCAGTCTTAGGTAGATCGGTATCATAATACTTACCTGCTCTTTCTATTTCTGGGGCCTCAGCAATTAACTCTTGGAATAATTCATCAATTAAAGGATTATATACGTTGCCTGTTGACTCCACTAAAGAATAGGCAGATATATAATCAAATCCTCTTTGATTAATTAATTTTGATATTAAATGAATCTTAAATATTTCTACAGCCTGAGCCCATGGTATATGTAATTCTTCATAACTATGTGGTTCAGATATTGATGTTATTACTCCTCTTAAACAAAAGTGTGATCTACTACAGAATACTTGCCCTCGTAACCATCCGTTCTTTGTACAGAAAGTAGTACGCATGGTAACTGTATAATAATCTACTAAGTTCATAATTACATCTACGACTTTAGCTTCTACTTGATAAAAACTTAAAGGCTTAGTTCTGGGAGCTGAAATATATGAAATAGTTCTAGCTGCGTCTATAGCACCTAGAATAGAAGCATTATCTGCAAATGTACCTACTTGAGTATTTTCTACTATTATCATTGCTTTAGTAGGCAATGGTAAATGCTTAGGAAATATTTTATCTTTAATCGCTCTTAAATAAGCATAATATGTTTGGTCCTTATTCTTAGTAAAGGCAGGTAGTACCTCATTTATAAATATATCAAAATTTAGTATAAAGTTATTTAAACCTCTAGGCCAATTGATAGATTCTAAATAAGCTATCCGCTTTGCAGTGATAGAGGATAGTTTCTTTGGTGGTTTAGTTCTGGATGAAGTCATCCATTCTAGAATATTATATCCTTTCTTATTTAACTTATTAGTTAATTGAGCCCAGATAATTGGGGAGATAAAACCAATTTGTCCTTCCGGGATTTTTATCCAGGTTCTTAGATCTATTTCTCCTTCTGTTGGATGAAGCACTTTAGTTTTACAACGTGGGCAGGTAGTATATAGATTATGACCACTTTGTAATAAACCACAGCCACATGTTGGTACATTTGATAGTATATCAGTTTCGTATGATGTTAGTATAACTGCATTGAAAGCTGCTCTTTCCTCAGTTGTTATATTTGGTAAATCATTAACAATTGTTGGAGATATTGTCTTTCTAAATGCCTCATCAAAATCTGGAATATATAATGAACTTGACATAAATAGATTTCTAAATAAAAAAATTAGGGAATGAGACACAGGCTATATAGCCTGTGTCTACTATTTATAACTTTTTACTTACAAACTTACTTATCTACCAGTACCATATGTACCTGGTGCATTAAAAGTACTACCGTAACGATTTCCACCATTACCTGGTTGGTAACCTCTGTTAAAGCCAGCCGCAAAAGTACCATGTGATTGAATTGGGCTAAAGTAATTACTATTAAAGGTAGCCCTAACATTACTTTGAGAGTTCAAATCATTCAATCCTTCAACTGCAATATTCAAACCAAGCTGTTGATTCATTTGATCAATAGCATTGATAAAAGAATTATTCAGGAAGATACGAGTGTACATCCCTGTAATAATTGCATGTGGTGCAAATTTCAATAGCATTTTACGCTTTTGATCCAGAGCATCATGATTATCAGTGCCTGGTAGGAAACCTTCTGCAAATGGTGCAAATGTAATTTGATCACCTTGTGTAGCTTCCAACACAGATAGATAGTCAATACTACGAATATCACGTTGTACACCAGAAGCATCTGTATAATAACCAGCGTGAATGTCAGTAGAATCAAATGCCAAGATTGGTAGATTTAATGGTTTCCAGATAGTAGAAAACAAATTACCACTGAAACTGTCCAGTTCATCAATCAATACTTGTTCAGCAGCAGATCCAGGTTTAGCTTTAACTAACAAAGCTTGCAACCATTCCAATGGACCACCATGTAAGATATCCAAAGCTACAACTAGATTTTGACTAACATAAGTAGCAATCACTTGTTGTGCTGTTACTTTGTCATTACCAAAAACAGGTTCACCACCAGCCGCGATGTTCAAGATTTTTGGTTCATAAGGTTGCCATGGAATTGGATTATGCTCTAGCCCAAGAACACCAATAGATGTTTTGCATCTGTTATCACCAATAAATGGTTCAAAGATTGTAGACCATCTATTATAACGTGGATCTACTAGAGGAACAATCGTAGTTAATGCTAGTAACTGAGTTAAGATACTATCACTAGCTAAAGTAGTTTTACCTAAGCAAGTATTTTGAGTAATTACCAATACTGGATCATACCCAATTGCAGGTCTTTGACTCATACCTGCACCCCCCCAGCTCACTGGTTGTTGCTCAGCACGAACAAAATCAAGATAACCAACAATAGAGGTTAAAGAGAAATCTTCATTATTGCCATGCAATGATTTTGGTGCATTGTTATTAGTAGGTGTAGTAACATATAACACAGCATTAAAATCACCAACTATTGGCTGACCAGTAGTGCTCAGATAAGTGGCACCTGGAGTAACATCAAACTTGGTTACCAGATTAACAGACTTATCAGATAGTAACAGCTGTCCAGTAATTTTAGAGGTAGGTTGACCATGGGTTCTGTTAATAAAAGCAGATAGAGCTACACTGCCATAATCATAGAAAGCCGCTAATGCATTAGCATTAGTTAAATCTACCCGATTATGAATAACTATAGCTGCCGTATTAGACAGTTGAAAATCATTACTCAAATGTTCAGCTGCTCTGATTGTATCTTCTACAACCTTTTGCATTGTAGCATCCCAGTAATTAGATGCATCACGATCTACATCGATTGTGCGACCTACATACTTTTGAGATGGAACCTGAATAGAGGTAACTGGTTTACCAATTTGCTCTAGCAGAAACACTGTATAAAATAAGATGTCATCCAATTTGACATACATTGCAATACTAGCAATGTAAATTTGCGCATGCTCGATAGGAATGAGTTTAACATTCAGGGCATTTTTCTTATTTTGTACACGACTCTGTACTTCATTAAAGATTTTCAAAACATCTGCAGTATTACCAGATGCAGTATTACCTGTAGCAGTAATGCTATGCATATCTGCTAGTGCTGTAAAGACACTACCAGTAGCAGATCGTGGGGGTGGATTTTGTTGTTGAGTACCAAAACTAGTAGTCTGATTAATAGTGTTGCTATCAATACCAAAATCATTTTCATTGAAATTTGTAGATTTACTCATTTTTTGTTTCCTTTTTTATGCATAAAAAGTTGATTTGTTATTTTACTACCTATTTTACTATTAAATTATTATTTCCTATATTTCCCCTATTTTAAATTATTGACATTTACAAAATAATATGCAATTTGAATATTATTTTATTAATTTAAAAAAACTTTTA
>Ga0265327_10001971_pt1 | contig 23393 bp, 27 predicted proteins | sample 41621metaG_FD_202089 | JGI IMG/M metagenome (GOLD analysis project Ga0265327, IMG submission 202089) | Rhizosphere microbial communities from Carex aquatilis grown in University of Washington, Seatle, WA, United States - 4-16-21 metaG | ecosystem: Host-associated > Plants > Roots > Rhizosphere...
TGGAGGTGATGTACGGCATGATGCCGAGCCCGAACACGGCCATGCGGGTGAGGGCGCCGCCGCTGAACAGGTTGAGGAACCCGAGCACCCCCGACGACTTGGAGGCCGCCTCGAGCTGGGCCACCTTCGAGAAGTTGACGAAGGGAACCGGGACGTTGGCCCCGAACTGGTACAGGGCGATGATGGTCAGCGTGAAGAGGACCTTCTTGCGAAGGTCGGGGATGCGGAAGATGTTGGCCAGGCTGGCAAGCATGGGACTCCTCGACGCCGCGTCAGGGTGATGCTAGCGGTTGGTGAGGGCGTTGCCCTTTGCCGGGGGCCGGTTGTTGCCGAAGGGCAGCGGGACCACGGAGACCGACCCGCCGGCGGCGGTGATGGCCGCCTCGGCCGACTTCGAGAAGGCGTGCGCCTCGACCCGCAGGGCCCGGGGCGGCTCGCCGCCACCCAGGATCTTGACCAGGTCGCCCTTGTGGGCCAGCCCGGCCGCCACCAGGGCGGCGAGGTCGGCGGTGTCCCCCTCGACGGCCCCGAGGGCGCCGACGTTGACCGGGGTGTACTCGACCCGGAACGGGTTCTTGAAGCCGCGCAGCTTGGGGATGCGCTGCATCAGGGGCAGCTGGCCGCCCTCGAAGCCCATCGGGATGGTGTCGCGTGCACCCTGGCCCTTGGTGCCACGGCCGGCGGTCTTGCCGCCCTTGCCCCCGATGCCCCGGCCGACGCGCTTGCGACGGCGGTTCGCACCTTCCGGCGGGCGGAGCTCATGAACCTTCATGGTCAGCCTTTCTCGTCTTCGGTGGCGGACGTGACGTCCACCAGGTGCGGCACCCGGGCGATCATTCCACGGATCTCGGGGCGGTCAGGCAGCACGTTGGTACGCCCGATGCCGCGCAGGCCGAGGGCGCGCAGGGTGCCGCGGTGCTTGGGCATGGTGCCGATGGACGACCGGACCTGGGTGACCCGGATCCAGCCCGTCGTCGACAGCGGGGTCTCGGCGGTGGACGCCATGTCAGCCCACCTCCGTGAACACGTCGGCCTCGCGCTTGCGCTCGCGGTAGGCCCGCAGCATGGCGGCCGGCACGACCTCGTCGACCGGCTTGCCCCGCAGGGCGGCGATCTCGTCGGGGCGCTTCAGGCCCTTCAGGCCGGCGATGGTGGCGTGGGCCACGTTGATGCCGTTGGAGGAGCCGAGCGACTTGGCCAGGATGTCGCGGATGCCGGCCATCTCCAGGATGGCCCGGGCCGCGCCGCCGGCGATGACACCGGTACCGGGGGCGGCGGGCTTCAGCATGACGCGCCCGGCACCGCTCTCCCCCACGATCGGGTGGGTGATGGTCGACCCGGCGAGGGGCACGTCGAACATGTTCTTGCGCGCCTCCTCGATGCCCTTCTGGACGGCCAGGCCGGCCTCCTTGGCCTTGCCGTAGCCGAGACCGACGCGACCGTTGCCGTCGCCGACCACCATGAGGGCGGCGAAGGAGAAGCGACGGCCGCCCTTCACGACCTTCGACACCCGGTTGACCCGGATGGTGCGCTCTTCGAACTGCAGCTCGTTGTTGTTCACGGGCATCTCAGAACTCCAGTCCCTCGGCCCGGGCGGCGTCGGCCAGTGCGGCCACCCGCCCGTGATAGGCGAATCCGCCGCGGTCGAAGACCACGGTGGTGATGCCGGCGTCCTTGGCCCGCGACGCCACCAGGGCGCCGACAGCCTTGGCCGCCTCGACGTTGCCGCCGCTGCTGCCCCGGAGGGAGGCCTCGACCGACGACGCAGCGGCCAGCGTGCGGCCGGTCAGGTCGTCGATGAGCTGGGCGGAGATGTGCTTGTTGGAGCGGAACACGGCCAGGCGCGGACGCTCGGCGCTGCCCTCGACCCGGCGGCGCACGCGACGGTGGCGGCGGCGGCGGAGCTCCAGCTTGTGATCAGTGCGTGCCATTACTTGGCTGCCTTCCCGGCCTTGCGCACGACCCGCTCGCCCGCGTAGCGGATGCCCTTGCCCTTGTAGGGCTCGGGCTTGCGGAGCTTGCGGATGTCAGCTGCGACCTGGCCGACCTTTTCCTTGTCGATTCCCTTGATGATGATGCGGGTGGCGCTCGGCACCTCGAACGTCACGCCGTCGGGGGCGGTGACGTTGACGGGGTGCGAGAAGCCGAGGGCCAGCTCCAGCGCGGACGGCCCCTTGGGGACGGCGCGGTAGCCCACGCCGACGATCTCGAGCTCCTTGGAGAAGCCCTCGGTCACCCCGGTGACCATGTTGGCCACCAGCGACCGGGTGAGCCCGTGGAGGGCGCGGTTCTGGCGCTGGTCGTCGGGGCGCTCCACCACCAGCGTGTCGCCGTCCTGGCGGACGCTGATGGCGGCGGGCACCTGGCGGGCCAGCTCCCCCTGGGGGCCCTTGACGGTGACCCGGTGGCCGTCGTCGACGGCCACGGTGACCCCGGCGGGCACGGTGATGGGCGAACGTCCGATGCGGGACATCAGCGGGTACCTCCTGCGGTGCGGCGCACGGCCACGGGGTAGCTACCAGACATAGCAGAGCACCTCGCCGCCCATGCGCTTCTTGCGCGCCTCACGGTCGGTCATCAGGCCCTTGGAGGTGGAGACCACCGCCACACCGAGGCCGCCGAGGACGCGCGGGATCTTGTCGGCCCGCGCGTAGATGCGCAGGCCGGGCTTGGACACCCGCTTGATGCCGGAGATGGTCCGGGCGCGGTCGGGCGCGTACTTCATGGTGATCTGCAGCGTCTTGCCCGGCTTGCCCGGGGTCTCGCTCACCTCGAACCCGCCGATGTAGCCCTCCTCCACGAGGATGGCAGCCAGCGACTCCTTCAGCTTGGAGCCGGGCATCGACACGGTGTCGAAGTGGGCCGTGTTGGCGTTCCGGATGCGGGTCAGCATGTCGGCGATCGGGTCGGTCATCGTCATCGTCTGTCGCCTCCTCTCACCAACTGGCCTTCGTCACACCGGGGATCTCGCCGGCGTGGACCATCACCCGCAGGCAGATCCGGCACAGGCCGAACTTGCGGTACACCGACTTCGGGCGGCCGCACCTGCGGCACCGGGTGTACCCGCGCACCTTGAACTTCGGCGTGCGCTGCTGCTTCTCGATCAAAGCCTTCTTCGCCATGGGGTTACTGGTTCTCCTTGCGGAACGGGAAGCCGAAGGCGGCGAGCAGGGCCCGCCCCTCGTCGTCGGTTCGAGCGGTGGTGGCGATGGTGATGTCCATGCCGCGGGTGGTGTCGATGCGGTCGTAGTCGATCTCGGGGAAGATCAGCTGCTCGGTCACACCGAACGTGTAGTTGCCGTGCCCGTCGAACGACCGGGGCGAGAGCCCGCGGAAGTCACGGATGCGCGGGATGGCCATCGCCACCAGCCGGTCCAGGAACTCCCAGGCCCGGTCGCCCCGCAGGGTCACCTTGGCGCCGATCTCCTGGCCCTCGCGCAGCTTGAACGAGGCGATCGACTTCTTGGCCCGGGTCACCACCGGCTTCTGGCCGGCGATGATCTCGAGGTCCCGCATGGCCCCCTCGATGAGGGACTTCTGCTGGGTGGCCCGGCCGACGCCCATGTTGATCACGATCTTGGTGAGGCGCGGGACCTCCATGATGTTGGACAGGCCCAGCGTCTGCTGGAGCTCGGCCCGCACGGAGTCGTCGTAGCGCTGCTTGAGGCGCGGCCGCACGGCCGCCGAGGTCGACGCCATCAGAGGTCCGTCCCGCACTTGCGGCAGACGCGCAGCTTGCGCCCCTGCTCGTCGATCCGCATGCCGATGCGGGTGGGCCCGCACGAGCCGCACACGATGGCCACCGACGACACGGAGATGGGCATGAACTTGTCGATCACGCCGCCCTGCATGGTCGCCCGAGTGGGCTTGGCGTGGCGCTTGGCCACGTGCACGCCCTCGACGATCACCTTGCCCTCGGCGGGGAGGGCGCGGACCACGCTGGCCTGCTTGCCCCGGTCCTTGCCCGAGAGCACCTGGACCTTGTCACCCTTCTTGATACGCATCTACAGCACCTCCGGCGCCAGCGAGATGATCCGCATGAAGCGCTTGTCGCGCAGCTCCCGGCCGACGGGACCGAAGATGCGGGTTCCCCGGGGCTGCTGCTGGTCGTTGATGAGGACGGCCGCGTTCTCGTCGAAGCGGATGTAGCTGCCGTCGGGACGGCGCTTCTCCTTCTTCGTCCGGACGACGACGCACTTCACGACGTCGCCCTTCTTGACGGCCGCCCCCGGGATGGCGTCCTTGACGGTGGCCACGAAGACATCGCCGATCGAGGCGTAGCGGCGGCGCGAGCCGCCGAGCACCTTGATGCAGAGGACCTCCTTGGCCCCCGAGTTGTCGGCCACCCGGAGCCGTGACTCCTGCTGGATCATCGGGCACGCTCCAGCACGTCGGCCAGCCGCCAGCGCTTCAGCTTGGACAGCGGGCGGGTCTCCACCACGCGCACGCGGTCGCCGACCTTGGCCGTGTTCTCCTGGTCGTGCACGTAGAGCTTCTTGGTCCGCTGCACGGTCTTGCCGTAGCGGGGGTGGCGCACACGCTCGATGACGGCGACGACCACGGTGGCGTCCATGGCGTCGGACACCACCAGGCCCTCGCGGACCTTGCGGGCGTTGGCCCGCTCCTCCGTGCCCTCGGCACGCTGCTCGTCAGCCATCAGGCGTCCTCCTCCTCTGCGTCCTCGGCGTCGTCGTCGGCCTCGTCCGCCTCGCCGGCGGCCTCCTCGGCCTCGGCCCGGGCGGCGGCACGGCGCTCGGCGGCCGTGCTGCGGTCCCGACCCAGCGCCTCGTCCTCGGCGGCCCGGCGGGCGGCGGCCTTGTGGGCCGGCAGCTCCTCGAGGGCCAGGCCCTCGGCCTCGGCGATCTCGCGGTTGCGCAGCTCGGTGAGCATGCGGGCCACGTCCTTGCGCACGTGGCCGAGCCGGGAGAAGTTGTCGAGCTGGCCGGTGGCCAGCTGGAACCGGAGGTTGAAGAGCTCGCGCCGGGTCTCGCCCAGCTGGCGCTCCAGCTCCTCGGTGTCGTACTCGGAGATCTCAGCGGCGGTGGCCATCAGACCTGCACCTCCGGCGTGCCGTGGGTCCCGGGGCGGACCACGAAGCGGGCCTTGAACGGGAGCTTCTGGATGGCGCGGTCCATGGCCTCACGGGCCAGGTCCTGCTCGACGCCGGCCAGCTCGAACAGGATGCGTCCGGGCTTGACCACGGCGACCCAGTGCTCCGGGTTGCCCTTGCCGGAGCCCATGCGGGTCTCGGCCGGCTTCTTGGTGACCGGCCGGTCCGGGAAGACCCGGATCCACACCTTGCCGCCACGCTTGACGTGGCGGGTCATGGCGATACGGGCGGCCTCGATCTGCCGGGCCGTCATCCAGGCCGGCTCGAGGGCCTGGATCCCGAAGTCACCGAAGGTGACCTCGCTGCCGCCCTTGGCCTGGCCCGTCATGCGACCGCGCTGCTGCTTGCGGTGCTTCACCTTGCGGGGCATCAGCATGTCAGTCCACCTCCTTGCGGAAGTGCGGGGTCTCGTGGTGCTCGCGGGTCTTGCGCTCGATCTCCTCGTCCTCGGTGAGGATGCGCTCGAGCTCGTCGGGCACGGCCGGCGGGGCGGCGATGTCGCCCGGCGTCGAGTCGACCAGGCCCTCGGGCACGTCGGTCTCGTTGGCGTCGGCGTCGAGGGTGACCACGCTGCCCGGGGCGCCCTGGCCGGCCAGACGGCGGCCGCCGCCGGCGGTGATGAGGCGCCGTGGCGCGGCCTCGCCGGCCTGGCCGGAGGTCTCGCCGACGGCCATGGCGGCCTCCTTGGTGATCTTCTCCTCGGAGGAGATCTTGTACGGGAGGATGTCGCCCTTGTAGATCCACACCTTCACGCCGATGCGGCCGTAGGTGGTCTTGGCCTCGCGGAAGCCGTAGTCGATGTCGGCGCGCAGCGTGTGCAGCGGCACCCGGCCCTCGCGGTAGGACTCCTTGCGGGACATCTCCGAGCCGCCGAGGCGGCCCGAGCACTGGACGCGGACGCCGAGGGCGCCGGCCTTCTGCACGGTCTGGATGGAGCGCTTCATGGCACGCCGAAAGGCGACCCGGCGGGCCAGCTGGTCGCAGATGCCCTGGGCGATCAGGGCAGCGTCGAGCTCGGGCTGCTTGATCTCCTGGATGTTCAGCTGGATCCGGTTGTTGAGGCCGGTGATCTCCTCGATCTTCTTCTTGAGGCGGTCGGCCTCGGCGCCGCGGCGGCCGATCACGATGCCGGGACGGGCGGTGTGGATGTCCACCCGCAGCCGGTCCCGGGTGCGCTCGATCTCGATGCGGCTGACGGCAGCCGACTCGAGCTGCGACATCAGATAGTCACGGATCTCCCAGTCCTCGATCACGCAGTCCTGGTAGTTGCGCTCCTCGAACCAGCGCGACTTCCAGTCGGTCGTGACACCGAGCCGGAACCCGTAGGGGTTTACCTTCTGGCCCATCTACTCAGCCCTTCTCTTCGGCGGTGTCGCCGGATGTCTCGTCGGTCGCCTCGTCGTCGGCGGCCTCGTCGGTCGTCCCGTCGTCGGCGGCCTCGTCGGTGACGGTCCCCTCGGCGTCGTCCAGGTCGGACTCCTCGAGCGGACCGGCCTCGGTCTCGGTGATCACGTCGTCGGCCTGGACGGCGTCCTCCGGCCACGCCTCGGCTCCGGTGTCGGCTCCAGTCGTCGTGGTCGACGGCGCCTCGGCCGCACGGCTCCGGCGGGAGCTGGCCACCCGGCGCTGACGCTGGGCGCCGGCGGCCGACTGCTTGGCCCGGCGGCGGGCGATGCGCTCGTCGGGCATGCGGCTCACGATGATGGTGATGTGCGAGGTGCGCTTGCGGATACGGGTGGCACGGCCACGGGCCCGGGGGCGCCACCGCTTCAGGGTCGCCCCCTCGTCGGCAAAGCATGCCGACACGTACAGCTCCTCGGCGTCCTGCCCGTCGTTGTGGACGGCGTTGGCCACGGCCGAGGCCAGGACCTTGCCGACCACCACGGCCGCCTCACGGTCGCCGTTGGCCAGGATCTCGGCGGCCAGCGACACGTCCTGGCCGCGGATGAGGTCCAGCACCTGGCGGACCTTCGTGGCCGACATCCGGCTGTGCCGGAGGACGGCCCGGGTGCCCTCGCGCTCGTTGGTCTTCACACCGGGCATGTCAGCGCCTTCCCGCCCGCTCTTGGCCGGCATGGAACTTGAAGGTGCGGGTGGGCGCGAACTCACCGAGCTTGTGGCCGACCATCGACTCGGTCACGTAGACCGGGATGTGCTTGCGGCCGTCGTGGACGGCGATGGTGTGGCCGACCATGTCGGGGATGATGGTCGAGCGCCGGGACCAGGTCTTGATGACCTTCTTGTCGCCGGCCGCGTTGAGGACGTCCACCTTCTTCAGCAGGTGGTCGTCCACGAACGGACCCTTCTTGAGGCTGCGGGGCATGTGAGTTCGTTCCCTCTGTCTTCCTACCGGCGGGCGCCGCGCTTGCGGCGACGACGGACGATCATCGAGTCGGATGCCTTGTTGCGGGCACGGGTGCGACCCTCCGGCTGACCCCACGGGGACACCGGGTGGCGACCACCGGACGTCTTGCCCTCGCCACCGCCGAGCGGGTGGTCCACCGGGTTCATGGCCACGCCACGGGTCTGGGGGCGGACGCCCTTCCAGCGGTTGCGGCCGGCCTTGCCGATCTTGATCAGCTCGGCCTCGGAGTTGCCGACGGTGCCGAGGGTGGCCCGGCAGTCGATGGGCACCCGGCGCATCTCGGTGGAGGGGAGGCGCAGGGTGGCGAAGGCGCCCTCCTTGGCCACGAGCTGGACGCTCATGCCGGCGCCACGGGCGAGCTTGCCGCCCTGGCCGACGCGGAGCTCCACGTTGTGGACGGTCGAGCCGACCGGGATGTACCGCATGGGCAGGGCGTTGCCCGGCCGGATCTCGGCGCCCTGGCCGGACTGCAGCCGGTCGCCCACCTGGATGCCGGAGGGGGCGAGGATGTAGCGCTTCTCGCCGTCGGCGTAGTTGAGCAGGGCGATGCGGGCGTTGCGGTTGGGGTCGTACTCGATGGTGGCGACCTTCGCCGGGATGCCGTCCTTGTCCCGCTTGAAGTCGACGATGCGGTACTGCTGCTTGTGCCCGCCGCCGCGGTGGCGCGACGTCTTGCGGCCGTGGTTGTTGCGGCCGCCGGTGCGGGGCTTCGGGGCCAGCAGCGACTTCTCGGGGCGGTCGGTGGTGAGCTCGGCGAAGTCCGAGACGGTCTGGAACCGCCGGCCGGCGCTGGTGGGCTTTCGTGAACGCAATGCCATGGGGGAACCCGGTCTCTCAGTTCTCGAACAGGTCGATCGAGTCACCCGGGGCGAGGGTGACGATGGCCCGCTTGGTGTCGGGGCGGTGGCCCATGCCGCCGCCCTTGCGGTTGCGCTTGGCCTTGCCCTTGCGGTTGAGCGTGTTGACGTTGGTGACGCGCACGTCGAAGGCCTGCTCGACGGCGTGGCGGACGTCGATCTTGGTGGCCGACGGGTCGACCACGAAGACGTAGACGTTGTCGTCCATCAGGGAGTACGACTTCTCGGACACGACGGGCCGGATCAGGACATTGTGGGGATCCCTCACGACTCGCTCCCTTCTGCTTCGTCGGCGACGGCGACGGTCTCGGTCTCGGTGACGTCGGCCACCTCGCCGTCCTCGTCCAGGGTGATGTCGACGGTGGTCTCGACCACGCCCGCCACCTCGCCGTCGTCGCCGATGATCTCGTCGACCTCGGTCTCCACGATCTCGGTGACGTGGCCCCGGCCGTCGGTCACGACGTCGACCTCGGTCTCCACGATCTCCACCACGTTGCCGTCGGCGTCCTCGACCACGTCGATCTCGACGGCGGAGAACACCTTCGGACTGCCGGGCAGCGTCTCGTCGGTGAAGACGACCCAGTCGTTGACCAGGATGTCGTAGGCGTTGAGCTCGGCGGCCAGGAGGACCTGCACCTCGGGCAGGTTGCCGAACGAGCGGTCGGCCACGAAGTCGTCCTCGCCCAGCACGACGAGCACGCGGCCCTCGAGCTCGAGCGCCTTGAGGGCGGCCACGGCGGCCTTGGTGCTGGGCGCCTCGAACGACCACTGGTCGACCAGGGCCACGTTGCCGAGGGCGGCCCGGTCCGACAGGGCCGAGCGCAGTGCCAGCGCCTTCATCTTCTTGGGGGTCTTCTGGGCGTACGAACGGGGCTTGGGGCCGAGGGCGGTGCCGCCGCCGACCCAGACGGGGGACCGGCTGGAGCCGGCCCGGGCCCGGCCGGTGCCCTTCTGGCGGAACGGCTTGATGCCGCCGCCCCGGACCTCGGCGCGTGTCTTGGTCGACTGGGTGCCGGCCCGGGCTGCCGCCAGCTGGGCGGTCACGACCTGGTGGAGCACGGCCTGGTTGGGCTCGATGCCGAACGTCTCGGGGTCGAGGTCGACCTGGCCCAGGTCGGCGCCCTCGATGTCGCGGCGGGTGACCGAGCGCTGCTCGGGCTCCGCCCGCAGGAAGCGGCGGATCTCGGCCGGGCGGGCCGTCTCGAAGTCGATGGTCTCGCTCACTTGCCGCCTCCCTTGCCCGCCGGGGTCTTGACGGCGTCGCGCAGGACGACCATGCCGCCACGGGGGCCGGGCACGGCGCCCTTGACCAGCACGAGCTCGCGCTCCGGGTCCGCCTGGATGATCTCGAGGTTCAGCGTGGTGACCTGCTGGCCGCCCATGCGGCCCGCCATGCGGGTGCCCTTGAAGACCCGGCCCGGCGTGGCGCAGGCGCCGATCGAGCCCGGCACGCGGTGGGCCTTGTGGTTACCGTGACTGGCGCCCTGGCCCTTGAAGTTGTGGCGCTTCATGCCGCCGGCGAAGCCCTTGCCCTTGGACACGGCGGTGGCGTCCACCATCTCGCCGGCCTGGAGCAGGTCGCAGGTCAGCTGCTGGCCGACCTCGTACTCCGAGATGTCGTCGAGCCGCAGCTCCACGAGCCGGCGTCCGGGGTCCACGCCCGCCTTGTCGTAGTGGCCCTGCTCGGGCCGGGTCAGGGTGCTGGCGCGGCGGTGGCCCCACGTCACCTGCAGCGCGGCATACCCCTCGGACTCGGGGGTCTTGACCTGCACGACCCGGACCGGCGCGACGCGCAGGACCGTCACCGGGATCGCCCGGTTCTGGTCGTCCCAGATCTGTGTCATTCCGACCTTCTCGCCCACGATCGCCTTGGTGGCCACTGGAGCTTCTCCGTCTCGACTCTTCGCTCTTGCTCGACACCGGTGGGTGCCGATCCTGTGCTGCTGGTGCTGCTCGGCGGGCGCTGCCGGCCGCATCGGCTGGCACGCAGACGCTCCGCTCGGAAGAACCCGAGCGGAGCGCTCGCCTGGTTTGGCCCGAGGTCCCCACCGAAAGCTCGGCGGGCGCTCGGACACGTCCCATTCGCATGGACCGACCTGGAACCAGGCCGACCGGAAACTCTATACCATCGCTCCCCCGGCCGCTAGGCGGACGGGACGGGCCCGGAGGCCCTGGTCAGACGGTCTGGATCTTGATCTCGATGTCGACGCCCGCCGGCAGGTCGAGCCGCTGGAGCGAGTCGACCGTCTTGGGCGTGTGCTCCACGATGTCCACGAGCCGCTTGTGGACCCGCATCTCGAAGTGCTCCCGGCTGTCCTTGTACTTGTGGGGCGACCGGATCACCGTGTAGCGGTGCTTCTCGGTCGGCAGCGGCACCGGACCCAGGACCTTGGCCTGGGTGCGCAGCACCGTCTGCACGATCTTCTCGGTCGACTGATCGAGGATCTCGTGGTCGTACGCCTTCAGGCGGATGCGGATCTTCTGACGGGGGCCCTCAGCGGCCATGGGGTAACAGCGTCCTCTCGTGGATCGGGTGCGGCGGGCGGGTGACTACTCGATGATCTTGGTGACCCGGCCCGAGGCCACGGTCCGTCCACCCTCGCGGATGGCGAAGCGCAGGCCCTCGTCCATGGCGATGGGCTTGCCCAGCTCCACCGTCATGTCCGTGTTGTCGCCGGGCATGACCATCTCGGTGCCCTCCGGCAGGGTGATGGTGCCGGTCACGTCCGTGGTGCGGAAGTAGAACTGCGGACGGTAGTTGGTGAAGAACGGCTTGTGCCGGCCACCCTCGTCCTTGTTCAGCACGTAGACGGTCGCCTCGAACTTGGTGTGCGGCGTGATGGAGCCGGGCTTGCACAGCACCTGGCCGCGCTCCACCTCCTCCTTCTTGGTGCCGCGCAGCAGGGCGCCGACGTTGTCGCCCGCCTGGCCCTCGTCGAGGAGCTTGCGGAACATCTCGATGCCGGTGACGGTCGTCTTCTGGGTCTCGCGCAGGCCGACGATCTCGACCTCCTCGCCCACCTTGACGACACCCTGCTCGATCTTGCCGGTCACCACGGTGCCACGGCCGGTGATGGACATGACGTCCTCGACCGACATGAGGAAGGGCTTCTCGACGTCACGCTCGGGCTCGGGGATGTACGAGTCGACGGCGTCCATCAGCTCGATGATCTTCGGCGTCCACTCGGGGTCGCCCTCCAGGGCCTTCAGGGCGCTCACCCGCACGATGGGGGTGTCGTCACCCGGGAACTCGTACTCGTTGAGGAGCTCGCGCACCTCGAGCTCGACGAGGTCGAGGAGCTCCTCGTCGTCCACCGTGTCGGCCTTGTTGAGGGCGACCACGATGTAGGGCACGCCGACCTGGCGGGCCAGCAGCACGTGCTCACGGGTCTGGGGCATCGGGCCGTCGGCGGCCGACACGACCAGGATGGCCCCGTCCACCTGGGCGGCGCCGGTGATCATGTTCTTGATGTAGTCGGCGTGGCCGGGCATGTCGACGTGGGCGTAGTGCCGGTTGGCCGTCTCGTACTCGACGTGGGCGATCGAGATCGTGATGCCGCGCTGACGCTCCTCAGGGGCCTTGTCGATCTGGTCGAAGGGGGTGAACGACGTGGTCGGGTCGGCGTCGTGGAGGACCTTGGTGATGGCCGCGGTGAGCGTGGTCTTCCCGTGGTCGATGTGTCCCATCGTCCCGACGTTCACGTGTGGCTTGGTGCGCTCGAACTTCTGCTTGGCCATGGTTGGGGTGATGCTCCCTGGTCTCGGACGGAGCCCCCTCGGGCCCGCCACGACGGAGGCGCTGCCTCCGTCATTCCTCGGTAGTGGTGGTACTGCGGTGCTGCGGTTGCTGCATGCTGCTGGTGTGACTGGTCAGACTGGTTGCGGCGTGGCCGCGGGCACGGCGCCGGGACGAACCGGAGCCGTGGCGGTCACTCGCCCCGCGCCTTGGCGATGATCTCCTTGGCGATGGACTCGGGGACCTCGTTGTACGCGGCGAACTGCATCGAGTACGTGGCCCGCCCCTGGGTACGCGACCGCAGGTCGGTAGCGTAGCCGAACATGTCGCTCAGTGGTACCTGCGCCCGGACGATGTGGCTGTTGCCGCGCTGCTCCATGCCCTCGACCTTGCCTCGTCGGGACGAGAGGTCGCCGATGACGTCACCCATGTAGTCCTCGGGGGTGGTGACCTCGACGGCCATGACCGGCTCGAGGAGCACGGGGCTGGCCAGCTGGGCCGCCTTCTTGATGGCCATGGAGCCGGCGATCTTGAACGCCATCTCCGAGGAGTCGACGTCGTGGTAGGAGCCGTAGGTCAGGATGACCTTGATGTCCACCGTCGGGTAGCCGGCGAGCACACCGGAGGTGATCGACTCCCGGATGCCCTGGTCGACCGAGGGGATGTACTCCTTCGGGATCACGCCACCGGTGATCTTGTCCTCGAACTCGTAGCCCTGGCCCGGGTTGGGCTCGAGGGTGATGACCACGTGGCCGTACTGGCCCTTGCCGCCGGTCTGGCGGACGTACTTCATCTCGACCTTCTCGGCGGGCTTGCGCACCGTCTCGCGGTAGGCCACCTGGGGCTTGCCGACGTTGGCGTCCACGTTGAACTCGCGCAGCATCCGGTCGACCAGCACCTCGAGGTGCAGCTCGCCCATCCCGGAGATGACGGTCTGGCCGGTCTCCTCGTCGGACTGGACGCGGAAGGTCGGGTCCTCCTCGGACAGGGCGAACAGGGCCTTGGACAGCTTGTCCTGGTCGGCCTTGGTCTTCGGCTCGACGGCCACGTGGATCACCGGCTCGGGGAAGGTGAGCGACTCCAGGATGACCTGGTCGTCGGGGTCGCACAGGGTGTCGCCGGTCGTGGTCTGCTTGAGACCGACGGCGGCCACGATGTCCCCGGCGAACATGGTGTCGAGGTCCTCGCGGGTGTTGGCGTGCATCTGGAGGATGCGGCCGATGCGCTCCTTGCGGTCCTTCGTGGAGTTCACGACGGCCGAGCCCTTGGCCAGGGTCCCCGAGTACACGCGGAGGTAGGTCAGCTTGCCGACGTAGGGGTCGGTCATGATCTTGAAGGCCAGGGCCGAGAACGGCGCCGAGTCGTCGGCCGGCCGCTCGACCTCCACGTCCTCCTTGCGGGGGACGGTGCCCATGGTCGGGGGGATGTCGAGGGGGCTCGGCAGGTAGTCGACGACCGCGTCGAGCATGGGCTGGACGCCCTTGTTCTTGAAGGCGGTGCCGCAGAGGATCGGCACGGCGTGGTTGCCCAGCGTGACCGTCCGCAGGGCCCGGATCAGGTCCTCGGGGAGGATCTGCTCGTCGCCCAGGTACTTCTCCATGATGAGGTCGTCGTGGTTGGACACCACGTCGATGAGCTCGGCGTGGGCCGCCTCGGCCGCGGCGACCAGGTTGTCCGGGATCGGCTCCTCGACCCAGTCCTCGCCCATGCCGTCGTCCCACACCAGGGCCCGCATGTGGACGAGGTCCACCACGCCCCGGAACTCGCCCTCGGCGCCGATGGGCAGCTGCACCACGGCGGTCGTGCAGTCCAGGCGGTCCCGGATCATGTCGACGCACATCTCGAAGTTGGCACCGGTGCGGTCCATCTTGTTGACGAAGCAGATCCGCGGGACCTCGTACTTGTTGGCCTGGCGCCACACCGTCTCGGTCTGGGGCTCCACGCCGGCCACGGCGTCGAACACGGCCACCGCGCCGTCGAGCACCCGCAGCGACCGCTCCACCTCGACGGTGAAGTCCACGTGGCCAGGGGTGTCGATGATGTTGATGAGGGTGTCGTGCCACATGCAGGTGGTGGCGGCCGACGTGATGGTGATGCCGCGCTCCTGCTCCTGGACCATCCAGTCCATGGTGGCGGCACCCTCGTGGACCTCGCCGATCTTGTAGTTCTTGCCGGTGTAGTACAGGATCCGCTCGGTCGTGGTGGTCTTGCCCGCGTCGATGTGGGCCATGATCCCGATGTTGCGGGTCTTGGCGAGCGGGTGGTTGCGGGCGGTGGAATCAGACATGCGTGATCAACTCTCGGGTCGTGCTCGTGTCGTCGTGGCGGGCGGAGTCGGGTCCTGCTACCAGCGGTAGTGGGCGAACGCCTTGTTCGACTCGGCCATCTTGTGGAGGTCCTCGCGGCGCTTGGCGGCGGCGCCGATGCCGTTGGCGGCGTCACGGATCTCGTTGGACAGGCGCTCGGCCATCGTCTTCTCGCGGCGCTGCTGCGAGTAACCGACCAGCCAGCGGATCGACAGGGTGGTGGCCCGGCGGGGGCGCACCTCGACCGGCACCTGGTAGGTGGCGCCACCGACGCGGCGGCTGCGCACCTCGAGCTCGGGCCGGGTGTTCTCCACGGCCTTCTTGAGCACGGCGACCGGGTCGTTGCCGGTCTTCTCCCCCACGTCGGCGAGGGCGGCGTAGACGATGCGCTCGGCGAGCGTGCGCTTGCCCCGGCTCAGGACCCGGTTGACCACCTGGGTGACGAGCACCGAGTGGTAGACGGGGTCGGGCATGAGCTCACGGCGGACTGCAGGACCTTTGCGGGGCACGTCAGGACTCCTTCTTGGCGCCGTAGCGGCTACGGGCCTGGTTCCGCTCCCGGACGCCGGAGGCGTCGAGGGTGCCGCGGATCACCTTGTAGCGGACACCGGGGAGGTCCTTCACACGACCGCCACGCACGAGCACGATCGAGTGCTCCTGGAGGTTGTGGCCCTCGCCGGGGATGTAGGCCGTGATCTCGAGACCGCTGGTGAGGCGCACACGGGCGACCTTCCGCAGGGCCGAGTTCGGCTTCTTGGGGGTGTGGGTGTACACGCGGGTGCACACCCCGCGGCGCTGGGGGGCGCCGCGCAGTGCCGGCGTCTTCGACTTTGTCGGCTTGGTGGCCCGGCCTTTGCGGACGAGCTGGGAAATCGTGGGCACGCGTGACCTCTAGGTTGTGGACTGCAGGGATACTTCAGGACTGAGACGGACTGCGCTGGCGTACTGCGGGGTGCCGAGCCCAGGCCGGCCGGGCGGGCCACCTGCACGCAGGCGGGCCGCACCGTGCGACATGCAGCCGCAAGGGGTCCATGCTACGGCACGGGCAGGAGCCGGGCAAGTGCGCCCCGGCCCCCTCGGGCGCCGGCGGGGTGGGCGGCCGGGTGTGCGTGGGGTCGCCCCCGCCGCACACCCGGTGCGCTCAGGCCCCTGCGGCGGTCGGGCCGTCCTCGGCGGCGGGCGCGTCGGCCCCGCCGAAGTCGGGCGACCCGCCGGCCAGGTCCTCGGCCGACGGGACGGCGCCGAGCCAGCTGGCGTCGATGTCCGAGCTGAAGCCGCCCAGCGACCCGTCGCCACCGGTGTCCCGCAGCCAGGCGGCCAGGTCCTCGGTGTCGGTGTCCATGCCGCCCAGCGCCCAGGCCGGCATGGCCTCGGCGCCCGGCATGTCCAGCTTGATGTCGCGGTACCGCTCCATGCCGGAGCCGGCCGGGATCAGCTTGCCGATGATGATGTTCTCCTTGAGGCCGAAGAGCTGGTCCGACTTGCCCTCGATGGCGGCCTCGGTGAGGACGCGGGTGGTCTCCTGGAAGGAGGCGGCCGACAGCCACGACTCGGTGGCCAGCGACGCCTTGGTGATCCCCATCAGCTCGGGGCGCCCCTCGGCGGGCCGCTGCCCGTCGGTGACGAGCGCCCGGTTGACCTCGGCGTAGATCCGGCTGTCGACCCGCTCGCCGGGCAGGAACGTGGCGTCCCCCGGCTCGGCCACGAGGACCCGGCGCAGCATCTGTCGCACGATGAGCTCGATGTGCTTGTCGTGGATCGACACGCCCTGGTCCCGGTAGACCTTCTGGACCTCCTCGACCAGGTACTGCTGGGTCTCGCGGATGCCCTTGACCTCGAGCAGCTCCTTCGGGTCCTTCGGGCCCTCGACGAGGGCGTCGCCGGCGCCGACCTCCTGGCCGTCGGCCACCTCGAGGTGGGCGCGCTGGGCCACGAGCACGGTGTGCTCCTCGCCGTCGTCGGCCACCACGGTGATGTGGCGGCCGGCCTCGTCCTCCTCGACCCGGGCCACGCCCGAGTGGCGGGCCAGGACGGCGGCGCCCTTCGGCGTGCGGGCCTCGAAGAGCTCGACGACGCGGGGCAGGCCGTGGGTGATGTCCTCACCGACGATGCCGCCGGTGTGGAAGGTCCGCATGGTGAGCTGGGTGCCGGGCTCGCCGATGGACTGGGCGGCGATGACGCCGACCGCCTCGCCGAGCTCGATCATCTCGCCGGTGGCCAGCGACAGGCCGTAGCAGGCGGCGCAGATGCCCTGCTCCGCCTCGCACGTCAGCACCGAGCGGGTGCGGACGCGGTCGACAGCCGGGTCGTCACGCAGCCGGGCGACCAGCTCGTCGGTCAGCACGGTGCCCTCTGCGAGCTTCGACTTGTCCGACAGCGTGACCGACTCGGACAGGAGACGACCGGTGACCCGGGTCTCGAGGTACGAGCGGGTGCCCGCGCCGTCCGGCACGACACCGTCGATCCAGATCCCGCGCACCGAGCCGCAGTCGTCCTCGCGGACGATGAGCTCCTGGGCCACGTCGACCAGACGCCGGGTCAGGTAGCCCGAGTCGGCGGTGCGGAGGGCGGTGTCGGCCAGGCCCTTGCGGGCGCCGTGGGTCGAGATGAAGTACTCGAGCACCGACAGGCCCTCGCGGAAGGAGGACTTGATCGGGCGGGGGATCATCTCGCCGCGGGGGTTGGACACGAGGCCCTTCATGCCGGCGATCTGGCGGATCTGCTGGCTGTTCCCTCGGGCACCGGAGTCGACCATCATGTCGATCGGGTTGAAGGTGATCTCGGACATGGTCTTCTCCATGGCCTTCCCGACCTCGGAGTTGGCCGAGGTCCAGATCTCGATCTCCTTCTGGCGGCGCTCGTCGTCGGTGATGATGCCGCGCTTGAACTGGGCCTCCGCCTTCTCCGCCTCCTTCTCGTAGCGGTCGAGGATGGCGCCCTTGTCCTTCGGCGTGACGACGTCGGAGATGGCGATGGTCAGGCCGGACTGGGCGCCGTAGCGGAACCCGAGCGACTTGATCCGGTCGAGGGAGGCGGCCACCTCACGCTTCGGGAAGCCGGACGCCACCTCCTCCACGATGGTGCCGATAGCCGTGTTGCGCTTGCCGACCACGTCGTTGATGTAGCGGTAGCGGTCCGGGAGTGCGGTGTTGAAGAAGAGGCGGCCGGCGGTCGTCTCGATCTCCACCTTCTCGTCCGGGTCCACGCCGACCAGGTTGCCCTCGGCGTCGACCTCGGCCCCGTTGGTCAGGGCGATGGAGTGGGCCATGGCCGACCCGGCCTCGGGGCGCAGGACGATCTTGGCGTGCAGCTCGATGTCGCCGGCGCCGAACGCCGTCTCGACCTCGTAGGCGTGCCGGAAGACCCGGCCCTCGCCCTTCAGCCCGTCCTCCACCAGCGTCAGGTAGTAGATGCCGAACACCATGTCCTGGGTTGGCACGGTGATCGGGCGGCCCGTGGCCGGCGACAGGATGTTGTTGGACGACAGCATGAGGACACGCGCCTCGGCCTGGGCCTCGGCCGACAGGGGGAGGTGGACGGCCATCTGGTCGCCGTCGAAGTCGGCGTTGAAGGCGGTGCACACGAGCGGGTGGACCTGGATGGCCTTGCCCTCGACCAGCACCGGCTCGAAGGCCTGGATGCCCAGGCGGTGGAGGGTCGGGGCCCGGTTCAGCAGGACCGGGTGCTCCTTGATGACGCCTTCCAGCACGTCCCACACCTGCGGGCGCCGGCGCTCGACCATCCGCTTGGCCGACTTGATGTTCTGGGCGTACTCGGCGTCGACCAGCCGCTTCATGACGAAGGGCTTGAACAGCTCGAGCGCCATCAGCTTGGGCAGGCCGCACTGGTGGAGCTGGAGGTTCGGGCCGATCACGATGACCGAGCGGCCGGAGTAGTCGACGCGCTTGCCCAGCAGGTTCTGGCGGAACCGGCCCTGCTTGCCCTTCAGCATGTCCGAGAGGCTCTTGAGGGGCCGGTTGCCCGGACCCGTCACGGGCCGGCCACGGCGGCCGTTGTCGAACAGGGCGTCGACGGCCTCCTGCAGCATCCGCTTCTCATTGTTGATGATGATCTCGGGCGCGCCGAGGTCGAGCAGCCGCTTGAGGCGGTTGTTGCGGTTGATGACCCGGCGGTAGAGGTCGTTCAGGTCCGACGTGGCGAAGCGCCCACCGTCGAGCTGCACCATCGGGCGCAGGTCCGGCGGGATGACCGGGACCGAGTCGAGGATCATGGCCCGCGGGTCGTTGATCCGGCGGCCCTGCTCGTCACGGCGGTTGAAGGCCGTCACGATCTTGAGGCGCTTGATGACCTTCTGGCGGCGCTGGGCCGAGAGCGGCTTGCGGCCGTCGGCGGCGTCGATCATCTCGCGCAGCTTGATCTCCTCGGCGTCGAGGTCGATGCGGTCGATCAGCCGGGTGATGGTCTCGGCGCCCATGCCGCCCTCGAAGTAGTCCTCGTAGCGGATGCGCATCTCGCGCCACAGCAGCTCGTCCTCGAGGATCTTGCGGCTGTGCAGGCTCTTGAACTCGTCGAAGGCCCGCTGGGCCAGGGCGATCTCGTCGTCGTAGCGCTCGCGCACCCCGGCGATCTCCTTGTCGGCCAGCCGCTGGCGGGCCTTGGTCTCGGCCTCCTTGGCCCCGGCCTTCTCGAGGTCGGCGAGCTCCTTCTCGAGGTCCTTGAAGCGACGGTCGATATCGAGGTCGCGCTTCTTCTCGATGTCGGTGATCTCGGCCCGCAGCTCGGCCTCGAGCTCCGGCAGGTCCTCGTGGCGCTTGGCCTCGTCCACCCAGGTGACCAGGTTGGCGGCGAAGTAGATGACCTTCTCCAGCTGCTTGGCCTTCAGCTCCTCACGGGCCTCGGTGCCCATGAGCAGGTAGGCCAGCCAGCTGCGGGTGCCGCGCAGGTACCAGATGTGGACCACGGGGGCGGCCAGCTCGATGTGGCCCATGCGCTCGCGCCGGACCTTCGAGCGGGTGACCTCCACGCCGCAGCGCTCGCAGATGATGCCCCGGAAGCGGACGCGCTTGTACTTGCCGCAGTAGCACTCCCAGTCCTTGGTGGGACCGAAGATCTTCTCGCAGAAGAGCCCGTCCTTCTCGGGGCGGAGCGTGCGGTAGTTGATGGTCTCCGGCTTCTTGACCTCGCCGTTGGACCAGCCCCGGATGGAGTCGGCCGTGGCCAGACCGATCCGCAGCTGGTCGAACTCGTTGACATCCAACATCAGAATCCCCTTTCGGCAGCGCGACGGGCATCTTCCTCGTCCGACCCGCGTTCGGGCCGGCTGATGTCGATGCCGAGCTCCTCGGCCGTGCGGAACACGTCCTCGTCCAGCTCTCGCATTTCGATCTCCTCGCCGCCGGGCGCCAGGACCTCGACGTCCAGGCACAGCGACTGCATCTCCTTGATCAGCACCTTGAAGCTCTCCGGAATACCCGGCTCGGGGATGTTCTCCCCCTTCACGATGGCCTCGTAGACCTTCACGCGGCCCAGCACGTCGTCGGACTTGATGGTCAGGAGCTCCTGGAGGGCGTAGGCGGCGCCGAACGCCTCGAGCGCCCACACCTCCATCTCACCGAAGCGCTGGCCGCCGAACTGGGCCTTGCCGCCCAGGGGCTGCTGCGTGATCATCGAGTACGGGCCGGTCGACCGGGCGTGGATCTTGTCGTCCACCAGGTGGTGGAGCTTCAGGATGTACACGTACCCGACCGAGATCGGGTTGTCGTAGGGCTCGCCCGTCCGGCCGTTGTAGAGCACCGACTTGCCGGCGTCGTTGACCTGGATCGAGCCGTCCTCCCCATCGGGGTTGAGGGTCCGGAAGATCTGCTGGATCGTCGGGTGACGACCGGCCTGCTCCTCCTCGTCCCAGTGGGCGCCGTCGAAGACCGGCGTGGACACCCACACGGCGGGGTCGGTCCGGGGCCGGGTCTTGGTCTCGGTGCCGCGGAGCGGCTCGCTGCCGAGGTCGCCGGCACCGGCCCAGCCCCAGCGGGCGGCGTAGCCGAGGCTCGACTCGAGCACCTGGCCCACGTTCATCCGGCTCGGCACGCCGAGCGGGTTGAGCACGATGTCGACCGGGGTGCCGTCGGCCTGGAACGGCATGTCCTCGATGGGGAGGATCTTCGAGATGACGCCCTTGTTGCCGTGGCGCCCGGCGAGCTTGTCGCCCTCGGAGATCTTGCGCTTCTGGGCCACGTACACCCGCACCAGCTGCTCCACGCCGGGCGGCAGCTCGTGGGCGTCCTCACGGGAGAAGACGCGGACGTCGATGACCGTGCCCTGCTCGCCGTGGGGCACCTTCAGGGAGGTGTCGCGGACCTCACGGGCCTTCTCGCCGAAGATGGCGCGCAGCAGGCGCTCCTCGGGGGTCTGCTCGGTCTCGCCCTTGGGGGTGACCTTGCCGACCAGGACGTCGCCCGGGCCCACCTCGGCGCCGATGCGGATGATGCCGCGCTCGTCGAGGTCGGCCAGGATCTCCTCGGAGAGGTTCGGGATGTCCCGGGTGATCTCCTCGGCGCCCAGCTTGGTGTCGCGGGCGTCGACCTCGTGCTCCTCGATGTGGATCGACGTGAGCACGTCGTCCTTCACCAGGCGCTCGGACAGGATGATGGCGTCCTCGTAGTTGTAGCCCTCCCACGGCATGAAGGCCACGAGCAGGTTCTTGCCCAGGGCCAGCTCGCCGTTGTGGGTGGCGGGGCCGTCGGCCAGGACGTCGCCGGCCGAGACCTTCTGGCCCTCGGACACGATGACCTTCTGGTTGATGGCCGTGTTCTGGTTGGAACGGCGGAACTTGGCCAGCCGGTACACCTTCTTGCCCAGGGCGTGACCGTTCACGTCCTTGGCGCCGGCCTTGTACTCGACCGTGATCTGGTCGCCCGAGACGTCGACGACGGCGCCGTCTGCCTCGGCCATGATCACGTCGCCCGCGTCACGGGCGGCGCGGGCCTCGACGCCGGTGCCGATGTAGGGCGCCTCGGGCACCACCAGCGGCACGGCCTGCTTCTGCATGTTGGCGCCCATCAGGGCCCGGTTGGCGTCGTCGTGCTCGACGAAGGGGATCAGGGCGGTCGAGACCGACACGATCTGCTTCGGCGACACGTCCATGAGGTCGACCTCGGCCGGGGGCACGAAGTCGATCTCCGAGGTAGTGCCGTAGGAGGTCGAGGCCACGCCGACCCGCACGCCGGTGCCCTGGGGGCCGCGGCGGACGAGCACCCGCTCCTCGGTGAACCGGCCCTTGTCGTCGAGGGCGGCCGAGGCCTGGGCGATGACGTGCTCCTCCTCCTCGTCGGCCGCCAGGTACAGGATCTCCTTGGTGACCTGGCCGTCGACGACCTTGCGGTACGGGGTCTCGATGAAGCCGTACTCGTTGACCCGGGCGTAGGTGGCCAGCGAGCCGATCAGGCCGATGTTCGGGCCCTCGGGGGTCTCGATGGGGCACATGCGGCCGTAGTGGGAGGTGTGGACGTCACGGACCTCGAAGCCGGCGCGCTCACGGGAGAGGCCGCCCGGGCCGAGGGCCGACAGGCGCCGCTTGTGGGCCAGGCCCGACAGCGGGTTGTTCTGGTCCATGAACTGGGAGAGCTGGCTGGTGCCGAAGAACTCCTTGACGGCCGCGACCACCGGGCGGATGTTGATCAGCGTCTGGGGCGTGATGGCCTCGACGTCCTGGGTGGTCATCCGCTCGCGCACGACCCGCTCCATGCGCGACAGGCCGACGCGGACCTGGTTCTGGATCAGCTCGCCCACCGACCGGATGCGGCGGTTGGCGAAGTGGTCCTGGTCGTCGATGCGGTAGTTCGACTCGCCGTCGGCCATGTGCTTGGCCAGGTGGAGCATGTAGGTCGAGGAGGCGAGGATCTCGGCCGGGCTCAGGACGCCCTGGGTCGGCGAGGGCCGCTCCAGGTCGATGTCCAGCAGCTCGGAGATCCGCTCGATCTCGGGGCCGAGCTTCCGGTTGAGCTTGTAGCGACCGACCCGGGTGAGGTCGTAGCGCTTCGGGTTGAAGAAGGCGTTCTCGAAGTACTGGCGGGCGGCCTCGACCGACAGCGGCTCGCCCGGACGGGCCCGCTTGTAGATCTCGAGCAGGGCCTCCTCACGGGTGGGGGCGAGGTTCTGCTCCTTCTCCCACTGGCCCTCGAGGAAGTCGAAGTGGCGGACGAACCGCTCCAGGAAGGCCTGGTCCTCGTAGCCGAGGGCGCGCAGCAGGACGAAGAGGGACAGGCGGCGCTTGCGGGCCACGCGGCAGCCGGCGGTGACGTCCTTGCCCGGCTTGGCCTCCACGTCGAACTCGATCCACTCGCCGCGGTAGGGGTGGATGGTCCCGGTGAAGACGGTCTTGGCGTCGCGCCCGGGCTGGAAGATGACGCCCGGCGACCGGACCAGCTGGCTGACGACCACGCGCTCGGTCCCGTTGACGATGAAGGTGCCCTTGTCGGTCATCACGGGGAAGTCCCCCATGAAGACCGTCTGCTCCTTGATCTCGCCCGTGCCGGCGTTCATGAACCTCGCGCGCACGAAGACCGGCGCGGCGTAGGTCATGTCCTTCTCCTTGCACTCCTCCACCGAGAACTTCGGCGGCGGGCGCAGGTCGGGGTCGGTCGGGTCGAACTCCAGCTCGAGGCTCAGCTGTCCGGTGAAGTCCTCGATCGGGCTGATGTCGTTGAACGTCTCCGCCAGGCCACGGTCGAGGAACCACTTGAAGGAGTCCCGCTGGATGGCGACGAGGTCGGGCAGCGGCAGTGCCTCGTCGATGTTGGCAAACGAAAAACGTTCCGGGCTGTTGGACCGTGTAGGCAACGGCCTACTCCTCCCAGTTGCAAGGCGAATGGGGCAAGGACGGGGTACTGCGGTGGATCAGGTGCCGGAAGGGCACGGCAGGGCGTGGACAGCGGGGTCGACGACTACCGCCGGAGCAGCCGTCAGGGGCGTCGGGGCGCGCGTCACTCAGCGGAAACGGCTGAGGAAGGCGACAGGGGCAGGCACGGCAACCAGCAAGCATAACCGGAAGCGCACGGGATCA
>Ga0265327_10001972_pt1 | contig 23393 bp, 15 predicted proteins | sample 41621metaG_FD_202089 | JGI IMG/M metagenome (GOLD analysis project Ga0265327, IMG submission 202089) | Rhizosphere microbial communities from Carex aquatilis grown in University of Washington, Seatle, WA, United States - 4-16-21 metaG | ecosystem: Host-associated > Plants > Roots > Rhizosphere...
TTCCGATCAACAGGAATGGATCTCCAGCATTGCCGTCACGCCCAAATTCCCAGGTGACAAGCTCTTTCGGCTGAAACTTCCGCTTCGTTGTCGTTGATCGAAACGTGGAGATCACTTCAAACACAGTCGATTCTTTGCCGACCAGCTTTTCGTCGGAAGTCAGTGAAACCCACTTGACCAGGAGTGCGACATCGCAATTGGCCAATCGCTGACTGAACGGGGGATCACTGGGAGCGCAAAACGGGCAACCGGGAACCGCATAGGCCCGAAGGCTGAAGGCCAGCATGACCACAACGGAACTGAAACCAATCAACCAACGCCGTGTCCGTGGCATGGTGGGGACTCCTGACGAGATGAAGAACTCGCTTCGCCGATCCAAGGCGAGTTCAATTCAAGTTCTCTTCAATAGATCGGCAGAATTCGGCGATTTCCGTGCGTGCGATTCCGATTCCAACGGCATCGCAACCAGGACGACTTACTTGCGCAAGAACGACCGTCGGACCTCTTGCACGCGTTTGGGGTCAATCCGTTCGAGAAGCTCCAGCGATTTTTGGGCTCGGACCACATGTTCGGGAAGTGGTTCGGCAGATACAGAATCTCCATTCCCTGGCGCTTGTGCAGGGTTCGTGTTTTTTGCCGCCGTCAGAGTGAATTTCACGATCGCCCGCTTGATCGCGGGGCTCTCGTAACCTTCTGCCTGGTAAAGCTCAATCAATCGGTCCTGGATCGACCAGTCCTGCATGCGGGCCAGGTCGGCAATCACCATGTCCGCCAGGTCGGGCCGATCCAACAATCGCCGCAGCGATTCCACCAGGCGATCCCGCCCGATTCGGTTTTCGCCATATTGAAAGAGGAACCGAATGGCCTGCAGCACTGCAATCGCTTCCGTCGCCGGCGCTGTCTTATCCTGCAGGAACTTGCTGTCGAGAACCGCCAACCCTCGCTCGCCCGAGAGCAACAGGTACCCTCCCATGATCCCATCGATCCCCAAGCGAAATCCTTCGGTGGGAGCCAGGATTTTTCGCTCCATCAGCGCGGCATCGTCCGCCGTTCCACAGAGTCCCAGCATCATTCCATAGAGACCAACCCGTTCGGCGCGGACCGATGAGGATGTGATCCAGGCCCGCAACTTCTCCCTCGGAAGTTCCGCTGCGAGCCTCGCCACATCGGCATAGGGGGCATTGGCGAACTCCGAGAACGCATCGTCGCCAATCAGTTCATCAGGGCTTTCCAGGAACTTCAGGAAGTATTTCAGTCGCCCCGTTGTGGGCAAGTCGCGTGGCGGGGAATTCTTGAGGTAATCAAAGCCGATGGCAGTGATGGGAAATGGGTTTCCCCATTCGATGTTTCCCGCCCCGACCACACCCTGCAGCAGAAGCAGATCGCCCGCTTTTCCTTGTCGGAATCGCATCAATCGCAGCCTGGCCCCTTTTTGAAGCTTGCTGTCGCCAGGCTGTTTCATCACATCGACAATTTCGACGTCCGTTGATCCCGAGTCCGAGAGTTTGGCGGACGCCCCTGCCAGCCATTTGACCAGGATGGCCGCATCGACTTCCGCGATCTGTTCCACCAGCGGCTTGGTGGGAGTGCCGCAAAACGGGCAGGCGAATGCCATGGTCGAAAGGCAAATCGTCATCACCGCGGCCAACCCCGCCGCGAGACGTTTTGATGTCACGGTACTCGGGGATGATCCATCTGGCACTGTGGGAAAGTCCTCATTTCAGCGTGAAAAACCGCTTGGCTTCATTCACGGTCTTGGGATCGCGTTTTTCCAGATCTTCCAGGCACTTCTGAGCGTGAACGACGTGCGCGGGAAGTTCATCGAGCGGTCTGGCGACGGATGACCCCCCTTGCGAATCATCGCGTTTGGCCCCGGTATCCCGGGTCGCCGCCAACGTAAATCGGACGATGGCTCGCTTGATGGAGGGAATGTTGTAAGCCTCCGCTTCAAACAATTCCATCAGCCGATCCTGGACCGACCAGTCTTTCATTCGAGCCAGATCGGCAATCACCAGATCCGCCAGTTCTGGTCGATCCAGAAGGATTCGCATCGATTGCCGCATCCGATCCGGTTCAATCCGATTGTCGCCATACTGCCACATGAACCGCAGGGCCTGCATGGCGGCATAGGTTTCACTGAAGGGAGCCTTCTTGTCCTTGAGCTTCTTTTCATCCAGTTGAGTCAGTGCCGGCTCGCCTCGCAGCAGCAGGTATCCCCCCATGACTCCATCAATACCGAGGCGGAATTCCTCGGTCGATTCCATGATCTTGCGCTCCATTAACTGAGCGTCTTCTTCATTGCCGCACAGTCCCAGCATCATCCCATACAGACCAATTCGGCCTGGAGAGACCGTGTTGGTGGTCAGCCAGGTCCTCAGTTTCTCGCGCGGCATCTCTTTCGCCAACGCCACAACGTCTGCATACGAAGCATTGGCAAACTCACCAAACGCATCGTCCCCGATCGTGTGGTCCGGGTGTTCCAGATACTTCATGAAGTATGAGAGTCGCTTGAGAGCCGGTTGATCCGGCTTGGGCGAATTCTTCATGTACTCATATCCCGCCTGAGTCACTTCCAGCGGACTGCCCCATTCAATACTTCCCACTCCCTGGCTTCCCAGCAGCAGGAACAGGTCTCCCACCTTGCCTGAGCGATACCGAATCAGGTTCAGTTTCGCACCCTTTTGCAGTTTCCCGTTGGCGGGCTGATGCATCACTTCCACGACTTCAAAGTCTGTGGATCCCGCGTCGGTTTGCTTGGAGGGAATTCCACCAAGCCACTTGACCAAGACTGCGGCATCCGCCTGGACAAGCTGTTCCGTCATCGTCATTGAGGGCGCTGTGCAGAATGGACAACCGATCGCAGTGGCCGGCGCCAATGACACGTTGAGCGACAGAACAACACAACCCAGCAATTGAGCGAGTTGATACGGCTTCATTGGCAAATTCCCCCTCCAATCAGTTCCCACAGACCGCCGAAGTGCGTGCGGTATTTCCCCAATCATACCACGCCAGACCAGTTCAGGGGAACCTGTTCCTGCCGACTGGCGATCCTGTCAGGCTCGAGCGTCCGAACTTGAGTCCAAATTGCCGAAAGGGGATGAGGGTTTTTCTGACGCATTCCGGCTCGTTTTTCGACAGGCTGGCGTTTGTCGACACGTATTCGCCGTGCGGGACAACGGCCTACGGCAAACTCATCACCAGACTACGCAAAGCCCCCAATCAAACGATGTGTCGACTGTGCCGATCGTACTCAAGTCGCGGTTGGTTGGACTCCGATCAAGACTACGGATGAGCAAGGACATGGTGACTGCGCGAGTGGTTGCTGGCGAGTCGGAAGCACGGGGCGGACGGCAAGGAACGCTGGATGTCACACGGGAATCAAGACCCGTTTCGAATGGGATTTCTGACGGCGATCGAAGATGCAGAGCGGGGTTTCGTTGGCGGACTGCTGGTGACCAACCGGTTCGGCAGACCACTCGAATTCCAATGCACGGCACCGGTCAAGCCGAATCGGGCGCAGCAAATCCTTTACGGACCAACACTTCGGCCGTTTGTCCTGGGTGAGCTGCTCGGGCGGACCCTATTGGATAAAGTCGGTGTCAAACCGCACCTCGTCCTTGTGGAATCCGAGGAGATTCTTGACCTGCGACAGCATGTTCCCATGTCCGTCGCATTTCTCACCACATTCGCGGCGAACGACGCGGCTCAACTTCCGCTGGGGAAACACGGGATCCGTTTTCATTCGGATTTTCTGAGTGACCGCGATGAGATTTCCAAGCACACCAAGGGGATCCCCGCGGATGCGGACCTGTGCGAACCCTTTGAACGCGTCCGTGAAGCGCTGGTCGAAACAGTTCGGCTCGGCTCAGCCCGTACCGCCTGAACGAAGGGACGAACCCGATGTCTGATGGGTCGCTCCGGATCTTGAATGAGATCAGTGCCCGAACGGGAGTGTCTGGGCCAGCGGGTCCCATTCCGGCTCCGCACTGGGATCTCAAACCCGATTCCGGTTCACTGGATGAACTTCTCGAAGAGGTCGCATGTGAACCTGTCGCCTTGGGAATTCCCGCCCAGGTGTATTCGTCCGGCCTGAATGTCGCACTACAACGCTGGCCCGCGATCGAAGTGGAGTCGATTGTCGCGCCGCGCGCCCCCGCACTGATGCCTCCCTGGAAGCCACATCGTCAGAAGGTGGCCACGTTCGGCATCACGTTCCCCGAAGGTCAGGCGTTTCTCGCACCGAAGCCCGCATCGGAGAAAAGTGATTCGGGCAAGAAGGAGACCGAGGAGGAAGAGGAACTGGTCGCCATCGAGCCTCCAAAACCCGTCTCGCTAATGGATGAAGAGGCGCTGGCCGAAGCCAAGAAAAAACTGACTCGACTGAAGCCGCCGGAAGATGCCCTCTCGATCGAAGATCGACTCTTCTATCTGCTGCAACCGCCACTCCAGTCCTGGCTGGCGGGTCAGGAACTGATCATGCCGTTTGAGCCGTTCCCCTATCAGTACGAGGGGATTGGCTGGCTGTTCTCAAAGTCATCCGCACTGCTTGCCGACGAAATGGGACTCGGCAAAACAATGCAGACGATTACCGCGATCCGGTTGCTGATCCGCAGCGGCCAGGTTCGTCGAGTTCTACTCGTCTGTCCCAAACCCCTGCTGCCGAACTGGCAACGCGAGTTCCGTACCTGGGCGGAAGAACTGCCGTTTGTCGTGGTTGAAGGCGATGGCGAGCGTCGCCGTCTGACCTGGACCATGCCAGGCGTCCCGGTGCTGATCGCCAATTACGAATCGCTGGTACGCGACTTCGCGGCCTTTGGTGAGGACGAGTTCCCGAAGTTCGATCTTGTCGTCCTGGATGAGGCGCAGCGCATCAAGAATCGAACGTCTCGAACCGCGGAAACGGCCCGGGCTTTGCCGCGGCGACGCAGTTGGGCTTTGACGGGGACCCCGATCGAAAACCGACCGGAAGAACTCGGCGCCCTGTACGAATTCCTGGAAGTGGTTCCCCCCAACGCGACCCCCGACTTGCGTCAACTGCAATACCTTGCCAAGCAGTTCATCCTGCGGCGCACCAAGAATCTGGTGATGAAAGATATGCCGCCGCGGTTGGACCGCGATGAGTTCCTGGAACTGCTTCCCGCACAGAAATACGCCTATGAGAAGGCGGAGAAGGAAGGGGTCATCCACCTCAATGAACTCGGCGATTCCATCTCGGTCCAGCATGTGTTTGAACTCGTCCTGCGACTGAAGCAGATCACCAATTTTGATCCGCTGACTGGTGAAAGTGCCAAGCTGGATCGCCTCGAGGCGGATATGGAAGAAATCGCCGCCAGCGGAGGAAAAGCGATCCTGTTCAGTCAGTGGACCAAAGTCCTGGACTGGCTCGCCAAGCCGATGGAAAAATACGGAGCCCTGATCTATCACGGCGGTGTGGCCACCAAGGACCGCGAACCGGTGCTGAAGAAGTTCAAAGAGGATCCCAATTCACACATCATCCTGATGAGTTATGGGACCGGCGCCGTGGGACTGAATCTGCAGTTTGCTGGCTATGTGTTCCTGTTTGATCGCTGGTGGAATCCTGCGATCGAGGATCAGGCGATCAATCGTGCTCACCGGATCGGCTGCAAAAGCCAGGTGATCGTCACGCGTTTCATTTCCAAGGACACCATCGAAGAACGCATCGACAAAGTTCTGACGGAGAAGCGGGAACTGTTCGCAAGAATCCTGGGTGAAGGAGACGACTGCAACGCGTCTCTCAGCCTGAACGCCTCCGAGATCTTCGGCCTGTTTGATTTGAAGGCCCGCAACGGCAAAGGTACAAAAAGCATCGGCCCGAAATGATCGTTTCGGGATTCGCCTGCTCGAACACGCCCACGCAGGGGATACACGGTGAAGTACCGCTTGCTGGGACGAACAGGACTGCAGGTCTCGGCCGTCTCCTTTGGCGCCGGACCGGTCTCGGGATGGGCGACGGATTCGGATTCCACGCGTCAGCAGGACGTCGTCCGCCGAGCGCTGGAGGTCGGCATCAACTGGTTTGATACCGCCCCGACTTATTCCGACGGTCGTTCGGAACGGGCCTTGGGTCAAACTCTTTCAGAGCTGAAACCCCACCATCAGGTTCATCTCGCCACCAAAGTTCGAATCACGGACGAAGCGTTCCTGGATCTCCGTGGATTCATTCGCAAGTCTGTTGAGCAAAGCCTGGAACGCCTGAATCGCCCGCAGGTGACTCTGCTTCAGCTGCACAATTCCGTGACGGCAAAACGAGGCGATCAGCCGACCTCGGTCAACGTCGAAGATGTGCTCGGTACGAATGGAGTGCTCGCCGCCTTCGAAGAATTGCGCGACGCTCGACTGGTCTCGTTTCTGGGACTCACCGGATTGGGAGACGCCTCGTCACTCAAGTCGGTGATTGCGTCAGGTCGGTTCGATACGGTGCAGGCGCCGTATCACCTGCTGAATCCGAGCGCGGGCCATGACGTTACGCCCGAGTTTTCTGACCTTAATCTCGGCAACCTGTTCCGGGATTGTCAGCAGCAGAACATGGGGGTCTTCGCGATCCGGGTGTTTGCAGGTGGCGCTCTGGCCCAACGAGAACCAAGCGCCCACACCCGGATCACCAGGTTCTTTCCGCTGGATCTTTATCAGCGCGATCGCGCGGACGCAGCACTTCTGGAACGGTCTCTGCCGAATGGCCTGTCACTTCCAGAGGCCGCAGTGCGATTCGTGCTGAAGCATCGTGCCGTCTCATCGGCACTGATCGGGTTCGGATCGCAGGATGAAGTTGATGCGGCGGTCAGGTTCGCCGAACGATTTGAACACGACCCACCTTCAGAATCTGACTGAGCAACATTATTTGCCGTCGTTTCGCGAAGTCCAATAGCCGGCGGACTGCTCAGGATTTTCATGAGGTCGACGTCGATTCGGTGTTTCATCCGTTCCATCGACGGGGGATTCGGGATCTAAGATCTCTTCAAATCCAATCAATTGGACACCAGAACCCGTCCCGGCCAAATCGAGCGACTCCTTTGTCGCTTCAGCACTCTCTTTCTGAGCAAGTTCTTCCGCCGTCAGACTTCGTTCCCGCTCACGTTGAGCAATCGTGGATTGCCCCACGGCATGACCGACAACGGCGCCCGCGATGGCCGTGATCGGCACGGAGATCGACGGCAAGACAGTTCCCCAGGATGCCGCCGTATGCCCTCCCAGGGCTGCCTTGATTCCCATCAACGGATAGACCGTTCGATATGTTTCACGCTCCAGTTCCCAGTCATGAATGTGCATCGCATACCCCAGCGTGTCATTGACGGCATGAGTATGTCGCCACAGCGTCAGGATCGGGACTTCATTGACGGCCGCGTACGCTCCTGGCATTGAGCGCGAATGAATGTCCTTCGCATAGGCGGCTTCGGCGATGAGCATGGCCGAAACATCCGAGTTCACGTACAGGCTATTGGTGAATGGGTTGTATCCGTCTCCGCCGAAAACGCGCCCGGGAATCACTGCATAGCTGATTACGCTTGCCGTCCCGAAGGTGTATCGCCACCCTGCCGAGATCCGCTTGTTTTCACGCAGACGTCGCCATTCGCCGGCGGGATCGTATTGATTCACCCGGACGAGCACGTCTGCCAGATCATTCTCCAGCAGATAGGTTTCCAGCTTCCCGGCGGTTTCCTCGGAGAGGGTGTGGCTGTTGACCTTGGGATGCATCGGCAGGACTCGGGTCGGTAGAGCCACGAGCCAGGCCATTCCATCGAGCACCTTGTGCGGCTCACCATATTCAAACACCACGTCGTCGGGTGCCTGTTCACTCTCTGCCGCAGCGTGGAACCGGCCATAACGATAGGGGGTTGTGGCGCACCCCCCGCACAGGCTGGTTCCCCAGACAGCGATCGTCAGCAACCACAACCGTTGACACCGCTTTCGCCAGCGATCCGCAGCGACGATTGAGCCCCGGATTCGTCCCTTCGCGCGCTCCGCCACTCGTGCCGGTTCGACCGCACGACAGGCTGCTGAGTTTTGCGATGGAATTGGCTCGATTGCCACGACGTGAAGCGGCTTCCGACAGCGGTTGCCTGCTGTCCGCAAAGTCGTCCTGTGAACTGGTAAACCGGGAGCGGGAGAAGTTCCGTGTGATATGATTTTTGCCAAGTTCAGGCAATCGAAAGTGAATTCGGCCATCACACCGGGCCGTGCAGTCCCTGCCTGACGATGGCACGAATACGTCGATCGTAACACATGATGACAAAACAGATTAAGAAGCGTTAGCCAGCCGGCCCACCACAACACGTCCCCCTATGGCTGGGAATGCTACAGCGCGAGGTTACAGTTTTGTCAGGTCTTGGAGGCGGCGGGTTTGCCATTCAGCAGTGTTTGCAGGTGACATGCAACAGATTCCGCCAGTCGCTGGACGTTGTAGCCCCCTTCCAGGCAACTGACGAGGCGTCCCTGGCAGTAGGTCTCGGCAACCTGTTGCACGAGCTTTGTCAGAGTCTCGAAGTCTTCGGTGTGCAATCCCAATGACCCGATCGGGTCCTCGGCATGAGCATCAAAGCCCGCGCTGATCAGGACCAGTTGCGGTTTGCATTGACGCGCGGCATCGATCAACAGCGATTCGAACTGAGACAGATAATCCTTGCGCGGCGTTCCGAATGCGACGGGAAGATTGAACTTGGTTCCCAATCCCTTTCCCGTCCCTGTTTCGTCCTTCTTTCCGGTCCCGGGATAAAACGGCGACCGATGAGCCGAAAGAAACCAGACGTCGCCACGGTCGTAAAAAATGTCCTGGGTTCCGTTGCCATGATGCACGTCCCAGTCGATCACCAGCACCCGTTCCAGATGGTGTTGCCGGATCGCATGGTCGGCGGCCAGAGCTATGTTGTTGAACAGACAGAACCCCATGGCGTCGTGAGCCAGAGCATGATGTCCTGGCGGACGGACCAGGCACAGGGCCGACGACTCGGGCCCCTTCATGACCGCATCGACTGCGGCCAACCCTGTCCCGACCGCGCGGCATGCGACGTCGAATGACTTGCGGGACAGAAACGTGTCCTGCTCGATCCAGCCCCCTCCCTCTTTGGCATAGTCGGCCACTCGTCCGACATACATCACCCCATGCAGTCGAGCGATCTCATCCACGGTTGCCACACGAGTTGGCGCCGACTTGCACTTCGCCGTCAGCCCTGTCCGAATCAATTCCGCTGAGATCGATTTCAGCCGTTCAGGGCACTCACGATGACTTCCCGTTTCGTGTTCCAGGAAGTGCTCATCGGTGTACAGCAGCGTCATGTTCCAGTTTCCAGAATTGTCTCAACGGATCATCCACCACCGATTCGACTTTGAATGGGCTGGCTGTAACCGTTCACGGGCACGCGAGGGGGACAGCCCCATTTTCACGGACAAACGGCGCTTCGGAGTCTTATCGCGTCCATGGAAGTTATCTGTTTTTCGCCGTGAAAATGCGTCAGTCCCCGACACGTGAACGGTTACGGCAGGCTTTCCGCCTGCCAATCTGCTTATCATATCGGCGATTGCACGAAGTAGCAGGCGCAATTCTGCCGCTACAGCTGCACCAAGGTGCCATCATCACGTCGGAATCCCATCAAGCGAATCAAGGACCTCACAGCCATGCCGAATCAGGAGCACTCCTCACAAGGTCCGGAATCAACTCGACGCGGCTTCCTTCACACGGCGGCCGCCGCCGCGACCGTGGGAGTGGCCACGTGTTGTCGTTCGGCCTCGGCTGCGGATCCTGAACTGGTGCTTCCACTGACCAAGGCGGCCCGCGACGCACTGACGCCGGATCAGATCATTGCGCGCGCCAAGGCGGGGAATGACCGATTTCGGACCGGCAAGCTGCAGCACCGAGATTTCCTGGTCGAACTACAGAAGACGGCCGACGGTCAGTCTCCTGCCTCAGTGGTTCTCGGCTGCATCGATTCCCGCGCACCCGCCGAAATCATTTTCGACCTGGGTCTGGGCGATATCTTCAGTTGCCGGGTTGCCGGCTGCGTCGAGAGCCCCGATGTCCTGGGAAGCATGGAATTTGCCACCAAGGTCTCGGGGGCCAAGGTCATCACGGTCCTCGGTCACTCCGCCTGCGGTGCCGTCAAAGGGGCGATTGCCAATGTCGAGTTGGGCAACCTGACTCAACTGCTCGCCAAGATTCGTCCCGCGGTCGAGCAGACCGAGTACAAGGGAAGCCGAACTTCCGACAAGCTGGAGTTTGTCGATCTGGTGGCTCGAAAGAACATCGAACTGACCGTGCAGCGGATCCGCAAATCCAGCCCGATTATTGCCGGGTTGGAACAATCGAAAGCCGTGAAGATCATCGGATGCTTCTACAACCTGGCAACGGGCGCCGTCGACTTCATCATCTGATAATCGGCCCGAGCGTTTTGACAAACCGCGTGTCGCGCGGGGCATGCGCGTAGCGCGTAGGGTGCGTGGAGTCCTCGCAACGCACCACGATGATGATTCGGGCACCATGTCTGGCACGTTATATCATGTCTGACGCGTTATAACGTGCCCGGTGCGTTCCGAAGACTTCACGCACCCTACAAGCCTGAACTTAATCCCAGCCGATGTCATCTGCCAGCCGCGTCAGTAACAGCAGTTGAAACGTCTCGGCGATGGCATTGGTGGGATCCCAGTTTGTCCGTTCCGACTGCTCCAATAAGTGTGCCGACAATCGGGTCGCCCGTTCTCCCAACCTCAGCAGTCCCGCGCGATTCAGTTGATTCGCCAGCGCGGTCCATCGTTTGGCGTCCTGAGGCCCAATCCGGCGCAGGCCGTTCAGCAGAATCTCGGACAATTCAAACTGCAGTTCTCCCAGCAGACTGGCCAGAGTGGATGTGCTGGTCAACGGCGACTCATCATCATGGTCGATTGTCGTGGCCGTGGCTCCCGAATCGGTCCACGGGAAGACCCCCTGGCGTTTGCCATCGTCCGCTTCAAAGACGACGCAGATCGGTTCAATCAGGATTCCTGATCGACGGCGAGAAACCTGACCGCAAACAAACCGTGCCTGTCGCGCGGGATCTGCCAGGGCTTCCGACAATCGCTCGAAGCCCGACCGACCTCGCGTGGTATACGCATGCGAGATTTCGGCGCGTTCCCCCTGCAGATCGATCACCGTTCCTCGCAGGCGCTGAGACTGGATATCGAACGACACCTCTTCGATGGCCTTGATCGGACAGGCATGCAATCCCTCTGTTAACCGCCGCGGTCGCAGACTGGAGGGAGGAAGCAGATCCAGTCGCGCCGACAACTCGGCAAATCCCTCGACCGCCAGCGGCGAACGCAAGTCCTCCCATTGGAACGACTGAGGATTCAGGCTGATCGACGCGGCGGTCCGCGGCAAAATCAACCGACCTCCCGGGGTCCGTTTTCCCGTCTTGATCAGCAGTTGACCTGCTCCGATCGCCGACAGTGAGATGCCGCGGGAAATGACGGTCTGGCTCAATGACGCGAAGCTCGCCGGAGCGTCCGGTGAATCCTCAGCCGGGTCGGCGAACGTCCGCTCCACCCCCACCACGCTCCCGGCATCGGAATCCTGCAGGAAGGCGGTGACGGTGACAGCACGTCTCGAACGTCGGACACTCGATCCCAATCCCACCAGCCGGCTGCTGGCCAGATCGGTCGATTGATCGGATCGACTGCCGCGAATCAGCAATTGAGGAATCGCTGTCGTTCCGCGGCGAATGGCACGGCAGCGGATCAACAACTCCCCCGTCAGCCGAACCATGGCGATCGGATCGAAGATGGCATCACGCGACGCATACATCTCACGCTGCTGCAACATGTCGGCCAACAGTTCGGCCGGCCAGGTCAACCCGGACTCCCGGCAACTCGCTTCCTGCCGCATCAGGCGCTGCGGCCACGTCGCTGAGATCCCCTGCAAACCATCCGTGCACAACTCGATGACCAGGGACTCGACACTTTGAAGCAACTCGCCGGGAACATCACTGGCCGTTTGCTGAATGGCGACGATTCCGGACTTTCGACCCGCTTCCAGTCGTCGAAAGGCCCAGACCGCCATCGGAACGAATGTCCCCAGGAGCGCCTCGGAACAGTCCGCCGAGACATAGCGAGCATCCCCCGGAACCAGGAATCGGATTGTGCAGGATTCATCAAGAAATCGGGCCAGCGGCTTGGCCCCCAGGACCAGTTCCACCAGCACGCCCCGATCAAATCGCTGACGCGTTTTCGAAATCGTGGCAGAACGAAACTGGGCGATCAGCTGATCGTCAGTGATATCGCCCGGATTCCATTCGGCGGCTGCGAGCGGAACGACCGATTCCTGTGCCGTGGCAGGAACCGCTTCGGACGGCTCAGCCTCAGCGGGGATGACTGCGAGATCGATCGCAGCAACAGCAACAGATGACGCAGAAGACTTGTACCGCTGGTAGGCCAGCACGGATCGCACGATGTGGCGGCTGATCCCCAGCACACCGCTGGAACACACGGCATCATGAACCGTCTTTCCGGCCGGGAAGCGGCAAACGATCGAATCCGACCATTCACAGATGACTTCCTCACCAGACTCATGAAAGCTGTAGCGAAGCGTCCCTTCCTCGATTTCCTTTTGCGCGCGTTTGACCGTACCACGATTGGTCATCGCGGCCAGGTCATCGGGCGTCAGGGCCAGCAGATCAACTCGACTCATCGCTTCACTTTTTCCGCGACCCAGGCGGCCAGTTCCCCGGGCGTCATCGCACCGACGTGTGCCCCCATCTGGACCAGGCGGGCAGCCAGTTCGTGATCATAAGTGGGGTTTGCCCGCTCATCCAACGCCGCCAGCCCCAGCAGCGTGACCCCGCTTTCCATCATCCGCCGCGAGATCGACAACAGTCGCCGGGAATCCCCTCCCTCGTAAAAGTCGGTGATCAACACCACGATTGTCCGACGAGGATTTTCCACCAGAGATTCGGCGTACGACATCGCGTTGGCAATGTCGGTTCCGCCCCCCAATTGAACTTTCATCAGAGTCTCGACGGGATCGATGCAATCGGCGGTCAGATCCACAACCGTCGTGTCAAAGATCACCAGGTGAGTCTTCAAGGTTTTCAAACCGAAGAAGACGGCCGCCGTTACGGCGGAATGAATGACGCTGTCCATCATGCTGCCCGATTCGTCAACCAGGATGATGATCTGCCACTTGTCCACCTGACGCCGGATGCGCGAGTAGAAGATCGGCGTTTCAATAATCACGCGTCGATGTTCGGCATCGTAATGCCGCAGGTTGCGGCGCAGCGTGGAACCAATATCAAAGTTTTTGGCGATCTTGAGAAAGGAGCGGCTCTGGCGATTCAACGACCCCTGGAATGCTGATCGAACTTCCTGCGCCAGCTTTTTCATCAGTTCTTCGACGGCGGCCCGCACCAGATGTTGAGCCGCCTTCAGCACATCCTGGCTCATCAGGTGCTTGGTGCGCAGAACCGCCTTCAGCAGCGATTGACTCGGTTGCGCCCGCGCCAGGACCTGCGGATTCGTCACCATTTCCTCAAGCTGATAGCGTTCGAGCGCATCTTTTTCGAGGCGTTCAATCGTCCGCTTCGGAAACAGTTCATTCACCTTGTTGATCCAGTCGGGAACCGTGAGCATCGATTCACCGAGTCCCCCCTGGCGATCCTCTCCCTTCCCCGAACGGCCGCGCACGTTGCGGCCGCCCCCGTATTCGCGGTCGTACAGGAAGCCAAGACACTCGTCGCGCTGCTGGTCCTCATCCGAAAGACCGCCGCAAAGCTGCTCGGAACCGGCGCCCATCACCAGCCGCCAGCGGGACTGTCGTTGTTGTGTCATCGTTCAATGCCTCTTGCCAGACAAGCCACCGACAGCGGGTCACTCTTCCTCGTTCAGCCCGTACTTTTCTACGGCGGCAAACAATCGCTCCTCAAACGCCAGTGCGGCCAGCGCCGTTTGATCATCAACAGCCAGGTCCTGCAACGGTTTGACCTCACGCAGCCCGAGTGAATCAAAAAGCGTTTGCAGCATGTAATGCTTCTCGCGCGGAGTGAAATACGTGAAGGCCAGCCGTAACGAAGGGAGCGCCGATTGAAAGTCCTCCGTGCCGAACTCCAGTAGAAGCCGGTCGATCGCCTGAACCAGTTGCGGATTCCGCTGTGCAACTTCCCGAGCCAGCGCGAACAACCCGTTCAAAAAATCACCCAGATGTTCGGGATTGAAGAATTGCAGCATCTGTTCCAGGATTCGTGCGGATGAGGATTCGCCCAGCGTCCAGAGCATGCCAGCAGCAGCGCCACGAACCGAAGGGAGTTTGTCTGTCGACTGCTCAATCCGCTGTAAAATCGAAATGAAATCCACGCGGTTCAGGTTGAGTAACTCGGCGCCCCGTTCGAACGTCTCCAGGAGCGCGCTGAGGGCACGCAGCAGCTTCTGTTCATCGCCCGTATTCCCCAGCGATTCCAGCAACCAGAGCGCCCTGTGAAATGCTTCGGCCGCCACGGCCCCGATGCGCGGACTGCGGGCTGTCCCAAACGCCTCGTCATGGCAGAACAAATACAGCAGGTGCGCCAGGGCGCCCGCGACGTCGAGGAAGTTGGCTTCCAGCCGAATCAGGGTTTCCAGTTGATTCAGCAACTTTTCCGACAACACGTGCACATCCGCCCGGGCCGCCGTCACCAGCAGTTCCGCCGCAATTCGAGCGTCATGCTGATGCGATTCCGCCTGTTCCAGCAGTTTCGCCGCGGCCGCCTCGGACAGCGTTGTTCCATACCGGGCCGCTTCCACACACGTCGCATCGAATTCGTAACGCGACTGGATCTGCCACGTTTCCCAGAGACGTGTCAAATCCTTGCGAGACAAGAAATCGGTCCCACCGGTCAGTGTGAAACCGGCCAACCCCAGGATCCGCATTCGATGCAGTAAGCGACTCTTGGCCAGGTCCGCCGGCACAAGCAGGTTCAGCTCGATGTCCTGCCGCGACGGCTTCGGTTCCAGACCTGCTGCTGCCAATTGCGCCTGGACATCCGCAACCAGCGGCGGCCTGCGCGTGCTCTTTGCCAGGACACCACGCTTCTGGCCGCGCAAGACCTGGTGAACCGCGTCCAGAAAGGGAGATTCGCAGCCGAATTCCAATTCGTCCTTAATGAGTGTGCTGGTGACGGCATCGACCAGATCGCGACGCCAGACATGTCGTCGGCCGCGCAGTGCGGCCAGAGTGCTGGCTGACGTCTCCAGGGCGATCAGATCCGCCGTGCTGACCACTTGCTTGCGGTCACGGAGCGACAACGCCAGATCGGCGAGCAATCCCTGGTGTCCGAACGGAATCCCCTGCAGTCGCGCCTGCCAGACCTGATCGTAGAATCCGGGATTGGGCATCCCGGCGTCGTACCCTGTCAGGCTGTCGAGTCGCTCATAGGTGTAGGTCGTCAACGTGATCCCACGGTCGGCGATGACCGGGGCTTCCTGCGGCGGCGCCATCGTGCAGTCTGGTTCCGACTGCGGGCTTTCCAGCGGGTCATTCCCCTCCAACAGCTTGACCAGAGCGGAACTGTGGTAGCCACCTGTCACCACCAGGATTTGCCCCTCCACTTCGGACGCCACGTTCCGAATCTGCTCGGCCATGAAGGCTTCGCGCCGGACATCGGATTGTCGCGGCGCATTCTCCCACAGGCGGATTTGAGTGCAGAAGGGATGCACCCGTCGCAGGAATTCCGCAGGGGTCAGGATCGGTTCGGATTCAATCAGCGTGTCCCACAGATCGTCGAACGTTTCGACTTCGAACCGGTCACAGAGCTGCCGGACGTACTGACCACGCCTCAATTCGGCATCCGCGTATCGATTGGTGACCTCTTCGACACTCGCGGTCGCAACCCAGGGAAGATCAATAAACTGAACGCGAATCCCGTTGGACGCGGCGACCGACAGCGCCTGCCATTCCGGAGAATATTCGCAGAATGGATAAAACACTCCGCTGCGGCGTCCCGTCGAGTCCCCGAAGTAGCTGTAAATGGCGATGGGCAGCTGATGATCCAGGTGCAGTTCATCGAAATGGGGATTGAAGTCGCTGGGACCTTCGATCAAGACAGCCGCGGGGCGCAACTGTCGAATCAGGTCCACGACCATCGCCGCGCACATCGGGCTGTGATGACGAACGGGAAAAAAGACAATGCGCGTGCCCGTGTCGCACAGTCGCGTCAGCATTGAATCGGCGTCTTCCATGAGTTTATTCCAACGCATGCCGGGCGTCGTAGAACTGCTTCCAAAGGACCCCGCTTCGCTTCTGGACTACATGGTCGAAGTAATGCCAGACCTTCTTCAAGTCGTCGGGATTGTCTTTCAGAACGGTGCCGACCATGTGGTGGACGACATGTTCCGGTTTCACATCTCCATCTCCGTAGAAATACGCATGAATTCCGGCAGCACACGCGGTACTGACCGCTTCCGCCGTGCTCAGGACCGTTGACAGGGGTTCCATTCCTTTTCCGTCAACCGTCTTTCCCGCCCGCAACTCGCGAAAGGTGGTGACGAGCAATTCTTGAATTGGCAGCGGAACGGTGATGGGAACGCCAGCCCGCTGCAGCATTCGCGCGGATTCTCGACCCACCAGCGCCATTTCATCATTGATGGCAGCAATCACGGGAACCGTTTCGAAATTGAATCGCCGCTTAAGCGCGGCACTCATCTCGTTGACCCCTCGGTCACGGGTGTTCGCAGTCGCAATGACGTTGAACCCACTGCGTGCGAACAGGGATCGGCGGTCCCCTTCGAGCTCCGGAATCGACATGACGCGATCGCTCAGGACCGACAACAGCGAATCCTGGATCTCCAGCGGACAGCGCGTGATCTCTTCAAACCGGACCAGGCTGCCATTCTTGAGACCATGATACAGCGGCGCGGGAACCAGGGCCCGCTCGCTCGGCCCCTCGGAAACCAGGAGCGCATAGTTCCACGAATACTTGATGTTGTCTTCCGTCGTCCCCGCCGAGCCCTGAATGGTCAGTGTCGAATCCCCGCTGATCGCGGCCGCCAGCAGTTCACTCAGATAACTCTTGGCGGTCCCCGGCTCGCCAATCAACATCAGACCGCGATTCGTGGCCAGCGAGACGATGCAGCGTTCGAGGAAACTGCGTCGACCGACAAACTTCGGGGCGATCTGCCGGGTGGGATCTCCCAGGACAAACGCCAGAACCGATCGGGGGGACATCCGCCATCCGAGCGGTTTCGGCTGGTCTGCGTCCGCTTCGATCAACCTGCTCAGTTCGTCCGCGTACAACGCCTCAGCCGACGGACGCTGAAGCGAAGGGGCAGCCGCCGTCGCCCCGGATGGTTCAGAAATGCCAGGATCTTCCGACGTTTTTTTCTTGGCCATGTTCGCTTTCAGCAGCGTCAGTCAGTCCGCTTTGAAGTGGGTTGCCAGTTCGAACTCATTTTGAGAGTGCCGCATGTAGCCGTTCACGGGTCGGGGACTGACGCATTTTCACGGCGAACAACAGACACCTTTCATCGACTCGATAAGACTCCGAAGTCCCGTTTGTTCGTGAAAATGGGTCTGTCCCCCTCGCTTGCCCGTGAACGGCTACATGCGGCACGGCAAGTCACTTGGCCTTCGACTTCAATTCATTCAGGTCTGCGATGACCTCGCTGACCACAATCGGATCGACGTCTGACAACTTCAGCAACTTGTCCGCGGTATCCCATCCGTACCCGGACGGACTCCGCATCCCCTTGACGAACTGGCAATCAGTCACTTCCAGGATTTCGTCGGGACTGATCCAGCCCATCCCGACATTACCATCATACTGCACCACAGCCGTGACGTCGGCTGCAGGAAACTGCTTGGAATGCTCGGTAAAACAGCCACCGTCCAGCCCGACACCCCGGATCCAACCCAGTTTTTCCAGTCCAAACACCAGCGTTGGCGCCACCAGCTTCATCCCCTTGAACCGAATCAAATTGTTGGACTTCGCTTCGCCCGGTTCCAGCGAATGGACCGGACGCCCCAATTGAGGAAAGGGGGGAACAATCTCATAGTCACTCAAGACTTCTCCCCACGCCGCCCTCTGCGAATCAGTCAGGTTCAACGGGTGAATCACCCCCACCCGCGCGGCATCGCGCAAAGAAACCTCATTCTCCTCGGAATCGGCGAAATCTCGTTCATCTGTCACACGAAACGTGGATAGCAGTATTCCGTTTTCATCATAGCTGCCCCACAACAGCTTGCGGGCCAGATGAGTCATCAATGGATGCCGAACAAGTAACGTCTCAAATTCCTCAACCGTCCAGCGGCGACCCGTCACCATGGCCTGTTCCAGTCGGCTCGCCTGGATCTTGGCAACCTCCTTGATCTGTTTCTTGAGCAGCTTCCATTCGTCCACGGAGGCTTTGGAGACCTCGGCATCGTCTTTGGACGAGGGCTTGGGCAGATCGTCACGAATCTTGCCGTCGGCGTCACGGATCATCGGCTTCAACTCGGGGCCCAGCACGAATGAGAACGACCGGGGGCCAAATGAGAATTCGCGCTTGCCGTTCTCATCCAACCCGCAATCGGGAACGACTCGGTCCTCCAGTTCGGCTCGCGTCAATCCCTTGTCTTTGGCAATCGCTTCGACGAATTCCTCCGCCTTCGTCTTCAGGCCTTTGAACTTCAGTTTCTGTGCAATGCCGGAGAGTTGCATCAGCGCCACATTGCTGCCGATGGCCCGCAGGCATTCCAAACCGAAAACAGCTCGCTGATGCTGGCTTTCGCCAGGCCAATTTCGCACCAGCGGAGTCAGTTTCAAAGCACAACAATCGCCCCCGAGCAACCCAATCGCCCCCATCGCCCATTTCTCCTTCGAGGGGGCTCCGTCTTCGGACCAGCATTGGAAAAGCTTCCAGGCAAAGTCATCGAGAGAGCGAACATCCGCATGATCGTGCAGGCTGTCGAACAGGGCATGCTTGCCGGAGATAACCGTGCCAGCCAGTGTGTTGAGGACTACCGCGACCTGGGCGTCATTCAGTCGCTGCTCGCCAACGACGATGGGTGGCAGCGTTGCGGGAGAAGCCCAGGATGGCAGCTTCGATTTCTTGAGCTGACTCGCCTCGGCCAGAGCACTGCTCAACCACTTGGGTGTCGACTTGTCATCGAACGGCACATAGATTCGCTCCTGATGTTCCAGCACGCTTTGTCGGACGCTGCCAGCCACTTCAGGCGGAGCGTTCGCAAGGGCACTTTCAATCGTGGCGGCATGTCCCATGCGTTTGGCATTCCGCAGAAAGTCAATCGCGGCCTCCGCCAGCTTTCCTCGACCAGCGGCAGTCTCGATCAGCCCCGCGATGGAGCAACCAAGGTTTTCATCAAGCCACTGCCGCGCCGTCGCCGGCGCTTTGGCAGAGAGCTTGCATTCAAGCAGGTAGGGGGCCGCTTCCGGTGCGATGACCAGTGCAAACGCCTTCAAAAGATCGTCACACGCCTCTTTGTTCGTTTCCTTCAGGATGGAGTCACGGACACAGTCGAGTGCCGCGTACTCGGTGCAGGCCAGGAATGTCCGCACGTGAGCGCCGTTTCGCATTCTCAATCGCAGCCGCCGCCATTCGCTGCCGATCTGCTCAGGTGAGCCCAGGGCAAACACCAGTTCTTGCGGCCGCTGGTAGTGATCAGTCCAGTCGTCTTTGGTGTACCGATCGTCTGCCCAACTGGAAACGACGCTGCTGACTTCCGGCATCCCCAGTGCCGCGGCGAGATAGTATTCGCGGGGAAGGGGTGAGTAGAAATCCGCAGGGGAGAGTGATGGATCCCACTTCTTTCGAATCTGAGCGGCCACGTCCTTCCGATCCGCGTCCGACCAGTAGGGAATGACATGCCGTTGAATGCCATTCGCCATCGCCACGCCAAAATACGAATGCTTCTTGGCGCCTTCGTTCTCCTGCCACACGTCAAGCAATTCAGTGGGGGTGAGCAGGTTGCCCAGGATAATCCCGATTTCTTCGGGAAGGTCTCGCTCCTGGCGAAGCAGCATCGTGCCAACCTGGCTGGCGGTCACCTTTCCCGTCGCGGAAAACGACTTCAACTTCTCAGCGAACTTCGCGAGCGTCGTTTCTCGACCGCGATTTTTCGTCATCGCTTCGAGCCAGAAATGAGCCTCCTTCGGATCCAGCCCGCTCGCCAGCTTCAAATCTTTCCAGCGAGTATCCCAACCATAGGTTTCCGTCTTGAGCTTGGCGAGGCGGCTGAGGCATCCTTCGTGATCGTAGGGAGCGGCCACACTGCGTGACACCGTCTTCCCACGTCGGACAAGAACGGTCGCCCAGTCCTCGTCACTGAGTTTCAATTCTCGAGCGAAATCCAGGTTGACCTTGGCCGTCGGTGTTTCCGGGATCGGTTTCGATTCCGCCTTCGCTGCGGGCTTCGCCGCTTTACTGGATGAGGCGACCTTGGCCGCGGCCGTGACCGTGGTGTCGGGCGCGGCAGACGGTGCATTCGGGTCCGTGTAACCCTTCTTCAGCTTTTCGGCCACCAGTTTGTCATACGCCTTCGCCGCTTCCGCTTTCGTTTCGAAGTCCTTGGTCTGAGACTGTCCCGAGGTCCCCACCTTGCCAAAGGTGACGCGATGCGACGCCCCCTGCAATTCGATCTGCCAGAATTTCTGTGAGCTTCCGTCGTCAAACTGCAGCTCGCGTCGCGGTCGAAAAATCGGGGGATCAACAAACCGCCCAGTGGCATCGGACGGTTCTGTCGCAGCCGATTTCGCGTCTGACTTTTTGGTTGCCGACTTCGAGGCCTTGGCTGCAGCAGGCTCCTTTGCCGCAGGTGCGGTCACGGCAGACGCTGTGGAGGCGGGCGTCCCCTGTTCGACGTAGCCCTTTTTCAGTTTCTCAGCAACCAGCTTATCGTACGACTTGGCCGCTTCGGCATCCGAATCAAACTCTTTGGTCTGAGTCTGCCCATTGGTGCCGACCTTGCCGAATGTCACCGTGTGTGAGGATCCGGTCAATTCGATCCGCCAGAACTTGTGAGAGGTCCCCTCTTCAAATTCCATTTCCCGCGGAGGACGATTTGCAGAACCGTTCGAACCCGTCGATGCGGCCATAAGTGGTGACCTCATGTTGCAGCGTGAAATTGACCCGGTGGAAAAATCAGACGAGATGTCTCCTCATTCTGCCAGAAAACCACGGGTGACTTCCACCCTGCCCACGCCGCCAAACGGCACCGGATCTCGCCAGATACCCGGTTTCGAATTCCTTTTCGCCAGCATCAGAAAGACACGAATTGCCTCCGCCTCCGATTCCTCGCTCCGGTTGAATGTTGTCGATTTGCCGCCGATGCTTTGCATGACCTTGCCACAACTGCATTTTCCAATCGGGAATTGGAACCCAGAATTTATCTGTTCAATCCAATTTCGCTCGGAAGAACTGCCAGAACGACATCGGGATATAGCTGGTCTTGTTTGTTGGCTGGTATTCGTACATCGAATGGATCGACGAAATCGCAGCGGTTGTCGCAAAACCGCCACCTCCACTGTCGCCACCCTCCCAAAATGCGAGAAAAGCCTGTAAAAAACAGTCTCCGGGACCGTAGCTCAATCGGTTAGAGCAGAGGACTCATAACAGCAAAACCGATCCTGAAAAGCCGCAAAACGCTCGTGTTTTGTAGAGTTTTCTCGGTTGTCGACGACTACCGCTATTTCCACGGTATTTTTGTCCTTTGGTCCGAGCGATATCACCTCGACCCGCGAACTCCCGCATCGGTTTCGCTGACTGAGTTATCGTGATTCGGTGATTTCTGCAGCAATCACCGTTCGCCGATTCGGAGAGAAAATGCATCTCAGCTCTGGCATCATCGTCACCTGTGGCGATACGATTATATCGGCAGGTTGGGCCGCATTACGGCCAGCGGAGCCTTAAAGCCATGAATGGCCGGAGGAGAAGCTCGAATGGATTCGGCACTCAAGTTCCAATTCGCCGATGAGAATCGGCGTCACGAACCAAGAGCGGCCCATGGCAACAAAACCTTTAGAACTGCGACTCCGTGAAGTTCAGCCGGATCGGCTGGATGTGTCTGATGTCTTGACGCTGCTGAAGGCATACCGCGATGCTCTTGTGTCTGTCTTTCCAGAACCCGATGCAATCCCATCCGGACCAGCAGTAGCAATAGTCGGGATAAAAAAGGGGAGCAGCCGATTCCAAATCCGCATTGCACCTCGATTACGAAAATCGATGATGGCAGTGAGTCGTGCCATCGTCGAAAACGACTTCAGCGCACTTCCCGCAGAGACTCGGAGATCACTCAAGTCAATCGTTGCGAGCCTGAAATCGGCTCGGCGGACGTTAGAACTGCCAGCATACCGACGACGCACCCCGATCTTGAACAGTTCGACCGTGATCGTCATTAATGATTTCGAAGCATACTCCGGCCCAACAACCCTATACGGGCGCATCCGACTTACAGGCGGCGGAGGTCAGGGCGATCACGGCCGCGCTGAACTCGTACTTGGTGACAACACTGTCGTTCGCTTGGTGGCACCAAAGGCAATTATCAAACAGCTTGGATCCAACCTTTACGACGAAGTCGGGGTGAATGGCACTGCGAGGTGGGACTCGGCGACAAACATCCCGTTTCAAATGGATGTGAGTTCGATACAGAACTTCCCCAAGGGCGATCCATTTGAGCGATTGGCAAGAGTAACTGGAGATCATTGGGAGGGAATCGACGCCGAGAAGTACGTGTCAGATCTTCGGAGCGATTGAAAAATGATCGTGCTCGACACCGGGATCCTGATCTATGGAATTCAGGGCAAGAAAAAGGGGTTGCTCAATGCATACGAACAACGAATAGTCCCGCGCGCTCAGGCCCTGCTGTCGGAACTTGCGAGCCACGACTCCAAAATCCTGATTCCCGCGCCAGCCGCCTGGGAATTTGTTCTCGACTTCCCCGTTGAAGAACAACCTGAAATCAGGTCTCAAATGTCCGGCTTCGGAATCCCACCATTTGATCAGGCCGCAGCACGGATCGCGGCTGAGATCATGCGCAAGCACTTCGATTATGCGATGGCAACTCAAAAGGGACAGGGAAAGAAGGATGTCAAGAAAGCAGGCGCTCGGCAACTGCTCAAGGTCGACGCCCAGATAGTCGCGATTGCGATTGCACAAGGCGCGACCCACCTTTACACGTTGGAAACAGAAAAGTTTGCAAAGTGGGCAGATGGGACGATCCTTGTAAAAGGTCTGCCCCAGACTCAATTACTGTTGCCCGGCATCGACAGCGATGCCGCAGACAAAACAGACGGATAGCTTTCCCCTTCCTGCTCTGATGAATCCGCTCGCATGGGGGGAATCTCGGTTGTCGAAATCTGGTCAAAATCACTTCTGGATGTCGAAATCGGTTGTCAGTGCTCAAAGTGAATATTCCAGATGTCAAGACACCTCTATTTTTACAGTGTCGGGAC
>Ga0265327_10001974_pt1 | contig 23368 bp, 19 predicted proteins | sample 41621metaG_FD_202089 | JGI IMG/M metagenome (GOLD analysis project Ga0265327, IMG submission 202089) | Rhizosphere microbial communities from Carex aquatilis grown in University of Washington, Seatle, WA, United States - 4-16-21 metaG | ecosystem: Host-associated > Plants > Roots > Rhizosphere...
GGATTTCGCCCTACAAGCGGCGCGGGTTGTGACCACCTGAGTGAGGGCTCCGCTCCACCTGCGTCCGGTGGGCGGCGGCGCCTGGGTGGCTGAGGCGTTCCGGGTTTGTACCAGTCGATTTGTTGCCGGCTCACGGGAACTTAGTCGCGCTTCTTGCCACAATCACAGGCTTGCCTTCAACTTTTGCGACCATCGTTTCTATGAGCCAGTCTTCAGCGTCTTTGCCTGTTGCGCCCTCCGCTGAGGTGAGCTGGCCCGTCCGTCAGTTGTTGATCCTCGGGGTGGGCCTGCTTGCGCTGTTCATCCCCACCTATATTTCCCTGGCCAACACAGCCTGGATGAAGGATGACAACGGGCACGCTCCCATCATCATTGCCTTGTCGTTCTGGTTGTTGTGGAATGACCGCCAGCAGCTTTTCGCGGGCGAAGCCAAGCCTGCCATGGTGTCGGGCTGGATCGTGCTGGTGTTCGGGCTGGCCATGTATGTGCTTGGCCGCTCCCAGGGCATCGACACCATGGAGGCCCTGTCGCACATCATCTTGCTGATGGCCTGCATGTTGATGCTGAGGGGTTGGCGAATGGTTCGCCTGGCGTGGTTCCCGCTGTTTTTCATGCTGTTCATGGTGCCTTTGCCCGGGGTGCTCGTGCAGGCCATCACGATGCCCTTGAAGGTGGCGGTGTCCATCGTGGCCGAAGCCATTTTGCATGCCGCGCATTACCCCATGGGGCGCTCCGGCGTGACGCTGACGATCGGCCCCTATCAGTTGATGGTGGCCGATGCCTGCTCGGGTCTCAACTCGCTTTTCACGCTGGAATCGCTGGGGCTGTTCTACATGAAGATCATGAACTACCACTCGCGGGCGAGAAACACCTTGCTGGCGTTGGCGATTGTGCCGATTTCGTTTGCCTCGAACGTCATCCGGGTGATGGTGCTGGTTCTGGTCACCTATCACCTGGGGGACGAGGCGGGGCAAGGTTTCTTGCATGGCTTTGCCGGCATGCTGCTGTTTGTCGTGGCCCTGATATTGACCTATATGACGGATCGCGTTCTGGCATCCCGTTTTGACGAGTCCAACGGACAAAAGAGGGTTTGATGGCTGCGAAGAATAGCTTTGTCGGTCTCGTACTGGCCTGCGGATGCATGTTCGGCGCCGCGTATTGCGCCGAGGCGCTCAAGCCTACGCAGAGTTTGGCCGATATCAGGCCGAAGGTCGTGCTGGACCAGTTGATTCCCACCCAGTTTGGCGGGTGGAAGGAGGTGCCCTCCTTGCGGCCCGTTTTGCCGGACCCCACCGTGCAGAAGGTGATCGAATCGGCTTATTCGGAGACCCTGGCGCGCGGGTACGTCAACGACAAGGGCCAAATTGTGATGCTGACTGTTGCTTACGGCAAAGACCAGAACTCTGAATCGACGGCGGCCCACCGCCCCGAATTCTGTTATACCGGCCAGGGCTTCACGGTTCGGGAGTTGGGTATTCACCAGGCACAGTTGGCCAACCACGCCCTGACCATGCGCCAGCTGGTTGGCACGCGCGAAAACTACGTCGAGCACATTTCATATTGGGTCACCCTGGATGACAAGGCGACCTTGCCCGGTTTGGGCAGAAAACTCGCGCAACTGCGTTTCGGCCTGCACGGGCAAATTGCGGATGGCATGCTGGTCCGGGTTTCGTCGGCAAGCCGCGATGCCCATGCGGCAGAGCAGGTGCATGATGCATTCATCCGGGATCTGGAGCAGCAAATACCGTCGGCGTTCCGGCCACGTTTCTTTGGGTCGTGATCACACGGTTCGGTATCAATTAGTTATTTAAGGTTGAGGCATGTCGATAAGCCAGATTTATGCAATCCTCAAAGCCCGGTGGGTTGTGTTGCTTTCCGTCTTTTTCACGGTGGTGGCCATTGCTGCTTTGGCGTGCGTGTTGTTGCCCAAGAAGTACACCTCCTCAGCTCAGGTGCTGATTGACGTGAAGTCGCCCGATCCCATGATCGGCATGGTGCTGCCAGCGATGATGTCGCCCAGCTACATGGCCACGCAGGTCGATCTGCTGTCCAGCGAGCGTGTGGCCATCCAGGTGATCCGTCGCCTGAAGATGGGGGACAACCCCGGTATGCAGGCGCAATGGCGCGAAGCGACCAAAGGGGTGGGCTCTTTCGAGTCCTGGCTGGCTGGCATCCTGGCCAAGAACCTGACGGTCAAGCCCGCTCGTGAGTCGAACGTCATCACGGTCAGCTACGAGTCGACGGACCCGCAGTTCGCGGCTGCGCTGGCCAATGGCTACGCAGAAAGCTTCATCGACACGACCGCTGACCTGCGCACGGATCCGGCCCGCCGCTTCAATGCCATTTTTGACGGCCTGGCTGCCCGGTTGCGGGAGCGGCTGGAAAAGGCGCAGGCCCGCCTGTCTGATTTTCAGAAGGAAAAAGGCCTGATCGCCACCGACGAGCGTCTGGACATTGAAAACGGTCGGCTGCTCGATCTGTCTCAACAAGTCACCTTGCTGGAGGGCGTGCAGTCCGAATCCGGTAACCGCGAGATCCAGGCCAAGCGTGCTGTTGACAGCTCGGCTGACGTGCTGTCCAACCAGGTCGTTGGCGCGCTGACCGCCGATCTGGCGCGTCTGGAGGCCAAGGCCGAGGAAATGGAGTCGCGTCTGGGTGATGCTCACCCGCAAGTCATCGAGACCCGCGCCAACATGAAGGTGCTGCGCAAGCGCATTGCCGAGGAAACGAAGAAGGTGACCAGCAGCGTTGGCTTCAGCAACAACGTCAACGAGGCTCGCCTGACCCGCGCACGTACTGCGCTGGAAGCGCAGCGTGCCAAGGTCCTGCAGATGCGTGCCAACCGTGACTCGGCATCCGTGCTGCTGCGCGACGTGGACAACCTCCAGAAGGCATACGACGCGGCTCAGGCACGTGCGGTTCAGGCTGGCATGGAGAGCCAGACGACCCAGACCAATGTGTCCATTGTTCAGGTGGCATCGCCTTCCCCCTCGGCCTCCTCGCCCAAGATTCTGATCAACATGGGTCTGGGCATCGTGGGTGGCCTGATCCTGGCGCTGACGGTGGCCCTGCTGATCGAGCTCAATGATCGCCGTATCCGCACGACCGACGACGTTCTGATGGAGCTCAATCTGCCGCTGGTCGGCGTGCTGCTCAAATCCGCGGATGCGCCGTCGGGCCTGCTGGGTCGCAAGGCCAGGCCCTGGTTGCTTCAATCCTCGCCAAATGCCATTGCGGGCCCTGGTGCCTGAACGTCGTAAAGAATGAATATGGACACAGAAATCATGCCCAGCGCGTTCGTCGGTCAACAGGCTGGCGAAGCGGGTCTGGAGAAGTCGATTGGCGACATCATCCGGGAGACCAACAACCTGTCTGCTGAACAGGTTGAAAACATCCTGACCTACCAGCGCGAGCACAACGTCAAGTTCGGCGAAGCCGCCGTGGCGCTGGGGCTGGCCAATCAGGACGAAGTGCTCTGGGCGCTGGCCCAGCAGTTCCACTATCCCTATGCCAATCAGTCCCTCGCTCGTCTGAGCGATGAATTGGTGGTGGCCAACAAGCCCTTCTGCGAGCAGTCTGAGATCTTCCGGGGTATCCGCAGCCATTTGTGCAGCACCGTGTTCAGCAACCGTGATCAGCGTGTGGCGCTGGCGGTGACCAGCACTGATTCGGGCGACGGCAAGACGTTTTTTGCGGCCAACATCGCCGTGGTCCTCAGCCAGCTGGGTGGCCGCACCTTGCTGATCGACGCGGACATGCGCTCGCCCCGTTTGCACGAGGTGTTCGGTGTCGAGAACCGTGGTGGCCTCAGCGGTATCTTGTCGCGTCGCGCCGGTGGCAATGTGCTGCGCAAGGTCACGGGCCTGCCCAGCCTCTTTGTGCTGCCGGTCGGCATCGTCCCACCCAACCCCCTGGAATTGCTGCAAGGGCAGACCTTCGGTTTGTTGCTCAAGGATCTGCCAGGCAAGTTCGACTACGTCATCGTGGATACGCCGTCTGCCTCCTCGGGTATCGATGCGCGTGTGATCGCAGCCAGTTGCGGTGCGGCCATTGCCATTGCCCGCAAGGACAAGACCCGCACAGACTCCCTTCGCAATTTGCTTGGCCCGCTCAGCAGGGGCGCCACCAAGATGGCCGGCGTCGTCATGAACGAGTACTGATCGTTGTCGATGAACCCTGGCAAACGATTCAGGTTGGGCGTCGACTTTCACGAATGGGACGGGATATTTCAGGGGTCCAGAAGCCATGTTCTGAACATCTACAAGGAGGCCATCAAGGCCTGCCCGGATGTCGATTTCGTGTTTTTTCTGGGTGGCACCGCATCCCTGGCTGCTCAGCACAGCGAGTTCAGATCGGCGAATGTGAAGCTGGTGCACATGCCAGGCAGCCATGGCCTGGTGCGTCTGGGCTTGCGCTTGCCCTACCTGTGCTGGCGCCATCGGATCGATGTGCTGCATACGCAATACCGCGTGCCATTTGTCCGGCCCTCGGCCGTGGCCTGCACGATCCACGACGTGCTGTTCGAGACCCACCCGCAGTTCTTCTCACCTGGCTTTGTCAAGGAGGCGAGCTTCACGTTTCGCATGGCGGCCAAGCGGGCGGCGCTGTTGTTGACCGTCAGCCAATACTCCAAGAGCGAGTTGTGCCGCTTGTATGGCGTGGAGCCAGGCAAGGTGCAGGTGACCTACAACGGTGTAGACCGCCTGCGCTTTTTCCCGGGCCAGGATGGTGCACAGAAGGTGGCTGATCTGGGTTTGGTGTCCGGGCATTACATCCTGGTGGTGGGACGGCTTGAGCCCAGAAAGAACCATCTGGCCTTGATCGAGGCCTGGGCGCGCTTGGGTCCCACGGCACCGCCACTGGTGATCGTTGGGCAGGAAGACCCAGGCTTCCCCGATGTGAAGCAGGCGATCGAGCATGCGGCCAAGGCCAACCAGGTGATGCTGTTCAGCCATCTGGGGGACGACGTGCTGCCAGCCGTGATTCGGCATGCAGGGCTTTTTGTGTACCCGGCGTTTGCCGAGGGCTTTGGCATGCCGGTTGCGGAGGCCATGGCCAGCGGTGTGCCGGTGATCACGTCCAACACCACGTCCTTGCCTGAGGTGGCGGGTGATGGTGCCTTGTTGTTCAACCCGGCTTCGACCGACGAGTTGTTCGAGACCATGAAGAGCGCCTTGGCCATGACGCCGGCTGCGCGTGCGCAATTGGTACAACGTGCGCAGACCCAGGTAGAGCAGTTCGCGTGGCGGCGCTCGGCCGACGTGCTGATGCGGGGGCTCTTGTCCCTGCAGACTCGGTGAGGCGGCCATGGTGAAAGCGCAAGCGACGACGCCCGACACGATGCGTGTTGCCGTGCTGAACGACTATTCGATATCGACGGCGCTCAAGTTGATTGCCGAGGGCAGTTACCCCGCGCAGCATTCATGGGGTGCGTCTTTGTTCAAGGCCATGGGTGCACAGGCGGTGGTCTTCCCGTTTCATGGGGCCACGCTGTCTGCCTCGCTGCGCACGCAAGTGGCCGTGCTGCTGCAGCAGCATCGTTTCGATGTGGTCTATTCGGCATGTCAGAGCGAGACCTGGTTGTTGTCCCGTTTGCGCACGCTGGGCTTGTTTCGCAAACCGATCGTGGCGGTGATCCATCACCCTGTCTCGGGCCGGTTGCGGGGTGGCGAGCGCTTCGTCAGGGGCCATGACAGCCTGCTCTTTCTCAGCCGAGTGGCGTGCGAGCATGCCCGGGCGGCATGGCCTGCCCTGAAAGACCGCATGGAGACGGTTGACTGGGGGGTGGACCTGGCCTTCTATGACCAGCAGCCAGTCTGGGATCATGGCTTTGGGCGCAACTATTTCGTCAGTGCGGGCAAGGCCAACCGTGACCATCAGCTGCTGGCCGATTGCGCAGCCCAAGGGCAGCATCGCACCGTGATCGTCTGCTCGGAGCAAACGAAGCCTCATCAGGCGGACGCCAGTTGCGTGACCGTGGTGAGTGATCGCTCGGGCCATGCCTTGAGTTATGGGCAGCTGACCTCGGTGTACCGGGACGCCCGTGCGATCGTGATTCCCATGCAGCATGTGCAGGGCCTGGCTGGCTTGACCAGCCTGCTCGATGCGATGGCCTGCGGCAAGCCGGTGATCATGACCCGCAACGCCTCGGTGGACATCGACATCGAGGCCTTGGGTTTTGGCATCTGGATCGATGCACAGGATGCGCGCTCGCTGCGACAAGCCATGGACCGGTTGGCCACTGACGATGCGCTGGTGCAGCAAATGGGCGTGAAGGCCCGTGAGTTTGCGCAAACCGCGTATCGGTACGACACGTTTGCCCGCACGATCCTGGCGCGTTGCCAGGCCGTGTGCCGCGCAACTCAAACGCCGTCACCGTGATGCGGATCGCGTATTTTTCCTGCCAGATGCCTTACCCCGCCACGCATGGCGGGCTGGTGGATGATTGGGCGCGCTTGAATGCCTTGAAGGCGGCAGGCGCTGACCTGGCGCTGGTGACCTGGTATGCCGAGCAAGGGCGCGGTTTGCCTCAAGCGCATGTGGATGCTTTGCGCGGCGTGGCATCGGTGGTGCATGCCTTGCCGATCACGGGCTCGTGGCCAGATCGCTTCAAGCGCCTGGCCCGCCTGGCGCGCTGGCCCTCGCATGTGGCTTCGCGAATCCCGAATGGTGCGGAGCTGGCCGAGATCTGGCGTAGCCTGGACGCGTTCAAACCCCAGGCCGTGTGGCAGGATGCGGTGTACCCGGCCTGGCTGGCGCAGGCCGCGGCAGCACGTTATGGCGTGCCCTTGTTCTACCGCAGTCACAACATCGAGCACCGCTACATGCGTGGGCAGGTGTCGCGTGCCACATCCTGGCGTGACCGGATCGCCTGGAGCCTGAACTTGCCGCATCTCAAGCGCGTGGAGTTCGACACCTGGCGCAAGGCGCGGGTGGCATTCGACATCTCGATGGACGACCTGAACTGGTGGCGCGAACAAGGTTTCACGCAAGGCGCCTGGCTGCCGCCGCTGGTGCAGCCTGAGAAAGCAAATACCTTGCTGGCACCGTTGGACCATGAGCCGGAGTTCGATGTGGCCTATCTGGGTAACCTGCGCACGCCCAACAATGTGGAGGGCGTCTTGTGGTTGCTCAAGGAGGTGTGGCCGCGCTTGCGCCAACAACATCCAGCCTTGCGTTTGCAGGTGGCTGGTAGCGCACCTTCGCCTGCCATCGTGCAGGCGGTGGCCGAATCGCGCAACGTGGTCTTGCTGGAGAACCCGCCTGATGTGGCACCGGTGCTGCGCAATGCGCGGGTGCTGGTCAACCCGATTTTCGGCGGCAGCGGCGTGAACGTGAAATCGGTGGAGATGCTGTACGCCCCCGGGCGGCTGGTGTCTGCGCCTCAAGGTGTGGCCGGCCTGCCGGCGCACGTGGCGGCCTGTTTTGCGATTGCGTCGGAGCCTGAAGCGTTTGCGCAAGCCATTGAGCGGGCATTGCAAGCAGGGCCGTTGACGGATGGCGAGGACTTGCTGGCACGCCAGCGTGCGCGGGCGGAGTTCGGTTATGCCCGGGCCGGTGAGGTGCTGCGCGTGATGCGCAGCCATCTCTAGATCACCGTCGGGTCACAGGCCGGGGGGCAGCAGGAAGCGCCATCCGGTCAGGGCGAAGGCGTAGATCTGGGCAGCATGCCAGTCGCGGCGCTTGAGGTAGACCAGCGTTTCCCATGTCATGTGCCGTCGCACCGTGCGTTCGTGTTGCGGCGCCAGCTTGTGCGTGAAGCGGAGCCGGTTCACGAGAATGTGGCGCAGTGAACGATCCGAAGGCCGGCTGCGGTGGCTGGAGCCGATTGAGCCGCCCTCCTTGTGCCAGACGAAGCTGCGAGGTGCCCAGGCCAGCGTGAAGCGGCCCTTGGCGCGCACGGCCCAGTCGATCTCTTCGAAATACAGGAAGTAGGCTTCTTCCATCAGGCCAACCTGCTCGACGAAAGCTCTGGAGACCATCATCGAGGCGCCGGCAATGTGGTCCAGGCGGCTTTCCACGGCCTCAATGGGTGTGGCAGGGTCATAAGGCTTGCCGTAGCCGACAGGCGTGCCGACGGCCGTGTCGAAGTCGAAGCTGGATCCGGCCAGGCACTGCACGATCTTGGGGGTGTCGTAGTAGTACATGGTCGAGCCGCACATGCCAATGCGTGGGTCGGCCTGCATGCGTTCGATGAGGGCGGATGCAGTGTGCTCATCCACAATGGTGTCGTTGTTGAGCAGCCAGATGTAGTCAAAGCCGCTTGCCAGGGCATAGCGTATGCCAACGTTGTTGCCGCCAGCAAAGCCCAGGTTGCCGCCGGTGTCGATCAGGACCACTTGGGGGTCTTGAGCCTGGCCACCACGCTCTGCGTGAGCCCGGTCGTAACGTGCAAACGCGACTGGCCCGCCTGCCCGTTGCTTGGCCCAGTCGGCAAGGTGGCGCAGGGATTCATCGCTGGATGCGTTGTCGCAAACCAGTACGCGGGCATCATCGGGCAGGGTAGGGAGCAGGCTTTCAAGACACTCGATCGTGTCCCGCCAGCCATTCCAGTTGACCAGCACAACGGCAAGTCGGGATGGCATGCTGTCGTTGCGCTTACTTGGCTTTGTGGGTGGCCTTGCGTTGCTTGGCTGCCAGGCCCATGCCAGTTTCGTGAAACTCGCGGCGTGCGGGCTGGTTGGACGGCAGGAAGCGCATCAGCAGGTCTTCGTACTGCGAGAGCACGATGGGCCAGGTCAAGGCTTGTTCGAAACGGTCGCGGCTGGCCTGACGCATGCGGCTGAGCGTGCCGTTGTCCGACAGCAGTTGGTCAAAGCAGGTGGACAGCTTGTCTACCGAGTCAAAGTAGCTGGCACCCTGGCCGGCCACCCAGCGGTTGAAGCGGTTGTCATGCGCGATCACGGCGTTGCCCGCGCCCAGTGCCTCGACGAGCGAGGGGTTGGTGCCGCCCACTTGATGGCCATGCACGTAAGCCGCGCTGTGAAAGCGCAGGGCTTGTACGGTAGGCGCATCGTAAATGGCGCCGAGGAATTCAACTTCCTTGCTGGCGGCCTGGCGAACGGCGGCGTGATACGGGTTGTTGGCCTGGTAGGTGCCCAATACCGCCAGCTTGTAGCCACGGGGTTTGGCCGAGAAGGCCTGGACGATTTCCAGCAGGGAGTTTTCGGGCTCAGGGCGGGCGATCACGGTCAGGTAACGACCGGGCTCCAGGCCATATTGGCGAACAGGGGCGTCAGGCGCCTGGGTCACGGGTACGGCGCCGTAGGGGATCATGGTGATCTTGTCGGCGGGCACGCGCGTCATCAGGTGGGTTTTGATGGCCGGGTTGTCGGCGATCAGGTGGTTGCCCAGCCAGCAGCCGAACCAGTCGTTCATCCAGAACCAGGTTTTGGCCGGTTTGCTCCACTTGGCACGGATCCATTCGATGCCGTCCATGTTGAAGATATTGGGGACCCCTTTGAGGCGCAGCACGGTATTGAAAATGGCCGTGTTGTAGCCCAGGGTCAGGCACAGGTCATTGTGTCTGGCCGCGTCCAGGATGGACAGCCAGTCAAACCGCATGGTGGAAATCGAGTTGTCTCCGGGGACAGAGATCCGCACACGCTCGATGCCCTGCCAGGTGTCATGCACCGTCGGGGCTTGCCCGATTTCCTGGCAGTAAACGACAACTCGCCAACCCCGATCACGCAGATACAGCGCCAGATGCTCGGCAAACGTCTCGAAGCCACCGTGGGCCGCGGGGATGCCGCGAGTACCGAGAATGCGCAGTGTCTTCATGTCGAGTTGGACTAAATTGAGTCTTCGTTTTGTCTTTCTGGTCCACCCCCATGAGATGGCACATCTCCCAACCACATGCCCTCATCAGGTGAACGAACACCGAAAAGGTGGGTATTCGTTCATGATGAGGGCCTTTGGTGATTACTTCAATCCAGAAAGTCCCTTGTTCAAGGCTGCGGGATCCAGGCCTGCGGAAGCGGCGGGTTCTGTTGCAGCAGGCGCAGATGCCGCAGCAACAGGTTCGGCTGCTTCAGGTGCGCTGGCAACAGCGGGGGCTGCACCAGATGCTGCTTTTTCGGCAAATTTGCCGATGTATTCAATCTTGGCAGCAGCGCGCAGGTTCTTCAGCTCCTTCTGGGCGAACTCGCGGCGGCGCTCGACGGTCAGGTATTGCTCGATGGCAGGCTTGGCTTGCTCGAAGGTGACGGGCTGGCTCTTGCTGGCCACGACCAGCACGGCCTTGAAGCCGTCCTTGGCGGTCACGAACAGGGCTTCACCGTCATTGACCTTGGCGAGCTGGTCCAGGATGCCCAGGGGCAGGCCTTCGGCAGCCTGGGTGGTTTGCTGGGCGTTGAACTTCAGGCCGCTGTTCTTGAGCACTTCAACGAATTCGTTGGGCGTCTTGGCTGCCTTCAGTTTCTCGATCGTGGCGGTCGTCTGCTCGGGCGTGGCGGGAACGGTGAATTCCTGCAGGGCATAGACCTTGCGCTGCGAGAACAGGGCTGGTTTGGTGTCGAAGTACTTGCGCACTTCATCGCTTGTGGGGGTGCCAGCGCCAGCGGCGGAGGCCTTTTCCAGGTAGGCGCGAGCCAGGATGCTGCGACGGGTGGAGTCCAGCAGGGCCACGACTTGCGGGTCGCGGTCGATCTTTTGCTCTTCAGCCTTGGCCACGGCCAGTTGCTGGTCGATCAGGCCTTCCAGGGCCTGGCGGCTGGCGGCTTCGGCCTGTTCGGGCTTGAGGCCTTGCTGGCGTTCCAGCAACTGGTTGATCTGGTGCACGGTGATTTCGTCACCGTTGACGCGAACGGCGGCCTGGCTGGCTTTGGCCTCGTGTTTGGACTTGTCGCCACAGCCGGCAGCCAGGGTGGCAGCAACGACGACGGGCAGCAACGCCATCAGGCGAATAGAGCGTTGACGGGCAATGGCTTGCAGGCGGGTTTGCATGGTCGAACTTATGTGGTTGTGTCAGTTGGTTTTTGCACGGGCCGTTTTCGGCACCAATGCATGATCTTGTAGCGGCCCTGAAGTTCCCGGGGGTTTACTCGGGGTGCTCAATTGAGTGTACGTTGCTTGCGTGTCAGTCTTTTCACACTCAGCGCCCGCGTGGTAACAGAAGTGAATAGATATACAACAGCGCCTGCGGCTGCTCCGCTCAAATGCGCCCAGGGGGCCACATTTATATCCGAGCCGGCCGGCCGAATCAGGGTGTGTTGCCAGGGGTTTTCCATGAGGATTTTGAATATCAGGCCAGCCAGGAGAATCAAACCCAGGATTCTTTGATGCCGATCCATTTGAATAGGGTGGGTGAGGTGATGCAGCGCCACGACGGTAAAGCCGGCATGCAGCACGCCTGACAGGCCAATATAGGTGTGCAGGGCTTGCTGCAGCATGCCCATCTGGGTGAGCGGCCAGGCGAGCAGCCAGGCCAGGGCGGCGCGCGGGGGCATGCGCGCGCTGGCGCCCAGCACGGCCAGCAGTGCAAGCGCCATCAGGTTTCTGGACAAGTGGGCGCTGCTGCCGTGCAGCCAGGCACTGGTCCAGAAAACCCAGGCAGGTTGGTGCCAGCCGGCATCAGGGTGCAGCGTCCCCGCTTGGGCCCACAAGGGCCACTGGGTGCTGGGCTGCTCCAGCGGCACCCAGCCTGCGATGGCGGCCGGCACGCCCAGGATCAGGCTGACCAGCAGCCATGCCCAGGTGCCAGGCGCGATGGCGAACCTGGTGTGGGCGCTCACACGGCCAGCGGGTCGGCGGGGAAGACGGCCGACCAAAGGGCCTGGACGGCTTGTTTGAGCGGCTCCAGGGTGGGCATTTGTTCGAGCGTGAACTTGGTGGGGGCGTCGTCCAGGCGGGCCCTGTGCTGGATGCGGCGCAGTTCGCGGTAGGCCTGTCCCGCGGCATGCCCCACGCCGGTGGGCAGCAGCCCGGCTTGTTCGGCGCGGTCGAGCAGGGCGATGTTGCCTTTGTTGTCCAGCAACTCGGGGTGCTGGTGGCTGAAGGCCAGGATCAGGTACTGCACGGCGAATTCGACATCGATCATGCCGCCAGGGCTGTGCTTGATGTCGAACTCGGTAGGCGGGCAGGTGTGCGCTTCACGCATGCGTTCGCGCATGCTGGTGACTTCTTCGCGCAAGGCGGCCGGGTCGCGCGGGGCGCTGAGCACGGCGCGGCGGGTGGCCTCGAAACGCTCGGCCAGGGCCGGCTCGCCGGCACACCAGCGGGCACGTGTCAGGGCCTGGTGCTCCCAGGTCCAGGCGGTGTTGCTGCCGCGCTGGCGCTGGTAGTCGTCAAAGGCGTGGAAGCTGGTGACCAGCAGGCCGGAGTTGCCGTTGGGGCGCAGGGCGGTGTCGATGTCGAACAACTCGCCTGCCGAGGTGCGCAGGGTCAGCCAGGTGACGAGTTTGCGGGCGAACAGCACATAGGCATCGATGGGGCCGGCGGTGTCGGGGCCGGCATTGGCGGGCTCGGTGTCCTGGGTGTCGTCATACAGGAAGACGACGTCCAGGTCGCTGCCATAGCCCAGCTCCAGGCCGCCCAGCTTGCCGTAGGCGATGACGGCAAAGTGCGGCTGGCGGCCCACGGCGTACGCACCTTGTTTGCCCGGCCGCTGCTGCAGGTGGCCCCAGGCCCACTGGATGGTGGTGTTCAAGGTGGCGTCGGCCAGCGCCGACAGGTCGTCGGCGACTTGTTCGACGGTGAGCTGGCCTTCGACATCGCGCACCAGGGTGCGGAAGACCTCGGCGTGGTGGGCGCGGCGCAGGGTGTCGAGCAGGGCCTCTTCGTCCAGCTGCCCGGCGCGGGACCAGGCGTTGTGGCGCTCGTTGAGCTCTTTCTGGTAGCCGATGGGGTCGAAGCGGCCTTCCATCAGGCGGGGGTCGGCCAGCTCGTCGATCACGCCGGGGTGGCGCAGCAGGTAGCGCATCGGCCATTTGGCCAGGCCCAGCAGGCGCAGCAGGCGGTTGAGCACCTCGGGGCGCTCGGCCAGCAGGGACAGGTAGCTGTCGCGGCGCAGCAGGGGGTTGAGCCAGTTGATGAAGTGCAGAACGGCGTCCGGGCCCAGGCAGTCGGCTTCCGGGGTCTTGCCGTCCTTGCCGTAGGCTGTCTTGGTGGCGCGTCCGATCAGCTTGGCGAGCCGCAGCTTGGCCGTGTCCGACAGCATGGTCACCTTGGGCTGCTGGGCGAACTCGCGCACACGCGTGGCGACGGGTTCGGGCAACTTGGCGAGGAACTCGTCGCTGTCCACGGGCAGGGGTGGGCCCCCACAGCTGCGGCATCCACCGTTGCCGGCTTCCGGGCTGCGGCCGTCGTGGAGCAGGGAGTCGAACTCGGTGGCAACGAACTCGCGCACGCTGCACAGGGCGTCCAGCAACTGGCAGGTGCCGCTGTGGCAATCCGGGTTGAGCGGGGTGCCTTGTTCGCGCCCGAGCAGGCCAAGGCTGTCGGCGATCCAGGCCAGGTCCTTGTCGTCGGTGGGCAGCAGGTGGGTCTGCTGGTCGTCCAGATACTGGATGCGGTGCTCGATGCGACGCAGGAAGGTGTAGGCTTGGGCCAGCCAGTTGGCCGTGGCGCTGGGGATCAGGCCGCGCGCGACCAGGCGGGGCAGGGCCTTGAGCGTGGAGCGGGTGCGGATTTCGGGGAACTGCCCGCCGCGCACCACCTGCAGCAGCTGCACGGTGAATTCGATTTCGCGGATGCCGCCGCGTGACAGCTTGACGTCGTTGGCGCGCTCGGGGCGGCCGGCGGCGCGGCGGTTGGCCTCGTCGCGGATCTTGCGGTGCAGCTGGCGCAGGCCTTCAAAGACGCCGTAATCCAGGTAGCGGCGGAAGACGAAGGGCATCACGATGTCACGCAGGGCCAGGGCCCGCTTGTGATGCTCGCCGCCCGGCATGGCGCGGCGCGGCGCGATGATGCGGCTCTTGAGCCAGGCAAAGCGCTCCCATTCGCGGCCTTGCACCAGGAAGTACTCTTCCAGCATGCCCAGGCTGACCACCGAGGGGCCGGAGTTGCCGTTGGGGCGCAGGGCCAGGTCCACGCGGAAGACGAAGCCGTCTTCGGTGTTGTCGCCAATCAGGGTGGACAGGCGGCGGGCCACATGGCTGAAGTATTCGTGAACGGTGACACGGCCCTTGACGATGCCGATGTCGTCACGCAGGCCGGTGGTGTGGCCGTCTTCCTCGTAGACATAGATCAGGTCGATGTCGGACGAGACGTTGAGTTCGCGCCCGCCGAGCTTGCCCATGCCGACAACCCACAGGTCGATGCGCTGGCCTTGTTCGTTGAGCGGTGCGCCGTGCTTGTCATCGGCTTCGGCTTCGGCTGCGCGCAGGGCGTAGTCCAGGGTGACTTCGGCCAGCTCCGTCATGGTGGCGGTGATGTCCAGCATGGCAGCGCCTTGCTCGACGTCCAGCACCACCAGGCGTTCCATGACCAGTTGGCGGGCCACGCGCAAGGCAGCGCCCAGCTCGCGCCCTTGCGCCAGCAAATGCTCGATCAGCGCACTGATCTGGGCGGCACGTGGTTGACCGGGGGCGGTGTCGGCAAAGGCGGCCAGCTCGGCCGGATAACGACGGCGGATACGTTGAACGTAGCGCGATCGCTCGGCCTGGGTCGTTGTCTTTACAGCGTCAAATGGGAAATCAAGCATGGAACCGAATGGCCAGGGAGGTGGTCTGTGCTAGGGTTATCGGTTGTCGATCCCTGGGGCTGTACCAACTTGTGATGGTAGAGCACCAGAGTGGCCTGAAATGTAGGTGGTTCGACGGATGATGCCCCCCTTTGATGCCTTCGACCCCCGAATCTCTACCTACACGCCGGGCTGGATCTCGCTCCAGCCAACGCGGCATCCTGAAAACCTCCGTCCTGACTTTGGGGCGCGTGGGGCGTCGGGTCATGGTGGTGTTGTCCGTGTTGGCGGGGGTGCTGTTGTTGTTGGGGGCCCTGGCATGGGGCGTCCTGATTTTCCAAATTCTGCCGCGTATCGATGCCTGGCGCTTTGACCTGGCCGAACAGGCCACGCAAGCAATAGGGGTGCCGGTGCGCATCGGGCACGTATCAGGCCGTGCTGATGGTATTTGGCCCACGCTGTCTTTGCATGAGGTGCAGTTGCTGGATGCCGCCGGGCGGGTGGCTTTGCGCTTGCCCGAGGTCACGGCCCGCGTGTCTTTGTCCACCTTGTCGCCGCGCGCGCTGGCCGATGGCGAGTTGCGGTTGGACCAACTGGTGGTGGTGGCGCCGGAGCTGGATGTGCGCCGTGATGCCGCAGGCCAATGGCATGTGGCGGGCCTGCGCATCGACCGCAGCGGCAGTGGCGACGGGGGCTCAGGGGCGGCTGATTGGTTGTTGTCTCAGGCGCGGGTCCAGATCTCGCGGGGCACGATCCGCTGGACGGATGAACTCAAGGGGGCGCCCACCCTGACGCTTGGCCAGCTGGACCTGACCCTGCGTAACCGGCCCGGCCTGGGACGGCGCGTGCACGAGTTGACGGTGGAGGCCACGCCGCCAGCCGAGTTCGGGCAGCGTTTCAAGGTGGCCGCCGCCATGACCCAACCCTTGTGGATGGCCTCTGGCGTGCCACTCAAGGATGGCCAGGCCGTGGCCTTCTGGGAGCGGTGGGAGCTGGACGCCACGCGGCCCAGCCAGTGGCAGACCTGGTCAGGCACCGTGAGCGCGTCGATGCCGTTTGTGGACGTGCAACGCCTCAAGCAGCACGTGAGCTTGCCCATCGACGTGGAGGGTGGGCGTGGCGCGGTGCAGGTCGACATGAGCCTGGCCAAGGGCCTGCCCAGTGGCCTGAAGCTGGATGTGGGGCTGACGGACGTGAATGTCCGTCTGTCGCCCAAGCTGGCCCCGCTGGCCTTCAAGCGTCTGAATGGCCTGGTGGCGGTGTCGCATGAGGCGCAGGTGTCGTCGCTGGCCTTCCAGAAGCTGTCGTTCGTGTTGAGCGATGGCCTGGTCTGGCCCACCAGCAGCGGCAACCTGGTCTGGCGGCATGCGCCCTGGCCCGCAGCAGGTCTGTCTGACGCGGTATGGGGGCTGACGCGGGGTGGCGAGGCGCAGGCCGATCGCCTGGACCTTCATCTGCTGGCCCAACTGGCCGACCGTCTGCCCCTGGCGCCCGGCGTGCGCACCACGTTGGCAGATGTGGCGCCGCATGGTGTCGTCGAACAATTGCAGTGGAGCTGGGATGGCTTGCTGGAAGCGCCCGTGCACTACAAGGCCAGTGGCCGCGTGCGTGGCCTGGGCTGGGCTTCGTCTGACAAGGACAGTCGCCCGGGCATGGACCAGGCCACGGTCAGCGTGAGCGCAGATGAATCTGGTGGCCATGCGGATCTGGAAGTCAAGCAGGGGTGGATTGCCTTCCCTGGTGTGTTCGAAGAGCCGAACATCCCGCTGACGGCCTTGCAGGCCCGGGTGGCGTGGACGGTCACCCCGTCCGGGCTCACAGGGGTGCCGGCCCGCCTGAAGGTGGATGTCAGCCAGGCTTCGTTCGCCAATGCCGATGCGAGCGGGCAGCTGGAGGGCAGCTGGCAGACCGGTACAGGCTTGTCGCCCGTCGATGGCAAGCCGGTGTCACGCTTTCCGGGCACCCTGAGCCTGACAGGGCGCCTGGAGCGGGCCGATGCCACCAAAGTCTGGCGCTACCTGCCCATGGCGATCCCGAAGGCGCCACGCGACTATGTGCGCCTGGCGCTGCGCAGTGGTCGGGGCGAGAAGGTCTCCTTCGATGTGGAGGGGGACCTCAACGAGTTCCCGTTCAAGGACGACAAGGGCGGTCGTTTCCGTGTGAGGGTGCCTTTGCATGACGTGTCGCTGGACTATGTGCCGCAAGGCCTGATGGGCTCGCAGCCGGGTGCCAAGCCGGTGAACTGGCCCCCCCTGACGTCGCTGGAAGGGCTGCTGCTGTTCGAGGGGCAGCGCATGCTGATTCAGGAGGCGCGTGGTCGGCTGGGTGGCGTGGGCTCGGGGCAGTTTGGCCTGCACGATGTGGAGGGCCGCATTGATGACCTGGGCCACAAGGACCCGCACCTGACCATCAAGGGGCAGGGCGAAGGCCCGCTCAACGACATGGTGCGCTTCCTGTCGGCCTCGCCCATCGGGCGATGGACCAGCAATGTGCTGGGCACGGCCCAGTCCAGTGGCCAGGCCACCATGCACCTGTCGCTGGACATCCCGCTTGACCATGCCGACGACACCCGGCTCAAGGGCAATGTGCTCATGACCGACGCCGATGGGGCCAGCCTGCGCCTGAACCCGTCCGTGCCGCAGTTTGCCGCGCTGCAAGGCACGATCGCCTTCACAGAGACCGATCTGAACGTGAAGGCCCGTGCACGGGTCTGGGGCCATGCCGTGGACGTGGATGGCCGCCGTAGCTCGGACGGGGTGACGCGCTTCGTGGCGCAGGGCAGCATGTCGGCCGAAGGCCTGCGCCAGGCCCAGGAGATCCCCTTCCTGCAGAAGCTGGCGCAACGCTTCACGGGCGAGTCACCCGTGACCGTGACGGTGTCGATGGGGCGGCTGGATGCGCAAGGCAAACGCAGCCTGCCGGAGGTGCAGATCAGCTCCAACTTGCAAGGCATGTCCACCAGCCTGCCTGCCCCGCTCAACAAGCCTGCGCAGGCCGCATGGCCGCTGAAGGTGATCCACAGGCAGGAAGACGCGCAAGGCCTCAGTGACGCGCTGATCGTGGACCTGGGCAACCCCCAGGTGCTGCAGATGACGGCCACGGCCATTCCCTGGCTGCGCGTGGACCTGCGGCGCGATACCAGTGGCGAGCAGTCACGGGTCACCCGAGGGGCGATCAGCCTGGTGCAGGCGGGCATGAGCGAGGCAACGGGCTTGTTGTCCCTGCCTGCCAAGGGCGTGTCGGCGCAGGCCGTCGTGCCGGCGCTGGACCTGGATGCCTGGTCCGCCGTGGTGGGGCTCTTCAGGCAGCCCGACAACGGGCGCGCAACGCCAGGCAATGCACCTGATCCATCCGAGAGCTACCTGCCTGACAGCGTGAGTGTGAAGGCAGGGGCGCTGACCTTCCAGCAACGCACGCTCAAGGACGTGTCAGGCACCTTGGCCCACCCTTCACCGGGCGTGTGGCGCGTGCAGCTGGACGCGCAGCAGGTGGCCGGCCTGATCGAATGGGTGCCTGAAACAGCGCCCCTGGCCACCGGTGGCAGCCGCGTGGTGGCGCGCTTGTCGAGGTTGTCCGTGCCGGCGGCCGAAGCCCAGGCGCTGGAAGAGCGTGCCACCGAGCAGATGCTGTCCCCCGATGCCACCACCACCTTGCCCGCACTGGACGTGGTCATCGATCAACTGGAGTGGCGTGGTGTGCCGCTGGGGCGCCTGGAGGTGGATGCCATCAACCGGCAAGTGCCCATGGCGGGGGCGGCCCCGGTGCCGGAATGGCGCATGACCAAGCTGCGCATGATCACGCCCGAAGCACAACTGAGCGCCAGCGGGAACTGGACGGCCCTGGGCGCCCAAAGCGCCGCGCGCCGGCCAGGCGGCACGGCCAAACTCAAGCCGCGTTCGGCTTTCGGCTTCACGCTGGATTTGCAAAACAGCGGCAACCTGCTCAACCGCCTGGGCCTGCCCCAGACCATCAAGGGTGGCAAGGGCAAGCTCACGGGCCAGGTGAGCTGGCTGGGCTCGCCCATGGAGCCCGATGCCTTGTCGATGACGGGCGACATCAATGTGCAGATCAGCGAAGGGCAGTTCCTCAAGGTGGACCCGGGCATGGCCAAGCTGCTGGGTGTCTTGAGCCTGCAGTCGCTGCCGCGCCGCCTGACGCTGGACTTCCGCGATATCTTCCAGCAAGGCTTTGCCTTTGACAGCATCGATGGCGACGTGAAGATCGGCCAGGGCCAGGCCACCACGCGCAACCTGCGCATGCGTGGCGTGCAAGCCGTGGTGCTGATGGAAGGGCAGGCTGATCTGGCGCGTGAAACGCAGAACCTGCACGTGTACGTGGTGCCCGAGGTGAACGCGGGTGGTGCCTCGCTGGCTTATGCCGCCATCAACCCGGTGATCGGGCTGGGCACCTTCATTGCGCAGATGCTTTTGCGCAAGCAGGTGGCCGACGCAGGCACGCAGGAGTTCAAGATCAGCGGCCCCTGGGCCGACCCGCAGGTCGAGAAGGTCAATGGCAGCCGGGCAGACAGCGCGGCGGCAGCAGCCTCTGCCGAGGCCGCCAGCACACCGGTCACAAAGCCCCGAAAACCTTCTTGAGCAGGGCGCTGCCCGTGCCGATGGGGTCTTTGCGGATGCGGCGTTCTTCTTCGCCGATCACGAAATACAGTCCGTCCATCGCGCGCTGCGTGACATGGTCCTGCACGGTCACGGCCTGGCCCTGGATCAGCCCCAGCTTGCTGGCCTTGCCGGTCAGGTCGTTGTACTGCTTGGTGATCGACAACTTCTCGAGCGCCTTGCTCACTACAGGCTGGAACTTCTGGCTCAGCGGTGTGCGCGTTCTGGTGGCGAAGTACTCGGTCACGGCGTTGTCGCCACCCTGAAGGATGCGCTGGGCATCTTGCAGCGACATGCTCTTGATGGCCTGCAGCAGCAGCGGTTGGGCCAGCGACACCGCGCTCTCTGCCGCATGGTTCATGGAGGTGACCAGTTCATCAAGCTGTGCGCCACGGCCAACGGTGCGCAAGATGGGCGCGGCCTTTTCCAGCACCTCGGGCAAGCCGATGCGCACCTTGTCATTGGACAGAAAGCCATCGGTGGCCCCCAGTTGCTTGACGGCCACCTGCGCGCCACGTTCCAGTGCGGCTTTCAGGGCTGCCGAGGCATCTGCCTGGCTGAAAGCGGCGGCCCACCCTGCCGAGGGCAGGGCTTCGAGTGCGAGCAGCCCCATCACGGTGGCCCAGGAAGACGACAATACGGTGCGACGATCCATTTTTCTTTCCATCTGACATCTTTCGCTAGGGTAACCAGGATGAACTTGACCCGCCGAATGCTGACACTGGCGCTGCCCTTGCTGTTGTCGGCCTGTTTCTCAGGCTCCCAGCAGGCAGCACCCAATCTGCCCTTTACCCAGCTGGATGGCAGCAAGCACACCATGGCTGAGCTGAAGGGCAAGGTCACACTCATCAATTTCTGGGCCACCAGTTGCAGCACCTGTGTCAAGGAGATGCCGCAGATGGTGGCCACCTACCAGAAGTTCCAAGGCCAGGGCCTGGAAACACTGGCTGTAGCCATGGAGTATGACCCGCCTGCGTACGTCATGCAGTTTGCGCAATCAAGACAGTTGCCTTTTCGTGTGGCCATCGACCACTCGGGTGATCTGGCCAAGGGCTTTGGCGAGGTGCAACTGACGCCGACCACGTTTGTTGTCAACAAAAAGGGTGAGATTGTCAAACGGTATGTCGGTGAGCCCGATTTTGCCGCTTTGCACAGCCTTTTGGCGCAATTGCTGGCCGAGCCGGCCTGAAACCGGCCTGCCCCCGGCCTTGGTATACCTGTCCCGGCGCCCGCCGGCAGGCCTACATCACGCGGGAGAGCTCGTACACCAGGGCCGATGGCAGCGCGTTGGCGATGCCATCGCAGCCCACGCGTGCCATACCGGTCGCACTGATCGACGAGATGTCGAAGGTGCGCCCTTCATTGACCAGTTCGATGAACACGAACTCGGGCACTTCCTGCCGGATGCCGCTGGCCAACTGGTCAAACTGACGTGAACGCAAGGCGCCTTCAAACACGATGGCGTGCGGCAGGCCTTCGCGGCAGAACTCGATGGCCTCGCGGACCGAGCCAACAAAGTCCAGCACCAGCCCCATGGACTTGAGTGATTCACGGATCTGCAGGCGCAGGTCGCGGCGCCCCGCAATGACCAGCACGTGGCTGCCGGCCAGCGGCTTGGAGTTCACCGAGTCCACGAAGCCATGGTCGTCGTGATCGGCCTCGGGGGCGTGGGCCAGCGCATGGACGGTGTCGGGGAACTCCAGGCGCAGGCGCACATGGGAGGCATCGATCTGCCTGTCAAAGACCAGGCCCAGGGTGCGTGCGGTTTGCTCCAGCAGGTGCCAGTGCATGGTGTCGACGCGGCTGTTGATCGCGTCGGCCGCGGGTGTGGGCTGATCGGGTGGGTGGTGGGCAAAGGCGCAGTGCAGTTGGGCGCGCACCGGCCAGTTGCGGGTGTCCACGCGCACTTCCACCGTGCCATGCGCGCAATCGAGCCACCAGTCGATCAGGGCATTGAGCAGGCCGAACAGCATGGAGGCGTCCAGATTGATCTCGATGGGCAGCAGCGATTGCGACAGCTGCAGGCCCTTGGCGTGCATCTCGCGAGCCCGGTAGGCCAGCACGCTTTGCACGGTGTTGGTCAGGTGCACGCGCTCGTGGGACTGGCGGATGCGGCCCGAAGCCAGGCGGGCAATCTGCTGACACCAGATGCCGGTCTGGCGGGCGCGGTCGACTTCGTCGCGCAGTGCACGCAAGCCCGCGCGGTCGATGCGCCCCGTGGTGGTCAGGGTGGTGACGCGCTCCAGCGCGGCGGTGAGCGGTTCAGCCAGTTCGCGGCCGACCTGGCCGAGCAATTCGTGCCAGCGGGCCAGTTCCGTGTCGACGGCCTGGTCGGCATGCGGCAAGTCAGCCGGCATGCCTTGCAAGGGGCTGGCGTCCTCCGATAGCCCGGCCAACAAGTCTGATGACAGGTTGAGCTTGGGGTTCAGGGCGCTGTTCATGCTACGTTCTTTGTGCTACGGCTTGCAGTCTTGTCTGTGGCATGCGCCTTGTCCATCCCGCGCATGGGTGAGGGTTGTCACAGCCTTTGCATAATGGGCAAATGGTCCGAATTTATCTTGATCGCCTGGCCTTGTCCCCCCTGCTTGTGGTGTGGGCGTTGACCTTGTCCGTGCTGACGTCAGCCTGCTCGCCCGCCTTGAACTGGCGAGAGGTGCGTCCCGCGCAGGCCGATGGGCTCACGGCACTGTTCCCCTGCAAGCCCGACGCACACGAGCGTGTGGTGCCCTGGCCAGGGTTGCCTGCGGGCGCCACGATGCACATGCTGTCGTGCCAGACCGAGGCCGGCACCTGGGCCTTGAGTTACCTGACCTTGCCTGATGTGGCCCTGTTGTCGCCGGCCATGCACGAGTTGACCCTGTCGATGCGGCGCAACCTGGGGGCGGCAAGCCAGATGGCCGGAAGCGGGGCGCCCCTGTCCGAGCAGGATCTGGGGCCGATTTCGGTGCCCGGCATGACCCCGACCCCGCAAGCGCACGGCTGGCGTTTCCAGGCCCAGCGGCCGGATGGCCTGGGGCGTCCGCTGGACATGGACATCCGGACGTGGCATTTTTCCCACGGAATGACCGTGTTCCAGGCATCGGTGTGGCGCCCCGCCGATGCGGTCAAGGCCCAAACCAGTGAAGATGTGGCGCAAGCCTTTTTCAATGGGCTGCAATTTCCCCGCTGAGTTGCCGATAATCCGAGTTGTATGGCAGGCCTTTTCATCATTGCGCACGCGCCGCTGGCTTCCGCCTTGAAGCTGGCCGCGCAGCATTGCTTCCCCGAGGCCACCGAACGCATGCAGGTGCTGGATGTCCAGCCCAATCTGTCTGCTGACGAGGTCGAGGCCCAGGCGCGCCTGCTGCTGGAGCGCGCCCTGGAGGGCGACGAGCGCGGCGAGGCCCTGGTTCTGACCGATGTCTTTGGTGCGACGCCCTGCAATTGCGTGCAGCGCCTGGCCGATGGCGTGCATGTGAAAGTGGTCACCGGGGCCAATGTGCCCATGCTTTGGCGCGCCCTCAATTACGCCGGTGAACCCCTTGAGACCTTGATCACCCGCGCGGTGGCGGGGGGCACGCAAGGGGTCATGCAAATTGCCACCAGCCGGCCCCACAACCAGGTCAGCCAACCTACTTCCCATGATCAAGACCACCGTCACCATCAGCAATAAGCTGGGCCTGCATGCGCGCGCATCAGCCAAGCTGACCAAGCTCGCCAGCAGTTTTCCTTGCGAGGTCTACATGAGCCGCAATGATCGCCGCGTGAATGCCAAAAGCATCATGGGCGTGATGATGCTGGCCGCGGGCCTGGGGTCTGCCGTAGAGCTTGAATGCGATGGCGCGAAAGAAGAAGAAGCCACCAAAGCCTTGGTTGCGCTGATCAACGACAAGTTTGGTGAGGGCGAGTAAACCCTGGTGTATGTCCCCCCTGATTCGAGAGGGGACCTTTAACGCCAAGCCCATGGCCGTGAATTTTGTGTCGTTTGTCGACTACAACGCTGTGCCATTCCCCAGCGAGGCAGGGCAAAGTAGGTGTCCCAATCGGGGCAAAAGCCTTAATGGCTAATTAAACGAATCCCGTCAGTTTCGAGTTTCAAGGAGTAATGATGGCCCGCCGCAGTGAATCATTTGTTTCTGCCACATCCGTCAAATTA